>Ga0099827_10000062_pt1 | contig 32597 bp, 21 predicted proteins | sample CZO8metaG_FD_79339 | JGI IMG/M metagenome (GOLD analysis project Ga0099827, IMG submission 79339) | Vadose zone soil microbial communities from the Eel River Critical Zone Observatory, Northern California, USA - CZOApr15con1.8 metaG | ecosystem: Environmental > Terrestrial > Soil > Vadose zone ...
AACTTGATCCGGCGTGCCGAAGGCCGCGATCGGGGTGCGGACATAGAAGCCGCCGGCCTGCTCGACCAGCCTGAGCGCGACCCTCGCGAACCCGACGGACAACCCAGCGCCGACGATCAGCGATCGGCGCGGTGCACCACTCCGACGCCGGCAGCACGCAGGCTGCGATGGCTACGGTCGCACGAGAGGCGATCTTCAAGGACCCCGACGAAGGCAACATCTGCCGCCCTTCCGCCGCGACGCCGCCAGACTAGGGCTTCTGCGTGGTCGCGTGGCGTGCTCTGGCTAGCTGGGAGACCGGATCAGGGCGGCGACATCCTCGGCGGACTGGCGGGCGAGCTGGGGCAGGACGCTGGTGTAGGTGTCGGCGGCGATGGTGATGGAGGACAGGCCGAGGGTTTCCTAGACGACTTTCATGTCGTGCCCGGCGGCGAGCAGCAAGGTGGCCGCGCTTCACCGAGATCCGCGACGCCGAAGTAGAACACATCGCCACCAGCCGGTATCCCGTCGTCACCATGACCGAAGCTTGGGACCTGTACTCGGCCATCGGCGTGGCCAGCCCGATCCCACTATGTAGGTGTGGTCGCCGCCAATGGCGGGTCGCCACACCATTCCCGAAGCGCCGACAGCAGTGCGCGCTTGTCGCCGGTATCGCCGGCCCAGGCACAGTAGCCGTCGGGACGGCACAAGATCGCCCGGTAAGGAGATAGGACCGAACTGTTTTCGATTCGGGCAGACACCCGCAGGAGCCGATCATCCCAGGGAACTGCCTCATCGGCGAGCCGGCCACCATCTTGGTCTATCAGGACGAATTGCCCGGCGTGGAAGAGCTGGAACAACTGCTGAGTAGCACCGTCAGGTCCGCGAAGGCATGCATCTGGCAGGCGCCGCCCGATGATCGGCGTACGCGCATGATGGCGTGCCGACGGATACACCCAAGACAAGCCGGATATGTAGCCGGCCAGCGTCTGGTGCCCCCGGTTCGTTCTGACCACATTAGGAACTACCAGCCGACGGGCCACCCTGACCGGCATTCGCTGAGACATCATGACCCGGATGGCGGCATCTGTTGCCTTCAGCACCCTGGTGGCAATAGGGCGACGCTCGCGCTCGTAGCTCGCAAGCAGGTCCGCTGGCGCCCTCTCCTGCACGACTGCGGCCAGCTTCCAACCGAGGTTCATCGCGTCGCTCATGCTCAGATTGAGCCCTTGCGCACCGAGCGGGGCGTGCACGTGGGCCGCATCACCCAGTAGGAAGACTCTGCCGCGACGATATGTGGAGGCATGCCGATTCTGGAACCGGAAGCGGGTCATCCACACGGGATCGTGTGGGCCGAGATCGTATCCGAAGATCGTCGCCAATCCCGACCCGAGCTCTTCGGGGGTGGCAGGCTCCATCGTGTCCTTCGGCGGCTTCCAATCGACCACCCCCATCCTCCACCACCCGTTACCGAAGTCAATCGCGACAACCAGCCCACCCCGGCCCACCTGAATGAGCATGCCATCGCTGGGTGGCCTGGCCAGGCGTACGTCGCCAACCAGGATGTTGTAGGGGTAGCTCTTGCCGGGAAACCCGATATCGAGCGACTCGCGCACAGTGCTATGAGAGCCGTCGCATCCGACGAGCCATGCTGCTTGTTCGTCCCAGGTGCTGTCACGACCCTGGTCACGACCGCGCACCCGGACGGTCACCGCTTTGTCGTCCTGCTGGACTGCTAAGACCTCTGCGCCTCGCTGGACCGTCGCGCCAAGCTCGACCGCGCGCTCCTCGAGCAACTCCTCAGTCCTGCTCTGCGGGAGGATGCTGAGCTGCTGAAAACTCGTGTCCAGGCGACGCAGATCAATACGAGTCGCCCCCACCGTGAGTCGAAAGTGATCAAGCGGGTTGCCGCCCGCTGTGAACCGCTGTGCCAGGTCTCTGAGCTGGAGAAGCTCCAGCGTCCGTGCCTGAAGGCCGAGAGCACGCGATTCGGCCGAGCGACCGGGCCGACGCTCGAGAACAGTACACGGGACACCAGCCAGGGCAAGCTCACACGCCAGCATGAGTCCCCCCGGACCGGCCCCGGCCACGATGACGCGCTTGTTGCTGTTCTTCATGGGTTCCTCCTTCGACGCAGGCCGAGCAACCTAATTCTTGACCCGATGAACTCATCACTTGTAGAGTTTAGTCAACTCGGCGCATGATGAATTTTAGCAAGCGGGAGCGGCGGCCTCGTCGTCGACGCCATCCGGATCGGAGACCCATGATCGACAGCACCACACGGGCAGGGTCGCGGGGCGAAGCCGATGTGGTGATCCTCGGATCCGGACTCGCGGGCACGGTCCTCGCCGCAGCACTGGCGAGCAACGGGGCGCGGGTACTCGTGTTCGACGCGAGCACCCATCCGCGCTTCGCGATCGGGGAATCGACGATCCCCTACACATCCATGCTTACGCGGATCATCGCCGAGCGATACGGCGTACCCGAACTCAAGTGGCTGTCCAGCTTCGAAAACGTCCAGTCGAAGATCAGCCCATCCTGCGGCATCAAGCGAAATTTTGGATTCCTATATCACCGCCCGGGGGAACGCCAGAATCCCGCCGAGTTCCACGAATTACCTCTCCCTAAGATCACATACACGGAGAACCATTTCTTCCGGCAGGATATCGATGCCTGGCTGCTCACTCTTGCAGTCAGTTATGGCGCGCAGGTCAGGCAGCGTGTGCGCATCACCGACTTCGACTTCGACGACACCGGCGTGACCGTGACGGCGCAGTCGGGCGAAACCTGGCGTGCGCGGTTCGTGGTAGACGCCAGTGGCTACCGTTCTCCCCTGGCGCACAAGTTCGAGCTGCGAGAGGAACCAAGCAGACTTCGCCACCATGCGAGATCCCTGTTCACCCACATGGTCGACGTCACACCGTATGAGAAGACCGTGCCGCGAGGGTTCCACGACACGCACACCCCGTGGAGCCAGGGAACGCTGCATCATGTCTTTGAGGGCGGCTGGATCTGGGTCATACCCTTCAACAATCACGCCCGTGCGACAAATCCCCTGGTGAGCGTCGGGCTTAGCGTTGACCCCAGGATCTACCCGAAACCGGACTGTCCCCCAGATGAGGAGTTCCGCGACTTCATCGCCGAGTTCCCGGACATCAAAAGACAGTTCGCGGGAGCACGCTCGGTCCGGGAGTGGACCTCAACCGGACGCCTTCAGTACTCATCCACTCAGACGGTTGGCTACAGATGGTGCCTGACCTCGCACGCGGCAGGATTCATCGACGCATTGTTTTCCAGGGGGATGACCAACACCCTGGAAATCGTCAATGCCCTAGCTTGGCGCCTGCTTGCCGCTTTGCGTGACGACGATTTCGAAGTCGAGCGGTTCAAGCCCGTCCAAGACCTGGAGCAAGGTCTGCTTAATTTCAATGACGCTCTAGTGGCAAATGCTTACACCTCGTTCCAGCGGTTCGAGCTGTGGGACGCCTGGGTTCGCGTCTGGTCGCTGGGCCTTCGGTTCGCTAATTTCGAGATCAACCGCGCCTACGCGAGGTATCTGGAGTCCAAAGACCAGGCGAGTCTCGATCGGCTCGAGCGGCTGGCGGCCGAGGGTTGCACGCCGGATTATCCGCCGGCGCGCGAGTTCTTCTTGCGCGTCGGCCAAGAGGTGCGGGAAGTCGCGGACGGGCGCCGGGAAGCGGATGCGGCTGCCGCGACGATATCGCGCCTCATGCGCGAGGCGGATTTCGTGCCGCAGGTACTCGGGCTCGCAGACCCCGCGATCCGGTCGTGGGTTGTATCGCCACCCAAGGTAGCCCAGCTGCTGCGCTGGGCCAGGAACGAAGCTCCCGACGAGATCGGCCGCTTGGTCTGGGAAGGGCTCACGCTCTTCATCAGGAAACGGCTAGATCGCGACGAATTCGACCTAGCTGAGGAGATCAAGCACAAGCTAGCGGCGCTGCCCGTGGTCGGCCGACCGCTGCGCGTGCCGACACCGCGGTGAAGAACCGCCAATCGATCAGATCGGAGACCAGATGAGTGACAACGCATCCGGGCATCGAACAACTTACGACGTAGCCATACTCGGGACAGGCATTGCCGGCTCCATGCTCGGCGCAATCTTGGCCCGCAACGGCGCCAGGGTCATCCTGATCGACTCCGATGCGCATCCGAAGTTCGCGATCGGAGAGTCGACGATTCCCTACACTTTGGTCGCTCTCCGGACCATCGCCGAGCGTTACCACGTGCCGGAAATCAAGACGCTGGCAACGTTTACGAACACAACAAAGATCATCGGCCCGTCCTTCGGGATAAAGAAGCACTTCGGCTTCCTCATCCACCACCCGGGACAGCCTCAGAATCCGCAGGAAACGAATCAGTTCAACACCCCGAGCCTGCTGTATGAGGCGAGTCACCTGTTCCGGCAGGACAGTGACGCCTATCTCTTCTATATGGCGGCCCGCCATGGATGTGCGACGCGGCAGAACTTCCGTGTCACCGAGGTCGACTTCGACGGAACCGGAGTCACCTTGGCCGGGGGTAACGGGGAGCAGTACCGAGCGCGCTATGTTGTCGATGCGAGCGGCTTCCGGTCTCCCCTGGCGCAGAAGTTCGGCCTGCGCGAGGATCCGTGCAGGTTCAAGCACCACTCCCGGTCGCTGTGGAACCACATGGTCGGGGTCACACCCACCGACAGGCTGTTCGATCATCAAGCACAAGACCGGCCACCGGTTCCTTGGTACCAGGGGACCGTGCACCACATGTTCGAACGAGGCTGGTTCTGGGTGATCGCCTTCGATAACGACAAACGGTCCAAAAACCCATTGTGCAGCGTTGGCCTGACCCTGGACCCGCGGCGTTACCCGAAGGACCCCGCCCTCTCGCCAGCGGATGAGTTCGCAGCTATCGCCGGGCAATACCCGGACATTGCGCGGCAGTACTCGGGTGCGCGGCCGGTGCGCGAATGGGTGTCTACCGAACGGCTGCAGTATTCCTCGAATCGGGTCATCGGCGACCGATGGTGCCTGCTGGCACATGCTGCGGGGTTCATCGACCCGCTGTTCTCCCGCGGCTTGTCCAACACCGCTGAGACGATCAACGCGCTGGCGTGGCGGCTGCTACGGGCTGTGCACGACGATGACTTCTCCGCCGACCGCTTCGAATACATCGAACGCCTGCAGCAAGGCTTGTTGAATTACAACGACGAACTCGTCAATGCTGCTTTCATCTCTTTCTCCGACTACGACCTGTGGTCCGCAGTTTTCAGGATCTGGGCTTGGGGTTCTAACGCCGGAACCTTCCGCTTGCAGGAAGCACTTTCGCAGTTCCTTAAATACGGCCGGGAGGATGCCTTTATCGCGCAAGAGGAAGCACCAAATCTAGGCTTTTACTGGCCGGACCATGACGGCTATAAGAAGCTCTTTGACGAGATGGTCTCCAAGTGTGCCGCCTTCGAGTCTGGGCTGGTGAGCGGCAAGGAAGCCGCCAGCGACCTGTATCGATTCCTGCAAGAGGCCGACTTTGTACCGAAGCACTTCGGCTTCGCCGAGCGTGACCAACGCTTCCTCAACCCGACACCGAAGACCCTTGCCAAGACAATCGCCTGGGCGCGACGAGAAGCCGATCCTGCGGTGCGCCGCCTCGTGCTCGGCACCTTCTCGGAGGCGTTCAAGTACAAGGCCACAGGGAAGCGGATTTTCTGAGGAGGAGTGGCTATGAAGAGCACACGAAAGACCGGGGTCAAGAAGAAGCCTGATCACGACGTCGTGATACTCGGGTCAGGTTTGGCCGGCTCGATCATCGCCGCCTGCTTGGCAAATAATGGGATCGATGTCCTCGTCATCGACGCCGGTCAGCATCCCAGATTCGCAGTCGGGGAATCTACCATACCTTACACATCGATGATGATGCGACTGGTGAGCGAACGATACGGCGTCCCGGAGATTAAGAAACTCACCACCTTCGAAGCCGTCCAGGCCGAGATCAGCACAAACTGCGGTATCAAACGTAATTTCGGTTTTGTCTACCACAACCCCGGCCTGCCACACGATCCGCGACAGACGAATGAGTTCCCGATCCCCCGTATTACCCACATCGAGAACCATTTTTTCCGTCAGGACGTTGATCAATGGATGCTCAATGTAGCCGTCCGCTACGGAGCACAGACACGGCAGCGGCTCAACATCGCCGATGTAGACGTGTCCGACGCCATGGCGACCCTGAGTTCGGCCGACGGCACCCAGATCACCGCGAAGTTCGTCATCGACGCGAGCGGGTTCCGGTCTCCGCTAGCCACCAAGTTCGCCCTCCGCGAGGAGCCAACGCGGCTGCGTGCTCATTCCCGCACAGTGTTCAGCCACATGGTCGGAGTGCGCCCGTTCGAGGACACAGTGTTTCCCCGCGGCGTCCACAAGAACCCCAGTCCCTGGAGCGAGGGGACGCTCCATCACCTGTTCCCAGGCGGCTGGATGTGGGTCATACCGTTCGACAACCACCCGCGAGCAACGAACCCGCTGTGCAGCGTCGGCATCAGCATGGACCCGCGCATTCATCCAAAGCCGGAATGTTCGCCGCAACAGGAATTTGACAACTTCCTCGACCGCTTTCCTGACATCCGGCGGCAATTCACCACCGCTCGCGCCGTTCGCGAATGGGTCTCGACAGGACGCTTGCAATACTCGTCGCGGCAGACGATCGGGTACAGGTGGTGCCTCACCTCTCATGCGGCGGGCTTCATCGACGCACTGTTCTCGCGCGGGCTTGAGAACACCATGGAGATCATCAATAGCCTGGTGTGGCGTGTCATTGACGCCACTAGGGATGACGATTTCTCCGTAGAGAGGTTCGAGTTCATACAGGAACTTGAACAGGGCCTGCTCGACTTCAACGACGACCTCGTCGCGAACGCTTACACGTCGTTCCAGGACTGGAACCTGTGGGACGCCTGGTTCAGGGTCTGGTCACTCGGCCAGATCCTGGGTACTTTCGAAATCAACCGCAGTTACGCCAAGTACCTCGCTAGCCATGACCTAGCGGCGCTTGAGCACCTGGCGCGCCTGGAGCCGGAAGGTTCGATGCCCGACTATCCGCCCGCCAGAGAGCTGCTGAAGACCGTTAGCGAGCGAGTGCAGGCGGTCCAGAACCGGCAGCTGGACGCTGGAGTGGCCGCGGAGCAGATCTTCGAGTTGCTGCATCAGGCCGATTTCGTGCCGCCCGCGTTCGGCCTGGCCGACCGCAACAACCGCTGGTATAACGCGACCACGGGGAAGGTGCTCAAGACGCTCGCATGGGCCAAGAAGGACGCCCCGCCGGAGATCGGCGAGCTGGTCTACGAGGGTCTGACTCTCTTCATCAAGAAGCGTCTGTCCCGCGACGAGTTCAACCTCATCGAGGAAGCCAAGCACATGGTGGCACGGCTACCCGTGGTCGGCCGTCCGCTGCGAGTTCCCATCCCACGGTGACCATGGCTCGATCAGACACCCCTGGAGAACAGCGATGACGACAGAACATACCGAGGCGCCGTTTCGTCCCGGGCCTGATTTCGCGCAAGACCCCCACGCGTTCTTGAACTCGTTGCGGGACACGGGCCCGGTCCACCGGGTTCTGCTGCCCGACGGTACCGAGTCCTGGTGGGTCACCGGGCACGACGAAGTAGCCGCGTGTATCGGCGATCACCAGCGGTTCAGCAGCCAAGTCCACCGCGCGGTTGAGTCGGCCAGGATCCAGAACAGCCAGGCACTGATCCGCAAGGATCCGATGCTGCGATACACCATGATCAATCGCGATCCGCCAGACCACACCAGGATGCGCAAGCTAGTGGTTCAGGCGTTCAGTGCGCGGCGGGTGGATGCCCTGCGCCCCCGGATCGAAGACCGGGCACAGAAATTGCTGGACGAGCTTGCCGACCACACAGACGCCGTGGATCTCGTGAAGAACTACGCCTTCCCGCTCCCCGTCGGGGTGATCTGCGACCTGCTTGGTGTCCCGGAGAGCGACAGCCAGTACTTCGGCAGCCTGATCAACCGGCTTATCGGAGCCGCCGGTGGGGAGCAGGCACTCCATTCAATCGCCGCGCTCAAGGACTTCATGACTGAGAAGCTGGCGGACAAACGGGTCCACCCCGCTGATGATGTCCTGACCGGCATGGTGGAGGCGGCTGACGAGGAAGGCCTGCTCACCCCAGAAGAGCTGCCGGCTATGGCGCTGCAACTGCTCACCGCCGGCCACGAGACCAGCATCTACATGATCAGCGGCGGAACCCTGCGCCTCCTACAGCATCCACAGCAACTCCAGATGCTTCGCCGGGATCCGTCTCTGCTGCCGAAAACGATCGACGAACTCCTGCGGTTCGATCCGCCCCCGGTGCCGGGTGTCTTCCGGTACGCGACCGAAGACGTGAAGGTTGGCGGGACCACGATCCCTCAGGGTTCCCTGGTGATTCTCTCACTGGCGACAGCCAACCGTGATCCTCAACGGTGTCCCCACCCAGACATGCTTGACATAACCCGACCGGATTTCGAGCATATGACCTTCGGGCGGGGCATTCATTACTGCCTAGGAGCCAGGCTAGCGCGCATGGAAGGCGAAATTGCCATCGGCTCACTATTCAGCAGGTTTCCCAACCTCAGGCTGGCTATCTCCTTCGAAGATGTGCGCTGGAAGCCGCTGAATTTCCTGAGAGGACTGACGGAGCTACCGGTCCTGGTGCGGTAACCACAGGGAAACTAGTAAGACCGACCAACCTGACGGGAGTCGGGAATATGACCACGCCTGCGCAAACTCTCCCGCTTTACCCATGGCTGGACCATGACCTGCACCGTCCTTTGGACCCGCAACCTGAGTTCGCGAGGTTGAGGGCCGAGCAGCCGATCGTATATGTCCACATGAAAAACGGGCATGAAGCGTGGCTAATAACCAGACATGAAGACGCGCGGGCTGCGCTGAGAGATCCCCGGCTGAGCGCTTATCACGATCGGCCAGGTTTTCCGCAGATGGGGCCAGTCGACCGGGCCGTCAGGCCGGGCACATTCGCCCACATGGACCCGCCCGATCACGCCCGTCTGCGCCTCATCCTTGCCCCAGAGTTCATGCCGAAGCGCATCACTGCCCTCCGGCCAAGGATCCAGGAGATCGTCGACGAACTGATCGCCAAGATGGCCGCAGAAGGTTCGCCTGCCGACGTGGTAGAGGCACTGGCTATGCCATTCCCGTCGCGCGTGATCTGCGAGATGCTCGGTGTGCCGTACGCAGATCACTCGTTCTTTCAGGGCCATACGCGTGTCCTGATGTCGCAGGCAACTTCAGGAAAAGCGTCTGATTCCTCCTTCGAAACCCTCCTGTCTTACCTCGACCGTCTGGTGACCGCCAAGGAGCAGGATCAGGGCCGTGACATCCTGAGCCGCCTAGCCGACCGGGTAAATCACGGTGTGATCACCCACAGGGAAGCCGTAGGAATGGCCATCCTGCTGCTTTTCGCAGGGCATGAAACGTCTGCCAACATGCTGGGCCTTATAACATTCACGCTACTGCAGAATCCAGGTCAGCTGAGCCAGCTCAAGGCAGATCCGGCACTGATCAATAGAGTGATCGAAGAATCATTGAGATATCTCATGATAATCCACACCGGAATCGTGCGAATCGCTACCGACGATGTAGTAATAGGTGGCCAGCTTATACGAGCAGGTCAAGGGGTCATCTTGTCCCTCGGGTCAGCAAACCGCGATGAGAACGTCTTCGCGCATCCTGACCAGTTCGACATACATCGCGATGCCAGCCAGCATCTAACGTTTGCCCAGGGGATACATCTATGCCTTGGCGCACACCTGGCTCGCGCTGAATTGCAAATAGCGATCAAGACGCTATTCCTTTCCTTCAAAAGCCTCAGGCTGGCTGTACCCCCAAGCGAGATCCCGTTTAAGAACGATATGTTCATTTACGGTGTTCATAGCCTCCCGGTTGCCTGGTAGAGCGCCGGCCCGGTGTGAAGGAGGAATATCATGCGAGTCACCGCGGACACGCGAAAGTGCCTCGGGACTGGTAACTGCGCTTTATCGGCACCAGAGGTCTTCGACCAAGACGACGATGAAGGAACCGTAGTGCTTCTCAACTCACAGCCTCCGAGCAAGCTACATTCAGCTGTGCGCCGAGCGGTTCAACTATGCCCATCCAGGGCTCTCCAGCTCGCCGAAGACACGGAACCCGCTGAAACGAAGGCTTAACGCGGCTCTGGAAGCCCCGTCCTTGGGATGTCCGCTGCGCGCTACAATTGTGACGCGGCCATGGCCGCACTAAAATGGTGTTTATGAGTAGATACAATTCGAATTACTTCGTCCGTGTCACTACCACCTTCGTGCTGGCAGCCGTGGTCGTAATAGTCGCCGGCCTCGGCCTGCGACTCTCGCATCTCGTCACATTCAAGGAATGGGCCATCTTCTTCGCGACCACATGCGGCCTCTCCTTGGCGGGCTTCGTGAGCGCGAGGGTCGCTCTGACGAAGTGCACACGGGAGCAGCAGCAGACCCGCTAGACGTCGCGTTAGCGGCGTCCCGCGCCCGTGACACGGCAAGGAATCTCCTGGCTGTCGACGCCCCGTGGGGAGGAAGGGTTCAGCGCTGTTGTCGGGGCCGAAAGTTCGGACAACCAACGAGGACGCGCCCCCGTCTGACGGTGGGGGCACGTCCTTCGAGATCCTCGGCCAGGCGGCTTCTTCAGGTTAGACCTCGCGGTGGCGCATATGCGCTTGGTGAACCAAGCGATCGATCGAGGCTTTGTCACTGCTCCTGGACGCGGGCAGCCGGGGCACGTGTCGCTTCCTGGATTTTCCGCATGAGCGCAAAGTCACGGTAGATCATGACAGCGTGAACGTCGCACACGATCATTATGACCATGAGCAACATGGCAATGCCCTTGTATGAGCCGGCCAGAAATATTATCGCCGATCCAGCCATCGCTACGCTAGCTATGAGAATCTGGCGATATGCCCTGCGTACTGCATCTAACGGTGATTTTTCCATGATTCTAGCCTCCTGTATTAACATCGGATTGGCAATAGGCTGCCTGAGTGACATTATGGGCGGTAGACCGGCAGATCGGAATGTGCCCGGTCGTAGTCCCAGGTGAGCTGAAGGTACAGGTCCGGCCTGGGCATACCGTGGGCCTGCACGAGCTTATCGGCCAGCTCGCGCCACGCCTCGATCTCTCGCTCCCCGCGCTCACTGAATATCCCGTGCTCGGCAAGGATGTATAGGCCTTGAAGGAGACCAAGGAGATGTCGGTGCAGCCGCAACTTGGCCTCAGAGTTCTCTGGTTGCTGGGTCAGGAAAAGATCCATGAATGAAGCGAGCCGGGCAAATACGAACGTCGCGTGGAACGTCCCGTACAGCGGTCGTGGATCGGTCCGTATAGGTGATGGTGCACCCACGAAGTCCCGATTTAGCAGCAGCGGGCGCAACTCATGCTCCGCATGCATGAATTCGTGAGCCTCTTCATGGACCAGGTGGTCGGCAAAGCACAGCGGTGTCCACGCCGGATCTAGGCGGAGGAACGACGCGCCATAGAGGTATATATCGGAACCGCCGACAAAGTGGTCACCGCCGAGCGGGACAACGTACTCAGTCACCGCGGAAATTTCCTCCGCTACCTGGGGAGCCACGTCGCGAAGCAGTTCCGCAGCCGCGGTCAATCCGGCCACAATGGGCCCCGCCCCGGCACGGTCAAGCACGGACAAGCCGGCCGGCTCACCCGTGATCCGGGAGATGCGTGCCTCGTACTTCGTGACCTCAGAGTCGATCGGGCCGGTGTGACCTCGGACGCCCCAGCCATCAATCTTCGCATACCAGCTGCTCTCGACGGCTTGCGTGATCTGCTCAAGGAGCTGGTCGGCGCCCGCCGGATCCACGACCTGACCATCCATGTGGACGCCCGCGGACGCCAGACCGGATGGAAGCACGGCCAAGCCATCGCTGTCGCAGCTCACGGGGAGCGGGATCCGGATATGACCGGCAGCCAGCAGTGGCAAAAGGACATTACCCAAGGTCATCACAGCTGCTGAGGCAGATGGCCAATCCTGTTGCCGCAGGCACTCCAGAGCACGGAAGTAGCAGTGAAAGAACTCACTTCCCAAGAGCTCTGGGTTGGCCTTCGCCTCCTCGATGGCGGCGGCGAGCATTCCGTTCACTGAGGTGTCAATGATGTCCTCAGTGGAAGCGAACGTGAGAATCTTGATCCAGTCATCACAGACGACTTCCGTGAACTCTCGCCGTAAGGCAGTTCCTCGTACACCGGTTGGTACTACAAGCGGGCTTTGTGTGATCATTTTGAATTCCTGTCCGCGCACCGTTCAGCACCAACTCGACGACCGGGTTGGCTGGATCCGCTCGCCATCAAGCCCAAGGGTGTCTTGCCCACACGAAATGGCGGCTGCGAGCCGATATCGATACTTCACATGATAACACAGCCGTACCTTCTTAGCCCAAGTCTGGAAGATGCACAGGTACACGATCGGGTATTTGCGCTCATGAAGTGCGGAAAGCTTTGCATCATACCCCGGGGATTCGTATTTACTGGACGACGTCGCACTGCAGGGTGAATCCTGTAGATACACCAGATGCGTTTAATCTTGGCGTGAGTTATTAGCTCTATTACTGTCAGAATCGACGAGACAAGAAGAAGGCGTCTCGCATCATCTGAGGAGGTTCTCCGATGGCAGGAATCAAGCCAGCGGTAACTGTGGGCAAGGTCGGCGGCGACGCAGCGATGCTGCAGCTCAACCGGAAGGCGACCTCACCTGAGGTGACCGTGGGCCAAGTGGCCGGCGACGCAGCGATGCTGCAGCTCAACGCGATGCTGCAGCTCAACCGATAGGTCCGGCAACCACGGCAGGCTAAGGCGAGGGAACTCGCGGGCCGCTGACGTGACGGCTGCGCTCACCTAACCGGCCGCGGCGGCCATTGGCCTACCAGCGGTGGGGTGCCCCAGGCGGGGCACCCCACCCGTCTTTTTGAGGTCAGAACCTGCGGATCGGTGCAAGCTCAGCAGCGACCTGACGCCACGCGCTGAGCGCCGCGTCGATCTCTCGCGAGCCCACATCAGCGTGCGTGAGCATCCGGACGCGCCCGCGGACCCTGGTGACGAGCAGTCCGTTGGCCATCAGTTCGCACTGCCACAACTGTGCGTCGTGTCCTGTATTCGAAACATCAGCGAAAACGATATTGGTCTGCACGGTGGCGGGATCGACGGCATCAGGCAAGAACTCGGCGATTCCTTCCGCCAGGCGGCGGGCGTGGATGTGATCCTCGTGCAATCGCTTAGGCCCCTCCGTGAGAGCGATCGACCCGGCGGCCGCCATAATTCCGGCCTGACGCCAGCCAGCGCCGAAGATGACCTTCAGGCGACGCGCCTCAGCAATAAGATCCTCACCGCCAACGAGCAGTGAACCGACCGGAGCTCCCAGCCCCTTGGAGAGACAGAACATCAGGGCATCTACCTGCGCTGCGTACTCCGCTACGGCGGCGCCTGTCGCGACACATGCGTTGAAGATGCGGGCGCCGTCCAGGTACAGCCGCACCCGATGCTCGAAACACACCTTGGCAATGGCCGTCAGCTCAGGCCGGGGAAGGACCGAGCCACCTCCTAGCTGATGGGTATTCTCCACCGTCACCAGATCTACGACCTCAACGTCGTAGGGATCCGGCTCAAGCGCCATGGCAACCTGCGATCCAGACATAAGCCCCCGGTCCGCTTTGACTCTGCGGAAAGCGATCCTGGGCAGCGCCGCTGCCGTTGCCGCCTCGATCCCGCCGACATGAGCACTTTCCTCGCAGACCACGAGATGACCAGGCCGGGTCAGCAGGTGCATCGCTATCTGGTTGCACAAGCGTCCGGTAGGCAGGTAAGCCGCCGCCGCCTTGCCCGTGAGCTCCGCGGCCGCCTCTTCCAATCGATTGACAGACGGATCCTCGCCGTATCGATCATCACCTACGTCCGCGACGGCCATGGCATGCCGCATCGCCGCCGATGGCTGGGTCACCGTATCCGAGCGGAGGTCAACGAAGTTCTCGACAGGCGGCGTCACGTATAGCCCCGAGAGTGTGCAACCGAACAGATCAAGCAGTTGCCCACGCCATAGCGGCCATTGCATTGAGATGCCATCTGCGGATCAACTCTCTCCTAAGCACCGCGCTAGGTCATCGATCGCAGTTGCTGCTCTAACTGCTCGGCAACGTCCTGCCACTCCCGCGCGCACCGGCGTGCCAGTTCGGCCACCATATAGGCGCAGTGTGGCGGTGCCGAGTCGACGAAGTCCTGCCAAGGCCCTGGACCACTGGCCCGGGCGTCAAGCCAGCGCAAAAGCGCCCGCCCCGCTTCCGCGTGGCGAAGCGAGGGATCCTTCTTGAGACTATTAAGCAAGGCCGCCCGATCTCGGGGTGCGCCACGACCGAGGGGTGAACTGGCCCTGCCCGACGACCGACTGTCTATCTCTTCTTTAGGTTTGGATACCCGCAGTCTCGGTGGGACAGGATCATCTCCCCGACGCATCCGGTCTCGGACATCACGGACGGTTGACGGTGAGATGCCCGCGCTCTTGGCGATCTGCCGCAACGATGCCTCAGGGTGCGCAGTAAGCTCCTCACTGGCGGCGAGCCGGGCTTCGGCACTGTTCAGAGGCCTCACCCTGCCATCCCGGCCGGTTCTCGCCTTCCCCTCGCGAGCGTCCGGAGTAACGCGACCGCGGATGCCTGCGACGGTCGCGGCGGCAAGCCCCGTGATGCTAGCTATCCAGCGATCTGAACGCCGCGGATCGGACGCGACAATGCGTGCCGCCGCAGCTTCGCGGTCAGCCAGGGTGAGCGGCAGGCCATGTGCCATGTTGGCCTTCACGGCCGCGATGAACGCCTCGTCTTCGCTACCGCCAAAGAACCGGACATCGATCGCCTGCCAGCCTCTGAGTTCCGCTGCGCGCAGCCGATGCGTCCCGTCTACCACCCTCATCGTGTCGCGATGTACGAGGATGGGCGGCAGCAGCGTCTCTGACTCGGCCAGAATCCGGACGTGTTCCTGGTTCTCACCATCTAGGCGTGGCGAGTCCCCTACCGACAGAGAACCAATAGGTACCGTTCTGGTTTCGCTGGCGCCTGGCTCTTCAGGCGCGAAAGTCGCCGACTCTTCGGCCGGCTGATCGGGGTCAGCTACCGCAGCGAGCGACCATCGCGCGGCAGGACGCGACATCTGGCTCGCCCCTGTGGCCACCCGCCCTCCTTCGTCAATGATCAAATTAACTAACTCATCAGATGATGAAAACAATTTAACTGACATGATACCTGCCGTCAAGGCAAATCATTTGCGAGATTGTTGCTTCTGAGCTGCCAGGCATCGCTACTCGCGAGCACGTATCAGCTATTCGGCTCGTCATTGGATAATCGGGCATGGGCGAAAAAGTGTCCATTAAAATATGCAAACGCAAAACGATTTACTCGTAAATCGTCTGCGGACTAATGGCCGATGTCATACGCGGACATCGAAGCGGGCGAGCGCCTCGAACATGGGCATCCCCTCTTAGGCTCCCGCTGACTGAGGTTGCCCAGCGCCAGCCGTGCGAGGTCCGCACCCGGTGACGCAGAGGCTCCGTCGTCGTCAGCCGATGATTACCTAAACGATCATGTCTATTAATTCCATTACGGCCACATTAGCTGTACGAGAGTGTTCAGTAAAGCTGTTTGACCTCGGGCAACGCCCCATACGCAGCACCCGCCGCCGCTTGATCGCACCAGGCGGCGACCTTGACAGAAAATTCACCGGACGTAGAGTTCATCACACGATGATTTGCTGCTCGCTGCACGGTAGCGCCGGCGCTACCGCAGATGCCCGGGCTGGAGGACTAGATGATCAGCGATGCCGCGGCCGCCCCCCTACGGCACGACGTGGCCATCTTGGGCAATCACCTTGCGACCGCGCTGCTAGCCGCCATTCTTGCCAGGAGTGGCGTCAAGACGGTGCTTGTGCCGACCGAGGCAGACATCGGACTACCTGCCGGAGAGACCACCGTCCCGTACACAGCCGAGTTGTTCTTTCTCCTCGCCAGCAAATTCGACGTACCCGAGATCGCCACGCTGGCGATGTTCGACACTTTGCCGGACTCGATCCGGAGTACCTGCGGCATCAAGCGGAACCTCGGCTTTCTTTACCACCGTCAAGGTGAGAATCAGCGACCGGCCGAGACATTGCAGTTCAACGTGCCTGCCGAGCACTCGGAGTGGCATGTCTACCGCCCCGACGTTGACGCCTATGCGTCCGATCTCGCTGCCGCCAAGGGGGCCGTGGTACTTAACGTGAACGCTAGAGGCGGGAAGGTCGAGGTCGGCGCAGACGGGGTAAGCATCGAGCTCGCAGATGGCCGGACGGTTCAGGCGGAATACCTGGTCAATGGCAGCGCGGATGCCGAGATGTTGCCCGTTGGGGTCCGCGGCCCGGCACATGAGCGGGCCAAGCACCGGGCCCACCTGCTGTTCGCTCATCTGACCGGTGTCTTGCCATTCGAATCCGTCACGTCGCTCAGGCGCTACCGACAGGCTTCGTCGTGGTCGCAAGGCACTCTGCTGCACGTCTTCGATGGCGGCTGGGCGCAGGTTGTTCCATTCGGAAACCACGACCGGTCAGGCAACGCACGGTGCAGCGTGTCGGCCAGCCTGGACCCGGCTCAGGCTGACCTTGATGCCGCACCTTCCGCGCAGCTCAGGCAACTCGTCCAGCGATTTCCTGACCTGCACCGGCAGCTCGCGGGTGCGACCGTGGTTCGTCCTTGGCAAGCTCACGAGAACTGGCCAGCCATCGCCGCCAACTGTGCCGGCCCGCGCTGGTTTCTCTTCGACCGGGCCGCAGGGCGGCACGACCTGCTCCTGTCTCGCGACATCACCATGGGCCTCGAGCTGGTGCACGCCGCCGCGACGGGGTTGCTCCGCATGGCCAAGTCGGGTGACTGGGCCGGCGATCAGATGAAGGAAATTGGAGAATTCGAATTCAGCCTGTTTGACTTTCACGACAGGTTCGTGGCAGCGGGAAGGGTTGCTAGTCGGAATTTCATGCTGTGGAACGCATATCTTCGCGTCTGGCTGCTATGGTCCATCCTCTCCGCGCTCTCTCTCAAACGCGCCAGGATGGACGGCGAGATCACAGGCAGCTCAGCAGGCTGGTCGCATGTAGAACAGTTCGGCCAGCGGCAGCATTGGTATCAGGTCCCGGCCGGACTACCCGATCTACTGATCGAGACATTGCAGGACATCGAGAGTGTCAAGCTAGGTATGCCTGCGGCAACCGCCGCCAACCGCATCTTCTCCCGGCTGCGCCATGAGCGGTTTGTTCCACCGCTCTACCGGTTCGGTGATCCAGAAGCACGCTATTACTACTTCACCATGCTCCGCAGGTTCCGCATGTTGCTCTGGGTCAAGACAACCGCACCGCCCGATTTCCGCAGGCTGCTTACGCCCGAAAATGTCACTGCTAGACCGCCAAGCTCCGTTCCCAGTCATCCGTAGGAGAGATAGGTGTCAGGAATCACCGGATGGGTGTCGCACGATCGCGACCTAAGGACGCATCATGAGGCAATCAATGAAATGACTGCCACCTTGCGGCATCGCGGGCCGGACAAAGAGGGAGTGTGGGTGCAGCCTCACGCGACCTTAGGCCACCGTTTGCTGGTCAGCGACCATACCGACAGCACGGCCCAGCCAGTCACGATAGAGACGTCAGGCGGGCCATTAGGAATAGTCCTGGACGGGCAGGTCTACAATCGCTCAGATCTTCGGCATGAGCTCCATCGCAAAGGTCAGGGATTTCTGACAAATAGCGATGCAGAGACAGTACTGCGAGGCTACCTCGCCTGGGGGCCAGGAGTAGCCGAACGCCTGAGGGGCGTGTACGCATTCGCCATCTGGGACGGACGCTCACAGGAACTAATTCTGGTCCGCGACAGAATGGGCAACAAGCCGCTGTACTTTTACCCGCTCTCCGATGGCTTGCTCTTCGGATCCGAGCCTAAGGCAATATTTGCGAATCCCCTGACCAGAAGAATAATTGAAGCCGAGGGGATGTGCGAGATCTACAGCGGTTTCAACCGGACGCCTGGTAATGCCGTTTGGTCGGGGATGTTCGAGGTGCGCCCCGCTGGCCGGGTGACGGTTAGCGGTGCTGACCGCAGCGAGCACAGCTACTGGCAACTCACCGCTGAGCCGCACCACGACGACCAGCAGACCACCATACTGAAGGCCCGTGAACTGCTGAACGAGTGTGTCGATGAGCAGATGCCAGCCAGTGACCCCTACTGCGTCCTGCTGTCGGGCGGGCTGGACTCCAGCGTTATCACCGGGATGCTCGGCGAGCATGCCCGCCGGGATGGAAGAAAGGTCCGAACGTTCACCGTCGACTTCGCCGAGCAAAACAAGTTCTTTAGAGCGGACCTGGTTCCAGCCAGGCCAGACACCCCCTTCGCACGTGACGTTGCCGAATATGTGGGTGCCGAGCACACCGAAATTATATTTGATCATGAAGTGATAGCCGACCCGGCCCTTCGGCGAACATGCGTGGCGGCGCGAGATCTCCCGGTGGGATTCGGGGACCGGGATATGTCGTTCTACCTGATGTGTCAGTCGGTACGCGAGTATTCGAATAGCGCAATGACCGGAGATGGCGGCGGGCAGACGTTCGGTCCTTATCCCGCTAAGCGAGCGCATGAGGCTGACCAGTCCGATCCGTGGCGGCCCAGGCGAATCCCCCTCGACGACGACGCCCTGGTGGACCGCAAATTCCTGGCCTCGATCGGCCGGGACGACTATCTCAGGAACGGCACCGCCGCGACGATGAGAGACGCCCCCACACTGAGCGGTGAAGATGAAATTGACCGGCGTGTCCGGGCAAGCTACTTCATGAGCATGACGCGTATGCCGCACTGGGCCACAGCCGAGAGAAGGGACCGCATCAGCGGTCGCGCCGGGCTAGAGATCCGGACGCCTTATTTCGATCATCGGATCATTGAATATCTATTCAACACACCATGGCCGCTGAAGGCGTTTGACGGCAAGGAGAAAAGCCTGCTGCGAGCGGTGGGCGGCAGTTTCATCCCCGATTCGATAAAGTCGCGCCAGAAGAAAGGTTATCCCGGAATACTGCATGTTCGGTATACCGAAGCGCTCCAGTATCAGGTTGCCGACTTGATTGGATCCAAGCACTTGGTGCTGGAATTCTATGATCGAAAGCAGGTAGCGGCAGCGGTCCGCCAGCCGCCAGAGACGGTAAGCACGGCCCAGAAGTTCGGGATGGAGAGGCTCCTTGACCTGGCAGCCTGGACCGACATTACGCGGCCGACCTTCAATCTCCCGTGATTGCCGACCTCACTGCTCACTAGAACCTCAACCGATAGGAGAACGTCATGGCTGATGTTGCGCGGCGCGGCGTGGTGTCCGGTGGCGGCACTGGCATGGGCAAGGCGATCACCCGGGTCCTGGCACAAGACGGATACCATGTCGTGATCCTTGGCCGACGCAAGGACGTGCTCGAGAGTACGGCTCTGGGCATTAATGCCGAGATTGGTGCCGACCGGGTCTCGTGGCACAGCGTGGACCTCACCAAGCCGTCGGAAATACCTGGGGCGGTCGAGGCGATCACGGCGGCGGGTGAACCCGTGGACGTGCTCATCAACTGCGCCGGCGGCTATCAGGGTGACAGGACAGGTGACGCCGCCCTCGAAGGACTCGATGACGTCGTCGCACTCTGGCAGCAGAACTTCACCGGTAATGTATTGCCTCCCGTCCTGCTCACTCGCGCGCTCTTGCCTCACATGCGCCAGCCTGGCGGACGGATCCTCGCCATGGGTTCGATGGCTGTCTTTCGTGGACACTCCAGACGGGCGGCATATGGCTCCGCGAAGTCTGCCGTGCACGCCTGGGCACTTGCGCTGGCCGGCGATCTAGCCGCTCGAGGAATAACGGTCAACGTCATAGCACCGGGCCGCGTGCTAGACCCCACATCGGAAGCGGCCTCACGTCTGACCGACGAACTCCGGCGCGAGGCCGTCCGTGAAATCCCGCTTGGCCGCCTGGGCATTCCCGCAGATATCGCCGCCACGACGCGGTTTCTGGCGTCGCCGGAGGCGGGATATATCACCGGACAGATCGTCCAGGTCAACGGCGGAATGGTACCCGGCCGGGGATAGCGCCCTAGACGTCAGCGCGGATGTGGCTACCCGCGTGAGAGGACAACCCATGCCCGATACCTCTGGACCGTCACGCCGGGAAGGCACGACCGAAGTACTTGTAGTCGGCGCGGGCCCAACCGGCTTGCTGCTCGCCGCGGAACTGGCAAGGCGCGGCGTCGACTGCCGGGTGGTGGAGCAGGCACCGTGCCGCCGCACGGCACCCAAAGCGGTCAATCTGCATACGCGCACCCTGGAAATCATGGACGATCTTGGCATCGCCGATGAGGCGGTAGCTATTGGCAATCGCGTCTATCGCCTCAATAGTTACTCCGTGCTCGGCGCACAAGGCAAGCGGCTAAGGCCGATTACCCGGATAGACCTGTCCGGCCTGGACTCACGTTTCCCGTTCACGCTCACGCTCGCCCAGCCAGAGACGGAGCGCCTGATTGAGCAACGCTGCGCAACGTGCGGCGTTCAGGTCGAGTGGGGAACGCGGTTCACGCAGTTCTCCCAGGAAGGCGGCGACGTCGTCGCCTGCCTGGAAAAGGCGGGAGGCCAGCAGAAAGAGACCGTGCGGGCAGCATGGCTGGTGGGATGCGATGGCATCGATAGCACGGTGCGGAACGCCCTGGACCTGCCTTTCGAGGGAAAGCAATACCCTAACGACCTGCTATGCGCCGACGTCCGCATCAGCTGGGACCGCCGGCATGACGAGGCACACGTATTCCTTGGCAAAAATGGCACATTGCGGTGCATGCCAATCCCAGGTGACCAGCGATGGCGGATCGTCGCCGATATCCCGGTGAGACGGAATGGGGATACGGTACCGGACAGTAAGCTGGAGCAATTGCAGGATCTTGTAAACAAACGCGGCGCCAGCGCGACACTCGAAGATATGACCTGGACTTCCAAGTTCAATATATACAGATACTTTTCCCCAAGATATCTCGACGGCAGGGCGATTCTTGTCGGCGACGCAGCCCATGTGCACAGCCCACTCGGGGCTCAGGGTATGAATCTTGGATTGCAAGACTCTTACAACCTGGCCTGGAAGCTCAGCCTCGTGCTGCGCGGCATGAGCCATCCGGGGCTGCTGCAGTCCTATCAGGAAGAACGGCAGGCGATCGCACGTGGCGTGCTGCGGCGCACGGACCGCAACACGCGGCTCATAGGGGTGCACGGATCCGTAGCCCAGACGGCACGCAACATGAGTGCCCGCACCCTGCTACGGCTCCCACCGGCACAACGGCGCATCAGCCGGGGCGGAGCACAGCTCAGCATGAACTACCGGCACGACCGACTGGTGCTTGATGACGTCAGCGCGCTGAGACGAAAGCTTTCCGGTGGCCCAGTGGCCGGTGACCGGGCACCCGATATTGAGTTCGGCCCGCCCGCGAGCCGACGCCGACTTCATGAAGTATTGCACGGCACGAGATATGTCCTACTGCTATTCCAAGGGCGCGCGGGCACTGAGATGCCGGTGGCAGTAATCAACATCGCGCAAACCGTAAGGTCAAAGTACCCCGGTAACATTCGTGTCCTTGTGGCAACAACCGGCGCGGCGCCACCATCAGCGAATGAAGACAACGTACTGGTCCTGCCGGATCCAGGAGGTGAACTGCATCAATGCTGGCACGCATACACAGGATGCCTTTACTTGGTGCGCCCGGATGGCTACATTGGCTATCGCGCCATACCAGCCAGCGCATCCGGTTTAACCAGATATCTAGAATCGATATTCGTGCCCACCGCGCAGACTTCCCAAGTAGCAGCACCCCAGCCGTGAGAAGAGCCCGTCCTGAACTAAGCTCCACCGTGGCTGAAATGCCAATCTCAGTGCTTCAGATGGCCGTAGAAAGTGGTTGCGGCGGGCTAGCGATGGACTGGCTCGCCGAGCAGCTTAGGTCAGCCCGAGTGCGGCCCTCTCAAGACTATTGGCTGGATGGCCAGCTGTGAACGAGCCTGGCCTCATCGCTGCGCCCAATAAGCAAGCCCCCGGAGGCGCGGCCATGGTCGAGGCACATGGCCTGTCCAAGGCATTCGGGCCGACCCAGGCATTGGCGGGAGTGGATCTGGAGGCCGAGGCTGGACAAGTGCTTGCATTGCTTGGCCCTAACGGAGCCGGCAAGACCACGCTGGTCCGTATATTGACAACGCTGCTCAAGCCAGACGGTGGGTGGGCTCGCGTCTGCGGGCTCGACGTGGTCTGCGACGCTCCCGCGATCCGGCCGTTCATCGGCCTCAGCGGGCAGTTCGCAGCAATCGACAAGCTGCTGACCGGCCGCGAGAACCTGGAGATGATCGGTCAGCTAAGTCGGCTGGGACGACGCGAAGCACGCCGCCGAGGTGACGAGGCGCTACAGCAGTTCGGGCTGAGCGAAGCCGCCGACCGGCTGGCAAAGTCCTACTCAGGCGGGATGCGCCGCCGACTCGACCTTGCGGCCGCCCTGATCGCTCGCCCGCAGATCATCATCCTGGACGAGCCAACGACTGGCCTGGATCCGCGAAGCAGGATGGACCTGTGGTTCGCCATCGAGCACCTGGTCGCCGGGGGAACCACCGTCCTGCTCACGACGCAGTACCTGGAAGAAGCTGATCGCCTCGCCCACCGCGTGATGGTACTCGACGAAGGCAAGGTGGTGGCGGTGGGGTCACCAGGCGAATTGAAGGCACGTCTCGGCGGTGACGTCGTCGAGTTGCACGTGACCAGGGACGATGAGTTCGATATGGCGCTGGCTGCGATCGCATCGCTCCTTGACGGCCGCCCTGACTCCGATCGGGACCGGCTGCGGCTCAGGCTTCCGGCCCCCGGCGGACAGGCGACGCTGAAAATGGTCTTCAATTTGCTCGACCGAGCTGGCGTCGCGATCGATGACATTGGTATTCGACGCCCGTCCCTCGATGACGTGTTTCTCGCGCTCACAGGTCACGCAACAGCTACTTCTCCCGCAAAGCCCCATCCCGCAGGGCGTCGGCGGGGCGCACGCGAAGGAAGGACGCCATGATCACCACCGAAGCGCCAGTGCAAGCAAAGCCGATCCGCACGAGCCGGGGAGCCGCGGTCTTAACCGATACCCTCGTGGTCACGCGGCGGAACCTGCGCCGGATCCGCCGCACGCCCCGTATGATGGCCGTTTCCTCCATCCACCCAGTGCTCTTCCTGCTGCTGTTCCGGTACGTTTTCGGCGGCGCGATCCACACCCGGCGGTTCAGCTACGTCGACTATCTGGTGCCCGGCTTGCTCGTCGCGATCACGCTCTTCGGGTCAACCACCTCGGTAGCAATGGCCACCGATCTCGGCAGCGGGATGATCGACCGATTCCGCTCACTGCCTATGGCCCGGTCGGCGGTGCTGGCTGGTCGCTGCCTGGCCGACGTCACCCGCAGCCTATTTGTCGTCATGATCCTGCTGGTGGTTGGAACGCTCACGGGCTTCCGGTTCCACAACGGTGTCTTAGCAGCTGTCGTCGCTATCGCGCTGGTACTCGCTTTCAGTTTCTCCTTCAGCTGGCTGTTCGCTCTCGTTGGCCTCATAGTTAAGGACCCGCAAACAGCTCAGCTCGCCGCGTTCCTCCCGGTATTTCCATTTATGTTTGCAAGCACGGTTTTTGTGCCATTGACTAGCATGCCGGGCTGGCTTCAGGCCTTCGCCAGGTTCCAGCCGGTCAGCTCGGCCGTCAACGCGGTCCGGTCGCTCGCCGAAGGCGGCCACCACACGGCGCTCTTCGTCGTGTTGTCCGTTGGATGGATGATCTTCTTTCTCGCGGTATTTGGATCGCTGTCCATAACCAGATACCGCAAGTCCTGACGGTCAGGTACGCGCCTGACGTCCGGCAGCCAGTTCCAGCAGCACGCAAGCGCAGACGCGGATGCCATCGTGGAGGCATCGGATCTCCAGGTTCTCATTCGCCGCGTGGTTGTTCTGATCCGCATTGGCCAAGGGCAGGACATAGCACGGGGCACCGAGCCGGTCGGTCAGAACATGGAGCGGCAGCGTACCCGCCATTGCCGGTTTGAGCAGCGGCTCGTACCCCAGCGACGCCTGCACGCCAGCGCGGATCGCTGCCGTATAAGGCGATTCGGGGAGGGTGCGGCAGGCTTCTACGGCCCGCATCGTCGGCACGAACTCTACGCCGGGCGCGACCTGGCGCACGTGATCAGCGATCGCCGCGGTGACCGTCTCGCCTCGCTGGCCGCCGACGAGCCGCACCTCACACTTGGCCACCGCGACGTGCGGAATCACCGTGCGGTGCCCGTCGCCGTCCTCGCAGGTAAGAGAGTTGATGGTGAGAGTCGGCCGGGTGAGCCTCTGGTAGTAGCCAAGCTCGGCCGGGACATCGAAAGCCGGCGCCCCGATCGCTGCTAGCAATGCCTCGGCGTCCACCGGCAGCGCGCGGAGCGCCGCTTGTTCACCCCTGCTTAGCGCGGCGACTCCCTCATCGAACCCGGGAATCAGGATCCGGCCGTCCGGTGCCCGCATCGAGGCGAGCAGCCACACCAATTGCCACGCGGGATTGGGGGCGACGCCACCCCAGTTACCCGAATTCAGTGGCGAAGCCGCGCCGTTGGCGCGCAGTTCGAAGCACAGCACACCGCGCACACCGAGCTTGATGACAGCCTTACCGTCATCGTTGACTGGACCATCGCTGACAATGACCAGGTCAGCTGCAAGCTCGTCATGACAGGCATCGACCGCCTCGCCAAGATGAGGGCTCCCTATCTCCTCCTCGCCGTCCAGCAGGACGGTCACCGGGCAGGGAATTGCACCTCGGAGCCGCGCCAGCATTCGCAGCGCAAGCAGGTGCGCCAAGTGCTGGCCCTTGTTATCGCCGGTTCCCCGGCCGTAAAGCCTCCCGTCTCGCAACTGCGCGCGGTACGGCGGGCTTGCCCAGGCCGCGAGCGGGCCGGGTGGCTGGACGTCATAGTGACCGTAGATGAGCACACGCGGTCGGTCGGCTTCGCCCGCGGCGTGCCCGATCACCACCGGGTGACCGCCAGTGGACACCGCGCGGGCGTCTAGCCCACACCGCCTGGCAAGGGCAACCACGTAATCGGCTATTCCCGGAAATCCCTCACCAGTCGAGCTAACGCTCGGCTGCGCCACATACTCGACCAGTTCACGCATGTGGGCATCCCGGTTCTCGTCCGCGTACCAGCGGATGAGCCGACCGGTGTCGATGGCGTTCTCGGGCTGCCCGCTCGTCACGCGTGCTCCTGTGGCGGAAGATAGCCACTGCGGATGAAATAGCCGAAGTATGTATCAAGGAGCCGATCGTCAAGCGGCGGACAGCCGATGGCGCTGCCCGCAAGGGCCTTCTCAGCGCAGGTGTCGTCGTAGTCGATCGCCTCCTCTCCGCCCACCACGAATTCCCGCACTGTGTCCATCACCGGGTGAAGCTCGTTACCCCCGCCGTCGACGGACCGCCGCAGCGCTTCCCACCACTCCCAGCGATTGACGACATCGACCGGCCAGCCGGAGCGCTGCATGAACCGCACCAGGTCGGCGAAGAGCATCCGCTTCGGGTTAATGAGGTGGAATACCCCGTCGCTGGTCTCGGCCCGGGAGATATGCACAAGAGCACGTGCGACGTAGTCGACCGGCGTCATCTCTATCTCGAGATCATCGAGGTCAGGCGCCAGCCCAAGCTGGACGCAGCCCTTGATCACCCGGCAGGTGAAGTGCGTCGTGAGGCAGGCGCCAGATCGGGCGTCGCCCAGCACGCGGCCGAGCCGGAAGGTCCGTACTGGCAGCCCTCTGTCACGTGCCTGTGCCGCTAGATGCTCCGACCCCCACTTGGTCTGTACGTAGCCGGTGACCAGGCGACCAGCGGTCGTAATGTCGTCGGTCTCAAGGACCCTCGACCGTCCGGCAACGGGCAATCCCCAGATGCCGTACGTGGAGACGAGATGGACGTGCTTGGGACGCGCCAGGCTCGCCAGCCGGAGAATCTCCTGGGTTCCGGCTATATTCGTGGCCGCAAGCTGATCGAATGTGTGCACGAAGTCGACCCACGCACCGGCGTGGTAAATGGCATCGATCCGTTCGGAGAGTGCGTCGAACTCCGTGGCGCTCAGGCCAAGTAGCGGCTGGGCCAGGTCACCCGCGATTATGTGCACACGTGCGGCGTCATCTGCCCGCCAGGGCAGGTACTTCTCCACGGCGCGCCTGACCCGCGCCAAGCCATGGTCGTAGCCGGCGCCGCGAACGAGGCAAACGACCTCGGCGTTTGTGCTAGCAAGGAGTTCGTCAAGCACAAACGCGCCGACGAAACCGGTGGCGCCGGTGAGCAGCACTGTGCCGGGCTGACTACCTTCCGGGGAGCCCGTGGAATAAATGTCGGCGGCGAGTTGCGACCGTGGCGAAATCGCTTCGATCTCGGCATAAGGGACATGGTCTTGCCCAGCGGCAGGCTCATTGGTCTCCGCTCGCCCACGGCTGTCGGTCGCTGTGCCGGCTGCCAGCAGCACCTGATCCACGTGAGCGGCCCACTCGGTCAGTGTGCTCCTGGTGAAGAAGTCGCTCGGACGAAGCTGCACACCGAGCCGACGGCGGCATTCTGTCACGACTTCCATCACCATGAGGGAATCCAGGCCAAGCGTGAAGACATCGACGCTGTCGGCAAGGGCAGCCACGTCTGTGCCAAGCACGCGCGCGACGGCCGCGTGGATGAAGCCCACCAGGATCTCCAGCCGGGAGCTGGCCTCGTCGCTAGCGTGCATGGCAAACCGGTCGAGGAGGTCTTGATCCGTCTCACCCGGATCCACGCCTTCGCCAGCCCCAGCCCTGATATCTGTCAGCACCGGCCGGTCACCACGTGCCTCCATGACCGGCTTGTACCGATCCCAGTCGACCGCGCAGACGACATACTGCGCTCCATCCGCCTGCGCAAGCCGCTCCAACAGCGTCAGGCATTGGGCCGGATGAAGCTGCCTAAGGCCGACCGACTCGAGGAAAGACATCACGTCTTCGGCGTACAGGCCAGAAGCCAGCCCCCAAGGCCCCCAGTCGATGGCGAGGCCTGGCAAGCCTAGCCTCCGGCGGTGGTGCGCCAGCCCATCGAGGAAGGCGTTCGCCGCTGCATAACTGGCCAGATGCTGCGAGCCCCAGGTGGCCGCGACCGATGAGAAGCAAACAAAGAAGTCAAGGTCAAGGCGGGAAGTAGCCTGGTGAAGCAGCCAGCCCCCTAGCACCTTGGGTTCCCAGACTTTCCGGTAGGCCGTCATATCCACGTCGGTGAGATCCTGCGGGGCCGATACGCCTGCCGCATGGATTACCCCCCGCAGCGGTAGCGGGCCGACCGCCAGATGCCTGATCAGGGCCTGGACAGCGACTTCATCCGTCACATCGAGACATGCGGCTTCTACCTCGGCGCCCAGCCCTCGGAGCCGCCGGATAGCCGCCACCCGTGCGCGGACGCCTGCCGGCAGGTCAGGGTCGTCCCATCGCGCTTCCTCCGGCAGAGCGGTGCGGCCGGCGAGCACCAGGCGTTCCGTCCCCGCATTGGCGAGCCTCGTGGCGATCGCTGTCCCGATGCCTCCCCATCCGCCAGTGATGAGCACGGTGCCCGGCCGGTGAGGTAGCCGTGAAGATGGTGTTGGCAGGGTCTCGGGTGGAACAGGCCGCAGCCGCGCCACCAGCCTGCGACCTTCCCGCAGCGCGATCTGGTCTTCGCTTGCACTATCCAAGATGGCGTCAGCCAGCATTGGAGTGCTGACTTCGGCGTCAGGGTCAACGTCGATTGCCCTTCCCCAGAATTCGGGGTGTTCGAGTGCTACGACCCGGCCAAGCCCCCACAACGTGGCCCCACCGGGGTGGTGCGTTTGATGGGCCTGGCCGGCTGGCATGGCGCCTTTGGTAATTAGCACCAGCCGTGGTGAAGCTACCGCCGAGGACCGGACGGCTAGCTGCTTGGCCAGCCTGACAACGACCCGCTCAACCGGTAGCACCTGGCTAGCAAGCGTGCTCGCCGTCAGCGTGTCGGCCGCGGGTACTCCCAGCCCGCTCACGATGATCTTCGTCAGCCCGTTGGTGACGTGTTCGGCCAGGTCCGCCTGGATCACGCCCGCTGGAAGCCGCAGTGAGGTGCACTCCGCACCCCGCGTGGTCAGTTCCGCGGCGAGAAGGTCGGTTTGCGAGTCCGCGCCGACCAGGAGGATTCGCTCGCCGTGCGCGCTCGCGGGCTTAGGCTCTGCTGCCTTCGTGATCCATGCCACTGTGTAGACAAGCTGGTCTTCGCGATACCAGCGGGGGTTCGATGGCGCAGGGACCGGCACCCATCGCAGGCCCCGGATCGTGCCGGTGAGCCTCCCGCCGTCGTACAGTGCGATGTCGGCCACCACGTCGGCGCCGTCGTCGCTGCGGCCAGCGACCTTAACCTCTCGTACCTGGCGGGGATCGGCACAGCTTGCCTCAGCAAAGCCCTCCGCCCAGCCGGGGCGCTTCGCGGAGGCGGCCATGGCAGAACATGCCGCTGCGACGATATTTCCCCAGGCGGTGGCCTCGTCCTGATCGCTGGGCTGCGTCGAGCTGCCCTCACCTACACCGAAGCTCGCCTCGTCGTCTAGCTGAGCGGTGACGACAGGTTCGTCAGGCACTGCCGTGTGTGCCAGGCTGATGCGGCCATGCGGATGCCAGGGGGCACCTGCCGTGACAGCCTCCGGGCGAGCGCCGGCGGTCACCGCCTGAGCTGACTGGGCGGAGGTGGGATGTACCGCCGTTTGGGCTAGCCAGGGACCCTGAGCTTCGTGCAGCAGGACGGGATCGGCATGGGCGTCCCATAGTCGTCGCCAGCGTCCGCCCAGGCCGGTGGTGGCCGCCCGGACCGATCGCTCGGTAAGCCAGGCGAGCACTCGGTCGGGCGGCACGATGGGCTGGTCGTGAGTGAAGTGCTGCTCGAATACGGGCTCGGGTGCACGCACCCTGATCCCGAGGCCCTCAGTCGTCTGCCCATCCTGCGCGGCTGCCACTGGCGGGATGCGGAACCAGAAGCGCTCGCGTTCCCACGGGTAGGCCGGGCCCGGTACCCGACGCAGCCGCCGGGTTTTGTGCACCTGCTGCCAGTCCACCCGGCAGCCACGCAGGTGCAAGGCGCCCAGACTGCCGAACAGATGAGAACGGTCATCTGTACCACGCGAGAGCGTGCTAAGCCACACGCAAGCGGGATCGGTGATCGCTGCCCTGCCCAGGGAGGTGAGGACGGGCTGTGGTCCCAACTCGAGGAAGGTACGGATGCCGTCCGCGTGCACGCGGACGATGCCGTCGTGGAAGCGGACGGTTCCGGTCGCGTGCCTGAGCCAGTACGAGGGCTCAAGCTGGTCCTGGCCCCATGGTTGCCCAGTCACATTGGAAATCAGCGTGATCTCCGGCGTTCGGACCTTGATCGTTGCGAGCAGGTCATCGAAGCCGGCGAGCATGGGCTCAAGCAGGGGTGAGTGGAAGGCATGGGAGACGTTCAGGATGCGGACACGGCGACCTTCTGCCGCCAGGGCGGCTGTGACGGCCCGCACGCCATCTCCGCTGCCAGATAGCACCACCTCAGCTGGTCCGTTGACAGCAGCTACCGCGATGCGGGCACCTTGCTCGGCGATGGCCCGGAATGCTGCGCCCTCATCGCAGCTAACCGCTGCCATGACACCACCGGCCGGCAGGTCAGCCATGAGCTGGGCCCGCCCTGCGACCAGGCGTACCGCGTCGGAGAGGTCGATGGCACCTGCCAGGCAGGCGGCGCTGATCTCTCCGACACTGTGACCGAGCAGCGCCGATGGGCGTAGACCCCAGCTCATCAGCGCCTGGCCAAGTGCGTACTGAATCGCGAACAGAGCTGGCTGCATGAAGCGGGTGTCGTCGATCGCCCGATCCGATGGACTCCCCCACAGCACCTCTTCGATGGGCCGGGGCAACACGGCGTCGAACAGGGTCGCGCAGGCATGGAAGGGCACAGCGAAGCCGGGCTCGCTGCGCAGGCCCTCCGCCATCCCCGGGTACTGTGCTCCTTGCCCGCTCAGCAGCCATCCGATCTTGCGGTCCTGATGCGAGGCCATCACGACTTCGGTGAGCTGGGGTGCCTTACCGCCGCGGACGAAACTGGTGAGATGTTCGGCCAGCTCAGCACCGGTGCGTCCGGCCGCTACCAACCCTCGCTGGTGCCGAGCACGCCCAACCTGGCTTGTGAAGCACACATCATCGGCGTGCGCTCCGCTGGTGGTGAGATAGCGGATGTACCGCTCGGCGAGCTCGTGCAGGCTGGCGTCGGTGCGAGCCGAGATAAGCAGTGGCCCTGCCGCGCCACCTGTGTCATCGGCCGCCTGCTGGGGGTCCGGCGCTGCCACCACGACATGCGAGTTGGTCCCGCTGGCACCAAAGCTGCTGACCGCCGCGACCCGTGGGCGATCTTCCGGCCATGGGGTCACTGACGTCGGTACCCGGATCCCCAGCTTTCGCCAACCGATGTTGGGGTTGGGCCTGGTCAGGTTCAGATGCGGCGGAATCTCGCCGTGGCTCAAAGCCAGAATCACTTTCAGAAGGCCGGCTATGCCCGCGGCTGGCTCCAGGTGACCCACGTTAGTTTTCACCGACCCGACCAGCAGTGGCTCGTCCTGGCCACGGCCTTCCCCCAGGACAGCGTCGAGCGCGCGAAGCTCGATGGGGTCACCGAGCGACGTACCCGTCCCGTGGGCCTCCACATAGGTGATGTCGCCCGGGCTGACATCTGCCTGGCTGAGGGCGCGCCGGATCACATCCTGCTGTGCTTCAGGGCTTGGCACGGTGAGCCCGCTGCTGTGGCCGTCGTGATTGACCGCCGTTCCGCGGATCAGCGCAACCACGCTGTCACGGTCTGCCAGCGCGTCAGGAAGCCGCTTGAGTACCACAAGACCGGCGCCTTCACCGCGGGCGTACCCATCAGCGGACGCGTCGAACGTCTTGCACCGACCGTCGGCGGCAAGCGCACGGAACTTGCTCATCAGCAGGAAGCCGTAGGGCGACAGCATGAGATTCACGCCGCCGGCCAGGGCCATGTCGCATTCGCCCGCAGCCAGCGCCTGACAGGCCTGATGCACGCACACCAAGGAGGATGAGCAGGTCGTGTCGATCACCATGCTCGGGCCGCGTAGGCCGAAGGTATACGAGACGCGGCCGGCGATGAAGCTTGGCTCACCGACGAGCTGATACGCGTCTACATCGGTGCGGTCACCGAACTGCTGCCGCATTCGGACATAGTCGGTGGTGCTCACCCCGATGTAGACGCCGACCCTGCTGCCAGCCAGCTCGGTCGGGGCGTACCCGGCTGACTCAAGCGCCTCCCACGCGAGCTCGAGCGTGATTCGCTGCTGTGGGTCCATGCCTACCGTCTCGCGGGGGGAGATCCCGAACACGGCGGGGTCGAAGCCGTCGATGTCGTCAAGGAATGCGCCCCGGGTGACGTAGGCGGTTCCGGGATGCTCTGGGTCTGGGTGGAACATCGATCGGGCGTCAGCGCGCGAGGCAGGAAAGTCACCGGTGGTATCCACGCCACGGCGCAGCAGCGACCAGAACTCTGCCGCGGTGCGGGCACCACCCGGCATCCGGAGCGCCATCCCAATCACGGCAACCGGCGGCCGGCCTTGGTCTCCTCCCGCTTCCAGGCGCGAACGCAGCCGCCTGATGATCTCCGCCGCCGCCGCCAGCGTGGCTGGGTTGCTCGCGGTTTCGTGGTCCGGCATGGTCAGCTCCCAGGTGAACCGTGGCCGCTTTCCGTGGCACGTGCCAGCGCACGTTCCGCCTGCGCCATCTCGTCGGCAAGCTCAGCAAGAAGTTCCACTTCACCGGACCTGGTAGACGGCAGCAGGCTGTGCAGATAGTCGGCTAGCTGCAGTGAGGTGGTGTACTCGAACGTCAGCGTGGACGAAAGCTCAAGGCCGAGGTCATCCTCAAGCCGGGAGCGCACGCTCAGCGCCATGACGGAGTCCAGGCCGAGGTCGAAGAATCCTCTCCCTGGGTCAAGCTCCGCCAGTGCCATGCCGAGGGCTTCTGCCACCACGCCGCTGACATGACTAAGCAGCGTGTCCTCGATCCGGGACCGCGGCAACGCCAGGAGCCGCGCACGGAACTCACCTGCCGCCGGCCGCCCGACGTATGCCAGGTTGCTGAGAAATGCTCGTGGCGCCAGGTCCTGACAGAGCCGCACGTAACGGCGGAGGTCTACGAGCGCGACCGAACGTTCGGCGGGCTCGCCGAGCAGCGAGAGGCGCAACGTCTCCTCGGCCTCTGCTGCGCTGAGCAAGCGGAGACCACTTTGCTCGAAGAGCGCCTGATGGTCCACGGCGAGCTCGCCGGTATCCGCGCGGGGCATCAAGCTCAGCAGGCTCATCGGCTGTCCGGCCCGCTGAGCCCACCCGGCCAGCCAGCCCGCGGCGCCCGCCGACGCTGCCGTGTTGACCGATCCCCAGCTTGGCGCGG
>Ga0099827_10000066_pt1 | contig 31812 bp, 27 predicted proteins | sample CZO8metaG_FD_79339 | JGI IMG/M metagenome (GOLD analysis project Ga0099827, IMG submission 79339) | Vadose zone soil microbial communities from the Eel River Critical Zone Observatory, Northern California, USA - CZOApr15con1.8 metaG | ecosystem: Environmental > Terrestrial > Soil > Vadose zone ...
ACGCAGAGCCAAAAAACAAGCCCTCTGCGCTCTCTGCGATCTCTGCGGTTAAACGTGGACTCGAACGACGACGTTTAACCGCGGAGCGCGCGGAGCACGCAGAGCCAAAAAACAAGCCCTCTGCGCTCTCTGCGATCTCTGCGGTTAAACGTGGACTCGAACGACGACGTTTAACCGCAGAGCGCGCGGAGCACGCAGAGCCAAAAAAACAAACCCTCTGCGCTCTCTGCGATCTCTGCGGTTAAACGTGGACTCGAACGACGACGTTTAACCGCAAAGCGCGCGGAGCACGCAGAGCCAAGAAAACAAGCCTCTGCGCTCTCTGCGATCTCTGCGGTTAAACGTGGACTCGAACGACGACGTTTGAGTGCAGAGCACGCAGAGCCAAAAAAACAAGCCCTCTGCGCTCTCTGCGATCTCTGCGGTTAAACGTGGACTGGAAGTGCGTTTTGCACCTTCGCGTAGAGCGAAGCTACTTGATGTACCAGTGTCCCGACACGGAAAGGCCCAGGCCACCGAGCTCGAAGCCAGAGAACGTTGTCGGAAGCCAGTGATAGCCGAGGTCGACGCTCAGCGTGAATCGTGGCACGCTGGCAAACGTCACCTCACCACCTCCGAACGCCTGGAAACCGACTTGGTTGTCGGACACAGCGCCGCCGGCGCCTCCCGTCACGCTGTTCAAGGACTGGCGTTGCAGTATGGGCCCCGCCCCGAGGTACGGCCTCACCAACAGGTAGTCGGTCACGCGATCCGGCAACGAAAACAGCGCGCTCGGCGTGAACTGAATTGACGTCAGCTGTGCAGGTGCGTCGACGAGCGCATAGCGCGATACATCGAACTGGACGCCAAATCGTTCGCGAGGCCAGGCTCGCGCGCTGGCCCCGAAACCGAGACGCGGGCCGCCCATTCGGCCGCCTACTCCCACGATGTGCGCAGGCGGCCTGATGTATACCGTTCGCATCGGCGGAGCCGGCGCGCCAGCTCCGGTGTGCTCGGGACGCGCAGCCGTGGCTGGCGGTGGCGCGGATCCGGTGGTTGGCGGCGCTGGTGTGGGGCCGGCCGCAGGGTTCGGAACCGGCGTGGAACCGCGTGCAATCAATCCCGCGCTCACATGCACGTAGCCGACGCCGTCCTTGGCGATTGGCCACACAACCTTGACCCAGCTTCCAAGCTCGCGGGTGACCTCGAGCACGGCGTTGCGCGCGACTGTCCCGATGACCAGACTGCCGGTGCTCGGAGATTTGTAGACGTTAGCCGATGCGGTGTTCACGGTAAACACCGTGCTCTGCGCGCAAAGCCACGATGGGCTCAGACACAGTGCAACGGCGATGGCCGCAGCGTGACGAATCATCGGAATACCTCCTGCCCTGGCCGCCAACCGACCGGGCGCGCGGCGGTCTTCAGCAGCGATTGCCGGCACCCTTCCGATCCAGACAAACGACGAAACGTGGCTCGCCGATGACGGTTCTGGTATCGCAGGGCGACGTGCGGCGCTGGAATTGGCCTAGATCGCTCTATGGTCGATGATCAGAGCAAACAGCGTGCGACGTCTGCGGTCAGCGTCTGGTGAGCTCGATTCGGGGCAGGTCAACTCACCGCTTGATAGTCTTTGGTCTCTAGCGGAACGGCTCCAGCTTGACGATCGAGGCGCTCTCATTGTTCCCCACCCAGAACGTCACCGGGGTCGTCGAGTTGTCCACGAACACTCTGCGAATGTTCGTCTGCCGGGGCAGCAGGTACTCGGTGATTTGGCCCGTCCTCGGATCCATCCGGATAATCCGGTCGGCTTCCATACCGGCGCCCCACACTTCACCGTTCTTGTCCAGAACGACGTCATAGGGAGCGGTGTACGGCGTCGGGACGGGCCACTCCTGGAACTTCTCGGTCTTCGTGTCGAACATCCCGATCTTGCCGCCGTAGAACTCAGCGAACCAGAGGCGATCCTGCGCGTCCATCCGGCCGCGGCGCGGTCGCGATCGCGAGGTCGGCGTCGGGAACAGCGTGAGCTTGCCAGTTTTCGCGTCGATCTTTCCGACGTTCTCGCCACCGAAGTCGAGAAAGAACAGGTTGTTCTTCGAGTCGGCATAGATGCCGTACACCGAGTGCGGCCCGGGCGGCAGATCCTTGTAGGGCGCCCATTTCTCGAACTTGCCGGTCGCCATGTCCATCCGGTACACTCCCGTGGCGCCGCCGGCATCGTTCAACCATACCTTGCCGTCCACTTCCCAATGCTGCGGTCCCACCATCGACTGCTGCGTCTCGTCGTTGGTGAGCTCCGGTGGAACGGTCCACGTCTTGAACGTCTCGGTCTTCCTGTCGAACCTCGCGATCCCGCCCTGATACATCATCGAGAGCCAGAGGTTGCCTTCCTGATCGGTTTCCAGATCGAGCATGCCGGTCGGGAAGCCGGGGCGGAGGAGCGGCACGGGATATTCAGTGACCTTGGCGGTTTGGGGATCGAGCCTGCCCAGGAACTGTTCACCGAAATTGGAGAACCACACCGTTCCAGCCGAATCGACGACGACGTCGTGCGGCTCGATCGTCTTCCGCGGAAGGTCGTACTCCGTGAACATGACGCGCGTCGACAGGCCTGTCGGGCGCGGAAGCGTCTTGAGCGAATACGACCACGTCGGACCCGAGCTGAGATTGATGCTGGCGAGATACTTCGCCAGATCGTCGGTGCCCGCGCCGAATCGCCGCGTCAGATTCGGCGCGCTCACGCGCATCTGCGGGTGCAGCGGAAAGCTCTGGTTGGCATAGCTGGCCATGCGCTCCAGGACGCCCATGAACTCTTCCGCGTCGTGCGTGGACCTCAGGGTCCGCTCCAGGGTGTGGCAGTTCGTGCAGCCGAAGAGTTGTTTCTTCTGATCCTCGGTCCCGGGAATGCTCGCGAGCCACTCGGCGTCGGTCAGCTGGCCGACGATGTTCTTTGCCTTGCGGAGTTTGAGATCGGCCGTGGCCGTCTTCTCCGCGCCGACCTCCACCGCCTTCGGGCCGTCGAGATCGTACCCGACCGCCCGAATCCCGACGGCATAGCGTCCCGGCGCCACCTTCGTCGACGGGAAACTGTAACGACCCTGCTCGCCGCTGACGACGGTGATCGTGACGGTGGATCCCTCCTGCCTGGCGCTCACCAGGACGCCTTCCATCGGGCCGTCTTCGATCGAGCTCACCTGCCCGGTGAGGGCGATCCGATCGGAGCCTGCGGCGCCTGTGGGATGAGCCGACAGGACGAAGGCAGATATCGCCGCGGTTGCAATCGTGACAGCGAAAATGGCGTGCGTCCGCATGGGGCTCACCTCACCTTGGCGATCTACCAATTCAATTTGAGCGCAAGCTGTATCTGCCGCTCGGGCGTTTGTGTTGGCGCCGCGAGCTGGCTGGCCGTTGGAATCACATTGCCGCTGCCGTCGAAGATTTTCGTCTTCGGCACCTGAAAAGCCGGCCTGTTGAGCAGATTGAACGCTTCCACCCGGAATTGTATGCGCCGCTCGTGCGACAGCACCCAGTTCTTCAAGAGGGAGGCATCGACGTCCTGCATCCCCGGTGCCCGGAGCGTGTTGCGGCCCAGATTGCCGAGCTGACCGAGGACGGGGACTGAGAAACACTCGGTCCGGATGTAATTCTGCACGTCGCCCGGATTGGTCGCGTTGACCGTACAGCCCGGTGCGGGATTGAAGTCGGGCCGCTGTCCACCGGATGTGCTCCGCACGCGGCTGTCGCCAGTGCGGGCTTGATCGGTTTGGAGCGTCACGGTGAAGGGTGGGCCACTCTGGGCAGCGAGAATCCCGCCGAGCTCCCATCCGCTCAACAGCGCCCTCGACACGCCGACCACCGACGCCGGCGCGGGGATCGCCCAGCTGAGGCTCATGACGAAGCGGTGCGCGATATCGAAGTCGGACACTCCTCGCTGAAGCGCCGGAAGGAAGGCGTAGGGCGAGCCCGAGGTGTTGTTGCTTTCGTTGTCGCTGAACGTGTTGGAGCCTCCATCCATGCTCTTGGACCAGGTATAGGCGGTCTTGAAGAACAAGCCGCGGCTGAATCGCCTGTTGAAGTCCACCACGAGGCTGTGATACGTGGAGAAATCATCCCACACCGTCGCCGCGATCCGGCTGAAATTCGGGTTGATTCGCGGGATGGGGCCGCCGTTTCTGATCGCCGGATTGGTCGGGAAGACGAGATGGCCGTCGGGCGAGGTCGTGACGAGGGACAGCGGTACCTGGTTGACGTCCTCGATGCTGCGCGGCAGGTTGTAGCCGCGCGATCCGACGTAGCCAATCGTCATCGCGGCGCTCGCCATCACCTGCCGCTGAATCGTCACATTCCACTGCGTGGAATACGCGCGCTTCGGGTTTTGCTCGACGTAGGACGCGCGCAGGCTGCTCGGCGTGATGAGGGCGAGGCCGCCGGTTGGAAAGGCGCTGGCTGGCGGCGAGTTGATGGTGCCTTCCTCGAAGAAGGGAAAGCTGTTCGTCCGGTTCTCCATCAGGTACGGGAACGGCAGCACGTCGTACACGCCGAACCCGGCGCGGATCGGAGTCTTGCCGTCGCCGGCCGGATCCCACGCGACGCCCACGCGCGGAGCAAAATCTGTCGTCGTCGTGTTGAAGTAGCTGCCACCGGTTTTCGGCGTCGCCGACGCGGGATCGGTGAGTACGGCGACTCTTCCCGACGTCTCGGTCGTCGGCTCGACGTACTCGTACCGCAGGCCAAGATTGATGCGCAGATTCGAGCGGACGGCCATGCCATCCTCGATGTAGAGCCCGTAGTAGCCCGTTCTAAGGAAGCGGACGTCGTCGGTGCCGGGCACGTCGGTTCTGAATTGACCGGGAATTCCCTGGAGGAACAGCGGCACCGTGTCGAAGTCGTACTCGCCGATCGGCGCGCCGACGAGCGAGTCCTTGTTATAGCGAATCCGTTCGATCTTTCCGCCGATTTTGATCGTGTGCCGTCCCTTGATCCACGACGCATCGTCGCCTATCTGGAACGAGGTGTAATCGAGGATGTCCGATCCCGAGGAGCCGATCCCGCCTTGCGTGCCGGTCAGGCCCGACACGGCGATGATGCCCGCGGGCACACCGGGCTGGAAGCCCAGCGAGATGTCGGTGGCGATCGGGTTGAGCGCGAGGGTGTCGAGCGCGTCGGTGATATGCGAATGGCTCACGCCAACGAGCGCCGTGTTCAGGAAACCCGGCGTGAAGATGTGCTGCAGGCTGACGACGGCGTTTGCATGGCGCGACGGAGAACCGGTCCGCTTCAGATTGTAGGGATCGGGTTGCGACTCATCGGTGTCGTCGAATTGCAGGCTGCCCCACATCATCGTGTGATCGGAGATATTGTGATCGATCTTGCCGACGACGTACCGCTCGAGCCCGATGCGCTCGCCGGCGAAATTGTATTTGGCGGTGTCGCCGCTGATCGCGCCGTTCGCGGCGGGCAGGAACGCCAGATACGGCCGGACTTGCGGGGCGATCGCGACGCTCGTCTTCGATCCGCACGGGTCGCTGCCGACTCTCACGCAGACGAGGCCGTTGCGCGCGTCCGGTGACAGCGTGTCGGAGGTGTGCGGGATCCCCTTGTTCTCGCGGAGCTCCTCGTAATCGCTAAACATGAAGGTCTTGTTCCGCTCGATGGGTCCGCCCGCCGAGCCTCCGAACTGGTAGCGCCGGAAGGTCGGCTTCTCGACGTCGAAGAAGTTGCGCGCGTCGAGCGCGCTGTTCCTCACGAACTCGAACGCGTTGCCATGAAACTCGTTGGTGCCCGACTTGAAGACCGCGGTGACCACGCCGCCGGTCGACCGGCCGTATTCGGCCGTGTACTCGTTGGTCAACACGCGGAATTCGCGAACGGCCTCGACGCCGAGGTTCACGTTCAGGCCGCTGCCCGGGCTCGCGTTCGCGAAGTCGTTGACGACGAGTCCGTCGACGAGAAAGACGTTGCCGGTGGGCCGATTTCCCGAGATGGAGAGCGCCAGGCCGTTGCCCCGGGCGGCGCGCGAATTCGAGAACGCCGCCGCCGACTGCTGCCCGATGCCGCCCTTGACGCCGGCTTCGAGCGTGGTGAGCTGCAGCCAATCGCGGCCGTTCAGCGGCAGCTCGCGTACCTCCCGCTCGCCGACCAGCCCGCCCAGACTCGCATCGGTCGTGTTCACCTGGGGCGCCTCGGAGCTGACCGTCACCTCCTGCCGGATCTCGCCGAGCTCGAGTGCGAAGTTCACGGAGACCGACGCGCCGACCGTCACCGGGACGCGACTCCGGATCGAGGTCTGAAACCCGGCGGCCGCGGCCTGCACTTCGTAGTCCCCGGCTGGCACGCTCAGGATCTGGTAGGTCCCTGCGCGGTCGGTCGTCGCTGTGCGCACGGCGCCGGTGTCGAGGCTCCTGGCCGAGACGGCGACCGCCTGCATCACGGCGCCGCTCGAATCGCGGACAGACCCGATGATGGACCCACTCGCGATCTGTCCGCGGACGACCCGAGGCGGCAACAACAGCATCAGCCCGACGAAACCAAGAAGCACTCGAGCCCTGGGAGGCGCCATCTCATCCCTCCTCGGATCGTTTTCGCAGGCGATGGAAAGCGGCGCCAGCATACAGGCGTGTGGTGCAGGAAGATCGCAAAGATGTCGTAAGGGTTGGCGCCGGAGCGTCAGCAAACGTTTGAGCGGCCCGACAGTCGGCCCGTTCTTGCGGGCTCTCCGCTCGTCCGCGCCAGATGTATCGACAGTCGCTCGGCGACGTAGGTTCGCCTGGGCGTGAGTGCGCCGCGGGAAGCCGTCGAGACGGTCTTCCCGCGGCAGCCGGACTTGTCGGGGCTTACGGCTCGGCGCCGCCGCCGCACATCATCTGCTCAGTGGGCGATGGGGTCGGGCCCGTAGTCGAAGGATTCGGATCGTGGAGCTGAATGTTGCCGCCGCCGTGGCTGCCCGCGTTCAGCAGGCGCGTCGTGACCGAGTAACCGGTCGACAAGCGGATCCCGAACTGATCGGCCGTGCCCGGCTCGCCGTTGTCGGAAAACAGGCGGCCGCCCGATCAGGCGTCCAGCCGATTAGATGGGCCACGATCGAGCGACTGCTGTGCTACATCGTTGCCAACCGGCAATGGGAGGGAAACTCTCCGGCTTTTGTGGGGTTGCGGCAACGCACGATTCGTCGCCGCGACAGGATTGTCAACCCTCGTACCAATTTCGCCAAAGGCGCCGGGGCTGACGAACGTCAGAAATGGGCGTCAGCGGTCGATCGTCGTGGCGACTATGCGCCGCCGATGGCGAGGTTTTCGAAGCGCGTGTACTCGCGAATGAAGGCGAGCTTCACGATGCCGGTGGGGCCGTTGCGCTGCTTGGCGACGATCAGTTCCGCCACGCCCTCGTTGTCTGCCGCGGGCTGCGTCTTGTCGCTGTACATGTCCTGACGGTAGATGAAGACGACGACGTCGGCGTCCTGCTCGAGGGCGCCGGACTCCCGCAGGTCGGAGAGCTGCGGCCGGTGATCCGATCGCGACTCGGGCGCGCGACTGAGCTGCGAGAGCAGCACGATGGGAACGTTCAGCTCCTTCGACAGCCCTTTGAGCGAGCGGGAAATCGACGCCAGCTCCAGCGTACGGTTCTCGAAGCGGCCGCGCCCCTGCATCAGCTGCACGTAATCGATGACGACCATGTTCAGGCCGTGCTCGGACGCCAGCCGGCGGCACTTGGCGCGCATCTCGAGGACGCCTATCGACGGCGTGTCGTCGATGAAGATCTTCGTCTCGCTCAGCGTGCCGATCGCCTGCGACAGCCTGCCCCAGTCGCGCTCGCCGAGGAACCCGCCGCGCAGTCGGTGCGCGTCGATGCGCGCCTCGGCGGTCAACATGCGCAGGAACAGCTGCTCCTTCGACATCTCGAGGCTGAAGACGCCGACGGTCAAATCGGTTTTCGTCCCGACGTGCTGCGCGATGTTCAGCGCCAGACTGGTCTTGCCCATCGACGGCCGCGCGGCAATGATCACGAGGTCCGACGGCTGCAGGCCGGACGTCATCTCGTCGAGATCGGTGAAGCCGGTCGGCACGCCCGTGATGAGCTCTTTGCGCGAATACAGCTTCTCGATCGTCTCGTGGCTGTTCTGCGCGAGGTCGCGGAGCGAGACGAAGCCGTCGCGCACCTTGTCGTCGGCAATCGCGAAGATCGCGTGCTCGGCCTGATCGAGGATCAGGTCGGCCTCCTCCTCGCCCGCGTACGCCGTCGCGAGAATCTTGTTGGCGGAGAAGATCAGGTTCCGCAGCGTCGCCTTCTCCTTGATGATCCGCGCGTAGTGCTCGATGTTGGTCGAGCGCGGCACGCCGTCGACGAGCGCGGCGATGTAGGCGGGGCCGCCGACCTCATCCAGCTCGCTCGATCGCCCCAGCTCTTCCTTCAGCGTGACGAGATCGATCGCGTCGCCGCGCTCGACGAGCTTGACCATCTTGTCGAAGATGCGGCGGTGGGCGTCGCGGAAGAAATCGGTCGAGTCGATGACCTCCGCCGCGAGGTTGAACGCGTCGTTGTGGAGAAGAATCGCACCGAGCACCGACCGCTCGGCTTCGAGATTATGTGGAAGCGTTCGTTCTGCGACGGCGGTCTCTGGCATGAGAGCGGAGAGGGCCGAGAGTCTAACAGAGTATGGACGCGACGGATCCGGGATCTGGATTCTGGCGAATCCCCAATCCCGAATCCTCATCCCTAATCTATTCCCGAATCCCGAATCCCGAATCCCGAATCCCTATTTCTTTTCCGCCCCACCCTCCGCGACGACGCGCACCTTGATGTGCGTGGTGACGTCGCGATGCAGGCGCACCGGCACCGAGTACTCGCCGAGCTTCTTGATCGGCTCCTGCAGCTGCAGTTTCCGGCGATCGAAGTCGAACCCCTTGGCCGCGAGGACCTCCGAGATGTCGGAGCTCGTGACCGAGCCGTACAGCGCTTCGGTCTCGCCGACCTTGCGGGAGATCTCGACGTCGATCGTCGCCAGCCGCGCGGCCACCGCTTCGGCGACCTTCTTCTCCTCGAGCTCCTTCGCGTCGAACTTCACCTTCTCGTGCTCGATCTGCTTCTTGTTGCCCTCGGTGGCGAGGAGCGCCAGCTTGCGCGGCAACAGGTAATTGCGCGCGTAGCCGTCGGCGACTTTCACGATCTCGCCGCGGCGCCCGAGGTTGTCGACGTGTTCTCGTAAAATCACTTCCATGGCTTGTCCTCCAAGGAGGAACGCGAAAGCGCGCAAAGCACGCAAAAAAGCTCTGCGGCCGTTGCGGGCTTCGCGTCGATCGTTGTTAATCCGTCACGTACGGGATCAGGGCGATTTGCCGCGCGCGCTTGATCGCCGTCTGCAGCTTCCGCTGGTGCATCGCGCAGGTGCCCGAGATGCGCCGCGGCAGAATCTTGCCGCGCTCCGGCACGAACGGGCCGATGACCTTCACGTCCTTGTAGTTGATGTCGTCGATCTTGTCCGCGCAGAACTTGCAGACCTTGCGGCGCCGGAACAGCGTGCGGCGCTGGCCCTTTTCCTTGTCGCCAGGCTTCTTGTCGCCGCCGCGGCCGCGGCCGCCTCCGCCTCCGCCCGAGCGTCCCTGCCCAAATGCCATGGCTAGACCTCCACCCCGTCAAATCGATCGTCGTCTCCTTCGTCGGGCTCGCCCGCCGGCCGGCCTTCGCCCGGCTGCCGCTGCGGCGGCAGCCCGCGCTTGACGCGGCGGCGCTCCGACTCGGTGCGGCGCTTGGTCTGCGTCCGTTCGACGACCTTCTTCTCCTCGTCGACGCGGACGATCATGTGCCGGATCACCATGTCCATCACCTTCAGGCGGCGATCGAGCTCTTTCATCAGCTCGCCCGAGCCGTTGATCACCTGGAGGACGTAGACGCCCTCCTTGTTGTGACCGATTTCATAGGCGAGGCGCTTCCGGCCCCAGTTCTCGGTGGTCGCAATCTGCCCGTGCATCCGCGACACGACGGCTTCGACCTGCGAATGCAGCTCGGCGACCTGCTGCTCGGTCGTGTCGGGGGGAAGGATGTAGACGAGCTCGTACTGACGGTCTGACATGCTGTCTCCTTACGGACGGTCGCAATTGCGGCCGGCCACCTGTGGTGGCAAGGGTGCGCGCTGCGCGCTATTCGATTGTTCCGGATCGCCGCCGTTGAACCCGTTCATCACCGCCTCGATCCCCGACGCGATGAACATCAGATGCCAACTGAAATTGCTGATTGCAGCTTGCTGATTGCAGATTGCTGATCTCAGATTGGCGCATCCTCGCTCGTCTTGTCCTCGGCCGCGTTGAACCGGTTCATCGCGGCGTGGACGCCATCGCTGACAACCACTTCAACCGCATCGGCCGCCCGCATGATTGCCCGATCGACGGCGTCCCGCTCATTCGGTGGAAACTTCGACAGGACCCGGTCGCTCAAATCCCAGTCCGGGTGGCCTCGTTCGACCCCGATCCGCAGTCGCGGAAAATCCCTGCCCACGTGCTCAATCACCGACTTCAAGCCGTTGTGACCGCCGGCAGAGCCAGCCAGCCGCAGCCTCAACCTGCCGAGGGGCAATTGCACTTCATCAACGATCACGAGCACGTCGGCGGGCTCGATCTTGTAAAACGCCATCACCGCCCCGACCGCCTGACCGCTCGCGTTCATGAACGTTTTGGGGGCGGCCAGTACGACACCGCGATCGTTGATCACGGCGACATCAGCGATCGACTTCCACTTCTTCAGCCTGACGTTCCACCGCCGCGCGAGCTCGTCGATCACCTCGAACCCGACGTTATGCCGCGTGCCTTTGTACTCGTCTCCGGGATTCCCAAGTCCGACGACAGCCTTCATTCAATCTGCAATCCGCAATCCGCAATCCGCAATGGTTACTTCTTCTTCTCCTCTTTCTTCTCCACCTTCTCGCCCTCTTCCTCTTCCTTCTTGCCCTTCTTGATGACTTCCGGCTCGGCCGGCGTCGCCGTGGCCACGGCCGCCGCGTCGGCCGGCGCCGCCACCTCCTCGGCCTTCGGCATGATCACGTGCACGAGCATCAGGTCGGGATCGCTCAGCGGCTTCCACTTGGGGTTGACCGTGAGATCGCGGACGCGCACGCCCTGATGCAGCATCAACTCGCTCACGTCGACGTCGATGTGCTCGGGAATGTCGCCCGGCAGGCACTCGATTTCGATCTCGCGGCGGATGTGCTCGAGCACGCCGCCCTGCTGCTTCACGCCCTTCGGCTCGCCGTGCACGACGATCGGGATGGTCACGTGCAGGACCTTGTCCATCGCGACGCGGTAGAAGTCGGCGTGCAGCACTTCATGCGTGATCGGGTCGACCTGAAAGTCCTTCACCAGGACGCGCGTGTCGCCCGCGCCCGCCAGCTTCAGCGCTATCAGCGTGTTCTGCCCCGACTCCGAGTGCAGAATCTTCAGCAGTGCTTTCGGATGGACCACGATCGGCGTCGCTTTGCCGTCGCCGCCATAGAGCACCGCCGGCACCTGGCCCGCGCGCCGCGTGCGCCGCGCCTCATTTTTTCCGAACGTGCTACGTGGCTGTGCTTCGAGTATCGTGTCCATGTGTTCCTTGAAGGACTAGGGACTAGGGACTGGGACGAGGGATTGGCCCCCAGCGCCCAGCACCCAGCCCACAGACCCAATTCCAGCCCTTACACGAATAGCGAGGAAACCGACGTCTCCTCGTGAATGCTCTTAATCGCCTGGCCCAACAGCCGAGCCACTGACAACACGACGATCTTGTTCGACGCCGCCCCCGCCGCCGACAACGGGATCGTATTGGTGACGATCAGCTTGTCGATGGGCGATCGCTCGATCCGGTCGACCGCCGGCCCCGACAGCACGCCGTGCACCGCGCAGGCGATGATGCGTCCCGCGCCGTTGGCCTTGAGCGCGATGGCGCCCTTCGTGATCGTGCCGGCCGTGTCGATGATGTCGTCCTGCAGGATGCAGGTCCGCCCTTCGACGTCGCCGATCACGTTCATCACTTCCGCCGTCCCATCGTCGGTGCGCCGTTTGTCGATGACGGCGAGCTCGGCGTCCAGCCGTTTGGCGTAGGCGCGCGCGCGCTCCGCGCCGCCGGCGTCCGGCGAGACCATCGTCAGCAACGGGTAGTCCAGGCGCGCGAGGTAATCGATGATCACCGGCGCGGCGAAGAGATGGTCGACCGGAATGTCAAAGAACCCCTGAATCTGCGCCTTGTGCAGGTCCATCGTCAGCACGCGGTTCGTGCCGGCCGCGCTCAGCACGTTCGCCACCAGCTTCGCCGAGATCGGAACGCGAGGCTTGTCCTTGCGGTCCTGGCGCGCGTAGCCGTAATAGGGCAGCACCGCGGTGATGCGCGCCGCCGACGAGCGGCGGAACGCGTCGATCATGATGAGCAGCTCCACGAGGTGCTCATCCACCGGATTGCTCGTTGGCTGGACGATGAAGACGTCCGTGCCGCGGATGTTCTCGTCGATCTGAAACGAGACCTCGGAATCCGGAAACCGCCGCAGCCGCGCCTGACCGAGCGACACGCCGAGGAACGACGCAATCTCGCGCGTGAGCCCCTGGTGCGCGCTGCCCGAGAACACTTTCAGTTCCCCGAACCCGGTTGCCATGAAGGGATCACCCATCAGCTACAGCCCTCAAGAGTTGGCTGGGGCGGAAGGATTCGAACCTTCGAATACGGGATCCAAAGTCCCGCGCCTTACCGCTTGGCCACGCCCCATTTGATGTCCGCGCCCGTCTCGTGAGTTGGAGAAGCTGACGTCAGGAGTGGCCGAAACCATGCGACGCAAACGACAAGTTTAGCCGATGGGCTCAGGGGCGGCAAGTATCTGGTATTTCGAGCGGTTGAGCGTCCTGGTCACCAGCGTCGTCCGGGTGCGTCCGGCCAGCGCGCGGGCGGCCCGGCTGGCGTCGCTCTGACGGACGAACAGGCCGAACACGGCTGAGCCGCTGCCGGACATCGCGGCGTGGGCCGCGCCGGCTTTTCGGAGAGCCGCGACGGCGCGGGTGATGGCGGCGTGGCGCGAGGCAACCGGCGCCTCGAGGTCGTTCACGAATTCGTGCACGCCGTTCGGGCCGACCCCTGTGTCGGCCCCGGGACGGACACGTGGGTCCGCCCCTCCACCGCGGTGCGCGGCTGTATCCGCATCCCACCACGCGAACGCCTCTTTCGTGCTCACGCCGAACTGAGGTAGCACGAGAACCACCCACGCCTTGGGCGGGTCAATCAGCGGAAACAACAGGTCGCCACGCTCGAGCCCGAGGACCGTGCCCCCTTCGAGAAAGTACGGAATGTCGGCGCCGAGCCCCCCGGCCGTTGCGCGCACGCGCCGCTCGTCGACGCGCCACAATCGCGCGAGCGCGCGCAGCGCCGCCGCCGCATCGCTGCTGCCGCCGCCCAGACCGGCCTGGAGCGGAATTCTCTTCTTGACGTCGATCGACACGTCGCGAAGGATGCCGCGGCGGCCGGCGGCCTGCCACAAGTGGTTTGCCGCGCGCCACACCAGGTTCGTGTCATCAGTGGGACAGCTCGGGTCGTCGCACGTCACACGGAACGGTCCGCGCGCCGCCCGGATCGTCAGGGTGTCGTGCAGCGCGATCGACTGAAAGATCGTCCGCAGATCGTGATAGCCGTCGGCGCGGGCGCCAAGGACGCGCAGCGAGAGGTTAATTTTCGCGAACGCCCGGACGCGCATGACGTAATTCATCGAGCGTGATCCGCTCGGCGGACGGCGGGATCTCGACGCGGAACACCTCGGGTCCCAACGGCTCGTTCAATGCGACCTGCGAAAGCGTCAGGCTGAGATTGAAGCGCGTGCCGCCGGCATTCGCGAGGTGAATGGCCCGAGGCAGGCCGTCCTGAAAATCGCGGTACTCCGCGCGCCACTCGGCCTCCCGCGCATCTGCGCCCGGGAGACGATGGAGCGCCGCGACGAGCTGCCAGCGCGCGACCTTCGGATCGCGATGCAGGTACAGGTCGCTGGAACGATCGTGTACGACGATCCAGTCCTCGCCGAGCTTCCGGCCCTGGGTGGACGTCGCCGAGGCGCACCCGGTGAGCGCCGCGCGCAGTCCGGCGGCATCGAGCGGTACGCCGGTCACCGCTTCGAGCAGCGCGGCCGCGGGCCCGTGCTCGAGGACGCGATCGTCGCGCGGCAGCAGCAGCGTGGCGTCGTCGCCGGAGGCAACGAAGATGAAGAGCGGCGGGCCCGCCGGCGCGACCGCCTCGAGCCGCGCCGAGGCGGGCGCGGCGAGCCCCGTCAGCAGATGGCCTCGCAATCGCTGGCCGCCGACCGATCCGCTCGCGGCGATGTCGGCGGAGAGCGTCTTCACGGCGCCGCACGCCGCGGTGGCTTCGGCGAGCGCCGCGGGCGCATCCGGCGCAGGGGCGCCGGGACCCGACGGAAGCTTCATCAGCGGCGCACCGCAGCCGGCGCAGCACAACGCGGCAACGACGGGCAAGCCACGGAAGCCGCGAGAACCACGGCTCACGAAACCCAACGCACGGACACACGAGACGCACGAAACACGGTTCGTACAGATCTGATTTCCTGTCTTCGTGGTTTTCGTGGTGTTCGAGGCAAATCGTTGTGCAGATCTGCTTTCGTGCTCTCGTGGCAACTGCTATTTTTTGGGCAGCTTCTGCTTCGCCGCGCGGATCTTCCGGTCGATGCCCGACTTGTCGATCGAGTCGCCGTCGCCGTTGAGCGCGCGCGTGAACGCCGCGATCGCCTCGTCGTACCGTCCCAGCTTGAACAGCACGTCGCCGTAGTGGTCCTGGATGACGGAGTTGGTCCGTAGTTGATCCGCGGCGCGCCGCAGGTTGTCTTCCGCGAGATCGAGCTTGTCGGACCTGAAGTATGCCCAGCCGAGGCTGTCGAGGAACGACCCGTTTTCCGGCTCGATCTGCAGCGCCTTCTTCAGATAGGTCACCGATTCGTCGAGCCGCTCGCCACGCTCCGCGAGCATGTAGCCGAGATAGTTGAGCGCGGTGGCGTTCTCGGGGTCGCGGGCGAGCACCTGCCGGAACGCCGACTCGGCGTCGGCGAACTTCTTCTGCTTGTCGAACACGGTGCCGAGCTCGAACGCAATCGTATCGTCGGTCGGGAACTTCGCCTGAGCCTCCTGCAGCACCTTCACCGCCTGCGCACCGCGATCGGCCTCCGAGTAGGCCTGCGCCAGCGAGACGTAGGCGAGTGGCTCGTCGGCGTGACGCCTCACGGCCTCTTCGAGGAGCGCGATACCCTGATCCGCTTTGCCGTTGTGGCGCAGCGCCTGCGCGTGCAGCCGCGTGAGGCGGAGGTCATTGGGGTTCTGCGCGAGCGCCGCCTTCGCCGCGTCCACTGCGGCGCCGTACTTCTTCGCCGCGATGTTCGCTTCGATCAGATAGCCGGCTGTGGCCGGGTCGTTCGGCGCCAGCTTGCGCGCGTCCTCGAACGCGGCGATCGCCTTGTCGTGCTGCCCGAGCTCCTGATACGCGAAGCCGAGATGGGGCAGCAGGATGCCGACGTCAAACGACGCGTCCGACTTGCCACGGAACGAAGCGACCACCGGCGCCAGCTCGTCGACGACCGCCTGATACTGGTGCCGCACTTCGAGCGTTTCGGCCAGCGCGTAATAGCCCCAGGGGCTCTTGTTGTTCTGCGCGATCACGCGACGTGCCGACGCTTCCGCCTGCTTGAAGTCGCCGAGACGCCGATATGCCTGCGACAAAAGGTACAAGGCGCGCGCGTTGGGGGAGTTCGAGCTTGTGAGCTCGGTCAAGGCTTCGCGCGCCTTGCCGAGGTTGTCGCGGCCGCCGGCATTCAGCAGCGCAGCGGCGTAGCGCGTTTTCAGGTCGGTGCTGCGCGGCGCGCGCTGCAGCGCGCGCGAATAGGCGGAGGCGGCATCCGACCAGCGGCGCTCGCGCTCGTAGAAGTCGGCGAGCGCAGGCAGCAGCCGCGGGTCGTCGGTGGTGCGCTGTTCGAGCCAGACGATCGCGTCCTTGACGCGGCCGGCGCCCGCGTAAGCTTCCGCCAGCATCGTCGGCCCGTCCTGCCAGTTGGGCTCCCGGTTCACCAGGTCGGTCAGGATCGGGATGGCCTTCTCGTAGGCGCCGTTCCGCACGTACAGTCGCGCGAGCGTCGCCCGGACGTTCGGGTCCGCCTCGCCCCCCGCGCGGTCGATCGCGAGCTCGAGATGGCCGATAGCCTTGGCTGCGTTGTCATCGGCGCGGCTGGCGCCGCGCCCGCGCGGCGCGTTGTCCTGTGCCGCCTCGGACAACGCCGCGTACACCATCCCGAGCACGCGGTTGGCTTCGCGATTGGCCGGCGCGATCTTCAGCGCCTGCTCCGCCATGCTCATCGCCTCCTGCGCGTTGTTCAGGCGCAGGTAGAGGCTGGCGAGCTCGGCCGGAATCTCCGCGGCGCCCGGATCCAGCTCCTTGGCGCGCTTGTACGCGGCGATCGCCCCGTCGTCGTCGTCTTTGTCCTCGAGGCGATGGCCGAGCAGGAACTGCGCGTACGCTTCGGCCACCTGGTCGGGCGCGGCGGCGGTCGTGGCGGCCGGCCGCTGCCCTCTCGCCTGCTCTGCTGCGAGCGGGACGGACAGACTGAACATCGCGACGAGGGCTGCGAACTTCATACCCTTTGAATTGTTCCACAAAAACCAGGGGTCCGTCCGAGTAATACCTGACAGGGCTCCCCCTGGCTGCGCTTTGCGCAGAACGACCCGAGAATTCCGGCCGTTTTTCGCCAGCGACGCGGGCCTGCTCGTATCCCGCGCTCGAAATCCGGTGACAGAATTTCCGGAGGGCGGCGCCCGCTGGCAAGGCGTGAGGATCGGCCGAATGCAAACGAGCTTCGGCGACGCGACACGGCGAGCGTGCTCACATTTTCTCGGACACGCTTCTCGAAGGTGTCATATATTCCAAGCATGCCGGTCCACCCCGAGCTGCTCGAGATTCTGGCGTGCCCGAACTGCAAGACACCGGTGACGCTCGTCAAGAACGGCTCTGCGCTGAAGTGCGCCACCTGCAAGCGCGTGTACCCGATCAAGGACGACATTCCGGTGATGCTCATCGACGAAGCCACAATCGAGAACGACTGATTGACGACTTGGTGACTTGGTGACTTGGTGACTTGGTGACTTGGTGAGTTGGTGACTTGGTGATTTCTGACGCTGACTCTGGAGCCTTTCCTTCACCAAATCACCAGCACACCAAGTCACCAGCTCACCAATTTCGCCGCATTCTCCTTGTCCGCTTGCGGCAAATCGGCGATGTGGTGTTCACGACACCGGTGGTTCACGCCCTGCGACGCCGATTTCCCGACGCACACCTCGCCTACATCGTGGAGCCCGCCGCGGCGCCGGTCGTCGTCAACAACCCGCACCTCGATGACGTGATCGTCGCGCCGCGGGCACGTGGCGTTCGGGGGCTGGTCGACGACCTCGCGCTGGGGCGGACGCTGCGCGCGGAGCGGTTCGATGTGGCGATCGATTTTCATGGCGGACCCCGCGCGTCGCTGTTGACGTGGCTCAGCCGCGCACCGGTCCGCATCGGCTACGAGATCACCGGACGCAGCTGGATGTACACCAGGCGCGTCGCGCGGCCGAGGGTGCTGCGCGCCCGTCACTCGGTCGAGAACCAGTGGGATCTGGTCGCGTCGCTCGGCGTCGCGCCACCGGACCGGTCGGGCTATCCGATGGAAATGCCGGTCGACGCCGCCGCGTCGGCGGCGGTGGCCGAGCGTCTGGCCCGCGCGGGCCTCGGGCCCGACGAGCCGCTCGTCCTCATCCACGTGAGCGCCGGCAACCCGTTCCGGCGGTGGCCCCCGGCGCAGTTCGTCGATCTGGTGGCGGCGCTGGCCTCTGCCGACGCGCGGCACCGCATCATCGTCACGTCGGGGCCGTCCGAGCGCAACGCGGCCGATCGCGTGATCGCGGACGCGCAGGCGCGCCTCGGGCCGTCGCGCGCGGTGCAGGTGCTGTCGTGCGGCGAGTTCTCGCTCGCCGAGCTCCGCGCGCTGCTCGATCGGGCGGCGCTCTTCATCGGCGGCGACAGCGGTCCGCTGCACGTGGCCGCGACGACGCGTGTCCCGATCGTGGGGCTATACGGACCGACGCTCGCGATTCGATCGGCGCCGTGGCGCGACCCGCGCTACGCGACCGAATCGGTGGATGCGGGCGAGCTGCCGTGCCGGCCGTGCGATCAGCGCGTGTGCGCCCCTGGGGATTTCCGCTGCCTGACCTCGATCGAGGCCGCGCGTGTCTTCGAAGCCGCACGGCGCGCGCTGGCAGCTTCTCGCGGTGCGGAGGGCGGGCCTTCGAGCGGACCGTCCGCTGCGTCCGGCATCGGGCGGACAGCCACGGTCCGGCTAAAAGCCGGAGACTCCGTATGACTCGGCACGTCGGACGACTCGGCACGTCGGACGACTCCGCACAACTCGCTGAAAGCTTTATGCGGACGGTTTAAGATGATGAGCGTGAACGACACGCTTGTGCTCGATACCCCGCGGCCCATGCAGGGCGACGGGCTCGCCCATGCCGGGACGCTGGCCATCTTCGGCGTCGCGGGCGCGCTGCAGTTCTCGATTGCCGGAGCGCAAATCCTGCTCCTCGTCGCCCTCGTGTGCTGGGCCGCCGCGCTCGTCGTGCGCCGTGAACGGTTCGAAGCGCCGTCGTTTTTCCGGCCGCTCCTGGCCTACGCCGGCGCGACGCTCGCGTCGGCCGCGCTCTCGGCGGATCCGCGCGCCAGCCTCATCGATTCCAGGCAGCTCGTGCTGCTCCTGATCGTCCCGATCACCTATCGCTTCATGACGGGCACGCGGGGCCACACGCTGATCACGGTCGTCGTGACGTGCGCGGCGGTCAGCGCGGTGTTCGGCATCGTGCAGTACGGCATCCTGCACTACGACAATCTGGGCCAGCGGCCGCATGGCACGCTGGGACACTGGATGACGTATTCCGGCCTGCTGATGATCGTCATCGGCCTTGCGTCCGCGCGCGTTCTGTTCGGCAAGAGCGATCGGACGTGGGCGGCGCTCGTCCTGCCGGCCCTCGCGGTGGCCGTCACGGTGACGTTCACGCGCGGCGCCGCGGTCGGCGCGTGCGCCGCCGCGGCCCTCCTGTTGTCGCTGAAGGACTTTCGGCTGCTGGCCGTCCTGCCAGTCGTCGCGGCGATTTTCATCGTGGCGGCGCCTGGCCAGATCGCCAAGCGCTACGCCTCCATGTTCAACATGAATGACCCGACGGTCGTCGATCGCGTCACCATGCTGCACATCGGCCAGCGCATGATCTGGGCGCATCCACTGGCCGGCGTCGGCCCGAACATGGTGCAGCGGCTGTACGTCGAGTACCGCGGATCGGACGCGCTCGCCGGCCCCGATGGCGTCGTCCATATCAACCCGCATCTGCACAACAACGCGCTGCAGATCGCGGCTGAGCGCGGGCTGCCGGCGCTCGCCCTGTGGCTCTGGTTCATCGTGGCCGTCGGCCGGGATCTCGGGCGACGGTTCGCGAGCGGTTCGCAGCGATTCCTCGCGGCCGCAGCGCTCGCCACACTCGTCGCGCTGTTCACGGCGGGACTGTTCGAGTACAACTTCGGCGACTCCGAAGTGCTGATGCTCTTCCTGATCCTCATCACGCTGCCGGCCGCCGCCGACGCAGCCGACGCGTCCGTCCGTCCCAAGTCGCACGCGGCATGAGGCTGTCGTCGATCGACGCCGGCCGCGCCCGCGATCTCGTCGGCCGGTTCGAGGGCCTCTCCCTGCTCGTGGCCGGTGACGTGATGCTCGATCGCTTCATCGTCGGCCGCGTGACGCGGATCTCGCCCGAGGCGCCCGTTCCCATCGTGCAATTCGAATCGGAGTACGTCCGGCTGGGCGGCGCGGCGAACGTCGCGCACAACATCGTCACGCTCGGCGGCCGGGTCTCGCTCGTGGGCATCGTCGGCGCCGATGCCGCGGCGGTACGCTTAAGCGAACTGCTCGCGGCGGTCGGTGTCGAGTCCGGCGGGCTCGTCGAGGATCGCCGCCGGCCGACCACCGAGAAGGTGCGCGTCGTGACCGAGCGCAACCAGCAGGTGGCGCGGATCGACTACGAGCGGGACGCCGACGCGGACGGCGACGTCGAGCGAGCGATCGTGGATTGTGCCGCGCGGTTGGCGCGCGACGCCAAAGCGTTGCTCGTGTCTGATTACCTGAAAGGCGCGATCACACGGCCTGTCGTCGAAGGATTGATTCGCAGCGCGAAGGCTTCAGCCGGGCCTGTGCCGCTGATCGTCGATCCGAAGATTCCGCACCTCTCGTGCTATGCGGGCGCGACCCTGGTCACGCCGAATCATCAGGAAGCCGAGATTGCGACGCACCATCGCATCCGGACCGACGACGACGCGCGCGAGGCGGCGCGGGCGTTTCGCGCGCGGGCGCAATGCGACGCGGTGCTCATCACGCGCGGCGAACAGGGCATGTGGCTGTCGGCGGACGGCGCGGAAGGCGCGATACCGGCGGTCGCGCGCGAAGTGTCGGACGTGGCGGGCGCAGGCGATACCGTCGTCGCCACCCTCGCGCTCGCGCTCGCCGCCGGCGCGACGATGACCGAGGCGGCGGTGCTGGCGAATCATGCCGCTGGCATCGTCGTCGGCAAGTTCGGTCCCGCGACGGTGAGCCCGGACGAACTGCTCGCGCAATTCTGAATGTGGAGTGTCGAATCCGCTCGGGGCATCGAGGCGCCGGCGCGCATTCCAGGATCCAGATTCCACATTTCAGAACGGCGTATAGACGTTCATGACGCTGAGTCCGCCCTTGTCTTCCCACACCGCACGCTGGATCCGTCCGGTCCATTTATCGTAGACGACGACGCTCAGCGAGCCCGGATCTCGAACCTCTCGCCATTCGTAACGCGGCAACAAGCTGTGCGCAAAAATCCCGGCGACGATCGCGCCCAGCAGGGCCCACCACCACGCGTCTCGTTGTGTCATGCGCACCTCGATGACGGCCGTGAACCGGCCGCCCTGCATTTGCGTCGGCGGGCACCGCTTTCAATGGCGGAAATGCCGGCGCCCTGTAAACACCATCGCCAGCCCGTGCTCGTCGGCGGCGCCGATCACCTCGGCGTCGCGCACCGAGCCGCCAGGCTGCACGACCGCCGTCGCTCCCGCTTTGGCGACGGCATCGAGGCCATCGCGGAACGGGAAGAACGCGTCAGACGCAGCGACCGACCCGGCCAGCGATCGCGCCTGCGCTTTCATGACCGCGACGTTGACGGCGTCGACGCGGCTCATCTGGCCAGCGCCGATCGCGAGCGTCCGCCGCGCGTCGGTGAAGATGACGGCGTTCGACTTCACGTGCGCGCACACGCGCCACGCGAACCGCAGCGCGTCCCACTCCGCCGCCGTCGGCGGACGTTTCGTGACGACGCGCACGCCATCGATCGGCGCGGATGCGCTCCAGCGCTGCTGCGCTTCGATCACGCGATCGCGTTCCTGCATCAGCACCGCGCCGAGAATGGAACGCAGGTCGACTGCAGCCGTCAACGCGTCGAAGCCGGCCGTGACGACGCGCATGTTCGCTTTGCGCGCGACCACCTCGCGCGCCGCGTCGTCCACAGCAGGCGCGATCACCGCTTCGATGAAGGTGGACACGATCGCTTCGGCGGTGGGGACATCGATGGGCCGGTTCAATCCCACGATGCCGCCGAATGCGGCCAGGCTGTCGGCGTCGCGCGCCCGGACGTAGGCATCGGCCGGCGAGTCGCCCGTCGCGACCCCGCACGGGTTCGTGTGCTTGACGACGACGGCCGCCGGCTCCGTGAATTCGAGCGCGATCCGGGCGGCCGCATCGAGGTCGAGGAGGTTCGTATAGGAGAGCTCCTTGCCCTGAAGGATCACGGTCCGGCTGAACCCTGAAACTGCGTGGGTGGGGTCGTACATGGCCCGGCTCGAGCCGGACGCTCCGGACGGAGGGTTGGACGCCGTGCCGGCTGCGTGGCGATACCACGCGGCCTTCTGATGGGGGTTCTCGCCGTACCGAAGATCGCGCAGCTTCTCGAGAGACATGTCCACGCGGTCGGGAAGCTCCAGCGTCGGTTGGAACTGGAGCGGTTCCATACGCTCCCGGCGCTCCACCCGGCCGCCGTCCACGCGCGCCTGAAGCAAGGTCGCCGCGATCGCCGCGTCGTACTCCGCCGTGTGCGCGAACGCCTTCACCATCAGCTCGTATCGGAATGCCAGGGTCGGACCCTGGTCGATGGCCGCCAGCAGACGCGGGTAGTCGGCCGGGAGCACCACGATCAGCACGTCGCCGAAGTTTTTCGCGGCGGCGCGCACCATGCTGGGGCCGCCGATGTCGATCTGCTCGACGAGGTCCGCGAAGCCGGCGCCGGGCTTGCGCGCCGTCTCCGCAAACGGATAGAGATTGACGACGACGACGTCGATCGGCTGGATGCCGAGCCGCGCGATGGCCTCCATGTCGTCCGGATGGTCGCGGCGCGCAAGGATGCCGGCGTGGACGTTCGGGTGCAGCGTCTTCACGCGGCCGTCCATCATTTCCGGAAAGCCGGTGAGCTCGGACACGCCGGTCACGGGCAGGCCGGCCTCCGCGAGCGCGCGCGCGGTACCGCCCGTAGAGACGAGCTCGAACCCGCGGGCCGCGAGGCCGCGTCCGAGTTCGACAATACCGGCCTTATCTGTAACGCTGATCAAGGCTCTTGGCATAAATCGGAAAGTCCAGTATCATCTGTGCGGACGCCGGGCGGGCCTGGCGCCGAAAGGGAAAGGCCGCATAACGCGGCCTTTTTTTTTGTTCAATGACGCGAGCTCGCGTCACAGCAAGTAGGGAAGAAGAACGATGCGTATCACAGGCAAGGTCAAATGGTTCAACAACGCCAAGGGCTACGGGTTCATCGAGCGTGACGGAGGCAGTGACGTCTTCGTGCACTACTCGGCCATTCAGGGCGACGGGTTCCGTTCGCTCGAGGAAGGCCAGGCTGTAGAGTTCGAGATCGTCGACGGTCCGAAAGGTCCGCAGGCCGGCAACGTCACGAAGATCTAGACCCTTGTAGTGGCTGATGGCCGAGGGCACATGCCTCCCGGTCATCAGCCATTGGCATCAGCCATCAGCCATCACTCCCCGGCGCCCTTCAGTGCTCTCGCCGTAAAGCTCACCTTCCCGTCCTTGACCGCCACGCGAAACGCGACCTCGGGCGAGCCGCCCTGCCGCAGTTTCTTCACCTGATTCTTCACCAGGTCCGCAAACTTGTGGAACGGCGGCGCGTCTTCGCCGACCTCGCGGCGCGCCTCGGCCAGCGACTCGTAGAGCTCGGTGAGCTTGTCGATCTCGCGCACGGGATCGTGGAACGCCGAGACGCGCAGGATGCGATCCTCCGGTCCCTTCTTGGCGGCATCCGCGGCGCGCGGCTTCTGCGCGAACGGGCCCGGACGCCCTTCCTCCCGCGCGCGCTGCCCGCGATCCCAGAGATCGATGAACGCCGCGTAGCGCGACTGCAGCGTGTTGAAGCGGAAGCGATCGCCCGTGTTCTGGATGTAACCACGATCGAACCGCTTGACGAGCGCCTCGACGCGCGCGCGCGTCTCCCAGGGCGGCTTGGGCAGCCGTCCCGAGAAGAACATGTTGTACTCGGCCTCAAGCTGCTTGAGATCGGCTTCGAGCCTCATGAGATCACGATCGATGCTGGACGGCGCCACTGGACCTTACCGCGGGATGAGGAACCAGACCAGGGGGAGCCACAGCTCGCGCGCGTAGGGGACCGGGCGGTCGTCGATGAGGACCTCGGTCGCGTCCGAGGCGCCGACGATTTGAAAGAGATCGCGAAGCTTCGACGCGTCGCTCGACCAGAACCGTGCGCGATACCGGAGCGCGCTGCCGCTGCCGGTCTGGCGGAATTCCGCAGAAGCACGCGCCAGATCGAGGGCGGCGGCAAACTGCGGCACGTCGAGCGGCGGAAACACCAGCGTGATCGAGAACGGCCGCGGACGCTCGCCGAAGAGCGCCTCATGCAGATCCGGATCCAGCGAGGCGAGCTCCTCGTCGGTTGGCTGCTCTGGGAGCTCCGCGTACGGCCAGAACCGCTCGAGCGGACGGTATTTTGGCGGATCCGAAGTCATCGAGGTGAAGTGCTAGCATAGCATCGCGGATTTGAGATTGCAGATTTCAGATTGCGCATTGCGGATTGATTGCAGAATGCAGATTTGAAATCTGCACGCAATCTGAAATCTGCATTCTGCAAATCTGCACGTTCACGGTCGCCTGATGCCGGATTTCCGACTGATTCCGTCGATTGAGCAGTTACGGCAGCGGCCGACGGTGCGCGCGCTCGAGGCGCGTTTTGGCGCGGACGCCACCGTGACCGCGCTGCGTGCGGCGGCCATGGCTGTCCGCGGCGCAATCGCCGCCGGCGACGCCGCCCTCTCGACCGAACCGGCGGTCATCGCCCGGATGGAGGCCGACGCGGACAGTCGGCTCCACGACGTGTTCCAGCCATCGCTGGTGCCGGTCATCAACGCGAGCGGCGTCATCATTCACACGAACCTGGGCCGCGCCCCTCTCTCGCCGGCGGCCATCGAGCGGGTCGCGGCGATCGCGCACGGCTATTCGTCGCTCGAGTACGACCTTGGCCGCGGCGAGCGCGGACGGCGCGACGTCCACGCTGAGGCGCTGCTCTGCCGCCTCACAGGGGCCGAGGCCGCGGTCGTCGTCAACAACAACGCCGCGGCGACGATGATCGTGCTCGCGGCGCTGGCCGCGGGCCGCGAGGTGATCGTGTCGCGCGGCGAGCTGGTGGAGATCGGCGGCGGCTTCCGCGTGCCCGACGTCATGGCGCAGTCGGGCGCCGTGCTGCGCGAAGTCGGGACGACGAACAAAACGCGCGCCGCCGATTACGGCGCGGCGATCAACGAGCGAACGGCGCTGATCCTGCGGGTCCACCCGTCCAATTTCCGGATCGAGGGGTTCACCGAGCGGCCGAACCTGACAGATCTCGTCACCCTCGGCAAGAAGTTCAACATCCCCGTCGCCGAAGATCTCGGCAGCGGCTATCTCGGTAAGGAGTCAGACCGGAGTCAGACTGCGGTCAGACCTCACTCCGACCCCCTTGCGGCGGTCGAACCGTCCGTCGAGGAGACGGTCGCCGCCGGCGTGGACCTTTGCTGCTTCAGCGGCGACAAGCTCCTCGGCGGACCGCAGGCCGGCATCATCGTCGGGAAGGGCGCGCCGGTGGATCGGATCCGCAAGCATCCGCTGATGCGCGCGCTGCGGGTGGACAAGATGACCTACGCGGCGCTCGAAGCGACGCTGGCGGAGTACGCGGCCGGCCGGGCGTCGATGACAGTGCCGGTGCAGCAGATGCTGGCCATGCCGGCGGCGAATGTCCGTGCGCGCGCCGAAATCATCGCGGCGGCGATCGCGCGCCTCGCCAGTTGGAGCGCGGAGCTGGTGGACGGAGTCTCCGCGATTGGCGGCGGCAGCGCCCCCGGCGTCGAGCTCGCCACCTGGCTGATTGCGATTGCGAAAGACGGCCTGACGCCAGACGCGCTCGAGGCGCGCCTGCGCCAGCTGACGCCGCCGGTCATCGCGCGGATCGAACGCGACCGCCTGCTGCTGGACCTTCGAACCGTCCTGCCCGACCAGGATGCGGCGCTGCTCCGACTCATTCAAGCCATGTAGGTCACGTCTCAGGATGAAGCATACGCTGCTGAGGCGAAAGGCTTGATTCTCCTGAAGCCATTCTCGGGTCCGCGTCGCAGCAGAGCCTCCTTTTCTTCAACGTTTCAGCGCAATTCGGCACGTTCGGGCGCTTCATCCCGACGCCAGTTGAGACGTCCGTTTTCAACCTGAACCGGATATTGCAGAGCTTGGTGGCAGCGTGCCGTTTTCCCCAAGGAGGCTCGAATGAGAGCTCGCACGATCGCCGTCTCGGCGTTCATTCTCTTCTGCACGACCACCGCATGGGCGGGATCGGATCAGGTCCGCCTGTGCGTGAATTTGAAAACCGGAAACGTCCAGCCACTCACCGCCACTCAGTGTCCGGCGGGTCAGGTCCTCGTCGTGTGGAACCCGCATGGATCACCGGGGGGAGCACCGGAACCGCAAGGCGCGACAGGACCGCAAGGCCCGGCGGGACCGCAAGGCCCGGCAGGACCGCAAGGCCCGGCGGGACCGCAAGGTCCGGCGGGAGCCCAGGGACCTCAAGGATTGCAGGGACCTGCCGGAGCGCAGGGTCCGCAGGGCCCTCCAGGACCGGCCGGAGAATATGTCGGATTCCAGGCGCCGATCGTCGTGGACCAGGACGGTCAGGAAGTCGGCGTCGCGACCGATCCGTTCGGCGGGCTCGTGCTGCGTCACGTGGGTGACGACGCGGTTTTGTTCTTTGTTTCGCCCGCAGGCCCAGCCGCCGGCGCGATCGACTTCTATCACACGAGAGAGGACTGCGGCGACGATCGCTATCTCGCGATTTCCGGCGGTGCTGGCTTCGCATACTACGCGTACGTGCACGGCGGCTCTCTCTTCTATACCAGGATGCAGGATCCGGGCATGACCGTGCAGGTTCCCATTCGCGCCTACGAGCATTTCGAGCAGAACGAAGACGCGGTGCTGACGGGAAGGTGCACCGTGCTTGACGGCGGGACGGCATCGCTCGGTCGCGTGACCGCGGTGAGCGATCCGACTCTCGCCAATCTGAGACTGCCGCTCCGAATCAAGTAGCCGAGCAGTCGTCGTGCGGCGCTAACGGGCGATCTGCGACGCGTGGTCCGCGCGAGGGCCTTGCCCACCAGCGCCCCCAGCGTCGCGACGGACGTGGCGGGCACGACGATGATCAGCGGCAGCGTGAACACTTCGCCGAGGCCGCCGCTTCCCTGAATCGCCGAGAGCGTTTCGGGGTCGTGCCAGACTGCGAGCAGCGCGAGGGCACTGAGGATGCTGATCCCGGCGCCTGTCGCGCTGGTCACGAGGCCGGCGAGGATGCCGGCGCGAATGGAGTCGCAGCGCCACGCCGCCCACAGCCCCGGTGCTCGCGAAGAGAGCGATCGCGAAACAAGTCGTCACCACTCCTCGCATCCTGAAATCGTGCGTCGGCACCCGCCAGTCGAGGATCATTCTGCCGACACGCGCCAGGCGAGCAGCACGACCACATCGCGCTGACCGACAACATGGCGTGGCAGACCGTGGCCTACGTCCGATCGCTCGGACGGACGCGCGACGCCGATTTCCGGCGACGCCCGGCGTGGCGCACGCTTGTACGAGTCCGGCGGCTGCGCCTCCTGCCACGCGTCAGCGGCCGCGGCGGCATTCTCGGTCCGGAGCTGTGGAGGTGTCAGACACCATGTAATTCCGACACGGTGCCTGACACCTCGGTCATGTCCACGGCGGGCGACCGGCGCTCAGGAACCGCCTGCAAGATATCCCGGCCTCGCTTTGATCGTCGCTTTGCGGTTCTTGAGACGCACGGTGAGCCGGTGCCAGCCCTCCTTCGACACGCCGCGCGGCGTGTAGCTGACGAGGTACCGGTGCCGGAACTCCTCGAGGATGCGGACGAACGTCGCTCGGAGATCCTTCATCGAATCGATCTCGTACACCGTCCCGCCGGTCAGCGCACTGAGCTCGCGCAGAAACGGCGTCTCGCCCGCCGACGTGACGGCCGCCGAATACGCGACGATGTCGGAGCGCCGCGCGGACTGCAGCACCGCATCCGCCGACAGCCAGCTCGACGTGTCGAGCCCGTCGCTGAAGATCATCAGCAGCGCGCGCCCGGCATCCGATTCACCGAGCATCATCGCCGCGTAGGCACCGTCGATGAGCGCCGTGTCGCCGGACCCGTACGCTTCGTTCAGCGACGTCTCCACCGCGCCGGTGTCTTTCGTCAACCCCGAGCCGAGCGACACGACATTGCTGAACGTGACGAGCCCTGCCTGATCGTCGCGTGTCAGACCACCAAGCACCGCGCGGCCCGCCTCCCGCAGCTGATCGAGGCGCTCGCCGGCGACGCTGTCGCTCATGTCGAGCGCGAGAATCACATTCAGCGGCACCTCCTCGAAGCTGACCAGATTCACCTGCTGCAGCACGTCGTTGTCGAGCACCTCGAAGTCGGCGGCGCCGAGCCCGCGCACCGGGCGGCCGTTCTCGGTCACCAGCACGTCGACACGTACAGACTCGATCCGGGCTGAAAACGTCGGCGCCTGCGTTCGAGCGCGCGGCGACGCGGCAAGCGCCACCACGAGCGCGGCAGCCAGACGTCTTCGACTCATCGCGGCGCCGCGGTCACGAATGGCGATCGAAGGGCCTCGAGCAGCGCGTCGGCGTCGCGCGCCTGCACCTTGTGATAGGTCCACCAGGGATCGTCGCGCCCGGGATCGTCGCGCGACAGCGCGAAGACGCGCTCGATCGCGCGCAGCGCGCCGGCGCGGTCGCCGTTTCGGTGCGCCAGCTGGCTGAGCGCCAGGTGAGGGGACTGTGCGCCCGGGTACAACGCCGCGGCGCGCCGGTAGGCCTCGCGCGCGGCGTCGAATCGGCCCAGAGCCTCTTCCTCCGCGCCAAGGAACAGCTCGCCGTCATATCGGAGCTGGTCGTCGTCGAGCCTGGTCAGCGCGTGCCGCAGCTCGTCGACCGCTTCCGCGTGGTGTCCCAGCAGGCCGAGCACGCGTCCCAGACGCAGATGCGCTTCGCCGATCTCCGGCTTCAGCGCCACGGCCTGGCGCAGGAACCCTTCGGCCCGCCGCAGCTCGGCGTGACTCGACTCGAAGTCGGCGGAAAAACCGCTCGGCAGGACGGCGGATCGGAGCACGCTCTGGATCGCCGGCCTGGCGTACACCTCATGCTGGCAACCGCTCAGAAAGAGAATGTCGGCGTCCGCCGGAAAAATCCGGCGCGCGCGATCGAGGTGCAGCGTGTCGTGCTCTTCGTGCAACTGCATCCAGGCCGCGGTCGCGCGATACCACTGGCGGACCATGTCGTCGCGACCCGGCGCCGGCTTGTCGGCGCCGGGCGGCTTCACGTGGTCCAGCACCATCTCGGCGATCTCCCAATGAATCGCCGACATCCGGATGTCGGTCTGGCGCCCGTCGGACATTTCGATTCTCACCCGCTGCGGGCCCACCGACAAGGGCGCCGGCACAGAATCGACCGGCGCAGGCGGGTTCAGCGTCGCGACATCCGCATGGAGAATCGCGCCGCGGCGGAGGATGTAGTTGGCGTCGCCGTCCAGCGTTCCGCCGCCCGCGTGTAACGAGAGACGCCGGAGCTCCGCATCGACGTCGTTCGCAGCGCTCATCGCGTTGCAAACCGGATCGCTGACGAGCACGCCGGCTGCCGCGCAGGCGAGCGCCCTGAGCCGCCGAATCTGCGATGTCGTGTACCCGATGTTCGAAGGCGCGCGCTGCCCTTCCGGTTGAACCTCGAACCGGGCCGCTTTCAGGTTGCGCATCAGCTTCACGAGAATGTTCGCGTCGATCCAGAGATTCCGCAGCTCGCCCGTGTTCCACGATCCGACTTCAGCGAGCGCATCGTCCCGCTCGCCCGGCGTGTGCTGGTCCACGGCTTTCAGCCAGCGTTCCAGCCTGACGAGGCGATCGGGCGCGACCGGTTCCGTGCGCGATTGGATCTGGCCCACCAAAGACACAGAGGACACAAAGGAGACAAAGGACACAAAGAACACAAGGGAGACGAAGACAAGACGTGCTTGTCTCATCGGTCGCGTCCTCGTGTCCTTCGTGCGCGTCGTGTCCTTCGTGCTCCTTTGTGCCCTTTGTGTCCTTTGTATCCTTCGTGTCCTTTGAGTCTTTTTTTAGAACCCGAACCTCACGCTGAACTGCGCCGCGCGCGGTTGACCATTGCCGCCGCTCAGCGCCGTGAGGCTGAGAAAGTCCGATAAGCGCTGGTCGGTGACCGACCCTCCGTTCATGACGGTGCCGGGGTTGCTGAAGTTCGCCACGTTGAAGATGTTGAACAGCTCGATGTTCGCGTCGATCGTCGTTTCTTTACGCGGGCGGAAGCGGTACGCGAGCTTCAAGTCAGTCTGCTTGAAGCTGGGCCCTCTCGCGCCGTTGCGACCACCCTGGTTGTCGGTGCAGAAGGCATTCACCCCCTGCCCGCAGTAGCTACCCGCGGGCAGCAGGTCGAAGAGCAGGCCGTTCCGGTCCGCGTCCACCGCGGAGTTGATGAGACTGATCGGGGTCCCCGTCATGTACCGGAAGACACCGCTGAGGGTCAGGCCGTGCGTTCGTGGAATCTCGACGCGACCGTTGAGGACGAAGTTCTGGCGCCGGTCGGCGTTGAGCGGTCCGAAGTTGAGATCGAGCCGCGGATCCGCGCCCACCTGGAAGTTGTTTTGATTGGTCTGGTCGGCCTCGGAGTTGCCGCGCGCGTAGCCGATCGCATAGGACACCCGGGCCGCCCAGTTGTGGCTGTACCGCTTCTCGAGCGAGAAGTTCGTCCCGTCGAACTGCGAGGAGCCGTCGTTCGTACGCGTGAGCACCTGGTTGAGGAACGGCGAGACCCCCAGCTGCTGGGCGAAGTTATTGGTGTCGGTATAGACGATGCGACCGGTCCGGCTCGTATCCACCCGCAGCCCGGGATTCAGGTCGTATGTGATGAGCTGATCGCCGTTCCAGCTGTGAATGTAGTCCGCCGTGAAGGCCATCTGCGCGGAGAGCTGCCGCTCGTAGCCGAGAGAGAGCTGATTCGTGTGGGGCACGACACGATTGGGGTTGTCGACGAAGACGATGCCGGTGTTGCGGCCGAGCGACCCCGGCGGGTACTGCGCGTTGACCAGCGCGCGGTTGACGACCGGCCCATTGACGAGCAACGCGTCGGTCGGGAGCTGCCCGCGACTCGGACCCGGGTCCGCCGAGCTGTTGGGAAACGACGCGGTAAAGGAGGTGCTGTAGACGCCTTGCGAAACAAAGGGTGTGGTGGTCTGAAGCGTGACCTTGTCGTAGAAGACTCCAAAGCCACCGCGGACCAGCGACTTGCCGCCGCCGCCCGGATTCCAGGCGAAGCCAAGCCGCGGCGCGATGTTGTTCTTGTCGGTCGCATGCGCCCCCGGCGTGAAGAGGGGGTTGAACGCGTTGGTGATCGGGGTAATCTCGATGTCGTAGCGGACTCCCAGGTTCATGGTGAGATTCCCCCGGTGCCACTTGTCCTGCGCGAACAGCACGGCGACGTCGGTCGGCATCAGGATGTCGCTTGCCGCAGGCACCCTGATAAAAAGACGCTCCGGATACGTCGATGGATCACTCCTGTTGAATGCCTTGTCGGTCGAGAAGGTGAACCTCCCGTTCATGTCCGTCTGGTCGGGGAGATGGATGGTGGAGTAGATGAACTGGCCGCCGACCTTCAGATCGTGATCCCCTCCGAGCTTGTGCGGCATGAACTGGGAGAAGGCCTCGGTGACCTCGTACGCATTGTCGATGCGGAAGAGCGCGCCGTTGTTCGGCCCATCGAAGAACGTCAGCATGCTGAGCGTGGGCTGCACATCGACCATCGCCACGCCGTTCTGCACCTCGGGCACCGTGAAGCCGTTCTTCTCGTGGGTGTAGCCGACACGGACCTCGTTGACCCGGTTGTTCCCGAGGACCACGTTCCACTTGGCTCCCGTCGTCCTGTCGATGTCGAACTCCTGGTCTCTGCCCGCGAGCGTCTCTTTTCTGGCGACGCGGCCGAACGTCGGCGAGTACTCGACCAGATAGCGAGCGGTCCACGTGTTGTTGGGGTTGATCTGCTGGTCGAAGCGTACCATGTGGTTCCAGAGGTACATGGTCTGGGTGTTCGCGTAGTTGAGCTCCGGCCGGGCAGGAAAGGTATTGCTGCGGCCCTCGGCATAGACGATGCGGTCCAGGCTGTAG
>Ga0099827_10000067_pt1 | contig 31762 bp, 29 predicted proteins | sample CZO8metaG_FD_79339 | JGI IMG/M metagenome (GOLD analysis project Ga0099827, IMG submission 79339) | Vadose zone soil microbial communities from the Eel River Critical Zone Observatory, Northern California, USA - CZOApr15con1.8 metaG | ecosystem: Environmental > Terrestrial > Soil > Vadose zone ...
TCCTCGGGCGACATGGCGATCTCGGGGCGGGGCAACACAGTCAGGATCCCATCGGCGGCGCTACTCGACTTCGCGCAGGCGGAGGCCTTCGCGGCTCTCCATGAACTCGCCCATCTTCTTGCCGAGCGCCTTGAAGTAGTCGGTTGCGCGGTGGGCATCCACCGCGGCCTGGTCCGCGTAGCGCTCCATGAAGACGTAGGTGTTCGGCGCTTCGCCGTGGTGAAGCGCGTAGAGCTTGCAGCCGGGCTCGTTGGCGTGGACCTTGGCCACCAGCTCCTTGGCCACGGCCTCGAAGTCCTTCTCCATCCCCGGCTTGATCCTGAGCGTCGCGACGATCCCGATCATTCGAGTGTCCCCCTGGTATCAGTCAGAGTGTGACGGTTAAAGGCGCGTGTCCTCGTCGGCGTCATCGGGCGGCGAAGCCGCCTGCCGGCCGTGGCCGACCACGGCCAGCGCGAAGGTCAGCGCCATCAGGGCCGTGAGCACGAGGAAGATCGTCAGCCCGATCTGGCAGCCCGGATCCTGCCAGGTCTTGCTCATCAGCCAGCCGAAGACGATGCCGGCGCCCGCGAGCCATATATCCTTCATGGCCAGACCTCCCGGCAGGAAGGATACCGCGGCCATCCCGCTGCGCGCACCGTCTGGATCTGTCGCGTTTGACGCGGTCTCGGGACCGAGGCACTATCGATCCTGGCGCGAGCAGGCGTTGGCCGCGCCATCACGAGGCCGAGGGCCTTTATGATTCCTGCTTTCCGAGCGAGACACTGGCTCATTGCCGTGGCGCTGCTCCTCGCCGCGCCGACCGCGGCCGCGCAGGGCCAGACGACGGGCCCGGCATCGGCCGCCGCCCTCGTGGAGGCGCTGCGGCAGGGCGGCTACGTGATCTACTTCCGTCATGCCCGGACGGACTTCTCGCAGAGGGACTCAAGCCTTGCCGATTGCCGGAGCCAGCGCAATCTCTCCGACGAGGGACGCGAGCAGGCGCGCGCCATCGGCGCCGCCATCCGGAGCCTCGGCATTCCCATCGGCCGGGTGCTGGCGAGTCCCTTCTGTCGCACACAGGAGACCGCGCAGCTCGCGTTCGGTGAAGTCGAAATCTCGCGCGACCTGCTCGGCCGCGGCCCGAGCGAGGAGCAGTCGAGGCTCGCGGCGAGCGCTCTGCGACCCCTCCTCGGCACGCCGCCGGCGCGCGGGACGAACTCCGTCCTCGTCTCTCACGGATACAACCTCCGCGCCGCCGATGGCATTGTCGTCGCGGAGGGCGAGGCCGCCATCTACCGGCCCGGCGAAGACGGCACCTTCACCCGCATCGGCCGCCTGACCTCCGACCAGTGGCTCATGCCGTAGGCATCCGGACGTCCGACAGCGGCCAGACCCGATCACCGGCCATGGACGCCTTGACACACCCCTGCTCACCGGGCGAGGATAGCGCGCCGCAGACGCCCCCCAGGCACGAAGACACTGCAAAGGAGGAACAGCCCATGAGGTCGAGTCTCAAGATCTTCGCGCTCATCGCCGCCGCCGCCGTCGGCACCGTCACGCTCGGTTTGCCTCAGGACGCCGCCGCGCAGCGCAAGTTCAGCTTCGCGTATGACCAGCCGCACACGACCGCCTACGGCATCGCCGCGGACATCTTCGACGCGAAGCTCAAGGAGCTCAGCGGCGGCAAGATGAGCATCAACCAGTTCCCCGGCGCGCAGCTGGGCCAAGAGCCCGTTATGCTCCAGAAGCTCCGGGCAGGCGACATCGACTTCGTCATCACCTCGACCGCCAACGCCTCGACCGTGGCGCCGCAGGCCGGCGTGCTCTCCCTCCACTACATCTTCCGTGACGAAGAGCATCTCAAGAAGGTCATCGCGAACAAGGAAGTGGTCGACGCCTTCCGTACGATGGTCGCCGACTCGGTCCAGGGCGCCCACGTGATGGCGCTGATGACCATGGGCATGCGCAACATATACAGCAAGAAGCCCATCAAATCGCTCGAGGATATCAAGGGCATGAAGGTCCGCGTGCAGGCGACCAAGACCGAGGACACCCACTTCCCGGCCTATGGAGCGCAGACCGTCCACATGCCGTTCGGCGAGGTCTACACCTCGCTGCAAACCGGCGTGGTGAACGCGGCCGAGAACGGCGTCAACGTGTACCTGGCCAACAAGCACTTCGAGGTGGCTCCCGTCCTGTCGATGACCCAGCACGAGGCCAACAACAATGCCGTCTGGGTGAGCACGAAAACCTGGAACAGCCTCAGCGACCAGGAGAAGAAGTGGGTGCAGGCCGCCGCGGACGAGGTGGGGCGGGTCGAACCCGGCAAGGCGCTGGCGCTCGAGCAGGAATCGGCGGTGAAGCTGAAGAAGATGGGCGTCGAGGTGGTCGAGAAGGTCGACAAGTCCGGCTTCATGAAGGCGGCGCAACCCATCCAGGATCAGCTGGCCAAGGAGCTCGGTCCGCAGGCGGTCAAGATCCTGAACTTGATCCGCGAGGTCAAGTAGCGCCGCGTGGACCAGCGGGCCCTGGTCCTGCAGCGGCACCGCCATCTGAAGTGGAAGACCTTAGATCCTCTCGAAGCCGTGCTGATGGTCCTGTGCGGCGCCAGCATCATCGGGTTCACCGTCGCGGTGCTCTGCGACGTGGTGACGCGCACGATCGGGCATCCCTGGCTCTGGCTGCAGCAGGTCACCACCGGGTTCTTCGCTTACGGCGTCTTCATCGGCATGGCCGCGGCCACGCGGCGTAACGACCACCTCTTCCTGAGCGAGATCACCCGGCGCATCCGCGGCACGGCGCGCACGGCCCTCGAAGCCTTCGGCCGCCTGGTCGTCTTCGCCGTCGCGCTCGCGATGGTGTGGTTCGGCTACAAAAACTTCCTGCTCGATCTCGGCAGCTTCCGCATGCCTTCCTTGATCCCGCTGGGCGTCTACACGGCGATCGTGCCCGTGGCGGGGGCGCTCATCGCGCTGTTCTCGATCGAGCAATTGGTCAATGGATGGCGCCACGGATTCGAGGGCCCGGAGGACATGACCAGCGTCGTGGAGCCCGTCGAATGAGCAACGGCGCGATCGTCGTCACGATGAGCCTCCTCTTCCTGGTCCTCGGCTACCTGGGCGTGCCGGTCGCATTCGCGCTGATGGCGGGCGTGCTGGTGGCCACTTTCTTCACGCCGGTGAGTTTCCCCTCGATGATCGGCCAAATGTTCCACGGCATCGATGCCGAGGCGCTGCTGGCAATTCCCTTCTTCCTCCTGGTCGGCGAGCTGATGACCTCGGCCGACGTGACCCAGCGGATGATCCGCCTCTCGCAGACTCTGGTGGGACACCTCCGGGGCGGACTGGCCCAGGTCGTCACGCTCTTCAGCATGTTCTTTGCCGGCATCTCGGGCTCCTCGGTGGCCGATGTCGCCGTGCTGAGCCGGACCATCGCCCGCGAGATGGACCGCGAGGGCTACGACCGCGGCTTCACCGCGGCGCTCATCGCCTCGGCCTCGACCATGGCCAATCTGATCCCGCCCAGCATCATGGCGGTGGTCTACGGCGCCACCGGGAATGTGTCCATCGGAGGGCTCTTCCTGGGTGGTGTCGTCCCAGGGGTGCTGATCGGGATCGGCCTCATGATCTACAGCTATTTCTTCGGGCCGGCCGGCGTGAAGAAGCAGCGGGCTTCGCTGCTGGACGTGGGCTTCGCGCTCCGGGATGCCACGCTGCCGCTGATCATCCCCATCATCATCATGGGCGGCATCCTGACCGGCTGGTTCACGCCCACCGAAGCCGGCATGATCGCCGCCGTCTACATCGTGCTCGTCGTCATTCCCCTGCTTCGGCGCGGCCACATCCGGAAGCTGCCGGGCGACTTCGTCTACACCGGCATGCTCTACGCCATCCCGCTGGCGGCGGTGGCAGGCGCCTCAGCCTTCGGCTGGATGCTGGCCTATCTCCGCGGCCCCGACGTCGTCGCGACCTACATCACAGCTTGGGCGGGCACGAGCGGTCCCAAGATCATGTTCCTGCTGGTCGTGCTCTTCGTCATCGTGGGCGACTTCGTCGACGCTGTGCCGGCCATCATCATCTTCATGCCCATCATCAACAAGCTGACCGAGATCGGCAACATCAACCCGTTGCACATGGGCGTGGTGATCATCACCACGCTCGTCTTCGGCCTGATCACCCCCCCGTACGGGCTCTCGTTGCTGGTCGCCTCGAAGTTCGTGGACGTTCCCTTCGGGCGGGCGATGCTGCGGTCGCTGCCGCTCTACGTCGTGTTCTTCTTGACCATCGCCTTTACGGTGCTCTTTCCCGACATCGTGCTCTGGCTGCCGAAGCAGTTCCTGCCCGAGTCAGTCGGCTGTTTCAAGAGCCCGAGCGGCGCCGGCTATATCTGCCCCTGACGCACGGTGCGGAGTTAGCGGCTGCGCGGGATCACCCACAGGTAGATCATGTATGAGGACCGGTCCACCTCGAGGCTGAGCTGCCGGTCCGAGGGCCAGTCGCCCATGTCGAAGTGATGGGAGACGACGCGCGCGCCGGGGCGGAGCTCACGCAGGAGCTTCGGACGCAGGCGCAGGTTGAGCTCGCGGGTAAGATAGAGCGTCACCACGGTCGCCGGGCGCAGATCCGTCTCGAAGAGATCCTGCTGAACGAAGCGAACGCGCTCAGCCAAACCGGCCCGCGCGGCCGCGCGCGTGCTCTGGGCCACCAGCCGCGGATCGATCTCGATGCCCACCCCCCGTGCGCCGAAATCACGCGCGGCGGCGATGACGATCCGGCCGTCGCCCGATCCCAGGTCATAGACGACGTCGTCCCGGCCCACGCCCGCGAGTCGGAGCATGGCGTCCACGACCTGAGGCGGCGTCACGACATAGGGCACCTCCTGACCGGGCACCGGCGCGCAGCCACCGGCGCCCAGGACCAGAGCCAGGCACGCCGCGCCCCATCCGAGCGTTCGGCGCATGCGCTCCCCCACTCAGCACACCGGCCGGTTGAGCGTCGCAGCCTCGATGCGCCGCGGGACGAGCCGGCCGTCGCGGGTCGAGCCGAGCAGGCGGCCCCGGTCCACGATGACCTTGCCCCGGAGGATGGTCGTCACCGGCCAGCCCTGCACGTCCCAGCCTTCCCACGGGCTGTAGTCGCTCACGTGGAAGTCCTCGCGCGCGAGCCGCTTGCGCACGGCGGGGTCGATCAGCACCAGGTCGGCGTCGCTGCCGGGGGCGATGAGGCCCTTGCGCGGGTAGAGGCCGAGGATCTTCGCCGCATTGGTGGACGTGACCGCGGCGAAGCGCTCGAGCGACATGCCGCGCTTGGCCACGCCCTCGGTATAGATGATGCCCATGCGGGCCTCGGCCCCGAGGTTGCCGCCCGTCACGTCCTCGGCAGTCTTCCCGCGGAGCTTGAGCTCGAGGGAGGTCGGATACTCGTCGGTGGCCGTCGTGGAGACGCCAGCGCCCAGCAGCCCGTCCCAGAGCGCCTGCTGGTCGTCGGGGTATTTCAGCGAGGGATAGGTGTGGTAGCAGAAGCCGCGCGGGGCATCGTAGTCGGCGGCATTGAAGCAGGCGTAGTGGTGCAGCGTCTCGGCGTACACGGGCAGCCCGTTGGCCCGCGCCTCGACGACGGCCTCCACGCCTTCGCGCGCGGAGGTGTGGACGAAGTACACCGCGGCGCCCGTCGCGGCGGCGAGCTGGATGGTCCGGCGGAACGACAGCAGCTCCGAGAGCTTGTTGTGGATCAGGGGCAGGTTGCGCCCCTCGAGCCGGCCTTCCTCGCGGAACTTCTCATACATGAACTGGACGATGTCATGATCTTCGGCGTGCACGGCCATGATGCCGCCGTGACGCGCGGCCTTCTCCATTGCGAGCTGGATGCGGCCGAAGTCCAGCCGCGCCGCCGGCCGCTTCGGATGGGGCGGCAGGATGTCGGTGGTGAAGACTTTGAGACTCGGGAAGCCCTGCTGGATGACCTCGGGAATCTGGTCGAAGACCTTGAGCGGCAGCGGTCCGCAGAGCGCCACGTGGAAGGAGTAATCGACGTAGGACTGGCCCTTCCAGCGGGCCACCCGCTGCTCGATGGCCGTGGGCAGGTCGGCGCCGGGGCGCACGAAGCAGAAGTCCACGTGCGTCGTCGTGCCCCCGAAGGCCATGCCGCGCGTGTCCTCTTCCGGCCCGAGCGTGTGGAGATTCTCTTCCGGGCGCATCTGGATGAAATGCGCGAGATGAGTGTGGGGCTCGATCCCGCCGGGCACGACGACCAGACCGGCGGCGTCGATCACGCGCCCGACGTTCTCGAGCGGGCCCAGGGCGCCGATTGCCGCGATCCGGCTGTCCTCGACCGCGACGTCCCAGCGGCCCACGCCCTCGGGCGTGACCACCTCACCTCCGCGGATCACCAGGTCGAACATCGCACCTCCTTCTCAGCCGCTCAGCCGTCAGGGCTTGGCGGCCCAGAGCGGCGCCTTGGCGCGGGTGGCCGTCCGCTGAATGGCCGCCAGCACCTCCTCGTAGAATCGCCCGTCGCGCCAGTAGGAAGTGTGGCAGGCGAGAGGCGCGAGGAACCAGCGCCGGTACTCGTGGACGTCGTCGTAGAAATCCAGCCGCGCGCTCACGAAGTCCAGCGGCGCCGAGACATTGAGCCAGTAGAGCCCGTCCGGAGGCGCCGCATTGTCGAATTTCCCGGCCATGCCATCGTCGGTGACGCCCGGGTCGGAGGCGAACAGGTCAGGCTGCAGCCGGAAGCCGTGCAGGTCATTGATGATGTGGCCACGCACCGTCTGGCTGGATCCGACGCGCGTGCGGAAGAAATACAGGACCTTGTTGAGCGGCGAGCCGAACGTCACCAGCGTCGTGATCCGATTGAGCTCGGCGCGGCTGAGCGGCGCCGTCGCAGGATCGGCCAGCTTCTTGACGAGCTCTTCGATGGCGTGGCGGGCGTCGGCCACGGCCTGATCGTCCACGCCCGCCTCGCGCAGCAGGGCCTCGAGCTGCTGGAGCGCCTGCTGGGCGTGGCCGACTTCGGTCGCCGCCCAGTTCGGACCGAAGGCCCCGGCGATCCGGATCATTAGGGCGTCGGCATTCTTGGCGGCCGGCCCCGGCACTGCCTTCCTGAGCAACACCCGCAGCGTGTCGGCACGGCGACGGATGTCGGCAGCCTGAGATTCGGCCACCCGTGCCTCGCTGCGCAGCCAGTTGATCGTGTCATAGCCCACCACCGAGCCCAGCGAATGCCCCGCCACGGTCACCGCCTGGTACTGGCGCAGGAGCCACTTGACCTTGGCGGTGGTCACGGCAAGGATGTCGCGCCGCACCTGCGCGAAGGGCGAGTTCTCGTCCGACACCGTATAGAGCGCGACGTCGGCGACGTAGTCGAGGATGAAGGCCTTGACGAGAGCCGCCAGGGCCGCCATGCCCCCGATCACCAGCAGGTGCCGGCGCCCCTCGGGACCGAGCCAGCCCAGGACGGACGGCACGATGTCGCTCAGGCAGAACCGGTCGAGGCACAGCGGCGCCGGCTGGGCCAGTCGATAGAGCAGCCAGCACAGCGCGACGAAGACCAGCAGCGAGAGGAGGAAGAAGGCCATCCGCGCCTGACTCTGCACCAGCCGCTTCTGGCTCTCGCGCCGCTCGGCCACCCATGCCGCGAGACGGCCGACCAGGCCGGGCCGGAGCGGCGGAGGAGCGATGGGGGACGGCGGTGTCGCGTCGTTCATGACCACGCGGAGTTGTGGGAGGAGCGTAGAGAAGATCACGAGCGCAGCCGTCAGCGTCGCGACGAATACCGCGGCTGTCAGGCTGTCGCGCCAGCTCACCGAATGCAGCAGGACCTCGCGCCAGATGCCCGGCAGATCGCCGAGCAGGGTGGCGGAGCTGCTCACGAGCCCCGCGGCCAGCGCCACGAGTGCCAGGCCGACCAGGAGCACCACCGCCATCCGCAGCAGCTCGCGCAGCATGCTGAGGATGTACCAGCTCCAGCGCAGCGCGCTGTCGTCTCCGGGGACGGCGTCCTCAGGGCCGGTGCGGCGGATGCCGGCGAAGACGGCGAGGACAATGCTGAGGATCAGGGCCAGGGCGCGGTGAACCATGTTGGCGCCCTGCCACTGGATGTCGGCGCGACGGAAGACCAGCGGCAGGTTGAAGGCGAATTGCCGGATCGGATTGAAGGAGGTTTGCACCAGCCAGCGGAGGATCTCGCCGAACGTCGCCTTGCGCTGGGTGAGCCGAGCCCAGTAGACCTCGTAGATGTCGAGATCGGCGCCCGAGATCCGCATGGCGTGATCGAAGGCGCCGTCGCGGCCGAAGGTAATGTGCACGGCCGCGTCGGCCGCGGGATCGCCGGGCCGCCGCCGATGAAGAACGGAGCGCAGGCCATTGACGAAGCTGTCGAGCGGCTCGAAGGGCTGCTGCTGGCCTATGCCGTGGATGACGACCAGGGCGCGGCCGAATTCGGGCGCGGCCTTGCGCGGCGCCTGCAGCCGCATGGCGCGGTCGGATTGCGCCGCGAGGACGGCGCCCGGCGGCAGCGCGGGAGGCTTGGGCGCGGGCGCCGGGGGCGCGGCGAGAATCGAGGGCTTGGTGATCTTCACCTGTTCGCGCCTTCGGCGAGCCCGGCCGTCATGGCGTGACGCTAGGCCAGCCGTCCCGCAGTGTCAACCGCGCCGGCGGATCGGGGCGAGGCCGCGGCTCAGACCTGACCGAAGAAGACCAGGTACTCGGCTCTGAGCACGCGCTCGAGGAGCAACAGCAGAACCGCTCCCGGCGCCATCAGCACCAGCGCCGTCACCGAGGCGATCTGGAGCTCGTAGCCCACGCTCGCGGTGTACATGTAGACGGGCAGGGTCGTCACGAAGGGCGAGCCCACGAGCAGGGTCCCCGTGAACTCGTCGAGCGAGTAGAGAAAAACCAGGAGCGCGCTGGCCACGATGCCCGGCACCGCGAGCGGGAGCGACACCGTGAGGAACGTCCGCGTCACCGAGGCGCCGAGATTATGCGCGGCCTCCTCGAGCTCGGGCGCGATGGAGCGGAAGACCGCGGTCATCGTCCAGACGGCGAAGACGAGCCCGCCCACCAGGTGGACCAGAATGACGCCCGGCACGGTGCCGGCGAGCCCCCACCGGTAGAACTCGCGGGTGGCGCTGGCGAAGACGGGCAGCTGGGGGAAGGCCTGAGGCAGGAGGAAGGCCAGCAGGACCACGGTGCGCCCCGGGAAGCGCAGCCGGGCCAGCGCATAGCCCAGCGGGACGGCGAAGAGCAGCCCGACGAGGGTGACCGCCACCGCGATGCCAATGCCGGTCTGCAGTGGTTGGAGGAAATCGCTCGTGAGCATGCGCGACCAGTAGCGAAAGCCGAATCGCTGGGGCCACGGGCTCGGATAGGTCCACCGCTCGGCCAGCGACCAGACGCCGAGGCTGGCGAGCGGGCCCAGAATGAGGAAGGCCGCAGCCGCCAGCGCCGCGAGTCTCGCGCTGAGCCTCCAGAGCCCCCGCCCGGCGGCCGGATCACTCATCGGGTGAGCCGGCGGATATAAACCAGCGCCGCCCCCATGGCCAGCAGATATGCCACGACACCGAGCGCGGACGCCGTGGGGAAGTCCCCGTGCTGGCCGAAGCGGTAGTAGACGTCGATCATCAGCATCTGAGGTCCCCCGCCCCGGCCCATCATGAGCGGGATGGAGAACGAGGCGAGCATCGAGGAGAAGATCAGAATCGCGCTCACGGCCAGCGCCGGGCCGGCCATGGGCACCAGGATGTCGCGCGTGAGCCGCGCGGGACCGGCGCCCAGTTGCCGCGCGGCTTCGAGGTAGCTCTCGTCGAGCGCCCGGAAGGCGCCGAGGAGCAGCAGGGCCGCGAGCCCCACGTGCTTCCACGCCAGCGCTGAGGCGATGCCGGCCCACGAGGAGGCGAAGCCCGGGACATAGGGGCTCCAGAAGACGCGCAGGGCATGGCCGACGACGACGAACGGCACGAAGAGAGGGATCTTCAAGAGGAACTCGACGGGGCCGAAGGCGCGCAGGCGCAGCCAGCCGCAGGCCGGGATGGCGGCGGCGAAGGTCAGGACCGTCCCCGCCCCCGCGACCCCCACGGTATAGGCCACGTCACCCGCGTAGAGCCGCCGCACCGTCTCGTAGTTGGCCAGCGTCCAGGCGCCGTCACGCTGGAAGCTCGCCACGACCGAGGCCGCCAGCGGCCAGACGAAGATCAGCGCGAGCACGGCGAGCGCGGGAGCGCAGAGCGCGCCCCAGAGCCAGCGCTCGGCCGCCGTCAGCGGACGATCTCCTCGTACGCCAGCGTGATCGCGTCGTGGTATTCCTTGAGCGGCATCTGGCGCGAGTAGCGGGCCAGATCCTGCGCCGTCACGCCCTTGAACAGGAGCTCGCGGCTCTTGGGCGAGATGAGCGGCAGCACTTTCTCGGGGTCCACGCCCGGGTACCAGCCGAAGCGCTCCACGATCGCCTTGGCCTGAACGTCGGGCGTGGCAATGTAATCGATGTAGCGGACGGCGGCCTCGCGGTTGGCGGCCTCCTTGGGCACGACGAGGTAGAGGGGATAGATCGGCAGCCCCGGCGCGATCAGCGCGGGCGTCACCGACGCATCCATCCGGCCCTCGTTCTTCCAGGCCACGAGCTGGTCGATCCAGACCACGCCCATCCAGATCTCGCCGCGGTTGAGCGCGTCCAGCGTGCCGGCATTGCCGTTGGTGATCACCGCCTGCTTGTTGAAGTCACGCAGCGCGGTGATGGCCTCGCGGATGGCCGCTTCCTTGCTCTTGTCGAATGGCCCCTGAGTCAGCTGGGTGTAGAGTCCCGTCTTCCAGTACACCCAGCCCATGGTGAAGCCGACGCCGCTCACGCCGCCCTTGATGCCGTTATAGCCGAAGCGGCCGGGGTTGGCCTTCACCCAGGCGACGAGATCGTCGAAGCTCTTCGGCGGGTTCGAGACTTTGCCGGGGTGATAGGCGATCGCGATCTGATTGTGGAACATCGGCACTACGTACCCTTCCACCGAAACACCGAACGCCTCCTTGGTCTCGGCGCCCTTGACCAGGGCCGCGTTCTTCATCTGGGGCACGTAGCGCGCAAGCAGGCCCTCTTTCACCATCTGGGACGCGACGGCCATGCTCACCAGCGCGACGTCGAGATCCCAGGGCTTCCGGCCGGCGTCGGCCTGCGCCTTGATCTTCGTGTAGATCGCCCGGCTCGCGGGCTCGCCGGTACCGGTGCCCACCACGTTGAGCTCGACGTCGGGCGCCTGGGTGTGGAAGCCGGGGCCCAGCAGGGTCTTGTGGACCTCGACCACGTTGACGTCGGCGCCGATGGCGACGTTCAGCCGCGTGGCCGCGGAGGCGGGCACGACCAGAGCCAGTAGGACTGCCAGCAGGCGGAGCAACATGGTCCGTCTCCTTGTCTGTCGAGGTTAGGCCGCCGGATAGACGCGCACGCGCTCCGGTGGGACGGTGACGTGCACCGGGCCCGGCGCGGCGGGCGCGGGGCCGTCCACCATGAGCAGCGCCTCGCCCACACGCACGTAGTGGCGGTAGTAGGCGCCCAGGAACAAGCTCTCCTCGAGCACGCCCGACAGCGCGCTGCCCGCCGCCGGCGCCGTGGCGGCCAGCGCGAGGTCCGACGAGCGGAGGATGATCACCACGCGGCCCCGTGCCGGACCCGTGTACGGCAGGCGGTGACCGCCCAGGTGCAGCACGCCGGGCTCGGCGCGGCCGTCGAGCCGGTTGCCCACGCCGAGGAAGTCGGCGGCGAACTCGCTCGCCGGATTGAGGTAGACCTCCTCCGGCGCGCCCGCCTGCACCACCATGCCGGCGTTCATCAACACCACGCGGTCGGCGATCGCCAGCGCTTCCTCCTGGTCGTGGGTGACGTAGATCGCGGTGATGCCGACTCGGCGCTGCAGCCGGCGCACCTCGACGCGCAGCCGCTGGCGGATCTTGGCGTCGAGGTTGGACAACGGCTCGTCCAGCAGGAGCACGCGCGGCTCGACCACGAGCGCCCGCGCCAGCGCCACCCGCTGCTGCTGGCCACCCGAGAGCGCGGTGGGCTTGCGCCCCGCGATGGCCTCGACATCGCCGATCTCCACCATCGCCAGCGCCTCTCTCACCCGCCGCCGCACCGCTTCGTCGGCCACGCGCTTGAGCCTCAGGCCATAGGCCACGTTGTCGAACACCGTCATGTGCGGCCAGAGCGCGTAGCTCTGAAACACCATCGCGGTGCCGCGGGCCTGCGGCGGCAGTGCCGTCACGTCCTCCCGGTCGAAGCGGATCGCGCCCGAATCCACGCCGACGAAGCCGGCGATGGACCGCAGCAGCGTCGTCTTGCCGCAGCCGGAAGGGCCGAGGACGGCGGTGAGCTTGCCGGCGTCGAACTCGAGCGTGACGGCGCGCAGCGCCTCGACGGATCCGTAGCGCTTGGTCAGCGCCTCGACACTCACCCGCACCACGCGGGCGAGGCTAGCATGGGCCCCAGAGACGGTCAACGACGGGCGAGGATCGGAATCGCGCGGTCAGACGAGCCACCGGCGGCGGCGGCGCGCGCCGCGCCCAGCGGCGCGGACTGCCAGGGCCACGGCCTCCTCGGCGGTGCGCGCCCGGATGATCGGCACCCGCCGGCGCTCAGGCTGGGTGAGGCGCCAGGTGTCCAGGCCCACCACCGGCGTGCCGAACTTGAGCGCCAGCGCGATCTCGGACAGCGTGCCGAAGCGGCCGCCCACGGCGATGACAGCGTCCGCCGAGCGGACCAGGATGACATTGCGCGCCTGGTCCATGCCGGTGACCACCGGAATCGTCACCCAGCGATTCGCGTCGCGGCGATCGAAGCCGGGCAGAAGCCCGACGACGAGCCCGTCCGCCTGGATGGCGCCACGCGCTGCGCGCTCCATCACTCCCGACAGGCCCCCGCAGAGGAGGACGGCGCCGGACTCGGCCACCTCGCGGCCCACGCGCTCGGCCAGCTGCGCCGTGCGCGCCGAGCAGTGGCTCTCGCCGACGACAGCGACCTGAAGCATCCGGCGGGCGCGACGCGCGCTAGGCCTCATGGGTGCGCGGCCGAATCTCTGATGCTGATGGTCATTCGGATCCCCCCGGGGGAATTTTCGCCGGTTCAGTCGCCCGTGAGATGGAACCACGGACACGAGGCAGGAGCAAGGGCGGGTCCGGCGCAGAAAGGTATGCCCGGAGGCGGAACCGGTTCACCGCTCTCCGGGCATCATTTTTATCGCGCCGGGCCCTCGGGCCCGGGCATGACCCGGCGGATAAGCCGGGCGCTAGGGTGCTGCCACTTCGTTGTGCAGGCGTGCCATCAGGGGCGGCACTAGGGGCGGCACTCACCCGATGGCACGCCTGCTATGCCGGGCGGAGATTTCTCCATGCAGACCTCCCTGATTGTTCACGCCACGACAGAAGCCGGCGCCTCAGCCGCTGTCACCTCCAGCAGACTCCCGCAACCACACCGCTGTCAAGTGGGCCGCGCTGCGGCGCGTGATCAGCCGCGGCGATCGAGGCGGAACACCATTTGAGTGGGCCGGATGTAGCGCAGCGCAACGAGCAGGACGGCGAGAACCATGGTCATATAGATGACGGCCATGGCGTCCACGGCGTAGATCGGGCGCATCCCGGCCGCGAAGACGGCGTAGTAGAGCGCGACGACCAGAGTCTGCGAGCCCGCGCCCGAGAGCAGGAAGGTCAGCTCGAAGTTCGCCACCGTGTTGACCATCACGAGGAGTCCCGCCGTGAGCAGCCCGGGCCCCGCCAGGGGAAGGACCACGCGGCGGAACACTTGGAAGCGGCTCGCGCCGTGGACGCGCGCCGCCCACTCGAGGCTCACGCTGATCTGCTCGAGGAAAGGCAGCAGAATGAAGACGGCCAGCGGCAGCATCGGCACCAGGTTGGCCACGATCACGCCGGTGATGGTGCCGCCGATGCGGTAGCGGTAGAGCGTGGTCGCGAGCGGGATGCCGTAGGTCATCTGCGGGATCAAGAGCGGGAGGAAGAAGAGCAGGAGCACGGCGCCCTTGCCCGGGAACTGCCGGCGGGCGAGCAGATAGGCCGCGGGGAAGCCGAGGACGAGCGCCGCGGCGGTCACCACGCCCGCGACGATCAGCGTCACGGCCAGGACCTGGTCGAGCTGGAACTCGTGCCAGGAATACGCGTACCACTCGCCGGTTACGGCGAGCGGAAAGGGCGTGGCAAACCAGCGCTTGGCCACGGACGACACGGCCACATGGCCCACGATCCCGACCAGGTTCACGAGGAACCCCAGGACGAAGAGCGAGACGGCGAGCCGCCAGAGCCTGCCTCTCATCGCTTGCCCGCTCCCATGGTCGCGACGCCCGTGGCCGACATGCGCTGGCGGAAGAAGAGGATGGCCGCGAGCCCCGCGAGCTGGCAGCCGCCCATTACCACCGCGATGGCGGAGGCCATCGGCATGTCATAGCGCTCGAACGCGGCCTGGTAGGCCGCGATGGCGACCGTGCGAGTCTCGCCTGCCGGCTGGCCGACCAGGACGGCCGAGGGGAAGACGCCGAAGTTCATCACGAAGACAAGGGCGGCGGCGATCGCCACGCCCGGAGCGATGAGCGGCCACATCACGCGCCGGAACACCTGCCAGGGGCGGGCACCGAGGACGCGCGCCGACTGCTCGAGCGCCGGATCGATCCCGGAGATGTAGCCCAGCAGCATCAGGAAGCAGAATGGGAAATGCTGGACGAACAGCGCGATCATCACGCCAGTGTAGTTGTGGGTCAGCCGCGTGGGATCGGCGATCCCGGCCGCGAGCAGGAGCTGGTTGAGCCACCCCTTGGGACCGTAGAAGCCGTTGATCCCCTCGGCCACCAGCACGGTGCCAAGCGCGATGGGAAGGACCAGCAGGGTCGTGATCGTGCGCTCGAAGCGGATGCCGCGTCGCATGGGATAGGCGACAACCACCGCCAGCAGGACGGTGAGCAGCGTATTGGGCACCGCGATGGAGGCCGTCACCCAGAGCGTCCGCGCCTGCCATGGATCGAGGAAGAAGGCCAGGTAGTTGCCCAACGAGAAGCCGACCGTGCCCCTGGGTTGAAGCGACGCCACCACGCCGTAGCAGAACGGGTAGACGAAAAGCGCCAGCAGATAGAGGACCGAGGGGAGCAGCGGCAGCGCGATCCTCACGCGCCGCCCTCGGCCGGCAGCATCACCACGCGCTCGGGCGCGACGCGGAGACCCACCGCTGTCCCCACGGCAACGGGCTCCGCGACGCGCGCCTTGATCGTATGGCCGGAGTCGAGCTCGACCTCGACGTCATGCTCCCGCCCGAGGTACTCGGTCAACCTCACTCGACCCTTCAGCACGTTGGGGCCGGCCGGCTCCGAGGTGAGCGTCAGATCCTCCGGCCTCACCGCCGCCACGCCAGCCGCTCCCTGCGCGAGCGGCCGGGGCGCCCGCCCGGTGAGCGTGAGCGCGCCGGCGCTGCCGACCACGCGTCCGGCGGCGCCCCCGGTCGTCACCGTGATCGGAAACAGATTGCGGTAGCCCATGAAGTCGGCAACGAAGAGATTCTCGGGGCGGTCGTGGATGTCGGCCGGGCTGCCGGCCTGCATCACCCGTCCGTCCCGCAGCACCACCACGCGGTCCGAGAGCGAGAGCGCCTCGGCCTGATCGTGGGTGACATAGATGGCGGTGAGCCCCAGCGCGGCGTGGAGCCGCTTGATCTCTCCGCGCATCTCGAGGCGGAGCTTGGCGTCCAGGTTCGAGAGCGGCTCGTCCAGCAGCAGCACGCGCGGCTCGACCACCAGCGCTCGCGCGATGGCGACGCGCTGCTGCTGGCCGCCGGACAGCTGAGCGGGGTAGCGGTGCTCGAGGCCGCTCAGCTGGACCAGCGCCAGGACGCGCCCCGCACGCGCCTCGACCTCCGCTCTGGGCACCCGGCGCAGCTCGAGGCCGAAGGCGACGTTGTGGAAGACGCTCAGGTGGGGAAACAGCGCGTAGTTCTGGAAGACCATTCCGAAGCCGCGGGCCTCGGGCGGCAGCGGATCGATCCGCGCGCCGTCCAGCCAGATCTCGCCCTCGGTAGGTTCGAGCAGCCCCGCGAGAAGGTTGAGCGCGGTGGACTTGCCGCAGCCCGAGGGGCCGAGGAAGGTCACGAACTCCCGGCCCTGCACCTCGAGGGCGAAGTCGTCAAGTACGGTCTTCGCCCCGAAGCGCTTGGTCAGGCGGAAGCGCAGGCTCCGGATCGCCGGCGCCACGGCCCTAACGGGAATGATTCATGGGCACACGATGCCTGAGACGGGCGGGTCCTGTCGCCGCGGGCGGGCCCGCTCGTCTCGGTATCCTCATTCGATAATGTGGCCTAGAACTTCTTGATGCGCTGGGCGCCGACCGCCTTGTCCCACCGCTCCATGGCCGCGACCAGCTCCTTGACCGGAAGCTGGGCCACGATCTTGTATTTCTTCTCCATGTCGGTGTACTCGGGCCGCCAGTGCTCCCGCACCAGCGTCTGGATGTCGGCCGGCGCCTTGTCGAGCGTCGCGGCCTTGATGGACGGCCCGATGAAAGCCTTCCACGTGAGCACCTGCTGATCCGGCCGCCGCATGAACTTCATCAAGTCGAGGATGATCTCCTGCTCGGCCGGCGGCACGCCCTTCGGAATCGCCCAGTAGTGTCCGTCGATGACGAACGACGTATTGGGCAGGATGAAGATCTTCGAGTCCGGCGGAATCGTTCCCTCGGCCCGTGGCTTCATGTCCCATTCCATGATCCCGGCGATGATCCAGCGCGTCCCCTCGGCAAACTCCTTGAGCGTGACGGCCGTGCCCGTCGGGTAGTACTCGACGGATTCACCCACCTCCTTGAGGAAGGCCCAGGTCTTGTCCCACCCGTTCATCGGATCGCGAGGGTTCTTGTCGCCGAGGATGAAGGGCAGCCCGCAAATGATGGAGCGGCCGGGGCCAGAATTGGCGGGGCGCGCGTACATGAAGCGGCCGGGATTGGCCTTCACCCACGCCTTGAACTCTTCCGCGGTCTTCGGCGGCTGCTTGACCTTGGCGGGATTGTAGATGAACACGGGCCCGCCGTTGCTCACGACCGACGGGAGGAGGAAGCCCTCGCCCTCATCCTGCAGGACCTTCCCCGCATCGGACAGCTCGGCCTTCGGGAAGAGCTTGTCGTACTGCGGGAAGAGCTTCACCAGCTGGCCGGCCTGGGCCATCACCGAGCCCGCGTCCTGGCCCACGAGCAGCAGGTTCACGTCCACTCGGCCGGCGTCCTGTTGCGCCTTGATCTTGGCCGGCAGCTCGGGGGCGGGGGCGCGCTGGAAGTTCACCGCTTTGACTTTCTGAGGATTGGCCTTCTGGTAATTCTCGATGACTGCCCGCGTCGAGGACAGATCTCCCGACACGTCCACGATCGAGATGGTGATCCCACCCTGCGCGCTCGCAAGTCCCGCGGGCTGAGTCCAGGCCCACAGGGCGGCCAGCACGAGCACCAACACAAGGACACTCCACCGCCACAGCGTTGCGACTCTCATGGCAACCCCCCTCGCCCCGGTGTGGGCGGTCAGATTAACGTTCGTGCAGGCCGCCGAGCCCGGCGACGATGTAACGGTAGCAGAAGACCGTGACGATGACTGCCGGCACCATAGCCGTCACGCCGGCGGCGGCCATCCGGCCCCATTCGACGCCCATCTCGGTGATGAAGGTCGAGATGGTCTTCGAGTACATGGGGATGGTCTCGGCGGTCATGAACAGCGCGATCAGCAGCTCGTTCCACGCCCAGATCCAGCCCAGGATGCCGGCCGCCATGATGCCCGGCACCGCCTGCGGCACGGCGACTCGCACGAAGGCGCCCCACCGGGTGCAGCCGTCCACCAGCGCCGCATCCTCCAGCTCCCTCGGAACGCCCTCGAAGAAGCCTTTGAAGATCCACGAGTAGAAGGTGACGTGGAAGGCAGCCTGGGCGGCGATGACGCCGCTGTAGGTGTCGTAGAGCTCGAGACGCTGGGCCAGCAGGTAGAGCGGCAGGACCCAGCTCACGTAGGGAATGGTGCGGACCACGTAGATGAGAAAGAACCAGCTTCGGGCCAGCCGCCCGCGGTAGCGGGCCAGCATGTAGCCGCTGGGGAGCGTGATCACCAGCGCGAAGATCGTGGACGCCGAGGCGATGACGGCGCTGTTGACGAAGGCGTCCCGCAGTCGGATCCCCTTCCAGGTGAACGCCCCGACGAAGTTGGCCACGGAGAAGTGCAGCCCGGCGCTCAGCACCGAGAACACGTCCCTCGGGGGACGGAACGCGGTCAGGACCAGATATAGGATGGGGAAGAGCGCGATCGCCGTCACGGTGTAGATCGCTCCGACTTCGAGCGCGCGGACGGCGGGACGGCGGCGCGGCATCGGTTCGCCTCAGGCCGTCCGGCGGCCCCAGACGACGCGGGCGAACGTGCCGTAGACCAGGATGCCGGCCACCATGATGATCGCGGCGCCCACCATGGCCGCCGCCGCCCCCTCGCCGTAGTTCACCGTGAGGTACCCGATCCGGTAAACGAATGTGCCGAATGTCTCCGTCGCGTTGCCGGGCCCGCCGCCCGTCAGCGTCCAGACCACGTCGAACACGCGGAAGGCATCGAACGAGCGGATCAGCACCGTGATGGAGAGGATCGGGTAGAGGAGCGGCAGCGTGATGTGCCGGAAAATATTCCAGACGTCCGCGCCGTCGATCCGCGCGGCCTCGAAGGGCTCGGGCGGCAGGGTCTGCAGCCCCGAGTAGATGATGAGCACGAACCACGGCGTGTAGGTCCACACATCCGCCAGCACGATGACGCCGAAGGCGGTCCACGGCCGGTTGAACCAGAGGACACCGGGAAGGCCCAGCGCGTTCAGGATTCCGTTCACCAGGCCGAAATCGGCGTGGAACATCCAGTAGAACATCAAGCCGGCCACCACCGGCGCCACCAACAGCGGCAGCACCAGCAGGGTCTTCACAGCCCGCTCTCCGGGGAAGCGCCGGTTGATCAGAAGCGCGATCCCGAGCCCGCAGGTCACCTCGACGGCAACGGCCAGGACGAGGAACAGGAAGGTGTTCGGCAGCGCGTAGCGGTAGAAGACCGGGTTCGTCAGCACGCGAACGTAGTTGTAGGCGCCGGCGAAGTCGCCCTGCGGGTTCCACGGGCTGAAGTGACGCAGGCTGATCAGAATGCCGTGAGCGATCGGCAGGAGCTGGAAGAGCAGCATGACGCCGAATGACAGCGCCACGAGCTGGCACTGGAACGGCGTGTCGCGCTCGAGCCACGCCCGCAGCGCGCCCGCGCGCCGCAGCGGGACGGCCGTCCCGGCCGGACGGCCATCCCGCGCGACCGCGAGGGGCTCGCTCACCGAGGCGGCACGGGCGCCCGGAGCCGATACTCGCGCGCCAGGCCGGCCATCACCTCGGCGATCTTGTCCCGGGGGCCGGTCAGGGCCTGGGTGAAGGCCTTCGAGGTGAGCGAGTGGATCTCGGGCCACAGCGGCCAGTAGTAGGCCGAGTGGATCGGCTGCGGCGAGCCCACCGTGGCCGCGTGCACCTTCTTATAGTCGGCGTCACCGCTCGCGAGCAGCTCCTTCTGGACTTCGAGGTGCGCGGGTACGCCGCCGGTCTTCATCCAAATGTCCCGGTGCGACTCCTTGTTCCCGATCACCGCATTGATCAGCTCCTTGGCGGTCTTCTTGGCGTCGGGCGGGTTGTTCTTCGGCACCGACCAGAACCAGCAATCGAACCAGCCGATGCGCCCCTTCTTGTTGTGGGGCCCCATGGGGAAGCCGGCCAGCGAGACCTTGTCGGCGATCTTGGACTTCTGGGGATCTCGGTACGTGCCCAGCAGCGTCGTGTCCTGGAAGGCGAAAGCCACGTCGCCCTGCATGAACATCGCGTCGGTGTCGGTGCGCGTGGCGCCCGCCGCGATAGATGGCGGCGCGATCTTGTGCGTGTGGATGGCGTCCCACCACCAGGTCACCGTGTCGACGAACTCCTTTTCGGCCACGCCCGGCGTCCACTTTCCCTTGTCGAGCTGCTCCCAGGAGCGCGCGCCGAAGGGCATGAACAGATCGGCGTTATTGTTCCAGACGGACCAGAGCAGGGTGAACCAGAGATGGGGGAAGCCCGAGCCGCCCATGATCCCCCACTTCACGCCCTTGCCCTGAGCCCGCTTGGCCGCCTCCACGAGCTCGTCGAGGGTCTTCGGGATCTCCGCCTCGCTGATGAGATCGGTGCGGTAGAACATGCAGCCGCAGGTGAGCACGAAGGGCGCCGCGGTCTGGCGGCCTTTATACTTCATCATCCAAGCCCGGTCATCGGCCCAGACCTGCTTGACCACATCGTCGATGGGCTCGAGGAAGGGGCCGAAGAGCTGCCCCCAATCGTCGTTGTTCCAGATGATTTGGTACCGGTTGCGCGGACCCATGAACTGCGCGGTCTGCGACTGAACGTAGTCCATGTAGGCGATGGCCGGCGTGTCCAGATCCACCTTCAGTTGGTTCGCGGCCTTTCGCAAGGATTCCACCGCGTTCTGGATGACCGGGTGAGGCATATAGGCCACGGACAGCACCCGCGCCTGCGCGTCGACAAGGCGGGGACTGAAGAGGCCCAGGCCCGCCAGGCCCGCACCCGTGGTGCCGAGGAATGTTCTACGGCTGAGTCCGTGTCGCTGGCTCATGTCATGGGCTCCTTTCAGGTTGGCCACAGCCCCGGGAATGACGACGCAGTCCTTGTAAGCGCTGGCCCTGGCCTTGTCAAGCCGCAGCGCGGACCGCTTCCGTTGTGGACGGCGGAGCGATAAGATTCCCCGCGTCGAGTCTCACCCCTCACCCTGCCCTCTCCCCACGGGGGAGAGGGAAGTGATGCTTGGAGGCACCATGCGCGGCATCGTCTTCCTCGGCAATCGGATGCTCGAGCTCAGAGAGTTCCCCGACCCCACGCCGGGGCCGGGCGAGGTGGTCATCCAGATCAAGGCCTCGGGGATGTGCGGCAGCGATCTCAAGTTCTATCGCGCCGCGGGAAACGAAGCCGCAGCGCTGGGGCTGGGCGGCACCGGCGATCCGGTGATCGCGGGCCACGAGCCCTGCGGCGTCATCGCGGCGGTAGGACCCGGCGTCACCGAAATGGAGGCGCGGGTCGGCCAACGGGTGATGAACCATCATTACAAAGGCTGCGGCCAGTGCAAGCACTGCCGGCAGGGCTGGTCGCAGCTCTGTCCCAAGGGCATCGTGGTCTTTGGCGTGACGGGGGACGGCGCGCATGCGCCGTATATGAAGGTCCCGGCGCGGACTAATGTGCCGCTGCCCGAGGAGCTCTCGTTCGAGGAGGGCGCGGCCGTGTCGTGCGGGACCGGGACGGCCTATGGCGCGCTCAAGCGGCTCGACGTCTCCGGGCGCGACACACTGGCGGTCTTCGGCCAGGGCCCCGTGGGGCTTTCGGCCACCATGCTCGGCAGCGCCATGGGCGCGCGGGTGATCGCGGTGGACATCACCGACGAGCGACTGGCCCTGGCTAAGGAGCTTGGCGCCGAGTCCGTGATCAATTCCAAGGATGCGGATCCGGCGGCGGCGATCAAGCAGCTCACCCACGGCGAGGGCGCCGAGACCACGATGGACTGCACCGGCATCGCCGAGGCGCGGCTGGCCGCGGTGAAGAGCGCGGCGACCTGGGGGCGGGTGGCCTTCGTCGGCGAGGGCGGGGCCACGACCTTCGACATCAGCGCCGATCTGATCCGCAAGCAGCTCACCCTCGTGGCCTCGTGGACCTTCAGCGCCATCGGCCAATGGGAGTGCGCCCGCTTCATCGCCGACCGCAAGATCCCGCTCAAGCGGCTTCTGACCGAGCGCTTCACGCTCGATCAGGCCGAGGACGCCTACCGGCTCTTCGACACCCAGACCACGGGCAAAGGCGTCTTCGTCTTCTAGCCCCTCGTCTTCCAGCCCCTCACCCTGCCCTCTCCCCAGAGGGGAGAGGGCTGCACGTCTCAGCCCTCGACGCGAACCCAGCCGCCGTCGCGCTCGGCCTTGAGCACGGCGTCCAGCACCGCCTGGGCGCGCAGGCCGTCTTCGAACGACGGCGACGGGCTCTGCCCTTTGCTCGTCGCCTTGAGGAAGCGCTTGACCAGGGGCGCGATGAGGGCTTTGCCGATGATCTCGAGCTGGTCCCCTTCCCCGACCGAGCGCGGCAGCCCGGCCTTGACCTTCACGGGCTCGAAGCCTCCGTTCCCGGAGGCCGCCTCGAGCGAGCCGACGTACCAGCGCTTCTCCTCGCGCGCCGTGCGATAGCGGAGGCCGCCGGCGCTGCCGTAGGCCTCGAGGGTCTGCTCGTTGGCGCCACGGGCGGCGCGGCTCACCGTGATCGTCACGAGGCCTCCTCCAGCCAGCTCGCCGATCACTGAGCAGAAGTCCTCGGCGTCGGTGGGCCGGCCGCCAGGCGCCTGGCGCGAGGGATGGGCGATGCCGGCCAGAGCCGCCACGCGCGTGAACTCGCCGAAGTGCCAGCGCACGAGATCGATCGTGTGCACGCCCATGTCGCCCATGGCGCCGTGCCCGGCGTGCGCCCGATCCATTCGCCAGGTGGCCGGCACGCCTTCATCGGCCCAGCGCGAGCCGAACCATCGCAGGTTGACGTGGAAGAGCCGGCCCAGGCGCCCCGCCTCGACCATGTCGTGCAGCTGCCGCATGGCGGCAGGGAAGCGCCAATTGAAGGATGTCATCGCCGTGCGCTTTGCGCGGGCGGCGGCTTCGACCATGGCGCGGCCTTGGGCCGCGTCCATCGCCAGCGGCTTCTCGCAGAGCACGTGGGCGCCGCGCGAGAGCGCCGCCATCGCGATCTGCAGATGCAGCGCCGGCGGCGCCGCAATGACGACGATGTCGGGCCGGGCCTTGTCCAACATCTCCTCCCAGCGCTCGAAGACCTGCGGGATACCGTATTGCTTGGCCACCGGCTGCGCCGTCTCGACATTGCGCTGGCAGACTGCCACCACCTCGCAGCCATTGGCTTGAAAGGCCGGGATGTGCGCCCGGCCGAAGCCCAGCCCGACGATGCCTACCGTATGTGCCTTCGCCATCAGGGAACGCTCCTTTCAAATCGAGAATTGGAGTACAGTGTGCGGGTCGTCACCAGTCCCACGCAAAGGAGACCCTGATGAAGGCCGCCGCTGCGATCGCCGAGATCCTGAAGCGCGAAGGAATTGGTTTTCTCATCGGCTACCCCGTCAACCCTATCATCGAAGCCGCCGCCCAGGCCGACATCCGCACTATCATCGTGCGGCAGGAGCGGACGGGACTGCACATGGCCGACGCCGTGAGCCGCGTGACGTCGGGCCGCCGGATCGGCATCTTCGCCATGCAGCACGGGCCGGGCTCTGAGAATGCCTTCGGCGGCGTCGCCCAGGCCTACGGCGATTCGGTGCCGATCGTGGTGCTTCCCGGCGGCTATCCGCGCCGGCTCACCAATATCCCGCCGAATTTCAATTCCTTCCTCAACTTCCGCCACGTGACCAAGTGGTGCGAGCAGGTGACAATGGCGGATGCCGTGCCGGACGCGATGCGCCGCGCCTTCACCCAGGTCAAGAACGGCCGGCCGCGCCCCGTGCTGGTGGAGATCCCCACCGACGTCTTCCCCGAGGAGGTGCCCGAGCCCCTCGTCTACACGCCGGCGCCGCGGACGCGCACCGGGCCCGATCCCCGGGCGGTGGCCGAGGTGGCGCAGGTTCTCGTCGCCGCCGAGCGGCCCGTCATCTACGCCGGCCAGGGCGTGCATTACGCTGAAGCCTGGACGCAGCTCCGGGGCCTGGCCGAGCTGCTCGAGGCGCCGGTGACGACGAGCCTCGAGGGCAAGAGCGCTTTCCCGGAGACGCATCCGCTCTCACTTGGCTCCGGCGGCCGCTCGATCTCCAAGGCGCTCTTCCAATTCCTCCAGAACGCCGACGTGATCCTGGGCATCGGCTGCAGCTTCTCGACCACCAACTATGGCGTGGCCATGCCCAAGGGCAAGACCATCATCCACGCGACGCTGGACACGGCCGACCTCAACAAGGACGTCCCCGCCGCGCATGCGCTCATCGGCGATGCCGCGCTCACCCTCGAAGCGCTGGCGGCGGAAGTGAGAGACCGGCTCAAGGGCCAGCCGCGCGGCCGGGCGGACGCCGTGACGCGGGACATCAAGTCGCTCAAGGCCGAGTGGCTCGCCCAGTGGATGCCCAAGCTCACCTCCGAGGAGACGCCGCTGTCGCCCTATCGCGTGATCTGGGATCTGCTCCACACCGTGGACGTGCCCAATACGATCATCACCCACGACGCCGGCAGCCCGCGCGACCAGCTCTCGCCCTTCTGGGAATGCACCGAGCCGCTCACCTATATCGGCTGGGGCAAGACGACCCAGCTCGGTTACGGGCTCGGGCTCGCCATGGGCGCCAAGCTCGCCCATCCCGACAAGCTCTGCGTCAACGTCTGGGGCGACGCCGCCATCGGCTTCACCGGCATGGACTTCGAGACGGCCGTACGCGAGCGCATCCCAATCCTCTCCGTGCTCTTCAACAACTACTCGATGGCCATCGAGCTCAAGGTGATGAAGGTGGCGACCGAGAAATACCGCAGCACGGACATCAGCGGCAATTACGCGGACATGGCGCGCGCCTTCGGCGGCTGGGGCGAGCGCGTCACGGCGCCCGGCGAGATCGTCCCCGCCATCAAGCGCGGCATCGCGAAGACTCGCGAAGGCACGCCGGCGCTGCTCGAGTTCATCACGGGGAAGGAGACGGAGATCTCGTTCTACAAGTAGCGGTCCTCACGTCGTGGATCGAGGCGCCGCCCCGTACCGGCGCTCGCGCAGGTCCGCCGTCGCCTTATGGGCCAACATGCCCTCGATCTCGCAGATCCGGGCCACGATCGGCGCCACGCGCGCGCTGGCGGCGCGGCTGAGGCGCTGGTAGGTGACCGTCTTGATGAACTTGCCCACCCACAGCCCGCCCGTGTAGCGCGCCGCCCGGCCAGTGGGGAGGATGTGATTGGGCCCCAAGCTTTTGTCAGAGTACGCCACCGTGGACTCTTCGCCCACGAAGAGCGAACCGTAGTTCCTGAGCCGTCCCAGGTACCAGTCGTCATTTCGGGTCTGGACCTCGAGGTGCTCGGGGGAATACTCGTCGGCCGCGCGCGCGGCCTCCTCCTCGCTACCGACGAGGATCACCTCGCCGTTGGCCTCCCAGGCCTGGCGCGCCACCTCCTGGGTGCCGAGCAGCGGTAGCTGCCGCTCGCATTCCCTCAGCACGTCTTCACCGAGCTTTCGAGACAGCGTGATCAGGATCGCGGGTGAGGTCGGGCCGTGCTCGGCTTGGCCCAGCAGGTCGCAGGCGACGACAACGGGGTCGGCCGTCTCGTCGGCGATCACGAGGATCTCCGTCGGGCCCGCGAGCAGATCGATGCCGACGGCACCGAAGATCTGCCGTTTGGCCTCGGCCACGTACTGGTTGCCGGGGCCCACGACCATATCCACCACGGGAATGCTTTCGGTTCCGTACGCCATGGCCCCGAGGGCCTGGACGCCGCCCAGGCAGAAGATCTCGTCGGCGCCGGCGGAGAACATGGCATAGAGCGTCGCGGGATAGATGCCCCCGCCCGCGTTCGCCGTGTTGGGGGGGCTCGGTGGGGAGCAGGCGATCACGCGCCGGACGCCCGCCACCTTGGCCGTGGTGATGCTCATCAAAGCCGAGGCCACGAGCGGGTAGCGCCCGCCGGGAACGTAGGCGCCGACCGAGTCCACGGGGATCAGCCGCTGCCCCAGCCGCACGCCATCCTGCAGCTCCACCTCGAACTCCGTGATGCTCGCGCGCTGGCGGCGGGCGAAGGCCGCGATCTGGTCCCGGCTGTAGTCGATCCGGGCGCGGTCCTCCTGGCTCACGGCCGCCACGCCCCGCTCGATCTCGCCCGGCGAGAGGCGGAAAGAGGCCGGGGACCAGCGGTCGAGCTTCTCCGAATAGCGGCGGACAGCGGCGTCCCCTTCACGCCGGACAGCGTCCAGGATCTCCGTGACCACCGCCCGCACGGCCTCATCGGACTCGGGCGCCCGGGGAATAGCCTTTTTCAAGTGCTCGCGCATAGAGCCTCCTAGCCTTTCACCGCGCCCGCGCCGAAGCCGACGACCAGCTGGCGCTGGACGAACATGAAGAGCACGGCCAGCGGCAGGGTCATGAGCACGGCCGCCGCCATCATCAGCCCCCAGTCCACGTGCACGCCCTCGAAGAAATGCATGACGCCCACGGTCAGCGGCAGCTGGGTGACGGAGTTGATGAAGATGCGGGCGATCAGGTAATCGTTCCAGGCCACGATGAAGGAGAAGATGGCGGTCGCCACGATGCCCGGTACAGCAAGCGGCAGCACGATGAGCCGGAAGACCTGGAAGCGCGTGGCGCCGTCGATGAGCCCCGCCTCTTCGACTTCGATCGGGACCGACTTGAGGAAGGCCCACATGAGCCACATGCAGAACGGCAGCGTGATCGCGATATAGCCGAGGACGAGGCTCGGCAGCCGGTCGGCCAGCCCCAAGCCCACGATCAGCAGGAACAGCGGGAAGACGTAGATGATGGACGGCGTCATGTAGCCCAGCAGGCTGAAGTAGGGCACCACCGACTGCCCGGCGAACCGGAACCGGGTCAGGCTGTACGCCGCCAGCGTGCTCACGCCCACGCTCAGCAGCGTGGTTGTCACGCTCACGACCACGCTGTTGGCGAACCAGGCGAGGAAGTGCTGCGAGGGCGCGGTGGTCGGCCGGTAGCCCGCGTCACTCGCCTCGAAGTACATGCTGCGTCCGCCGAGGAGCGCCCGGTAGTGGGCCGCCGTCACGTGCCGCGGTAGCATCTGCACCTCGAGCATCTCGTCGTTGGGCCGGACGGAGGTGAGGACCGCCCAGAGCAGCGGGAAGCACATGACGAGAGTGATCACGGCGAGCGTGGTGTAGGTGACCGCCGCCTTCAGCCGCCTCCGCGTGGCGCGGCCGATGGCCATCATGCCTCTTCCTGACGGACCAGCCTGAGATAGAGCACGCTGCTGGCGAAGAGGAAGACCAGCATCAGGACCCCGGTGGCCGCCGCCACGCCCAGCTTGAGGTTGGCCGTCGCCTGCTCGAAGGCGTAGACGGCCAGGTTGAAGGTCGAGGTGCCGGGCCCGCCCCGGGTAAGCAGATAGATCTCCTCGAACTTATTGAAAGTCCAGATCGTGCGGAACACCACGACCACGGCGAGCACCGCCTTGAGCTGGGGCAGCGTGATGTGCAGGAACCGCTGCCAGGCGCCGGCACCGTCTACCTGCGCCGCCTCGTCGATCTCCTGGGGGATGGACTGCAGCCGCGCGAGCACGCAGATGACGACGAAAGGCGTGAACTTCCAGACATTGAGCAGGATGGTCAAGACCATGGCCCAGGCGGGATCCGAGAACCAGTAGATGTTGCCACGCACGAGCCCCGTCCCACGCAGCCCGGCGTTGACGATGCCGAATTCCGGGTTAAACATCCAGCGCCAGATGAGGGCGATGACCACGGTAGGCACCATGTAGGGGAAGAGCAGGAGCCCGCGGAAGACGTTTATCCCCCGGACGGCCTGATTCAACAGGAGGGCGAGCGCCACCCCGAACACGGTCTGAAGCACGATGGAGGCCACCGTCCACAGCACAGCCTGGCGCGCGGAGGCCCAGAACACCGGGTCGCTCAGGATGTAGCGGAAATTGTCCAGCCCGACGAAGGTGAAGGCCTGGCGGAACGGTTCCTTGGAGTAGAAGGCCAGCCGGATCGAATCCAGTGCCGGGTAGACGACGAAGACGAGCGACACGGCCACGAAGGGCAGCAGGAAGAGAACGCCGAGCTGGCGGTCCGACAGCTCCAGCCGCCGCGCGTGCGGCAGCCTGGCCCCGCCCGCCCGGGTGGGGCCGGCCTCGCGAACAGTGACGCTCACTCCAGATGATCCAGTGTGAAGCGGCGGCTCAGATGACCAGACGGATGTGCTCGCGCCGCAGCTGCTCGAGCTGCTGGTGGGTCCACTTCACCGAGTCCTTGGCCGGCTGCTTGTCGATGAGCATGCGCTGCACGCCCTGAGCGATGATGGCGCGGCCGTGGACGATGCCGGCCAGCGGGCTGATGCCCTGGAGCAGCTCGTTGCCCGAGTTGCTCGCGTTCTTGAGCGCCTCCGTGTAGTACTCGAAGATGCTCCGGCGCTTGGTCTGGAAGAACGGGTGCTGGGTGAGCCGCGGATCCTGCGCCACGTCCTGGAACACCGGCGAGACATTGGGCACCAGCGAGTGCAGGTAGCGGATTTGCCAGTCCTTGCTCGTCTGGATGTAGACGAGCGCCTGCTTGACCTCGTTCACGTAGGGGTTGTTGTCCTTGGGGATGAGCCAGCCCTGGAAGTCGTTCCAGTTGTACCGCTTGCCCGTCTTCGGGTGCGCGGCCTGCTGGTAGGCCTCCAGGGTCTTGAAGACGTTGGGGTCCACCTCGGCGGCGCGGCCGAAGACGCGCCCCCAGTAGAAGACCATGCCGGACTGCCCCTTGGCCATGGAGTCCACCACATCCAGGAAGGTGTAGCCGACGGCGCCCGGCGGCATGGTTGGGAACAGCTCGGCGATGTACTCGAAGGTCTCGACGGCCGCCGGGCTGTCGAAGACGACCTCGGACTTGTTGGCGGCGTCGAACATGCGTCCGCCGGCCGAGTGCAGTAGGTGCAGCACGTAGTAGTCAGTGGCGATGGTGCGCCCGAGCGCGAAGCAGAGGCCGAAGCTCTTGGTCTTGGCCTTGATCGCCTTGGCCGCGGCGAGCTGGTCGTTCCAGTTCCACTCCGCCGGGCTCTTGGTGACGCCCGCCTCTTTCAGGACGTCGGGCCGGACCACCAGCAGATCCGACTGGTGATGGGCCGGAATCACGTACTGCTTGCCCTTCCACGCGCCCCAGTACTCCCACTTCATCCCCGAAATGAGGCGGCCGCGGCCGATCTTGTCCACGAGGTCGTCGACCGGCTCGAGCAGCCCCTCGGCCATCAGCTGGAAGGCGATCGGCGACTCGACGCTGATGCAGTGGGCAGGGCGGCCCGCAGCCAAGTCGGTCATGAGCTTGGCATAGACGTCCGACCACGGGATGGTCTCGATGGCAAACTTGAGTCCCGGGGCGTTCTTCTGGGCCCACTCGTTCATGCCGTCCACGGCGACGCCGCCGTAGGGGCCCGGCTCACCCCAAACGCGCACCGTGCCCGTCTTGCCTTGAGCGCGGAGGACGCCGGGCGCGCCGAGCGTGGCGCCGGCCGCGCCGACCGCGCCAACTGCCGTGGACTTGAGGAACTGGCGACGACTGAGTCCGTGAGGTTGGCTCATGGCACTCTCCCTTGAGTCTCTGAGTGGGAACCTCTTCGCGATGGCGCGGCGGCCGCCCCGACGTCGGCCGTGCGCCCCGTACTCTAGCCTAAGCCGGCGGAGATGGCGAGAGCGGCCACGCCGTGACCTTTAGCGCAGCACGATCGCCGGCACAACCGACATGCCGGGCACGAGCAGATGCTGCTTGTTCTCGCCCGGCAGGAAGGTGAGCTTCACCGGCACGCGCTGGACCACCTTGACGTAATTGCCCGTGGCGTTCTCGGGCGGCAGCAGCGAGAAGACCGCGCCCGAGCCCGCCTGGACCGAGTCCACTCGCGCTCTGAACTTCCTCCCCGGATAGGTGTCGATGGTTACCGTGGCCGACTGGCCGGCGCGCACATGGGTGAGCTCCGTCTCCTTGAAGTTGGCCACCACCCACACGTCGTCCAGGTCCACCACCGACAGCAGCGGCTGGCCCGGCTGCACCACCTGCCCCACCTCGACGCTCTTCTTGGTGATGCGCCCACCGTACGGCGCGCGGATCTGTGTGTACGCGAGGTTCAGTTCGGCCTGCTGGAGATTCGCCATCGCCTGAGCGAGCCGACCGCGCGCGGCGTCCACCTGGGCCTCGCGCAGTCTCACCTGCTGTCGCTGGCTGCGCGCATTGGCCAGCGCCGCGCGGCTCTCGTCCACGCGCCGGAGGGCCTGGGATACCGCCGCGCGCTGGCTCTGGACGGCGGCCTCGGCCTGCGCCGCCTCGCTGCGCGCTTGATTCAGCTTGTCGCGCGCGGCATCCAGCGTGGCGCGCGCGTTGAGGAAGGCCGCCTCGGCGTGGTCCAGGTCCCGCTGGGCCAGGAGCTGCTGGCGCACCAGCTCGCGCATCCGGTCCCGGTCGAGGCGGTTGCGCTCATAGTCGGCCTCAGCGCCGCGCACGAATGCCTCCGCGGCCGCCACGGCCGAGCGTTTCGCCTGGAGCTGGCTGCGGCGATCTTCGAGATCGTGGGTCGCCATCTCGCCGCCATGCTGGGAAGCGCCGAGGGTGGCCTCGGCCTGCTGGGCCTGGCTGCGGGTGGTCTCGTCGGTGAGCGGCACATTGGCCGTGGCGTTCGCGAGGTCGCCCCTGGCCGCTTCGGCCGCGGCGCGCGCCTGCGCGAGGGCAACTTCGTAATCGCGCGGATCGAGGCGCACCAGCACGTCGTCGGCCTTGACGTCCTGGTTGTCGGTGACGGCCACCTGGAGCACGGTGCCAGACACGCGGGCGCTGACCGGCGAGATGTGGCCGGCGATGAAGGCGTCGTCGGTAGAGACGTGCGTGCGCGAGTACCACCAGAGGTAACCGCCGTAGGCCAGCGCCGCGAGCAGCAGGACGGCGCCGGCCGCCAGCGCCCCCCGCCGCCGCGGCGGCGCCTGCCGGAGGGTGACGAAGCGCGCGCGGATTCGACCGGAAAGACCTTCATCGTGGAGATCCGCCATGGCTGTTAGTTCGCGCTTATAATGGCGGGCGTTCCCCGGCCCGTCAACCCGACATGAGCGACGAATCCGCATCCGCGCCCCCCGCCGCCGAGACGGCAGAGTGGCGCCCCGCCTACAGTCCGTGGCTCATCGCGGTGTCCGTCATGCTCGGCACCTTCATGGAGGTGCTCGACACCTCCGTGGCCAACGTGGCGCTGCCGCACATCGCCGGGAACCTCTCCTCGACGCCCGAGGAAGCCACCTGGGTGCTCACGAGCTACCTGGTGTCCAACGCCATCATCCTGCCGGCCACGGCGTGGCTGAGCGGCGTCTTCGGCCGCAAGCGATTCCTTATCGCCTGCATCGTGATCTTCACGTCGTCCTCCGCGCTCTGCGGCGCGGCGGACAGCCTGGGGATGCTGATCGCGGCCCGTGTGCTCCAGGGCGTGGGCGGCGGGGCGCTGCAGCCCATCGCCCAGGCCATCCTGCTCGAGAGCTTCCCGCCCGCCAAGCGCGGGCTGGCGATGGCGACCTACTCCATGGGCGTGATCGTGGCGCCCATTCTCGGCCCCACTGTGGGCGGCTGGATCACGGACAACTATTCCTGGCGCTGGATCTTCTACATCAACATGCCCGTCGGCATCGCCGCGGCGCTGATGGCGCAGGCCTTCATCGAGGACCCGCCGTACCTTCACCGGACGAGCCGCCGTCGCATCGACTACTGGGGCATGGGCTTCCTCGTCCTCTGGCTCGGCACGCTCCAGATCATGCTCGACAAGGGGCAGGAGGACGATTGGCTGGCCGCGGTGTGGATCCGCTGGTTCCTCGTGATCTCCGCCGTCTCCATGGTCGCCTTCATCTACCGCGAGCTGCACGCCGACGAGCCCATCGTGAACCTGAGCGTGCTGGGCAACCGCAACTTCGCCCTCGGCACCGTGCTCATCACCGCCATGGGCGTCGTGCTCTACGGCACCACTGCCTTGCTGCCGCGCTTCCTCCAGACCCTCTTGGGGTATTCGGCGCTGCA
>Ga0099827_10000071_pt1 | contig 31484 bp, 36 predicted proteins | sample CZO8metaG_FD_79339 | JGI IMG/M metagenome (GOLD analysis project Ga0099827, IMG submission 79339) | Vadose zone soil microbial communities from the Eel River Critical Zone Observatory, Northern California, USA - CZOApr15con1.8 metaG | ecosystem: Environmental > Terrestrial > Soil > Vadose zone ...
CGCCCGCATTGCGGGGTGCCGCCGGGTCCGTCAGGCACCGCACGACGTAGTACGTGGCGCTCAGGGTCACCGCAAAGGGTGCGTTGAGGTTTCCGCGGACCTGGCGGTCCGTCCCGGAGAAGTCCACCGCGATGCCGGATCCCCCGACCGTGATCTCTCCGCGAATCCGGATGAACTCCGGCTCTTCCAGTGACGCGCCCTCCAGGACGTCTTCCGCCGCCCACGTCCCTCGAGGCAGGGAGGAAATCGCGGCACGCACCCGACGCTCTGCATAGTCAAGCAGTTCGTCGGTGGACCCTCGAAGACGTGTCACCCCAATCCGTGCCGCGACCTCAGACAGCCGACGAGCGCCGAGCTCGTTTGCCGCGACCTGCGCGCGCAAGTCCCCGAGCCGCTCCGCGGGATTCAAGGTCTCCTCGCGAAAGCGGTCGAGGACCGCGGCCCGCTCCCGTCCACGGTCCAGGAACTTCTGCGGTTCGAGCACGAGGCCTTCCTCCTCGAGGCGCACTGCGTCCGCGGGCATCGAGCCGGGCGTTCGACCTCCAATGTCCGCGTGGTGCGCCCGATTCACCGCGAACCCGATGACCGCCTCACGAAAGAACACGGGCCGGATCAGGGTCACGTCCGGGAGGTGCGTGCCGCCGCGATACGGATCATTCAGGATAATCTGGTCGCCCTCACGGAGCGTCCCGGGGAAATCCCGCAGGACCGCCTCGACCGCGAGCGGCATCGAGCCCAGGTGGACCGGGATGTGCTCCGCCTGCGCAACCATCCGGCCTTCCGCGTCGAAGAGCGCGCAGCTCGCGTCCATCCGCTCCTTGATGTTCGGGGAGTACGAAGTCCTCCGAAGGGCGACGCCCATCTCCTCCGGGATGAACGACAAGGCGGTCTGGAAGACTTCGAGCGCCGCGGGGTTCACGCACCCACCTGAATCTCGAGCGTGCCACGCGAACCGATTCGGAATCGAGCATCGGGAGGGACCACGGTGGTCGCACCGTCCTCGGCGACAACCGCAGGCCCATCCGCCTCAAAGCCCGGTTTCAGTGAGGTTCGCTCGAACACCGACGCAATCGTCCAGCCGTCCTTAAACAGGACTTGGCGGGTCGAGACGCGCGGTGCCGCGTCTGCGGATACCACGGGAACCGCGACAGGGCGTGGGATCCGGCCGATCAGTCGGATTGTGACGAGCTCGATGGGCTCGTTCGTCGCGGCGTATCCGAAGCGTCGCCGGTGCTCCCGCCGGAATGCGGCGGCAGGGTTGCCGCGAAGCGCGACGTTGATTTCGTAGCTCTGCCCGTGGTATCGGAGGTCGGCGCTCCCTGTGAACACGGCCTTGCGGATATCGAGTCCATGTTGTCGGAAAACGGCCCGGGCCCGCGACTCGAACGATTGGATCGTGCGCTCGATGATGGCCTCGGTCCGTTCAATCGGGCGTACGACCGTCTGGCTATATTCTAGCTGGATCGGTGAAATCAGGATCCCGTAGGCGGAGAAGGCTCCGGGCAAGAACGGAACGTGGACGCGTGGAATCCCGAGGTCCCTTGCAAGCGCCCATGCGTGCATCGGGCCGGCGCCTCCGAAGGCCAGGAGGGCAAAGTCGTGCGGATCGAGTCCCCGACGGGCCAGGATGATGCGCATCGCTTTCGCCATATTCGCGCGTACGACCCGCTGGACGCCCAAGGCCGTTTCATCGGCCGACAGCCCCATTGTCTCGCCGAGTCGCTCGATTCCTTTCGCCGCGAGATCTCGATGGAGTGGAAGACGCCCGCCGAGGAGACTCGGTCCTAACGCGCCCGCGAAGAGGTCCGCGTCGGTGACGGTGGGGGACGCCCCGCCTTTTCCGTACGCCATGGGACCGGGATTCGCCGCGGCGCTCTGAGGACCGACGCGCAAGGCGCGACCCGCGTCGAGCCACGCAAGGCTCCCGCCGCCCGCCCCCACGGATTCGATGTCTAGAATCGGGAGGGCGATTGGAAATGTGTCGATCCTCGCCTCTGTGGTCCACGATGCCGCACCTCGAACAATCGTCGAGAAATCCGCACTGGTCCCGCCCATGTCGAACGTCAACAGGTTCTGCGGGCCCGTCGTCCTCGCGAGCCCGACGGCCGCGGCGACACCGCCCGCGGGGCCGCTCACGACGATTTCGACGGGACGACGGAGAATCGCCTGATGGGGGACGACGCCGCCGGAGGATTTCATGACATAGAACCCGCCGTGGATCACGTCCGCGAGGGACTCCAAGTAGCGCCGGACGAGGGGCTTGATGTACGCATCGAGGGCGGTCGTCGAAGAACGTTCGAACTCGCGGAATTCCGCGAGCACTTCGTGGCTCACCGACGCCGGGAGGCCACGTAAGGCGCGGGACATCGCCCGCTCGTGCTCCGGATGGAGGAACGAGAAGAGGAGCGAAATCGCGACGGACTCCGCTCCCGAATCGCGCACGGCGCGCGCGACTCGCCGAATCTCTGTCTTCGAAGGCCGGACGCGCACCCGGCCGTCGGCGTCGACGCGTTCCCGCAAGCCGAAGGACCGCTCCCGCGGGACGGGTGCGGGAGGCCGTGTGACGCGAAGGTCGTACAGCGAGGGCCGATCCTGTCGGGCGATGGTCAACAGATCTTCGAATCCCGCGGTCGTGATGAACGCGGTGCGCGCACCCTTGTGTTCAAGAATCGCGTTCGTTGCCACGGTCGTCCCGTGGGACATACCCTGGGCCCCAAGTTCTCGCATCCCGGCAAGAACGGCCTCGGCCGGATCCTTCGACGAAGGAAGTTTCGCGGAGACAACCGCGCGGCCCCGAAAGCCGACGAAATCGGTGAAGGTTCCGCCGACATCGACGCCGACGTCCATGCCGGCGGAATGGCCCGAGGACTCAAGTCCTTTGTCGCGAATTCACGCATGCCCGTCGTTCTTCAGGGTGCCCTCCATGAACTGCCGGTATCCTTCGAGGTCCAACAGCCCGTGGCCGCTGTAGTTGAACGCAATCACCGTCTCCTCGTTCCGCTTCTTCGCATCGAGTGCAAGGTCGATGGCCCCGCGGATCGCGTGGCACGTCTCCGGTGCGGGAACGAGGCCTTCCGTCTTCGCAAAAATCTCGCCCGCCTGGAACGTGCTCACCTGGCTCGCTGCCCGCGGCTCGACGAGTCCGTTGTCGAGCAAGACGCTCAGCGTCGCGGCGGTCCCATGGTACCGCAGCCCGCCGGCGTGGATCCGCGGCGGCACGAAGGCGTGGCCCAGGGTGTGCATCTTCACGAGCGGCGTCATCTCGCCGGTGTCGCCGAAGTCGTACTCGTACTTGCCCTGGGTCATCGATGGCACCGATTCCGGCTCGACCGCGATGAAGCGCGTCTCGGACCGGCCATGTATCCGTTCGCCGATTGTCGGATACGTGAAGCCCGCGAAGTTCGAGCCTCCCCCGACGCTGCCCACCATGTAGTCCGGCGTCACGTCGGCGAGCTCGAACTGTTTCCGCACTTCGAGTCCGATGATCGTCTGGTGCATCAGGACGTGGTTCAGGACGCTGCCCAGGGAGTACTTCGTGTTCTTCCCGGTCACCGCGGACTCGATCGCCTCGGAAATCGCGATGCCGAGGGACCCGGGATGGTTTGGGTCGGCGGAGAGGAACTTCTTCCCGACGTTCGTCCGGTCACTCGGGCTCGGAATGACCTCGGCCCCGAAGAGCTGCATCAGGTATTTCCGATACGGCTTCTGGTCGTACGAAACGCGGACCATGAAGACTTTTGACTTCAGGCCGAAGTAGTTCGCCGCGAGGGCCAGCGCGGATCCCCACTGACCCGCTCCCGTCTCGGTCGCGAGCGCTTCGACGCCCTCCTGCCGGGCGAAGTACGCTTGCGCGATCGCGGTGTTCGGTTTGTGCGACCCGACCGGAGAGAGGTCTTCCCGCTTGTAGTAAATCTGCGCCGGCGTCTTGAGAAACGCCTCGAGCCGCTTCGCGCGGTACACAGGCGTCGGTCGCCCGAAACGAAGGTACGCCTCCCGGACCTCGTCCGGAATCGGCTCGGACCGGTTCGGGCTCATCTCCTGTCGGATGAGCTCCTTCGGAAAAAGCGGCTCGAATGCTTCGGGCGGGACCGGCTCCTTCGTCCCGGGATGGAGGTACGGCGGAAACGGTGCGGGGAGGTCCAGGAGGATGTTGTACCAGGCCCGCGGCAGGTCGTCCATGTCGAGGAGGATCTTCACGTCGTTCGCACCCGCCGATTCCGTTCGCACGGCTTGCATCGGGACCACCGTTTCCGACGGGGGGATTCTTTGGACAATATATAACGATTCTGTTCTCTGATGTTCACTTCGATACTTTGTGTGACGAAAACATTAACCGTCATGGGACCACTCCGTACATTGGGCCAAGAGGATGTGGGCGCGGTTCCGTCAATACTTTAAAGGTTTCCCGGCACAGGAAAAAGTCGCGCAACTCATGGTCACCTATGGGCTGCGGGTGCACGAGGGGAGCGTCTACGCCGGTGAGATCAAGCTCTCCGACACCGCGATGGCCCGCGCCGCGGGCGTCGATCGAAGGGTCGTCACGGCGACCGTCGACACGGTCGACAAGAACGGAGAGTTGCGAGCCTTCTTTGATCGTCTTCGGCCGGTCTGCCACTTGCGAGAGGTTGCGCCTCTGATGAACTGGGGGGCGATCGAGATCGTACCGACGAACGCCTCGAAACCCGGCATCCTCGCGGGAGTCGCGGCGATCATCGCGCAGGCGGGCATCTCGATTCGCCAAGTGATTATGGATGACCCGGAGATCGTGGACGACCCGCACGGCTTCATCGTCACGGAGGCGCCAGTGCCGGAGCGGCTCCTCCCGCAAATCAAGCAAGTTGACGGCGTGAAATCCGTCGTCCTGCACTAGCGCCGAATGGGCATCACCGACTGAGTGAACGGGTCGGGCTTCACGGGCCGACACCCTTTTCTCCGCGGGAACCGTGGCGGTAAGCATGGGATGGCGCGGTCTCTTGCGGGTCGTCGACTTCCAGGCGCTCCTGTCTTCACAACCGCTCGTCGCATCGGCGCTCGACAAAGCGCAGCATGCCGGCGGCACGAAATCCCCGGAGGCGAAGGCGCTCCGGGAAGGGTATTACCTGCTGGCAAAGGTGCTGTGGACTCGGCGTGCGTCGATTCCACGGATCCACGACCTCGCCTGGCTCGATCACACGGTCGTGTCGGCGGGGGCGCGGCTCGGACGGGTCTGGGAAAACGAAGATGGGGTCACCGCGATCCGTGCCGCGGAGGACGCTCTCCCGCCGGAAGTCGCTCCCGAGCTCTTTCCGCACAAGGGGGCGACCTGGCTCGAGGTCCCGGTACAGGCGTTCGCGGGCATCAGCCCGACCGTCAAGCTCGAACGGGGGGTCTCCGGTGCCTACCGCGTCGGAATCGTTCCCGAGTCCCGACTTAGAGCCTGGTATGAAGCCGCTGGCACCGCGAAGTTCTCCGCACCACCCGCGGCAACCAGCATCCTCGGAGAGATCGAGGCGCTCGCGGCGGCGGCACGGCGCGCCGGAGGCCCGAGCGTGTCGCTCGTGTTCGCGGCCTCGTCACTCGAGGATTTTCCGGCCGAATAGGCGTGCGTGGTCGCGCATCATGCAGTGGTCCTGGACCACGATTTTTCCCGCGGCCCGGGCCTTCTTCGCGGCGTCTTCGTTCCGAATCCCGAGCTGCATCCAAATCACCTTTGCGGGACCATGGATCGCCTGCTCGACAATCGGGGGCACATCCGCCGAGGGGCGAAAGATGTCGACCGCGTCGTACGGCATTGGGACGACGTCGAGGGACGGATACGCCTTCTCTCCAAGGATTTCCGTTGCGGTCGGGTTCACGGGGATGATCCGATAGCCGTTCATCTGCATGTACTTCGGGACGCGGTGCGCGTCCTTGGCGGGATCTTTCGAGCAACCGACGACCGCGATCGTCTTGATGCCCGCAAGGATGTCCCGAATCTCGGTGTCGACCATGGCGAGCGCCCGCGATTTACAGGCCTGCCTCTCAGTTAAGGTTTCGTCGGCAGGACATGGTGGATCGCGGCCTTAATCGATGGTGCAACATCGAGGGAATCGACTTCCTCCGGCGTGAACCAGCGAATTTCTGAGTGCTCCTCGTTCGCGATGCGCGGCACGCCGGCCCACCGGGGGACGAAGAACAGGTAGTGACGAAACAGATCCTTCGACGTCGGGTCGACGTCCTCATAAATCCCGAGGAACCTTGGGCGGGAGACTTTGATCCCGAGCTCCTCCTCGAGCTCCCGCGTCAGCGCCGCGGCGGGCTCTTCGCATGGAACGAGATGGCCACCGAACGCGTCCCACATCCCGGCGAACCGAACGGTGCTCGTTCGTTTTCCCAGGAGGATGCGGCCGCCTCGAGCGATCAGGCCCGTCGCGGTGATGTGAATCACGCGTGACCAACGCGCTCCGCCAATATCCACTCTTCTCGAGGGAGCAAAGGCGGAGGACCGAGTCGGCGTGCCGCGGTCCCCTCCCAAAGGTTCATGGGACTAACATCCGCTCGGTGGCTGCATGGAGGCCGTGGCCCAAGAGATCGCGGAGCGCGTCCGCGCCGCCGCCTCCGTGCGTATCGTGACCCACATCGACACCGACGGCATCACGGGTGGCGCAATCGCTTCGGAGGCCCTGGCTCGTGCGGGCATCGCCCACGAGGTCGCGTTCGTGAAGAAGCTTGACGAGACCGTCCTCACGGAGCTGAAACGGGCTGGGACGCCGCTCGTCTGGTTCATCGATCTCGGCGCCGGCATGCTCCACGCGTTGCACGGCCTCGATGCGGTGGTCACGGACCATCACGTGCCGACGGAGCGGGCCGTCCCGAAGGCGTTGCGGGGCGACTTGATCCGCTTCGCGGAATCCCAGGATCGGGTCCTCATGCTGAATCCACACCTGGAGGGAGGAGGCTCCGACGTCGCGAGCGGGGCGGGGTGCGCGTACGCCGTGGCCAGGGCCCTCGACGGACGCAACGCCGATCTGGCGGCAATCGCGATCGTCGGCGCGGTGGGCGACGTGCAAGACCAGGAGTTTCGACGCCTCGCCGGATACAACCGCGAAATCCTTGCGGACGGCGTCACCGCGGGCGTCGTGAAGGCAGAACTCGATCTGCGACTCTTCGGCCGAGAGACACGGCCCGCGTACAAGATGCTCCAGTACGCGACGGACCCGTGGATTCCCCGGCTCAGCGGGAACGAGGAGGCGTGTGTCGCCTTCCTCTTGGAACTCGGGGTCGACCTGAAGGTCGAGGATCATTGGCGAAGCTGGTCCGACCTTGACCGGGGAGAGAAGCAGCGCGTGGTGTCGGCGCTCGTGTCCCATATGCTCGAGCGGGGCTGCGGAGCGAGGGAAGCGGAGCGGCTCGTCGGGGAGACGTACACCCTGATTCGCGAGCCCGCGGGGAGTCCGACGCGGGATGCGAAGGAGTTCGGCACGCTCGTGAACGCATGCGGTCGGTACGACCAGCCGGAGGTCGGTTATCGGGTCTGCCGCGGCGATCGGGACGAGGCGCTCGCCGAGGCGTTGCGGCTCCTCCGAGGCCACCGTGAGTACCTCATGGACTCGATGGAAGCGATCGCGGAGGCGGGGATCAACGAGCTTGACGCGATCCAGTATTTCCACGCGGCCGACAAAATCCGCGACACGGTCGTGGGCATCGCCGCGAGCATGGCCCTCCAGCGGAATGGGACCTCAAAGGATTTGCCGATCATCGCGTTCGCGACGGCAGAGGACGGAATCAAGGTCAGCGCGAGGACGACTCGAGATCTCGTCGCGCGCGGACTCGATCTCGCTGCGGTCATGCAGGAGGCGAGCAAGGCCGTCGGTGGCTACGGCGGAGGGCACCACGCCGCGGCCGGTGCGACAATTCCAGCGGGGACCGAGCAACGGTTCCTCGAGATTGCGAACCGAATGGTCCGCGAGCAGCTTGCCCGGTCTACTTCTTCCGACGGGACCTCGGTCGAGAACCCCGAAGGAATGTTTCCATGACTTCGATGAACCGCGCAGGCTCATCGGCGAACATGAGGTGACCGCTGTGCTCGAACATGACGACGCGTGCTTCCGGGCACTTCTTCGCTAAGGCCTCGGCCTCGTCAATCGTCCACATCCCAAATCGGGATACGAGGAGCAGAACCGGAATCTCGAGCCGAGGAAAACGAGACGTCGCGTCCCACCCCGCGAGGGTCCCTGTTATTCGGAATTCGCCGCTGCGTCCCCACATCGCGTAATAGGCATCCCAGGCCAGATTCTGTACGGCCTCGACGAAAGTCGGAGGTGGCTTCGACCCTGGCACACGCTCAGGGTTGCGCGGGTAGATCTTTCCCACCGCGTCGTCGTAGTCCGTGGGGTATCTATCCTCCGCAGTAAAGAGGCCTTCCCGTTCGGTTCGCTCGACCACCGCACGGAGTTCACGAGGCGCGTTCGCGAGCCAGGACTGGAGTCGTCCGCTCAGCGCGTCTGTGTTCGTGAATCCTTCCGCAACCGTCAGGCTCCGCAGCGATTCGGGATACCGGATCGCAACCTCCAGAGCGAGCGCGCCACCCCAGGAGAAGCCGAAGAGGTGGACTTTTCCGAGCCGCAGCGATCGGCGCAGTCTGTCGACATCGTCGGCGATAGAGGCGACGCCGTAGTCGCCGTCCTCCGGCTTGCCGGACTTGCCGACCCCACGCTGATCGAAGAAAATCAGCCGATGGGATTGAGCTAACGGATCCATCCACGGCAGGAGATACCCGTGAGGCAAACCCGGGCCTCCGTGGAGGAACAACACGGGCGTGCCGTGACCCACGGCTCGATAGAACAGTCGGACGCGGGGCAGGGTCGCGTAACCCTCCTTCACCTTGTCACCGGGTCCGGAACGCCGAACAGGTGTTTACTACTTGACGACAACTCGCGCGCGGCCGTAGTCCGGGCGGATGACCCATCGAAGGCCTCCGGCGCGTGGTCTGCGATCGGTGCCTCGCGATGGTCGCAAACCTTTTATAAGCCGCGCCACTTCGAGCGGCGCTTCTCCGAGGACGGGGAGCCGATGACTGATGACGCCCCGCATGCCGGGGCGGAAGGAGGTCTCCGCAATGGCCAAGCCGATGTACGTTCGTTTCGAGATGCCGAAGGAGCTCGTTGACAAGACGTATCAATCGATCGAGCTCGCGAAAGAGAGCGGGAAAGTCCGCAAAGGGACGAATGAAGTCACGAAGCTCGTAGAGCGCGGCGAAGCCCAGTTCGTCGTCATGGCGGAGGACGTCCAGCCCGAAGAGATCCTCGCTCACATGCCCCTCCTGTGCGAGGAGAAGGGCGTGCCGTATGCGTACGTCCCGAGCAAGCAAGAGCTCGGCGTCGCGGTGGGCCTCGGCAAGGCGACGGCTTCGATCGCGATCCTCGACCCCGGCAAGGCGAAGCCCGTGCTCGATGACGTCTCGGCGAAGATCCGCGCGATGAAGAAGTGACGGTCCCTCGGTAGGTCGGAGACGGAAGATGGCGGACGAGGACAGCATCCCCGCGGAAGTCGTCGAGGTCGTCGGCCGGACCGGCATGACGGGCGAAGCGGTCCAAGTCAAGGTCCGCGTCCTCGATGGGCGCGATAAGGGCCGCATCATCACGCGCAACGTGAAGGGGAGCATCCAAGTCGGCGACGTCCTCATGCTTCGAGAGACGGCGCGCGAGGCCCGCAAACTCTCGGTCCGGTGAGCCGATGCCGACCCGTCGATCCTGCTCCTTCTGCGGCAACGAAATCGAGCCCGGAACGGGAAAGATGTTCATCCGGAAGGACGGGACCGTGTTCCTGTTTTGCTCCCACAAATGCCAGTCGAACATGCTGAAGCTGGGTCGCGTGCCGCGGTGGACCCCGTGGACCCAAGCGTTCCGGCGGGCAGCAGGTCGGGCGGTCACGGAGGAAGCCGTTGTCGTGACGGAGGAGGCTCCGGTCCTGGCGGAAGGGGCCGCTGAGGTCACGATTGAGACCCCGCGAGGGAAGGACATCCCCGCGGACCTCTCGGACCTGATCGACAAGCGACTCGGACCGGACCTCTCGCGTGGGAATCTCGAGCAGTACTTCTCCGGCTTCGTCTCGAGCGATACCTTCCGCTCGTCGATCCTCGGATGGACGAAGAAGAAACACGGGGCAAAGCCGGTCACGCATGTGGAGAAGGCGGAGTTCCTCGCCTGGAAAGACTCCCCCGAGGGCCGCCGCGTGTTCAAGTCGTGGCTCGACGGGCAGTGGCAACAGGTGAAGGGTCGGAAGCGAGAAAGAGAAGAGGAGGAGGCGCCCGCTCCCACCGCGAAGAAGGTCAAGAAGGGGAGCTGATGGCGGAACGCACCTTCGTCCTCCTAAAACCGGACGCGGTGCAACGGGGACTGATCGGCGAAATCGTTTCCCGATTCGAGCACCGCGGCCTCAAGGTCGCAGCGCTGAAACTCGTCCGCGTAACTCGATCTCTCGCCGAAACTTACTATTCGGAGCACAAAGGGAAGGCGTTCTTCGAGCCGCTGATGTCGTATGTCGCGGCAGGCCCCGTCGTCGCGATGGTCATCGAAGGAGATGGCGCCGTCACCGCAGTGCGGAAGATGATGGGGAAGACGAACTCCGCGGAAGCCGAGCCGGGAACAATTCGCGGGGATTTGGCGCTGACAATCGGCCGGAACGTGATTCACGGGTCCGATTCGGTCGAGAGCGCGAAGCGCGAGATTTCACTCTTCTTCAAGCCGGACGAAATCCAGGCATACGCGCGAATTGACGAGACGTGGTTGCACGAGTGAGCCGCGTCGTTCCCCAGAGGGGACAACCTTCTAATAGCGTCGATTTCTTGATGCGCCAACGATGGCGTCGATTCGGCAGCCGATCGTGTCCGTCCTAGGACACGTCGACCATGGGAAGACGACCCTCCTCGATCGAATTCGCGGCACCCGCGTCGCGGGCCGCGAGGCGGGCGGAATCACGCAGCACATCGGGGCCACCGAGGTCCCGCTCGCGGCGATCCTCGAGATGTGCGGCGATCTCGTGAAAGGCCGCTCGTTCCGGATTCCCGGTCTCCTTTTCATCGACACGCCCGGCCACGTCGCGTTTGCGACCTTGCGGGCCCGAGGCGGTGCCCTGGCAGACCTGGCGGTCTTGGTCATCGATATCAACGAGGGGTTCCGGCCGCAGACGATCGAGAGCTTGAACATCCTGAAGCGATACAAGACCCCGTTCGTCGTCGCGGCGAACAAGATCGATCTCGTCCCGGGCTGGCGAAAGCACGAAGGCCAACCTTTCGTCCGTTCGTACGAAGACCAACCCGAATCCGCTCGAGAGGAGCTCGACCGCCGCATGTACGAGCTCGTGGGACGCCTGTACGAACACGGGTTCTCCGCGGACCGATACGATCGGATCGCGGACTTCACGACGAATCTCGCGGTGATCCCGGTCAGCGCGAAGTTCGGCGAAGGCGTCCCCGACCTGCTGTTGACCTTGATCGGTCTCGCCCAGCGATTCCTGGAAGAACAGCTCGCGACGGCCGAAGGGCCCGCGGTGGGCACGATCCTCGAAGTGAAGGACGAGAAAGGCCTCGGGATCACGCTCGACGCCATCATTTACGAAGGCGCCCTCTCGAAGGGGGACACGATCGCCTTCGGCACCGCCGCCCAGCCCGGTACCACGAAAGTGAAGGCGCTCCTCCGACCCAAGCCGCTGGACGAGATCCGGGACCCGCAGGAGCGGTTCGACTCCGTGCGGAACGTTTCTGCCGCCGCAGGCGTAAAGATAGTCGGGAGTGGGCTCGAAAAGGCGGTTGCGGGGGCTCCGGTTCGCGCGGCGAAAGGGAATCTCGCCGCAGTCGTCGGGGAGATCGCGAAGGAATCGCAGGTCCATGTCGAGACGCAGGAGGACGGCATCCTCGTGAAGGCCGACGCGATCGGTTCCCTCGAGGGGCTCGCGTACGAGTGCAAGCAGGCCGCCATCTCGATCAAGTTCGCGCGAATCGGCCCCGTGTCCCGCCGGGACGTCACGGACGCGGCGACCGTGAAGGATCCCCTCCACCGCGCCATCCTCGCATTCAACCTCGAAATCTTGCCGGACGCAAAGGCCGCTCTCCGGGAACACAAGGACCTGAAGTTGTTCGAGAACGACGTGATCTATCGCCTCATCGAAGACTACCAAACGTGGCGGGACGAGCGGAAGCGGCAGCTGGCGGAGGCGAGCCGCAAAGAAATCGCGTATCCGGCGAAGCTCCTGTTCCTCGGGGACTACGTCTTCCGGACATCGAAACCCGCGATCTTTGGCGTGCGTGTCCTCGCCGGACGGATTCGCACGGGCGAGGCAATCATGCGGGAGGACGGCCGTGCCCTCGGCCGCATCAAGGCGATCCGGAGCGGGGAGAAGAGCCTGGACGGGGCCAACCAAGGCCAAGAGGTCGCCATCTCGGTCGATGGAATCACGATCGGTCGGCAGATCAGCGGTGGGGACGTTCTGTATATTGATCTTCCAGAAGCCGACGCCCGCGCGCTCCGCGACAGCACGGTCCTGACCCATGACGAGCAGGAGGCGCTCAGCGAGGTGTGCACAATCAAACGCAAGGAGGACCCTTTTTGGGGCATGTGAACCCGTCTTCTCCGGGCCGCGACACAACTTGCAAATACCCCTCGCCACTAGCATCGCGATATGCTCGCGCGCATCTTCGGACGGGCTGCGAGCCTGCGGCGTTCGCTGGGGCTCGGGGCGTTCCTGCTCGCGCTCGCGGGTGGCGTCTTGGCAATCCTGGCCGCCCTCGGGTCGAGCGCCTCCACGCTGCTCCGAGCCCTTCAGGCCATCTTGGGCATCGGCGCGATCATCGTCGGTCGGCGGATCTATCGACGGTCCCAGGCGATCCTGTTCCCCCGCGCCCGGATGAACGCGGCCGCGATCTTCTGCGCCGTCATCGGAGCGATCATGGTAATCGCGGGCATGGGCATCCCGGGGATCCTCGTCCTGGCGGCAGGTCTCGTGGGGTTCGTCGGCGCTACGGCGTGATCGGGTCGACCCGCCCTCGCGCTTTGACCGGAGGCGGGTAAGATGGCGTCGGCGAAGGCGCTCCAGGATCAGTTGCTGTCCCACCACCTGTGCAAGGACTGCGACAAGTGGTACGGGCAGGAAGACGACGAGTACGGTCCGTGCATGTACAAGCACCTCCGCAAGGAGAAGCGATACGTGACATCCGGGTACCACGAGTGCGACGAGATCGAGGAGCTCGAGCAGCGGGTGAAGCTATGGAAGGCACGCGCGTCCGGAGACTCGAGGAGCGAGACATCCCCGCGGCCATCGCCCTGACGGACCTCGAGGCCTGGGGTTACACGACCGCGGACTTCCAGCGCCTGCTCGACCTCTCGCCGGAGGGATGCCTCGCGGCGGAGTTCCGCGGCCGGGTTGTCGGGGTCCTGACCACGACGACGTACGGCCCCCTCGCGTTTCTGGGTGCCGTCATCGTGTCGCCCGATCTTCGCGGGAAAGGCGTTGGCCAGCAGATGATGGAAGCCGCCCTCCGGCACCTCCAAGAAACCGGCGTGAGGACCGTCCGGCTGTATGCCTACCTGAATGCGGTCCGGTTCTACGAACGGCTCGGATTCCACGCGGAGTACGAGGTGGTTCGGTGGCACGGAGTCGCGAAGGCGGAGGCGGGACACTCCGGCGTACGACCGATGCGCCCCGCAGATGTCGAAGGACTCGCGCGGATGGATGGAACTTATTTCGGCTCGAATCGTCGCGCGCTCATCACGAGGCTTGCGAAGGAATTCGCGAGCACGTTCTTCATCGCAGAACGTGCAGACGGCCTCCGCGGGTTCATCGTTGGGAGCCCGAGCGGGATTTCATGTGAAATCGGACCGTGGGTCGTCGAGCGGACGTCGAAGGACACGGCGCAACACCTCTTCAACGCTCTCATCAGAGCCACGGGCGCCTCGGAAATCGCGCTCAGTGGTCCGTCTCCCAATGGAGCCCTCTTAGACTTCGTCCAGGCCCACCGTTTCAGCGAGGTTTTTCGCGCGCTCCAGATGCGGTGGGGCGCGGACGAGTTTCGTGGTGACCCTCTAGGCCTCTGGGCGTTCGGTGGCTTGGAGAAAGGCTGAAGGATGTCCTCGTCTTCCCGGGCGCCATGACGGAGAAACGGATTCTCGCCCTCCTCGCCCTCCTGATTGGCTTGATTGGTGGACTGCTGATCCTTGTCAACGCGCTGAGCGCGGTCCAAGGAGGCCAGTTCAACCTCGACCGCGCCGTCAACGCGGCGATCGCGGCCCTCGTCGGAATCGCGATCCTTGCGGGGAGCCTCCTCATTTACCGCGGCAAGTACAGTTCGGGCGGAATCGTGAACATCTTGCTCGGGATTGTCACGCTGATTCTGGGATTGAACTCCACGGGCGGCATCCTCGCGATCGTGAGCGGGGTCATCGGGCTCGTCGCCTCCGAAGCGGGCGCGTGAACGCTCAAATCCTCGGGCCGATGAGCTGCCAGAGGACCAAGGCGAGGATCAGGAACGCGAAGGTGTAACTCAAACCGCGGACGATTCGGTCCCTCGCCTCGACCGTGATGCCCTTCCGCAGGCGGGAGACGAGCGATTCGATCCCATCCTTGAAAATGTAGCCGCCGTCGAGGGGAACGGCGGGCAGCGCGTTTGTCGCGCCGAGCATCAGATTCAACCAGAAGAGCCAGTAGAAGGCGTTCACGAGGATCCAGAACAGCGGGGAAGGAATCCAAGCCGCGGGCCCTTGGATCTGATAGAATCGGGTCTCCGGGTCTCCGATTGGCGAGCGTCCGGAGAACGGCAAGGAGACGAACGCAAGCAGGGCTCGGGGAACTCCGTCGAACCGGGCCGGGTTCGTCAGCGGGTGGTAGTAGTCCGTGCTCACGTCGAACGCGTAGATCCCCAGGACCGCCCGCTTCGTCGTCGGGTTCCATTGCGTTGTGACGGTGTAGTTCATCGGGGTTCGATTGATGGGATCGTACGCCTGGACGACGATCGTCGCGTTCATGGGCACCGCGGAGAGGGCAGCGACGAACTCGCTCTGCGTGTGAACTGCGGTCCCGTTGATGGCTGTGATCACGGTGTACGGTTGCATCCCCGCGAGGCGCGCTGGCGAGGTGTCGTTTGTGAATCCAATGATTCCGACGCCGTCGACGACCGGCGTTACCGAGGTCACCATGACCGTTGAGAAGAGCGCCGCGAACAGGATTGCCAGGAGGACATTCGTCGCGGGCCCGACGGCGTAGAGCCGAGCGCGCTCCCTCCGCGGCAGAGCTCGCAACTCGTCCTCGTCCGGTTCGACGAAGGCTCCGATCGGGAAGATCAGGAAGATCAGGCCGAGGGACCGGATCTTGATGTTCGCGACGCGGGACAGGATGCCGTGGGAAAACTCGTGGAGGATGATTGCGACGGCGAGGCCGAGGATCCCGTACCCGACCGGGATGATCGGATTGATGCCGGGTAAGCCCAGCAGGGTCTCGGGAGGTGGCGGATTCCCGCGGATTGCGGCGCTCTGCACGAGGGTGGCCTCCCAGGCCAAGAGGACTGTCGTGCCGACCATCGTCAGCGCGACGAGGAGAATCGCGACGTCGCCGAAGACTCGCCAAAAGCGTTTGGGTCGCGCGAGCCGGTCAATCAGATTCCGACCGCGAACCGTCTTCCACATGAGGAAAGGGCCGGCGGGAGGCGGCGACGGTGCCAACCCTCGCGGCTCCAGGAGGCCGCGTCGCTGCAAGGCGTACAGCCCGAGGCACCAGAGGACAATCAGGCCGGCAGCGAGGAGGAGGGGGACGAGGTCCACCATGCGCGGCTCCGAACGAACCCTCGGGTATATTTCAACCTATCTCGCCGACATCTGGCGGGCCCAGATGTCGTCCGGCAACTCGTTGTAGACTGCGAACGCGTTGACTTCGGCCTTCGGGCGTTGCGGCTTTGCGAACGCCTTGATCCGCTCGACACGAAGGATCCAGTAGTGGATCCGCCACAACTTCCCCTTCTTGATCATGACCTCTTCCTGGCGGGTCGTCAGGAGGCCTTCCTCCTCGAGCATGTAGAACACGTCGCGGTCCGCGACGTCCAGGTTGTTGTCGATCGCTTCCGTCTCGAATCCGAAGAACGACATGAGGTAGTCGGCGAGGGCCCGCAAGTCGTCCTCGGACATCCCCCGTTTCCCCACCGTTGCCCGGAGGGCGGCGATCATCTCGGACATCGTCACAACGGGCATGAGAACGTTGCGAGCCACGTGGACTACAAGATAAAAGGACGCCGGACCCATTCCTGTTCCTGACCCTGATACCGAAGGGAGGACGTGAAAACGGATGGCACCGCGACGGATTCCGCACTCGATGGCGTATGTGACCGCGCCGAATCACGACACGGCTCGTTCTATCGCGCGTATGGCGGTCGAACAACGGCTTGCGGCGTGCGCGAACATCTGGCCCGCCGAGTCGACGTACTGGTGGAAGGGTAGCTTGGAGGAAGCGGAAGAATTCGTGATCGTGTTCAAGACGCGCCGCTCACTCATCCCGAAGCTGATCGCGGCGATCCGAGCCGTCCATCCGTACGAAGTGCCGTGCATCGTCTCGTACCCGATAGGAGCCGCCTTCCCGGCGTTCGTCAATTGGATTGATGCGGAGAAGGCTCAGCGGTAGACCGCGATCGCGCCGTAGCCGACCGCCATGTGCGAATCCCGGCTCACGTCGCTCGAGGTCGCGTACTTCAGCAGCTTCACGCGGTCCGCGCCGAGGCGCTTCGCGGCGGTGAGCATCGCGGCCACGGGCCCGTATCCGCACATCGAGATCTCCGCCTGCGCGACCTTGGCGGCGAACCGCTTCGCGTCGAGGGCGAGGATCATCTCAATCGCTTTCGAGTCTTGCTCCTTCGCGAAGTCGGGGGCCGACATGCCGCGGGGAGGAAGCTGAAGGTACTGCGGGCCGACGTGGGTGAAGTCCGACGACGCGATCAGGACCGCGTCTCGTCCTTTCACGGCGTCCGCCACGAGTTCCCCTACCTCCGCCGCGACCTCGTACTCTTGGAACGCCATGCAAATCGGGACGAACGAGACCGCTTCAGATAGGCATTGCAGAAAGGGCAGCTGGACCTCGATGCTGTGCTCGTCGCGATGGGCGAGGATGTCCTCCTCGAGGGGAGGCTTCGACAAGGCGGCGTGCAGGTCCACATCGACGGTGGCGCTCCCGAGCGGCGTTTGCCAGTCGTGCTTCGTGAGGGCCAAGGGCGCGCCTTGGCCGTGGTGGTTCGGGCCCAGGATCACGAACGAGCGGGGCCAGCCGTCGGCCGCGAGGGCCGCGTAACTGTGCGCGGCCACCGGACCCGAGTACATGTAGCCCGCGTGCGGCACCACGAGGCCGACGAGGCGCCGCTCCCCCTTCCGGACTTCCGGAACCCGCCCGGGGCCCAGCGGATGCGTGTAGCATTCCTTGATCTGGCGGACGAGGGCGTCGCGCGAGCGCTCGTAGAACCCTCCCGCCACCGCCGGGTATCGCATGGACCGGTCCCCGTCAGAGGGACGCCTCGTAATCATCGATCGACGCCGTGAACGCTTCGTCCGACTTCAGCGTGCCGCGCGCCTTCAGGACTTCGCGGGTCAACAGCCAGTAGACGGTCGCGAGGGCCCGTCGGCCCTTGTTGTTCGTCGGGATGACGAGATCGACGTCCCGCGTCTCGTTGTTCGCGTCGCAAAGCGCGACGACGGGGATGCCGACGTTCAACGCTTCTCGCAACGCCTGCTGGTCCGCCGCGGGATCCGTGACGACGATCACCTCCGGCTCAATGAAGTCGGGGAGGTTCGGGTTGGTGAGGGTGCCGGGCACGAACCGGCCGGCGAGCACCTTCGCGCCGATGTTCTTGGCGAACAACCGCGCGGGCTTCTGCCCGTACTGACGGGCCGCGACGACGAGGATGTTCTCCGGCTTGAATCGCCCGATGAACTTCGAGGCTTCGCGGATCCGCGTGTCCGTCTTCTTGATGTCGAGGACATACAGGCCGTCAATCCGCACCTTGTAGATGAACCGCTTCATGTCGGCGCTTTTCTGCTGCGTCCCGATGTGAACGCCGGAGGTCAGGTACAGGTCCTCCGGGACCAGGAGTCCTTGGACGCCCGTCTGCTCCTCTTCTTGCATCACGCGCCTGCCTGGAGTTGTTCCTCGATCCGGATCAGTTCGTTCAACTTCGCGATTCGCTCCCCGCCGACGGCGCCGGTCTTGATGCCGAGGCACCCGAACGCTACAGCGAGGTGGGCGATCGTATCGTCCGTGGTCTCGCCAGACCGGTGCGACATCACGGTCGCGTACCCGGCCGAATGGGCCAGGTCCACGGCGGCTCGCGTCTCGGAGAGCGTCCCAATTTGATTCGGCTTAATAAGGATAGCGTTGGCGGCGCGTTTCTCGATCCCACGGCGGAGGCGCTCGACGTTCGTTACGAAGATGTCGTCGCCAATCACCTTGCATCGGTTCCCGACGCGCTTCGTCAGCTCCGCGAACGCGCCGAAGTCCTCCTGGTCGAACGGATCTTCGACGCTGAAGAGCCCGTATTCGCGCACGAAGTGTTCGATCAAATCGATCTGGCCTTCTCGCGTCAAGGAACGCTCCCGGTAATGGTACTTACCCTCCCGATAGAACTCGGACGCGGCGAGGTCCAACGCGGGCTGAATCCGGAGCCCGAGGTCCCGGCCAACCGACTTGCAGAGATCCACAAGGAGCGCGAGCGCTTCTTCGTCCTTCAGCCTCGCGATCCATGCGCCTTCGTCCCCGCGACCGAGCGGTTCGTCGGGGAACTTCTTCGCCAACGCCTCGCCGACCGAGCGATGCACGCGGGCATTTGCAAACACGTTGTCGGCCACGCGAGGCCCTTGCGAGACGACCAGGTACTCTTGGATCGTCGTGCCTCCGATCGCATGTCGCCCACCCCCAATCACATTCCCGAATGGGAGAGGCATGGCAGCGCCTGTGGACCTGCCAAGATAGCGGAACAGCGGTTCTCCGGCTGAGGCCGCGGCCGCTTTCGCATTCGCGATAGACACTGCCGTGGCCACGTTGGCCCCGATGCGACTAAAGTTTCTTGTGCCGTCGACTTGCCGCAAAGCCCGATCCAGGCCAGTCTGATCGGTGACGTCGTGCCCTGTGATCCGCGGCGCCACCTCTCCGCGGAACACGGTGACTGCCTCGTCGACGCCGCCCTTCGGGAACGCGGGCGGTTCGTGTGCGCCGGTGCTCGCGCCACTTGCGGCGGCAGCGCGACCGAGGAAACGGCCCGCCCAGAGGTCGACTTCGACTGTCGGGTTGCCGCGGCTATCCAAAATCTTCCGGATCGACACGGCCTCAATCGAGGGCATCCCTCACCCTCTGGACGTTGAGTGGGGAACCTCCCGAGGCGAACTCGTCGAACGCAATCTGGAGCGCGTCCGCGCTGAACTCGTTCGGGAACAGCGACGGTGCACCCATCGATATTTGCAAAGCCCGAGCGCCGATTAGCCGCGCTCGTTCAAAGCGGGTGTATCTCACGAAAACCCTCGGGCGTGCGCGCTACAAGACCCACGGATATAAAGATTTCCGCGGGCCCTTGCGGGCCCGCCTGGAGCGAGGCCTGAGTCTTACATCCCCGCCGGCCGCGCCGCCCCGATGCCGAACTTGTCCCGGATCACGACGAGGTAGATGACGATGATCAACGGGAATATGAGGCTGAACCAGCTGAACGTTCCGATGCTGATGAGAATCGAAATCACGTTTACGATGATCGCGACCCACCAGGCCCAGGAGCGCATCCTCCACAGCCCGATCGCCACCGCGAGGGTAATGATCCCGAGCAGGAGCAACAGGACGCCGAGGATTCCGACAAACGCCCCGAGCGGACCTGCACCGGACGCGCCCGCAATCGCGCCGAGGGCCATGAGCCCTAGCCCACCGACGATCTCGGCCAGCCCGGCGAGAAACGACAGAATCGCAATTATCGCCACACCGATAGGCCGCTTCGGCGCCATCGGGGTTCCATACATCCCCGGAGGAGCCATCGGCGGCGGCATCGTTCCAGCTGGAGCTGCCATTGATAACCTCTGGGCTGCATCAGGATAACATTATATAAATATTGCCGATAAAATAGCCGCGGGGTGCCCGGAGGCGGGAAATCGGACCAGCATGTTTATTTGGCCTCCGTGGTTTCGCGCCGCGGTGATTCCCCCATGGTGCAAGGTTATTGTGTGAAGTGCCGTGCCAAGCGGGAGATCAAAGACGCCGTCGCGGTCAAGCTGAAGAACGGCAAGCCCGCGATGAAAGGCAAGTGTCCCGTGTGCGGCACGACGATGATGCGAATCGGAGCCGCGAAATAGGATCCGACGGCGGACCGATTCCCTCCCGGATTCTCGGCGGGTAGACTATTAATACGCCGAGCGAGTAGGCCGCGGCGCGGTGTGACCGTGAAGGTCCCGGACATCAAGGTGACGCCCCCCGGGCCGAAGGCGCGGGAGATCATCGAGCGGGACCGTACGTACATCGCAACGACGACGAAGTCCGCGCCGATCGTGATCAAACGGGCGTCGGGATCGGTCGTCGAGGATGTCGATGGCAACCTGCTCATCGACTTCTCGTCCGGCATCTCCGTCCTGAACGTCGGCCACGCGCACCCGAAAGTCGTCGACGCAATCTCGCGTCAGGCCGCGACGTTCACGCACTTCGCCGGGACCGACTTCTATTACGAAATCCAGACGACGCTGGCGGAGCGGATCGGCAAGCTCACGCCAGGCAAACACCGCAAGAAGGTGTTCTTCGGCAACTCAGGGGCGGAGGCGAACGAGGCCGCGATCAAGGTCGCGAAGTCGCATACGAAACGGCACATGTTCCTCGCATTCCTGGGTGCGTTCCACGGGCGCACGCAAGGCGCGCTCTCCCTGACCGCGAGCAAGGCGCGGCAGCGGGCCGGGTTCTTCCCGAGCATGCCAGGGGTCGTCCATGTCCCGTACGCGTACTGCTACCGATGCCCGTACAAACTGACGTACCCGTCCTGCGACCTGTACTGCGCGAACATCATCGAGGACACGTACATGAAGACGGTCGCCCCGCCGGAAGACGTCGCCGCGATCTTCGTCGAACCCGTGCAAGGCGAGGGCGGGTACATCGTGCCACCGCCTGGTTGGATGGACCGGATCGCGAAAATCGCGAAAGACAACAACCTCCTCCTCATCGACGACGAAGTCCAGACCGGGTTCGGCCGCACGGGGAAGATGTGGGCGATCGAGCACTCGAAGGCCGTCCCCGACATCCTCACGATGGCGAAGTCGATGGGCGGCGGCGTGCCCATCGGCGCGGCAGTGTATCCGGCGGAGATGGACTTTCCGGAGAGCGGCAAGCACTCAAACACGTTCGGCGGGAACCCGATCGCGGCCGCGGCGTCCCTCGCCACCCTCGACGTAATCGAAGATGAAGGACTCGTCGCCCGGAGCGCGAAGCTCGGAGACCATATTGCAAAGCGCCTCGACGAGATGAAAGACAAGTACGACTTCATCGGAGACCGCCGCGGGCTTGGGATGATGCAGGCGCACGAGTTTGTCACGGACAAACGGTCCAGCAAACCAGCCCCCGAGACTCGAGACAAGCTCGACAAACTCGCGTACGAGCGCGGCCTCATTCTTCTGCCGTGCGGCGAGTCGACGATGCGCTACATTCCCGCTCTCAACATCCCTCGGGACCTTCTCGATGCGGGCCTCGATGTCCTCGACGACGCGTTGAAGGCTGTGAACCGCGCTCGCTGAGATGCCCGGACGGACGAGGGTCGAACCCCGACTTCGTGACGTTCAAATAGGGCTGGCTCATTCTCGGCTGGCATGGCAGAGGGTGGAGGAGTCGCTCCCCCGCCGGAGGCACGGCGGAGGGGAGGCAGGGGAATCATTGCGGTCGTTGTGGTTGTCGTCGCGATCCTCGCATTCGTGGGCGGCCTTGCCCTGGGTCCCGTCGTGTTTCCGCCCGCGGCCCAGGTTCCGACGCTCGTGGTTGGCACGAATATCCCATTCCCGCCTTTCGAAGATTACAACACGACGACGAACACGTTCTTCGGGTTCGACATCGACATCGCGAGGCTCATCGCCCACGCATCGCACCGGACCCTGGTCGTGAAGAACTTCGCGGACTTCGACGCACTCCTCGCCACGGTGGGCAAGAACGGGGTGGACATAGCCGCCTCGGCCATCACCTCGACGGGGGCGACGGGCGCGAACCGCAGCACGTTCCTGACCTTCTCCACCACGTACTATGACGCGAACCAGGGCGTGCTGATCCAATCGTCGAATCCGGCTGGCGTGAGCTGCCCCTCCAGCAACTGCTCGAATCCAAGTATCCTGGACAAAACGAATTACGTGATCGGGGTCCAGCGCGGCACGACAAGCGAGTCCTGGACAAACGCTCACATCAAGAATGCGACCGTGCGAAACTTCACGGGGGTGGACACAGAGCTCGCCGCCCTGCGGTCCGGTGCCCTCACGGCCGTGATCATCGACAACGGTCCCGCCGGGGCGTTCGCGGCTGGCTCGGGCGGCGCGCTCGTCGTTGCGGGAACAATCTTCACCGGGGAGCAGTACTCGTTCGCTGTGGCTCATTTGGATCCCCAGGATCTGATCCCCGTGATCAACGGCGTGATCTTTACGTCCCAGCAGAACGGCACCTATCAGCAACTGATCACGAAATGGTTTGGCTAGGTCCGCGCAGCGGGGCTCGTACGCCCCGCGTCTCCCTTTCCCGTTCCACACGACCGATCCGAGGCTCAGTACTTGGTCCAACGGCGGTGGCTGCAGTCTCTGAAAGCGTGGGTTCCCCGATGGGGGATCTCCGCGACGGGTCGTGCGGACTTCCGACGCAACGCGACCCGGTTCATCTTCAGAGTCTTTGCGGGCCTGGGCATCACGGCGCTCGGCTTTGGTCTGGTGATCTGGCTCGGGACCCTGCGCTACTACAATCTGGGGTACGCGGAATCCATCCTTCCTGGCCTTGTTCAGGGTTTCTTGGTCACAATCCGCCTCGTCGCGGTCGTCATTCCGCTCGGTTTCACTCTCGGATTCCTCTTCGGCTGGGCGCGCACCACCCGTTCCCTCGTCCTGCGCGGTCTTGGCGCGGCATACGTCGAGGTCTTTCGCGGCCTTCCTCCGATCGTCCTCATCTTCTTCAGCTATCTAATCACGACGCTCGCCATCCTGAATCTCTCGAAGAATCCGTTCATTGCGGGTGACGTAGCCCTCTGGATGGGCGCGATCGCCCTTTCTCTGCACTCCGGCGCCTACCAAACCGAGATCATTCGCGCCGGAATCCTGTCCGTCCCAACGGGGCAAATCGAGGCGGCGGACTCAGTCGGCCTAAGCCGTTGGCAGACGATGTTTCGGGTGACGCTCCCCCAGGCGTTCCGGGTCTCGCTCCCGCCCCTTGGAAACGAGTTCGCTTCGGTCATCAAGGACACCTCCCTCCTGAACATCATCGGATGGCTCGATCTCGCCCAGATCGGGCTTCTTCAGGTCCCGGCCGCGCTCAATGCGGACTTCAACCTGGTCTTCATCATCTGGATTGAGATTGCCATGCTGTACTTCGTGCTCACCTTCGCGGTCACGAAGGTGGTCCGGTTCGTGGAGAACCTCTACAAGGTGCCCGGCCTGGAGGCCGCCGAACTATGACTATGTTGCGGATTCAGGGACTTCACAAGTCGTTCGGGACGTTGCACGTGTTGCGGGGCGTGGATCTCGACGTGAATCGGGGTGACGTCCTCTGCATCATCGGTCCGTCCGGGTCCGGAAAGTCGACGCTCCTGCGTTGCACGAATCTCCTTATCTACCCGGACCAAGGCGACATCTTCCTTGACGACGTCAAGGTGACCACCCGCGATGTCCGGCCCGAGTGGGTCCGCCAGCAGATCGGGATGGTGTTCCAGCAGTTCAACCTCTTCACGCACCTGACCGCCCTCCGCAACGTGACGTTGGCCCTCGCCCGCGTGAAAGGAATGGATTCCGCGGCTGCTCGTTCCAAAGGGGAATTCGAGCTTGAGCGCGTCGGGCTTGCCGACAAGAAGGACGCGTACCCGGCTCAGCTCTCCGGGGGACAACAACAACGGGTCGCCATCGCGCGCGCTTTGGCCATGGACCCGAAAGTGATGCTGTTCGATGAACCGACGTCCGCGTTGGACCCCGAGTACATCCACGAGGTCCTCGACGTCATGAAGCTCCTTGTCGAGGAGGGGATGACGATGATGGTCGTCACGCACGAAATGGGGTTTGCCAAGGAGGTCGCTGATTCGATCATCTTCTTCGATCAAGGCCAGATTGTCGAGCGCGGTTCTCCCGAGGAGATCTTCGACCGTCCGGGCCATGAACGCACGAAAGCATTCGTCGGCAAGATCCTTCGGTGAGACGATGGTCAAGAATCCCCAGAGCGGGCACCCACCGAACGGGGAAGGCGCGATGGAGCGTGCCCCGAAATCTCCGACTTGGGCCTCGCAGGCCCGACGTGCAGCGCTCGCAAGCGCCCCCGCCGCCCTCATGGCCGGGATCGTAATCCTATTCGTCCTGGCGTTTCTCGGCACGCTGGCATACATCGGCCTGATCGACGCCGTCTTCATCCTCCGACGATGGCCTACCGCGTACCTCCCCCTGTGGAGCGGGCCGCTCTGGAACTCCCTCTTCCTCACGATCGCCTCGTACGTGCTCGGATTCGCGGTTGCCGTGCCCCTCGGGCTCGTTCGCGCGTACGGAGTCGGAAAGACTCGAAACCGGATCGCGTTCTTCTTCTACACTCCCGTGACAGGCTACGTGCATGCGATCCGAGGCACGCCGTTCTTCGTGCAGCTCTGGCTCGTCTTTTTCGCGGTCCTCGAAGCGGCGCCCAAACTCAACGTGCTGGGATGGGACGTCTACTTCTGGGCCGGACTCTTTGCCCTCACGCTAAATACAATCGGCTACCAAGCCGAAGTCTTCCGGGGCGGCTTCCAAGCGGTCGGGCAAGGGCAAATCGAAGCCGCCAAGGCGGTGGGACTCACAGGCCCCCAGGTTTTCCTTCACATCACGCTGCCCCAAGGGCTCCGTCTGATTACGTTGCCCTTGACGAACGAATTCATCGCATTGTTCAAGGCGAGCACGATCGTCAGCTACATCTCCGTCTACGAACTCTTCGTTTGGGCCGAAAACCTCGGAGTGCGGTTCGGACACCCCATCGAAGGCTTCCTGATGATTTCCCTGTACTACTTGCTCATCAACATCCCACTGAGCCGCGGTGTGACCTACGTGGAACGTCGGCTCCGAATCCCGGGACTCGGGACACAGCCAGGCGGGGAATCGTTTGCCCTCCGCTTCATCGGCCGCGGCGATGAGACCCGCCGCGTCGCGCCCTCATCCCATGCGCAACCGATTCGCACGGCCGGCGGGCCGCGTCAACCGAGCAACGGGTTTGCTCAGGTGCCGACGAGATCCCGCGGGCGGCTCGTACCAGCCGGACGACAGCGACCGCGAGACGGGGACGACGACCGCCCGGTCCCGGCCTGCTTGCCGGCCACAACGGCGGCAGCGGAACGAGGCCTCCGTGCCTCGTGACTTCATCCGGATACCACAATGCCCGCACAATGGATTCGCAATTTTCTCCCACACGCTGGCGAGCGCGAGCACGCGGAACTTCTCTAGATTGATTGTGCGAGGTTCGCGGCGTACGGAGCCCACGACCTCGAGCGCATCCCCCAGGGCTAGGGCGCGTACGGCTTCTCGGAATCTCTTTGACGGTTCATACGCGGTCACTTCCCGCGAGCCGAGGCGGAAGACGACGTGGCCTCCCGGCAGAGTCCTCGCGGGTGCGGTGACTCGACCCACAAAACGGCCGGCCGTGCCAGGCACCACGGCAGGACCGCGGAGTACGTGGTCATCAGTGCCTTGGTTGGTGAGGAAAAGCAGCCAACGGCTCGGACGCTCGGATCGAAGGATCTTGACGGCCTTTTCGAGATCGGTTGGGCTGTCCCCGCGCACACCGAGCAGCACCGGGCAAGGGGTCCGGGGAGAGATGACCACGCGGTCGCTATCGTAGTCGTAGTTGTTGAACGTGCTCGGATAGCGACGATCCATTCTGCGAACGGATGTCGGGTCGACCGCTCGGGCCGTTCCCCAGCGGGACGCCTCTCGATACGCCAGGACCTCCCATGTGCGATCGTGCGGCCGCCAGGAACATGCCGCCGACGCCCCGATGACCCCGCGGCCTGACTTCCACTCGCGCCATCGTCCCAGTCCGCGAATCTCCGCGAGGGCTTCGGACCTCGAGACGATTGAACGGACTGCCCGCCAGTACAACCCGGGGAGCGGCTTCTTGCGCAAGACCACGAGTCCGGGGTCCGTTCCATCGGCTTCCAAGTCGGACCACCGCTCGATTAGCGCACTGATGCGCTCGACCACGTCGTCCGGTTCGGGTCCGGCCCCACTCTGAGGATAAACTCGAACGGAACGACCCTCAATCGAGCCGGCGACGACGGTGTTCCCACGCCCGCGGCCCACGCACAGACAAATCGCTCCGTTCCCGCGGGTCTTCCATGGGATGTTCGGGTTGAGACGGACAAGCCGCGGGTATCCGATCAGGTCGAAGTCCGTAGTCAAGTCGCGGACGATTTCCGTTGCCAGGAACGTCGTGCACATGCCGCGGAGGCTGTCGGTATCATCCACGCCAATCCAGAGGACCATGACAAGCACCTCGAAGTCGCTTCACTCCCAAAAAGGCCGCGGCTCCGAACATTCATATAGCGTCGGCCCCTTCGAAGCGCGTCATGCCGGTGAAGACGTTCGAGTTCTCCAGCGTCGACGGCCGCCGGTTCGTGAAGCCGACCGACCGTTGGGTCAATCTCCGAGTGGATCACAACAGTTCCGTGACGCTCGTCTCCGAGATTGGCGAGCGACAGGCCTCCGTGGACTTTCGCTTCACAGCGAACTATCACGCGTCGGAAGCAGTCGTCGGCCTCATCCAGATCGAGGGGAACCTGCTCTGGGAGGGCGACGCGAAGGCGCTCGTCAAGGGGTGGTCTTCCGGCGGACAGATGCCGCCCGAGGTTGCGCAGGAGATCCACACGGTCATCATGACGAACTGCATCCCGGAGGCGGTCATCCTCGCCCGCGAGCTACGCCTGCCGCCGCCGGTCCCGATTCCCCAGGTGAACATCCCGCAACAGCCCGGAAAGCCTGCGAAGGGGCGGTCTCCGGAAATCGCCTAATCACTTGATGTGGTCCAGGGAGAACGACCCGATCGAGACGCTCGACTTCGTGTACGTATAGCGAATCCAACCGCGGCTCTGCACGTCGCAGATCCCTTTGATGCTCATGAACGACTTCAGCTGTTCGACCTTGAACTCAATGCTGCCGTCCATCAGGGATCCGAGCATCTGGATCTCCTGCTCCTCGTGCATCCCCTTCTCGATCACGTAGAAGGCGACGGCCTTGTCCCGCTTCCGCCGGCCGACGAACGGTTGGAGGAACTTGAACGTCGTCGTCGGGTCCAGGTACGCGATCAGCGTCGAGACGCTGCGGAACCCAAGGCGGTAGGTCGGATACTTCTTCTTCCACTCGCCTGCCTTCGCGTCGACGGCCTTCAGGAGCGCCTGGTGATCCGTCGGGTCATCGATGTACGTCGTGTTCGCCTCCGACGCGTCCGCCCCCATCGACTTCGAGTATGCATCAATGTACTCGACCAAGCCGAGCTTCTCGTACTCCTCGTAGCCCGGCAGGACGAACGCCATCTCCTCGCGGATGTCCGCGGGCGCTTTGTCTGTGAGAATCCACAGGACCGGAGCTCCCTTCTTCAGACCCTCCGCCATGAAGAGGTCGACGAGGACCTCCTTGCCTACGTACGCGGGCCCGTAGACGGACGCGTTCGTCCCGAACGGGATGCCGCCGAACATGAGGTCGTCGAGGCGCGCGATCCCGGTCTTGCCTTTCTGCTGCTTCACTTCGACCTGGAGCTCTTGCTCGCGGGCTTCGATGTCTTCCGTGATGAGGCCCTGCTCCCGCAGCCGGAGTTCCTCCATCTTCTGGGTGAGGTACTTCTCTTTCGTCCGGACCTCTTCCTCCTTCGCGGTAATCTGGCTCTTCAGCTCCTCGAGCCGGGACTTGAGTTCGAGTTCGTTCACGGAACCGCCCAAGGCCCTCGCTTCCGCAACCTTTCGCTGCTCCGCCTGGATCAGCTTTTCGCGGTACAAGAGGTCTTCCTCCCTCCGGAGAAGTTCTTCCTCTTTGTAGGTCAGTGGCTCTTTCACTTTCTTGACTTCATCCTCCTTAATCTGGAGCTCCTCTTGCAAGCGTTGGAGCTCCTGTTCCCGCAGTAGAATCTTCTTTTCCTTGAGGAGGACGTCTTGCTCTTTCTTCGAGAACGCCAGTGTGACTTCCGACTTCGACTTGCCCTCGAACGCTTGGGCCTCCGACCGAACCTTGTCTTCGATCTTGGCCTTGCCGATTTCCTCCTCGAGGACGATGATCCGCTTCTTGAATTCCTCTTCCTTCGAGAGATAGTCGTGTTCCATTTCCCGGAGCTCCTCCTCGAACCGGCGCTTCAGCTCCTCGCTCGGGGCGCCGCCGCCCTCGGCCGAGGCCGACGCGGCGCGCTCCTCCTTCACCTTCAGGACCGCCTCCCGTTCCGCGAGGCCGATCTCCCGCTTCTTCAACTCCCGCTGGTCCGGCTTGAGCTTCCCGAGCCCCGCCTCGACCTGCTTGCGGAGCTGCTCGTTCACGGAGCGCTGCTCCGCGATCTGGGCATCGAGCGCCTCGCGGGCCTTCGCCTCCTGCTCGAGTCGCTTCTTGAGCTCCGGCGAGACGCCGGCCTTGAGTTGCTGGGTCTTGACATACTTGATGACCGCAATCGAGCCCTTCTTGATGTGCTCGATCTCTTGCTCCAGCTCTTTGCGCTTCGCGAACTCGGTCTGGAGTTGTTTCGACAGGTTCGCGGACTCCTCGATGTACTTGACCGGGTCGAACTTGCCTTGACGAAAATTCGCCAGCTCCCGATTCAATGTGGAGCGCATCGCATCGAGTTCGGCCCGAAGGCCGTCGACTTCGAACGCCTTCGCGCGCAACGCCCGGACCTTGTCGTCGGACATCCGTTCATCGGCGGTTTTGAGAGGTTTCCCGCCCCCGGACGCGGTCGGCACGCCGATCCACTCCTGGAACGCCGTGTCCTCCCCACCGAGCCACTTCCGCAGCGCTTCGTCCCGGGCGTCCCCGGACGGTGTCGCGAGCCAAGCGGCTGACCCGCCGCCCGAATCGCCCTTGGGCCACGACGCGGCGGCCGCGTCGGTGCTCTTCGGTGGATCCGACTGTTTCGTGCCGCAGACGACGCACTCGCCGTGCGGGTTCACCTCCCCGCCGCACACGCGGCACGCCGGCGAGACGGTTTCCTCCGTCGGCTTCACCGCCATCGGGCCTGTGCCTCCCAGCGCATGAACTGCACGACCGACCCGGATGAACCGGTTCTTGGCGACTACGAACCCACAGGGTATTTAGTCGTATTGACTCGAATATCATGGAGCAACCTAGCCGGTTGCGCGAACGCGAACGCGCTCCGTGCACGCACGGGCCGGAGCAGTATTTATACGGCCGGACGAGTCTGACGGTCACAGCGGAGTGCGGAGGCGGGCGGGCCGTGGGGACGGAGGGCGACAAGCGGATTATCATGCGGATCGACCCGAACGACGAGTCGATCACCCTCAAGGACATCATGCAACGGATTCAAGAAATCCAGCGTCAGAACCCGGACCTCGACGTGTTCTTCGACGGAGACGAGTATGCGGTCTGCTCGCGGCCGAAAGAAAAGGCACGGGCCATCGCGGAGACCGTCGAAGGCCGCAAGAAAGCGTGAGCATCCGAAGCTTTTTTCCCGCGCGGCGTATAGCGCCGACTATGCTCCCGAAGAAGCCCACGAAAGCCGACCTCACATCCGTCCCGATCGAACACCTCGATCTCGAGAAGACACAGACGGTCGCGGACCTCGTCGACGGCTACAAGCACATTTCCTTCCAAGCCCGGACGTTGGGCCTCTGCGCGTCGGTCCTAGAGAACATGATGACGGACCCGAAGTGCACGGTCTTCTTCGGAGGCGCCGGCGCACTGACCCCGGGCGGGCTGAAGAAGGTCATGCGGGACATGGTCGAGTTCGGCCTCGTGGACGTCGTGGTGACGACGGGTGCGATTGCGTACCATGACTTCTACGAGGCGCACGGCCACCGGCACTACCGCTCGTCCCCCGATGCGGACGACATCGTCTTGCGGGAGCACTTCCTCGATCGCGTGTACGACACCCTCGCGGACGAGTCCTTGTTTCGGGAGTGCGACGACGAGATCGCGGCGCTCGCGGACTCCCTCGAACCTCGGCCGTACAGCAGCCGCGAGATTTTGTGGGACATGGGGAAGATCGCATCCAAGGATCCGACGAGCCTCGTCGGCGCGTGCTACCGCAAAGGCATCCCGTACTTCGTCCCCGCCCTGAACGACTCGTCGATCGGGATCGCGCTGGCGAAGCACCACCACGATCGCGTCAAGAAGGGCCGAGAGCCGATCGCCCTCGACTCGATCAAGGACAACTACGAGATCGCGCAGGTGAAGCTGAAGTCCCCGAGGACCGGGGTGTTCTACGTCGGCGGAGGCACGCCGAAGAACTACATCTCGCAGGTCGAGGTGATCCAAGAAGTCATGGGCTACCCGGAGAACCCGCACATGTACGCCGCGCAGATCACGACGGACGTCCCGCAGTGGGGCGGCCTCAGCGGCTGCACCTTCGAGGAGAGCCAATCGTGGGGCAAGTTCCACAAAGACGCGAAGATGGCGCAGAGCCTCGTCGATGCGACGATCGGCCTTCCGATCCTCATCGGGTATCTCCTCCAGAAAGGCGTCGCCAAGAAGCGGAAGCAGAAGCGGTATAAGTGGGAAGGAGAAGAGCTCGTGGAGCTCAAGTGAGAAGGCCGGCTAAGAGTCGCGAAGGGAACGTGCGTACTCCCGCAGCACATCTTCCTGCTCCGGCTCGATCACCCCACGTAGTGTGCCATATGCCTTGTCGGCCCGTTCTCGGATCTCCCGAATCGCAGCATCGGACGATACGCCCTGATGAATCAGGTAGGCCGCCAGCATCGTGCCGGTCCGGCCGCGACCGGCGTAGCAATGGACGAGGACCTTCTTTCCTTCCGCGTGCTTCGCATCGACGAAGGTCACAAACTCATCGATCTGATCGAGGGTCGGCGCTGTGAAATCGTCGACGCAGATCTTCTTGTGCTCGAACCCCGCGTCCTCAATCTCGAACGTATTGAGCCGGTCGCACTCGAGGCTCACGACGACGGAGTAGCCCATCTTCCGAAGACGGGCGAAGTCCCATTCCATGTACGCGGGCCCAGGCAGGCCTGCAAGGCGGCCGCCGTCGACCGTGTAATAGAGCATCTCCGTGCGGAGGCCCATCGCCCCGCAGTAGTTCAAAATAGCGCCCCACCTATCGTCGCCGACATGGCCCGCGGGCGGATGACGATCGGCCTCTACAACTCC
>Ga0099827_10000072_pt1 | contig 31442 bp, 22 predicted proteins | sample CZO8metaG_FD_79339 | JGI IMG/M metagenome (GOLD analysis project Ga0099827, IMG submission 79339) | Vadose zone soil microbial communities from the Eel River Critical Zone Observatory, Northern California, USA - CZOApr15con1.8 metaG | ecosystem: Environmental > Terrestrial > Soil > Vadose zone ...
CGGCGCTGTCGTCCGATCCGGAAGACCCCGCGTTTGCGCCCGAGCGCGTCTCGCCGCTCGACCAGAGGTCGATCTACCAGTCGATCAGCGGCCTGTCCGTGCGCGCGATCGACCTGCTCCGGACGCAGCTGCGGCGGATCCCCGCCGACGCGCGCGACGACGCCAACAAGGTGCTGGAGCTGGAGTCGCGAATCGGCCACATCCTCAAGTCGTTCCTGTCGCGTCGCCTCACCGCGAGCAGGATCCGCATCCACGGCGACTATCACCTGGGCCAGGTGCTGTACACCGGCCACGACTTCGTGATCATCGACTTCGAGGGAGAGCCGACCAGGACGCTTTACGAGCGCCGGCTGAAGCGCCTGGCGATGCGCGACGTGGCGGGGATGCTGCGCTCGTTCTCGTACGCGAGCCAGGCCGCGCTCCGCTCGCAGCAGGTCACTCCCGAGCGGCTCGCCGAGCTGCAGGGGTGGGCGCGTTTCTGGGTGGATTCGGTCTCGGCGGTGTTCTTGAAGAGCTACCTCGCGACCGCCGGCAACACATCATGGGTGCCGCAGAACCAGGAGGATCTCGAGCTGCAGCTCACGACCATGCTGCTGGAGAAGGCGCTGTACGAGCTCCGCTACGAGCTCAATCTGCGGCCGGATTGGGTCCGCATCCCGCTTCGTGGGATTCTTGACCTGGTGACGCCTTCATGAGCGTGACAGCGCGGTCGCTGCTGAGCCCGTTCGACCTCCACCTGTTCAACGAGGGGACCCACGGCCACCTCTTCGACAAGCTGGGCGCCCACCTCACGCACGAGCCGGACGGGACGTACTTCGCGGTCTGGGCGCCGAACGCCGACACCGTGAGCGTGATCGGCGACTTCAACCAGTGGGACAAGAACGCCAACGGCCTGTACGCGCGCGAGACGTCGGGGATCTGGGAGGGCTTCATCCCGGGCGTCGGCCATGGCGCGCTCTACAAGTACAACGTCCACTCCAAGGTGACGCGCAGCCGCGTCGACAAAGCGGACCCGTTCGCGAGCTTCTCGGAGGCGCCGCCGCGGCAGGCGTCGATCGTCTGGGACTTGAGCTATGACTGGGGCGACGAAGGCTGGATGAAGAACCGGCGCGCGGCCAACGACCGCGGCGCCCCGTTCTCCGTGTACGAGGTGCACCTCGGCTCGTGGATGCGTGTGCCGGAGGAGGGAAACCGCTGGCTGACGTACCGCGAGCTCGGACCGCGGCTTGCCGACTACGTCTCGCGCATGGGGTTCACGCACGTCGAGTTCATGCCGGTGATGGAGCACCCGTTCTACGGCTCGTGGGGCTACCAGGTGACGGGCTACTTCGCGCCGACGTCGCGGTACGGGACGCCGCAGGATTTCATGTTCCTGGTCGACTACCTGCACCAGAACGGGATCGGGGTGATCCTCGACTGGGTGCCGTCACATTTCCCGGCGGACGAGTTCGGCTTGCAGAACTTCGACGGCACACATCTCTTCGAGCACGCCGACCCGCGCCTGGGCGTGCACCCCGACTGGGGGTCGTCGATCTTCAACTACGGGCGCAACGAGGTGCGTGGATTTCTGCTTAGCTCGGCGCTCTGCTGGCTCGACCGCTACCACGCGGACGGGCTGCGGGTGGATGCGGTGGCATCGATGCTTTATCTCGATTACTCGCGCAAAGCGGGCGAGTGGGTCCCGAACAAGTTCGGCGGCCGCGAGAACCTCGACGCCGTCGACTTCCTGCGCCGCTTCAACATCGAGATCTACAAGGAGCAGCCCGACGTTCAGACGGTCGCCGAGGAATCGACGGCGTGGCCGCTGGTGTCGCGGCCGACTTACGTCGGCGGGCTGGGGTTCGGGATGAAGTGGGACATGGGCTGGATGCACGACACGCTCTACTACTTCGAGCGCGAGCCGGTGCATCGCAGGTTCCACCACCAGAACCTGACGTTCAGGATGCTGTACGCGTTCGGCGAGAATTTCATGCTCCCCCTCTCGCACGACGAGGTCGTGCACGGGAAGGGATCGCTGATCGGGAAGATGCCTGGCGACGACTGGCAGAAGTTCGCGAACCTGCGGCTCCTGTTCGGCTGGATGTACGCGCAGCCGGGGAAGAAGCTCCTGTTCATGGGCGGCGAGTTCGGGCAGTGGAAGGAGTGGGACGTCGAGTCCTCGCTCGACTGGCACTTGCTCGACCATCCGATGCACGGCGGACTGCGGTTGTGGGTGGGTGACTTGAACCGGGTCTTGCGCGAGGAGAAAGCGCTGCACGAGCTGGACTTCGACCCGGCCGGCTTTCAATGGATCGACGTCACGGACGCGGACCAGAGCGTGGTGTCGCTGATGCGGCGGGGAAGGTCACCAGAGGACGTCATCGTGGCGGTGTTCAACTTCACGCCGGTGCCGCGGTACAACTACCAGATCGGGATCCCTTCGGGTGGGCGGTGGAGGGAGCTGCTGAACGGCGACGCGCCGCTGTACGGGGGGAGCGGGACGGGGAACATGGGCGGTGTGGACGCGGTGCCGGTGGCGGTGCACGGGCATGGGCACAGCGTCACGCTGACACTGCCGCCGCTGGCGGCGTTGTTCCTGAAACCAGAGCCCGCCGAACCTGCGCAGTAACGACGTCGGGTTAGCAGACACGTCCCCTTCACGCGCCAACCCAGCTCGTCAAGACGCCGTTTTGCGCAAAACACCTGATCTTGCGGGCCGGGAATGGCCTGTTTTGCGCAAAGCGGTAAGTCAGGGCGCGATTACGTAGGCCCCGGATACGTCTTCATCCCGGCGACCACCGGGTGCGAGACCTCGATGAACCGGCTCACCCCGCCGGCGTGGCCGCCCGGCCGGCCAGGCTCATCTCGTCCAGCCGGGTTGCCACCAGCTGAAACCCGTGGTGCAGGCGGCGGTAATAGGTCGGCCGCGAAAGATAGAGCCGCTCCGCCACCACCTCGTGGCTGCCTACTCGCCGGACGTAATAGTCCAGGAGCACGCGGCCGCACTCCGCGTCCCGCGTCGCCGCCGACCCCGCCAGCTCACCGATCACGTCCACCAGCACCTCGCGCAGCTCGATCGCCGCGCTCCCGCCACGGGACAGACCCGGCAGCTTCGCCAGCGGGTTTCGCCCCAGCGCCTCCGGCGTGCCGAGGTCGTCGAGCGCCGACCGCACCAGCTGCTCGCGGACCGAGTTGTCCGGGTCGAGCGTCCAGTGCTCGTCCGGAGCGGGCGATTTGACCAGCACCTCGTATGGCTCGAACACCGCGCCGGGCAGGCCGGCGCGCAGCATCCGCCCCATCATCCAGGTCAGCATCGTGGCGGCGAAGATCGTGCCGAGCGACAGCGAAAAGCCCCACGTCGAGCCCGCCGGCAGGAGCGCGACCTCGACCAGGTAGGAGGTCGCGAACGCGCCGCCGATCACGGCGCACAGCGACGCCGAGGGCTTGCCAGCGCGCCGAGCGGTCCACGCCACCCACGCGTCGGCGGCGAGGCCGGTTGCCACCATCACGGGGACCAGCTGGAAATGCGACTTCGTGATCGTCACGAGCACGCCGTTGAGCGTGAAGACAAACGTCATCGAGCCGGGACGGAGCTTGAACCCGCTGTTCAGCAGCAGCCCGGTGCCGGCCAGGATCACCGCCTGGGCCAGGATCGAGGCCACGCCGATGTTCTCGCCCAGCCACGTCGCATGCGCGATGACCGGCCGGAAGTCGTAGTCCCCGGCCGCCCAGGGGTCGATCAGCGGATGGATGAACTGGGTGGCGAACGTCAGCACGGAAAGCAGCAGGGCCGCGGATGTCAGCGTCACCGGGCCCGCGACAGTCTCGCCGCGGCGCGCGGCCGCGCGCAGTGGCCCGCTGACGATCACGGCGGCGGCGCCCATCTCGATCAGGTGAGGCGGCGTGAACAGCGCGTCGAGACCAAGTCCGTTGGAGACGAATACCGGCGCCCAGAAGGCCTGGTCGACGATCCAGGCGGCGCCGAAGACCAGGGCCGCGGCGAAGGTGCCGGTCTGGCCGTCCGGCAGCGCCCGGTTCCACAGGCGGCCTTCCCTTAGCCCGGCGGCAAAGCTCGCGAACAGGTACAGGGTCAGCAGCGACCACGACGCCGTGACGGTGGTGAAGCCCGCCTTCTCGAACGTGTCCAGGACGCGACCTGGCTGGCTTACGTAGGCGTACGCGGTCAAGTACGCGCCAAGCACGAACCACGTCGCGAGCACGACGGCGACCGCGTCGACGGCCCGCGGATCCTCGATGAAACGGCGCAAAACCTTCAACCGCTCCATCCCCGGCCAACCATAACGTGCTTTTGAGACGCATTTCGACACCCGGCTGAGACTGCGGGTGAGACCGGATCGGGGGAACCCTTGGCCGCGTCGCCGTCAGATCCGTGTTCAAGGCAGGAGGGACCCCGATGTCAGCAAGCCTCGAGATGGAAGAAGGAATCGTGACCCTGCCGGTGCTGGAAGCGCCGGCAACGCTTGACCCGGAGCCGGTTCTTCGCGGCCCCGAGCCGGTCGTGCCCAAGGCCAAGGAGCAGCGCCCCAAGCCTCCCTGGCTGAAGACGGCCGTCCTCGGCGTGGCGGCGGTCATCGCCACCGGCACGCTGGGCTACGTCGCCAACACCGCGGCCCAGCAGCGCAACCAGGCCTACGACGCGTTCGTGAGCACCAGGGCGACGCTCGTGGCCACCGACACGGCGCTCACCCAGGCGAAGCAGGACGCGGCCACCAAGAAGGTGACCGCCGACTACGTCTCGATGTACGTCGCGGACACCGGCCGCATCGAGACCGACTACCAGGTCGTCGGCGCGTGCGACAGCTTCAGCTCTTGCCGCACCGGGTCGCAGCAGCTGCTCGAAGACCTGCAGAAGTTCCAGTCCGACCGCAGCGCGGCGACTGTGCCAGGCGGGCTCAGCGCGAGCGACGCCAGCCTGGGCGACGCGCTCAGCGCGGCCATCGCGGCGGACCAGGAAATCGTCTCCGGCCTGGACACCGACAACATCAACAAGCTCAAGGACGGCTTCCAGAAGCTCGACGCGGCGATGCTCAACGTCGCGAAGGCGGAAGCCTCGCTTGGCACCGGGTTGAAGTGAGCCAATTTCCCCTCACCCGGCTGGTGGCGGCGGCGGTCGTTGTGACCGTCGCCGTCATCGGCCTCGGCTCCGGATGGCACGCCGCGGCCTCGCTCGAGCAGCAGGTGCGCGCGCAGCAGCAAGCCATCGCCGCCGTGCAGAGGCAGGTCGCGGCGCTCCAGTCGCGGCAGACGGCCGACGTCGACTGGAGCGCTGTGGCGGCCGCGGTCGAACCCTCCGTCTTCACCATCGACACGGGTGACGTCCTGGGCTCGGCCTGGGTCGCTCACGCCGACGCCAACGGCTCCGACCTCGTCACCAACTTCCACGTCGTCGCCGAGGCCTACTCCGCCGGCACCTCCACCGTGCAGGTCAGGCACAAGGACAGCGCGGTCACCGGCACGATCGTCCGCGTCGACCCCAACGACGACCTCGCGATCATCCACGTCGCCGCGCGATTGACCCCGCTTTCCTCGGTCGCGATCCGGCCGAAGGTCGGCGCCGAGGTGATGGCCGTGGGCTCGCCCCTCGGCCTGGACGGCACGATCTCGGTCGGCGTCGTCTCCGGCTACCGCAGCCTCGACGGCAGCGATTACATGCAGTTCTCGGCGCCGATCAGCCCGGGCAACAGCGGCGGGCCGGTCGTCGACGAGCAGGGCCACGTGCTGGCCGTCGCGTCGGCCAAGCTCGTGGGCTCCGGCGTAGAAGCGCTGTCACTGGGCATCCCCGTCCAGACCGCCTGCGGCGCCCTGGTCGTGTGCGACCGGGTCTAGAGGCACGGCCGGAAGACCTCGGCGAGAGATTCGGCGATCCAGGTGGCCCAGATCCGGGCGAAGCGACGAGCAGCGGAGCGAGCGCACACCTCCTGGGGTCCCCGCGCCGTGGTTGCGCGGGGGTGACGAGCAGCACAGGAGCTGAGCCCGGAGATGGGCCGCATTGGGCGCCGAAGATCCGTCGAGGGCCTTCCCGGCCGGGCCTCTACGGCTGGGGCGAGGGCGGCCCGACGCTGACGAAGCGATGGGTCGCCCCCGTCTCGGCGTGGATGACGTGCATGACCGCGTTGATCAGCGCCAGGTGGGAGAACGCCTGCGGGAAGTTGCCGAGGTGGCGGCCGCTGCGGGGGTCGATCTCCTCCGCGTAGAGCTGCAGCGGGCTCGCGTACGAAAGCAGCTTCTCGCATAGCTCGCGGGCGCGGTCGAGCTCGCCGATCTCGACCAGCGCCGAGACAAGCCAGAACGAGCAGATCGTGAAGGTGCCCTCCTCACCGCTCAACCCATCGTCCGTCTGGTCGGTGCGGTAGCGGAGCACCATCCCGTCGACGGTCAGCTCCTCGGCGATCGCGAGCACCGTCGCGCGCACGCGCGGGTCGTCAGGCGACAGGAACCTGACGAGCGGGATCAGCAGCACCGAAGCGTCGAGCGCCCTGGCCCCGTAGCGCTGGACGAAGACGCCGCGCTCGTCGACGCCGTGCTCGCAGATGTCCGACTTGATCTCGTCGGCGATGGACTGCCAGGTCTTTGCCAGCTCGAGGTCGCCGTGCAGCTCCGCGAGGCGGGCGCCGCGGTCGAGCGCGACCCAACACATGAGCTTCGAGGACGTGAAATGCTGCGGCTCGCCGCGCACCTCCCAGATGCCCCTGTCCGGCATCTTCCAGTTCTCGATCGCGCATTCGACGGCGCGCTTGAGGATCGGCCACACGACCTCGGGCAGGTAGTCGCGCGACTTCGTGTGCAGGTACACAGAGTCGAGCACAGCGCCCCAGACATCGTGCTGCGTCTGGTTGAAGGCGCCGTTGCCGATGCGCACAGGGCGCGAGCTTTCATACCCGCTCAGGTAGTCGATCGTCTTCTCGACCAGCTGCTGCTCGCCGCCGATGCCGTACATGATCTGCAGCTCCTTCTTCCCTGCCGCCGCGTCGGCGATGAAGTAGAAGAAGTCGTTCGCCTCGCGCGCGAAGCCGAGGGTGTACAGGCCCCAGAGCATGAAGGTGCCGTCGCGGATCCACGTGTAGCGATAGTCCCAGTTGCGCTCGCCGCCGATGGTCTCGGGCAGCGACGTCGTCGGCGCCGCCAGGAGCGCGCCGGTCGGGCTGTAGGTCAGACCCTTCAACGTCAGCGCGCTGCGCTGCAGGTAGCTCTGCCACGGGTGCTCGGGAAACTCGCCCCGGTTGATCCACTCGCGCCAGAATTCGGCTGTCTTCTCGACCCGCTCGAACGCCTCCTCCACCGTGGCCGGTGCAGGGTGCTCGGCCCAGTACTCCTTGCCGGTCGAGTGCCGTGAGCGCGTCCAGACCATGGCGACATACGCCCGCTCGCCCTGGCGCAGCGTCTGCGTCGCGTGTGCGCCCGGGCCTTCGAAGCCCACACGCATGTCGGTTACCAGCTTGATCGGCACCTCGTCCACGCCGCCGCTCGCAAGTCCCTCGTTGTAGCCCGTGCCTGAGTACTCCCACTTCGCCTCGGTTTTGCCGTAGTCGAACACCGGCTGGCAGTCGAGCGTCAGCTCGACCTGGCCGACGACGCACCTCGCGGTCCGCAGCAGGATGTGCTGCGCCTCGTAGTCGGACGGCGGGCGGCGGTAAGTGCCGGAGCGGCGCTGGCTGTGGTACCAGGGCCCGATGCACATGGCGTCGCGGACGATCAGCCAGCCGGTGCGGGTGCGCCAGGTCGTCTCGAGGACGAGCGTGCCGGGCAGGTAGCGGCGGCCCGCGGGCACGCCGACGCCGGTCGGGCCGAAGGCGAAGCTCCCGGCGCCGCGGTCGAGGATGGCCGCGAACACGCTCGGGCTGTCGGGCCTCGGCAGGCACATCCACTCGACGCGACCCGACGGCGCGATCAGGCAGTTGACCTCGCAGTCGGAGAGGAACGCGTACTCGGCGATGGGCGGGAACGGGCTCGTGACCGGCGGCTCGGCGAAGGACGGCGCCGGCTCCGTGACCGGCATGTGGCCGTCGCCGTTGGCGGCTGACGGCATGGATCGACCGAGGTCGGCTGGGCGAGCTTTGCGGGCCATCGGCTCTTCTACCGAGAGGATATGCCGCCGGGCCCGGCAAAATCGGGGCCTTCGGCTTGATTTCGCGGGGACCCCTGGGAGATCGCCGAGTGGATCCGCTCGAATACCTGGTCCGGCGTACCAGTGCCGTCGACGTGATGGATCCGCACGCCTTGCTTTCGATAATGATCGAGCACCGCCTCGGTCAGCTTGTGGTACTCCCGCATCCGCTCGGCGATGACCTCGCGCGTGTCGTCCGTCCGGCCCTCCACCTGCGCCCGGTGCAGGAGCCGGTCCACCAGAGCCTCCTCCGGCACCTCGAGGGCGACGATGAAGTCCACCCGGTGCCCCTCGTCCGCCAGCATCTGGTCGAGCGCCCGCGCCTGGGCGGCGGTGCGCGGAAAACCGTCGAGCAGCGCCCCCACTCCCATCTCGGCCTCCGGCAGCCTCGCCCTGACCACGTCGACGATCAGGCCGTCTGGCACCAGGTCGCCGGCGGCCATGATCCGGCCCACCTCCCTGCCCAGCGGCGTGCCCCTGGCCACCTCGCCGCGGAGGATGTCGCCCGTGGAGAGGTGGTGGATTCGGACGTCCTTCTCCAGGCGCGCGGCCTGGGTGCCTTTGCCGCTGCCGGGCGGGCCGAAAATAATTCCAATCACGGTGCGGTGAGCCTGATCTTGCGCCGCCGGCGCCACCAACCGCGGGCATGCTCGGCGAGAAGCTCCTCGATCGCCGGATCCGGCCCGGCGGCCTCGCCCTCCCTACTGAGCTCGAGCCAGCGCCTGGTCACCTCGACATAGACGTCGGCCTCGGTCCAGCCGGGCAGCTGCTCGAGGACCTTGTGCTTGCGGATCGCCTGCGCGATCGGGTGGTACACGTGGTCGTACCAGCTGGCCGCCGCCTCCGGCAGCGGCACCTGGCGGTGCTGCTCCAGGGACATGAAGTAAGCGTGGCCGAGGATGTGATCGAGGATCTCGTCGTAGCGACCCAGGCGGCTGCACTCGAGCCGCGCCTCGGGCCGAGTGCGGTGCAGCTGCGTGGTCTCGAGGAAGGCGGCGTACTCCGCGGCGCGCAAAAGGGACGCGGGGTCGGTCCCAGGCGGCAGCGGCGCGCGCGTCCTGACGTTGATGACGCGCGCGTTGATCGTCGGCCGACCAAGATTCCGCGCCACGGAAACACGGTGGTGGCCATCGATCACGTAGTAGCTGTCGTCCACCTTGTAAACGTCGATGGGCGGCAGCTCATCGCCTTCGACCATCGCCTGGTAGATGCGTGTCCAGCGCTCACGCATGCGCAGGTTGATGGGCAGAAAACCGGGGTCGAAGTCACTGGCCTTCGCGTCAGGCGCGACCGAGCCGACGATCTTGTCGAGCGGAATCTCGCGCACGCCACCCGCCGCGCGGCCCTCGACCCCGGCTGCCTTGAGCATCGGCTGTACGGAGCGCAGTCGCGGCACCCGGCCGGTCAGAATCGAGCGCAGGCTGCGCCAGAAGGCGCGCGCACGCGCGGAATCGAAGTCCTGAATCGCCCGTATGCGCTCCACGCCCACGGTGGGCTAGCGAGAGATCCGGACTACTACAGAAGCGCCTGTTCTGACTCGGCGTCGAAGAAGTGCATGCCGCGGGTGTCGAGACCCAGCTTGACCCTGTCGCCCGGCGAGACGTTCATGCGTGGGTCGACGCGAGCCGTGAGCTGGTCCCCGCCGACAGTCCCGTACAGGAACTGGTCGGACCCGAGCCGCTCGACGACGTCGACCTTCATGTCCATGGTCGGGCTGCCGTCGGCGATGCGGTCGGTGACCGCCTCGGGCCGGAATCCCAGCGTGCCTTTCTGCGCCGCCACAGGCTTCGGCAGCTTGACCTCGAAGCCGGAGGCTTTCGCCGATCCGTTGGTGATGGAGGCGGGGACGAAGTTCATGGTCGGCGTGCCGATGAAGCCGGCGACGAAGAGGTTCGCGGGATGGTCGTAGATCTCGCCCGGGGTGCCGACCTGCTGCAGGATGCCCGCGTTCATGATCGCGATGCGGTCACCCATCGTCATCGCCTCGACCTGGTCGTGCGTGACGTAGATGAACGTGGTCTGCAGGTCGCGGTGCAGCTTCTGCAGCTCGACACGCGTCTGGCCGCGGAGCTTGGCGTCGAGGTTGGACAGCGGCTCGTCGAGCAAGAAGACCTTGGGGCTGCGCACGATCGCGCGGCCGAGGGCGACGCGCTGGCGCTGGCCGCCGGACAGAGCGCGCGGCTTGCGCTTCAGGAAGTTGTCGAGGCCGAGGATGCGTGACGCGTTCCGCACGCGCTTGTCGATCTCGGTCTTCTTCATGTGTTGCATCTGCAGCGGGAAGGCCATGTTGTCGTACACGCTCATGTGGGGATAGAGCGCGTAGGACTGGAACACCATGGCGATGTCGCGGTCTTTGGCCGCGACGTTGTTGACGACGCGGTCGCCGATCAGGATGCGGCCTTCGCTGATCTGTTCGAGCCCGGCCAGCATGCGGAGTGCGGTCGATTTGCCGCACCCGGACGGGCCGACGAGGACCATGAACTCCTTGTCCTTGATGTCGACGTTGAAGTCCTTGACGACGGTGACGTCGGCGGTGTAGCGCTTGACTACGTGGTCATAAGTTACAGATGCCATCTTTTTATCCCTTCACCTTGTCCCATACCAATGCCGCCGACGCGGCCACTGCCCCAAGACAATTCTATTTACATCCTTGTAATTGGCAAATCCGCCTCCGGCGGTTCCGAAGTCGATTCTCGTACCACGAGGGTCGTGCTGAGCGGCGCCGGTGACTCGACGTCCCTGCCTTTCATACGCTCAATCAGCATCCGAGCGGCGATCCGGCCCTTCTCCACGATCGGCTGACGCACGGTCGTCAGCGGCGGGTTGGTCCACGCCGAGGCGGGCAGATCGTCGAATCCCACGACCGAAAGGTCTGCGGGCACGCGCATGCCCGCCGCCTGCGCCGCGGCGATCACCCCGATGGCGGCCATGTCGCTCATCACCAGCACGCCCGTCGGCCGGTGCGCGCCGGCGGGCAGCGACTCGAACGCTCGCGTCCCCGCCGCGACCGAGATTCCGGCGGTCACAAGGTGCGGCGTCGGGGCGCCCGCGGCTTCGATGGCCGCGTGGTAGCCCGCCAGTCGCCTGGTCGCGGCCGGTGTGTAGCTCATCTCCGCGCGAGCAGGCGGCAGAACGACGATCGCGAGCTGGCTGTGTCCGAGGCCCAACAGATGCGCGGCCGCCTCGTGCGCGCCGCCGCGGTCGTCGACGTTCACCACCGGGTGCTTCGTCGATTCCTCGGAGTCGATGAGCACCGCCGGCACGCCGATGCTGTCCAGGACCTCGATCGCGTGGTCCTCCGGCACCAGGCCGAGGCTGATGAAACCGTCGACCGAGGCCTGGCGGATCGCGCCCTCGAGCGAACCGTCGAGCGGGGGAACCAGCAGCAGCGTCAGGTCGTGCTCCTCGCACAGCTCGCCGAGACCCTGGATCAGCTCGCTCATGAAAGGGTTGGCGAAGACCGCGGAAAGGCGCTGCGGGATGAGGATGCCGATGGTGCCGCTGCGCCGCATGGATAGAGCGCGGGCGGCGGGGTGCGGCGTGTAGCCGAGGTCATGGGCAACGCCCAGGACGCGCTCGAGCGTGGCCTGGCCCAGGCGCTCGGGGTTGTTGAAGGCGAAGGACACAGCCGTCTTCGAGACGCCGGCCGCGCTGGCCACGTCAGCGATGGTGACCCGGGATACTCCAGGAATCATTGACCCGCTCCCCCACTGGAAAACCGCTTTAGTAAAGCGGTTTATCCGATCGTATTCGGCTCCTGGTGATCTGTCAAGGGCGATTTTCGACGGTCGATCGATCCGGACCCTGTTCTCCCCGACGAGCTCTTAACGGCGCTTGGGCGTCTGGGTGGCCGGGCGCAGTGATGACGGCTCGAGCTTGGGCTTGCGTTCGGCGGTCAGCAGTCCGTTCCGCTCCTGCTCGACGTCGGTGAGCTGCGTGTAGCAGAAGCCTTCCACGGGGCCGTGGTCCATGAGGCCTTCGATCAGCGCCCGGTACTCGCGAGTGAGCTCGGCGCCGTCCTTGACCTCGAGCCAGCCCCAACCGCCCGAGCTTGCCTCGCGGAGGCCGCCGAACTCGCTGACGATCACCGGCTCGTCGCGGTGGCGGAACCCTTCGTCGTAGACGGGATGCCCGTTGGCACTGCCGTCGAGCGCGGTGTGCAGGCGGCGGTAGCGCCGCGCGAGGTCGCCCGGCGGGGAGTAATCGTGGATGGTGCAGAGGTCGCTGAGCGCGTGCTGCCAGCCGTCGTTGGAGACGACGGTGCGCGTCGGGTCGAGCTCGCGGGTCAGGCGATAGAGCCCGGAGAGAAACTCGGTGCGGATCTCGGGCGGGATGCCGTCGAGGCCGAAGCTCTCGTTGGCGATCACCCAGTTGACGAGTGACGGATGGTCGCGGTCGCGCTTGACGAGCTCGGTCCACTCGGCGGTGAGGCGGCGCGCGGCCTCGGGCGAGTACTCGTGGAAGCTCGGCATCTCTGACCACACCAGGAAGCCGACAGTGTCCGCCCAGTAGAGCCAGCGCGGGTCTTCCGCCTTCTGGTGCTTGCGCGCGCCGTTGAAGCCGAACGCCTTCGCGAGCTCGATGTCGGCGCGCAGGGCGTCGCCGCCGCGCGCCGTGAGAAGGCCGCCTGGAAAGTAGCCCTGGTCGAGCACCAGCCGCTGGATGAACGGCTCGCCGTTCAGAAGCCACCTACCGTCCTTGGCCTCGACCTTGCGCAGGCCGAAATACGACTCGACCCGGTCTTCGCCCAGCCGGACCTCGACGTCGTAGAGCCGCGGCGAGTCGGGATGCCACGGTTCGACATGCTGGAGCGTGATGCGTCCTTTCGGCTCGCCGCCGGAGCTGCCGGCGACCTCGCCGTCCAGCCTGACGACGACGACGGCGCCTTCATCGACCTCGAAGGCGACGGCGCCTTCGTCCAGGTCGGGTATCAGGCGAAGGGTCGTAACGTGCCGTGCGGGCAGCGGCTCGAGCCACACCGGCTGCCAGATGCCAGTGGTCGCCGTGTAGAAGATCCCCTCCGGCGTCTCTGTCCAGTACTGCTTGCCGCGAGGCAGCGTCCTGTCGGCGAGCGAGTCCTCGGCGCGCACGACCACGACGTTCTCGCCCGGCCGCGCGGCGGCGGTGATATCGGCGGTGAACGGGCTGTGTCCACCCTCGTGCCGGGCGACCTCCACGTCGTTGACCCAGACCGTCGCCCAGTAGTCGACCGCGCCGAAGTGGAGGTGCAGACGCTCGCCACGCGGCGCCTCGAAGCGACGTCGGTACCAGACGACGTCACCCACCCGCTCACCGATGCCGGACAGGTCTGACTCGGGGCAGAACGGGACGTTGATCCGGCGGTCGAAGACCGGCCGGTCGCCGGCTCCGAACTCCCACTCGCCGTCGAGGCTGGACCACTCCTCCCGCCGGAGGCTGGGCGTTGGGTGATCAGGTCCAGTTCCCACGCGACACCTCCGTCTACCCCAAGAGTAGGGCGAACGTTCGCTCTCCCGCGCATAATACCCGGAGCGTGAGGGTGCGCAGGCCCACCAGACACGTCTCGGTCAAGGACGTGGCGGCCCGCTCTGGGGTCAGCTTCCAGACGACCAGCAAGGTACTGAACGGCGGCGGCTCCGTGTCGGACGCGACGAGGGCGCGCATCATCCGCGCCGCGAGCGACCTCGGTTACGTCCCCAACCTGCAGGCGCGGAGCCTCGTCATGCGGCGCACGCTGACCGTAGGCCTCATCACCGGCGATTTCAGCGACCCAGGGCTCAGCCGCACGCTCGCCGGGGCGGAGCAGGAGGCGCGGCGGCAGGGCTACGGGGTGGTGATCAGCAGCATCGAGCCCGAGGGCTCAGGCACCGAATACGCGCTGCCCGCCATGATGGAGCGGCGCGTCGACGGGATCATGCTCGCGGCGCCGCAGATGGAGGAAGACCGTGCGCTGAGCCATGTGCTCGACCGCACGCTGCCCATCGTCAGCATCCACCACATCGCGGGTGGCCCGATCTCGACCGTCGGCCCCGACGACGAGCTGGCGGGTTACCTGGCCAGCCGGCACCTCGTCGAACTCGGCCATCGCGTCATTGGCTCGGTGACGGGCATCCGCGGCCGGCGCCTCACGCAGAGCCGGCAGCGGGGTTTCCGGCGCGCGCTCGACGAGGCCGGGATCGAGAGCGCGGACGAGCTGGTCGAGGAAGGCGGAGACGAGGTGGCCGGCGGCACGGCGGCCGCCGCCCGGCTGCTGGAGGGCCGGCCCGACATCACCGCGATCTTCTGCCACCACGACCTCGGCGCGCTCGGCGTGATGCGCGCCCTTCGCGACGCCGGATGGCGCGTGCCCGAGCAATGCTCGCTGGTCTCGTGTGACGACCTCGACATGGCTGCCCACACCACGCCGCCGCTGACGACCGTGCACGTGCCCTTCTACGAGACCGGCGCCGAGGCGATGCGTCTCTTGCTGCGCGTGGTCGCGGACCCGAAGGTGCAGCCCGGCAGGGTGCTGCTGCCGGTGCACCTGGTCACGCGCGGCTCGACAGCACCTGCCGCGTAACCCCGGGCACCTTCCCGGCGGAGCGGATCGCCTGGCCCGCGCCGCGCAGCGACCCAAAGCGCGGGTCGATGTCGAGCCAGTCGCCCACCGCCGCCTCGCAGCCGTCGTCGGCGAAACGCATCGCCGTGATTCTCGTTTGTAATCGAGGATGAAATCGCTTCGCGCTAACGCATCATTTCCGGCCGTGAAACCGCTTCGCATCGCCCAGGTCGGCCTCGGCGCCCACGGGCGTAACTGGGCGAGGCGGGTGCTGCCGGACATCACCGAGGCCGAGCTCGTCGCCTACGTCGACTCCGATCCCTACGCGCTCGACGCCCTGCGCCAGGAGATGAACCCGCGCAAGGACATGGTCTTCGAGTCGCTGCGTGAGGCCATCGCGACGACGCAGCCGGAGGCGGTCCTCAACACCACCGCCCTTCCGGGCCACGTACCGGTGACCCGGGCCGCGCTGGACGCCGGGCTCCACGTCCTGATCGAGAAGCCGTTCGCCCCCAGCCTCGGCGGCGCGCAGGAGCTGGTCGACGTGGCCGCCCGCGCTGGACTGGTGCTGATGGTCAGCCAGAACTACCGCTACTTCCCCGCCCCCCGCGCGATCGCGCGGATCGTGCGCGAGGAGACGCTGGGCAAGCTGCACGAGGTCTCGATCGACTTCCGGCGCTACTCGCCGATCGGCCCCAGCGGCCGCGGCCGCCACCATCTCGAAGAGCAGCCGCTCCTGCAGGACATGTCGATCCATCACTTCGACCTCCTGCGCCTGATCGTCAAAGGCGAGCCCGAGCGCATTTACTGCGAGGCCTGGAACCCGAGATGGACGGCCTTCGGCGGCCCGTCGGCGACCGTCGCGTCGATCGTCTTTCCGGGCGTCGTCGTCGGCTACCGCGGCAGCTGGATCTCCGCCGGGCCGATCACGCCGTGGGCCGGCCAGTGGAGCCTCGAGTTCGAGCACGGGGAGGTCTTCTGGACCAACCGCGACGCCGACATGGCGAACGACAGGGTCGTGATCCGGCCGCGCGGCGCCAGGCCTCACTCGGCATCGATCCGCCCGATGGCGCGCACCGGCCCGTGGGGCACGATCACCGAGTTCGTCGACTGCGTGCGCACCGGTCGCGAGCCGGAGACGTCGGGCCGCGACAACCTCGGCACCATCGCGTTCGTGGCCGCCGCCGTCGAGTCGGCGGCAGTGCACGAACCCGTATCGATCTACCGGACCGGCGAAGCCCTCGCGATCTGAATGCCCCCGATAGCTATGGCGGCGTCTCAGGCAGGGTGACACGCCACCTCAACGTCACCGTCTGGAACGAGCACGTCCACGAGCGGCGCGAGCCTTCGGTCAAGAAGATCTACCCCGACGGCATGCACGCGCCGATCGTCGAAGGCCTGCGGCGTGAGCTCGGCAATGACGTCACGGTCAGGGTCGCGACCCTGGACGAGCCGGAGCACGGGCTCACCGACGATGTCCTCGCCGACACTGACGTCCTGACCTGGTGGGGCCACGCGGCGCATGACAGAGTCGCCGACTCGGTCGTCGACAGGGTGCACGCGCGTGTGCTCGACGGAATGGGCATCGTCGTCCTGCACTCAGGCCACTACTCCAAGATCTTCAAGCGGCTCATGGGCACGACGTGTTCGCTCATCTGGCGCTCGGACCCGGGTGGTGAGCGGGAGATGATCTGGTCCGTCAACCCGGCCCACCCGATCGCGGCCGGGGTGCCGCAGCCGATCGTCATCCCGCACCAGGAGATGTACGGCGAGTTCTTCGACATCCCTCCGCCCGACGAGCTCGTGTTCATCAGCTCGTTCGAGGGCGGCGAGGTCTTTCGCGGCGGTTGCTGCTACCACCGAGGCGCGGGGAGGGTCTTCTACTTCAGCCCGGGCGACCAGGAGTACCCCGTCTACCACCAGGTCGAGGTGCAGCGCGTGATCGCCAACGCCGTGGCGTGGTGCGGCGGCGTGGCGCAGGCCAACGACGCGACGTCCGGGCGCCAGGGCGACCGGCCGCGGAACTGGTTCCTCCGGTCTACCTAGCGCCGCGACGCGGCGAAGAACGCGGCGAGCATCCCGAGCGCGACCAGGGCCAGCACGGCCGGCGCCCAGGCCACGCCGGCGTGTGCGATGACGAGCCCGATGGCGCCCGGACCAAGGGTGCCGCCGATCGAAGCCGCGGGGTAGAGCCAGGAGGTGGCGCGGGAGTCGCCAGGCCTCAGCCTCGCCAGCCAGACTATGCCGGTCGGAAAGATCGGCGCGATCGCCAGGCCCGCCGCGACGTAGGCGAACGGCGCGAGAGCGCCGATCGACGCTGCCACAAGAGCAAGCGTCCCGACCGCCGAGCCCGCGAGCACTATGGTCGCCTCGCCGATCCGCGCCGGCACCAGTGTCATGAGCAGCCGGCCGGTGACCAGCGCCAGCCAGAAGCCCGACGTGAGCGTCGCGGCCTGGTTCGTGGGCAGGCCCACAGACTCGAGGTGCGAGGTCATCCAACCACCGATGCCGTTCTCGACCGCGACGTACAGCACGAACGCGCAGATGAAGATGGCGACCAGCGGCCCGGGTCGCGCCGGAGAGCCGGCCGTGACGGGCAGCCGGCCCGAGATGCCTACCGCCCCGGGGAGCAGGACGAGCCAGACCACCGTGCCGGCGAGATAGAGCGCCGAGAAGTGAGACTGCGCGAAGGCCGCGACCAGGATGGGCCCAGCCACCGCGCCCGCCGAGTAGCAGCCGTTGAGCGCGTTGAGCAGGGCCGACCGGCGCCGTCCCTCGCTGTAGGCGACGAGCTGGTTCAGGGTCAGCACAAGGGCGCCGAACCCGAGCCCGACCACGAGCACCGCGACCAGAAAGGCAGGCCAGGTGGGAGACAGCGCGACCGCCGCCAGGCCGAGGGCCACGACGCCGCCGGCGACGATTACGATGTCCCGTGCGCGGACGCGCTGGATCGCCCACATCGCCAGGAACACGCCTGGGAGCGAGCCGGCGAAGTGGACGCTGATCGTCGCGCCGGCCACCGGCAGGCTGACGCCGAACCGGTGCGTCAGGTGCTCGAGCAGAGGGCCGTACGCGGACACGACGGTGCCCATGACCACGAACGCGGCCGCGACCGCGACGATCGCCGCCCTCGAGAGGACGACGCGCTCTATGACAACATTGTCATGCGATACCGCGGTGACGGCACCGGGCCGTTCAGCAACGGGTCGTTCGTCTCGCGCATCCATCGCCACAGTTCCGCGCTCAGCTGCTCCTGTATGTCTGCAACCGCTTTCGACCCGGCGAGATTTCGCTGTTCGAGGGGATCGGCTTCGAGGTCGTACAGCTCGACCAGGCTCGGGCGGTCCGTCGAGTATCGCGTCGGGTCGGCCCGGAAGATGGCGCCGGCCTGGATGTCGGCGGGCACCTCGACGAGGAAGGCCGATTCGAAGTTGCGGATGAACTTGTGCCGGCGCGTGCGGATGCAGCGCATCGGGTCGTAGTAGCTGTGGAAGGTCTTCTCGGCGAAGATCGCCTCGCGTGGCGCGTCTGGCTCCAGCAAAGACCGGCCCTGCACGCCTGACGGGATGGCGACGCCCGCCGCCTGGAAAAGGGTCGGCAGCACGTCGATGTTGCTGACGAGCTCGTCTCTCACGCCGGTCAATCCACCGGCCGGCCAGCGCACGATCAGCCCCACCTCGAGGCCGGGGTCGTAGAGCGTGCACTTGGCGCGCGGCATGGCGAGGCCGTGGTCGGTGGTGAAGACGACTATGGCGTCGTCCGCTCGCCCTGCCTTGTCCAGCGCGGCCAGCACGCGCCCGGCCGCCGCGTCCATGGCGGCGATGGCGACCCCAACGGCCGCGAGCTCGCTCCGGGCCTCCGGGGTGTCGGGCAGGAATGCGGGCACGTCGACGCGCGCGTTCGCCGGCGCCGGCGGGTATGGACGGTGGGTCTCCGAGTAGTTGATCTCGAGATAGAGGCGCGAGTCCCGGCGCAAGAGCTCCGCGATCTCCTCTTCCGTGGGCTCACCGTGGATGACGGTGAAGCCGAGGCTCTCGGGGTGGAGGGTGACGTGCTGGCCGCCGAACAGGTGGGCTTCGAAGCCGGCGGCGGCGAACACGGCGGCCGCGTGCGACACCTGGAGCTCCCAGTCGAAGCCGTGGTGGGCCAGGCCCATCACGCCGTTGCTGTGAGGGTACATGCCGGTCGCGAGGCTGGACCGGCTGGGGCTGCACTGCGGCGCGGTGCAGAAGGCACCCGAGAAGCGGACCCCGTTCGTGGCGAGCGCGTCCAGGTTCGGGCTCGACACGCTGCCGGCGCCGTAGCAGTGGAGATGGCGGCCGATATCGTGCGTGGTCAGCACGACCACATCACGGGCCCCCATCCCGGTCGCTGCTGCCTTAGCCCTTGACTGAACCGCTCGTGATGCCGCGAACGAAGTAGCGCTGCAGGAAGATGAATACGGCGAGCGGAAGCGCCATCTGCAGCACCGCCGCGGCGGTCAGGAATTGCCAGCCGCCTCCGAACGACGTCACCAGTCCTGTGATCACGACGGTGAACGGCCGGTAGGCGCTGACGCCCAGGAACGTCAGGGCGACCAGCAGGTCGTTCCAGATGCCCAGGAACACGAAGATCGTCAGCGAGGCGATCGCGGGGATCGTCATCGGCACGGCGATGCGGAGGAACCGCACCGCGTGGCCGGCGCCGTCGACCTCGGCCGATTCGAAGATCTCACGCGGCAGTCCGCCGAGGTAGTTCCTGAGCAGGAAGACCTCGAACGGGAGGCCGTACCCCGAGTGGGCGAGCCAGACGGAGATGATGGTCCCGCTGAGGTGGAGGGCCTTGAAGATCTGGAGCACCGGGATCAGGGTCATCTGGATCGGCACCACCATCAGGCCGACGATGACGATGAAAAAGAGGTTCCTGCCCGGGAACTTCATCCAGGCGAAGGCATAGGCGCCCATCGTTGCGATCGACAGCTGGATGACCGTCGCCGGGATGGTGATCAGGATGCTGTAGAGGATCGACGGCGCCACGCCCTCGATGGCGAGGACCTGCTTGTAGCTTTCCAGGGTGAACCCGTGCGGCGGGAACAGCGTCGTCCACCACCCCGCGACGCCCATGTCCTGGAGGGAGCGAAACGAGTTGATGACCATGCCCAGTGTGGGCACGATCCAGATGGCGCAGATGATGATGATCACGAGGTGGAGCGGCAGCCGCTGGAGGCGATAGCCGAAGTTGTCCAGCGCTGAAACGCTTCGCGTGACGGCGGATTCGCGACGAGTCGTTACCTGCTCCGCGCTCATCGCTGCTCCTCCTGTTGCTGGAAGCGACGTATGTTGACGATCAAAAGCGGGACGATGGCGATGAACAGGACCACGCCGACGGCCGCCGCGCGACCGTAATGCGCGCTTTGCAGCTGGCTGAACATGCGCGTCGCGATCACGTCGGTTTCATAGGCCCCGTTCGTCATCACGTAGACGATGTCGAAAGTCTTCAAGGCGTTGATCAGCATGGTCGTGCCGACCACGGTGATCGTCGGCCACAGAAGCGGCGTGATTACCAGGCGCACGATCTGGAACTCGTTCGCGCCATCGATCCTTGCCGCCTCGAGCACCTCGGTGCTGATCGCCTTCAGGCTGGCTGAGATGATGACCATGCAGAAACCGACCGCGGTCCAGATGCCCACGAAGATGAGCGCACCGTTGTTGACGACCGGTTCGTCGAGCAACCAGGGCACGGGATCGCCGTGGAAGATGCCGAGAACCGCGTTGAGGGTCCCTGTCTGCGGCGTCCCCGGCGCCTGGTAGTCGAACATGAATTTCCAGATGATCGACGCGGCCACGGCGCTGATCGGGACCGGCAGGAAGATGGCGATCTTGGCCAGGGACTCATAGCGGACGCGGTCGACGAGGATCGCGATCACGAGACCAAGGAACACCGCGAAGAAGGTGTAGAAGATCAGCCACGCGACGCTGTTGCGCAGCGCGGTCAGGGTGTCCGGGAACGTGAAGAAGTAGTGGTAGTTGGCGAAACCGACCCAGTCGGTGTCCTCGCTGTTGCGGAAGCTGATCACGGCGGTCCGCACCATCGGGTACACCATGAAGATCGTCGCGAAGCCGACCGCGGGCAGGGCCCAGAAGTACGGCCGCGCCCAACCCTGCAGACGCCCGGGAAGACGCTCGATGACCTGCTCGCCGCCGATGATGTAGCCGAAGATGACCAGCGGAACGCCGACTACAGCGACGACCGCTGTGATGATCTGATCCACCCCACCGACCTCCTTGTCCGTGGAAAAGGGGCCGGGGCGGAAACGCTCCGCCCCGACCGATCAAGACCTGACGACTAGCTGGTGGTGTACGCGGCTGCCTGCACCTGGTCGAGGTGGCTCAGCTCGGAGTTCAGGCTCCCAGGGTTGCGGGTCACGTTCAGCAGCGACTGCCAGAACGCCTTCTGCATGTCGGCGGGCATGAAGTCCCCCGCGGTCACGAGGAGGTTCTTGGCGCCGCTGGCGACGTCGGCCGCGCGCTTGAAGACGGGGTCGTTGTACGTGAGTGACTTGATCGCGCCCAGGGTGCCGCCGTCGTTCGCCCAGATCTGCTGGGCGTCCTTGGTGGCCATGTACTGCATGAGCTGCCGGGCGGCTGGGGTGTCGTTGTACATCGAGAAGTTGTCGTAGAAGCCGTTGACGTTGCCGTCGAACTGCGAGTTGACGCTTGGGTGGGCGAAGAAGTCGAAGTCGGTCCCGGCCTTCAGGTTCAGGCTCGGGAAGTCCTGCTGGAAGAAGGACGTGATGAATGTCGCCTGCTCGAGGAAGAGGCATCCGGCCGGCTGCTTGAAGAGCGGATCGCCGGCCTTGCCGAAGTTGGTCGACAGCGCCGTGTTGCGGCCGCCGTAGACGGCCTGGTCGGAGACTTCCTTGAGGAAGGTCTGGTAGCCCAGCTTGATCGCCGGGTCGGTGAACTTGGTCTTGCCCTGGACCCAGCTCGTGTAGACCTGGTCACCGGACTGCCGCATGATGATGTTGTCGATCTGGTCGCTCGCCGGCCAGCCCGACGCCGCGCCAGACTCGAAGCCTGCGCAGAACAAGCTCTTCGCGTTGTACTGCGAGGGGTTGATCGCCAGGAGGTCGTCGAACGTCGCCGGCGCCTGCCCGGTGAAGACCTTCTTGTTGTACCAGATGAGGCCCTTGACCTGGGTCTTGACCATCAGTTCGTAGTGCTTGCCACCGATGATCCCGATGTACGGGTCGTCCGTAGCGCCTCCGGGCGCTGTGGTCAGCGCCGCATACGTGTTCGAGATGTAGTCGTTGAACGAGGACCCAAGAGCGGTCTCGATGGACTTCAGGGCGCCCTTGGAAACCCAGCTCTTGACCTGGGTCGGGTCCGTGGGTCCCGGCGCGATGTCGGGCAGGTCGGTCCCGGCCGCGATGCCGTTGGCGATCTGGTTCGTCGAGTCGCGGTTGGTAGTGATGTGGACCTTGATGCCCGTCTTCGACTGGAACGGAGCCAGGACGTCTTTGAACGCCTTTAGCTCCGCGCCGCCCCACGCGGTCCAGACCGTGACGTCGGTCGACGACGCGCTGCTGCCGGAAGTTCCGTTGTTGCCACCGCCGCAGGCGGCGACCAGGAATAAAGTGCCGAGACCCAGCGCTATCGCCTTGGAGCTCAGCCTTCCAAAGACCTCGGCCATGCTTTTCCTCCCCAAAAACCGACCCCACGCCGGGGCGCACAGGCCCGGTTGACGACACACCAACGCGAACGTTCGCCTTGGCTAACGATTCGGATAGTAAGTTGCCCCTGATTCGTTGTCAACTTTTCCCCCTCTCCCGCCTGCGGGAGAGGGTCGGGGTGAGGGGTTCGCCTTTGGCGGGATGGGTACCATCCCCGAGTGACCGAGTCCCTCCGCTTCCCTGACGGCTTCCTGTTCGGCGCTGCGATCTCCGCCTATCAGACGGAGGGCAACAACACCAACACGGACTGGTGGTGGTGGGAGCGTCTCTCGTCCACGCCGTGCCGCGAGCCGTCGGGCGACGCTTGCGACTTCTACCATCGCTACCGCGAGGACATCGCGACGTTGGCGGGCTTCGGCATGAACTGTTTCCGTTTCGGCATCGAGTGGGCGCGCATCGAGCCGGCGGAGGGTGAGTTCTCGCGGGCCGAGTTGGCGCACTACCGGCGGGTGCTCGACGCGTGCCACGAGCACGGCGTCGCGCCGATCGTCACCTTTCACCACTTCACCGTGCCGCGCTGGCTGCACGAGCAGGGCGGGATCGCGTCGGAGAAGTTCCCGGACCTGTTCGAGCGCTACTGCGACCGCGCCGCGGCGGCGTTAGGCGACCGCATCGCGTACGCGTGCACCATCAACGAGCCGCAGGGCCTGGGCTCGAGCGGCTGGCTGCTCGGCATCAACCCGCCCGGCCACAACGACGATCGCGAAGGCGCACAGCGCGCGGTCGACAACCTGCTCGAGGCCCACCGTCGCGGGGGCGCGGCGATCCGAGCAAGGGCCGGCATCCCGACCGGCGTGACGCTCGCCCTGCCCGACCTCCAGTACGAGGACGGCGCCACTCCTGGCAACTCGTCGCTGGAGCTCGAGTCGCGAGTGAGCGACTGGTTCTTGGAGCTTGCGCGCGAGGACGACTTCGTCGGCGTGCAGACCTACACGCGGTTCCGCTACGGGCCCGAAGGACCGCGCAGCCCTGGCCATGACTGGAGCGACGTCAGCCGCGAGCTCGATGAGACCGACGCGACCACCCAGATGGCCTACGAGTACTACCCGAAGGCTTTGGGCGGAGCGATCCGCCGGGCGCACCGGAGCTGCCCGGGCGTGCCCATCCTGGTGACCGAGAACGGCATCGCGACGAGCAACGACGACAAGCGCATCGCCTACATCGACACCGCGATGCGAGAGACGCTGGCCTGCATCGCGGAGGGCATCGACGTGCGGAGCTACCTCTACTGGTCGCTGCTGGACAACTTCGAATGGGCGCTCGGCTACGCGCCGACGTTCGGGTTGGTGGCGGTGGACCGGCAGACCCTCGCCCGCCACCCCCGGCCCAGCGCCTCGTGGCTCGGCGCCGTCGCCAGGGCTTGGAGTTTGAGCGATGATCGCGTCGTAACACAGTGATCCGCCCGCCCGTCGAAGCCAGCTCCGGCCTCGCCGCGGTCTTACGCGGCGTCATCGCCGACTTCCAGCACGCCTCGAGCGCCGAGCTCGTCTCCATCTTCCTTTTCGACGAGCCGAGCCACATGTATTACGCCCCGTTCGCCACCGGCCAGCCGCAGGAGAGCCTCCTCGACTCCCTGACCGACATGCACGAGCAGCTCGCGCGCTACCTGGCCGACGAGAAGCAGGGCAAGGTCCCCGAAGAGCTGGGCGTGCACCAGTACGGCTCGACCGTCTGGCTCACGGTCACGCGCCGGCGCCTGGTCGCCCGCAACGCCCCGGCGGAGATCGACTCCACCTTCATCCGCCGCTACCAGGTCCAGTCGACGATAGGCCTTCCCTTGCTCGTCGGCGACCGCCTGTTCGGCCTCATCTACCTCAACTACCGCAACAAGGAGAAGGCGCCTGACGACAGCCACCTGCGGGAGCTCGACCGGCGCGCGGCGACGGCGGCCGGGTTGATCCAGGACGCGCTGGAAGGCGCCGAGCACTCCGCGCTCGACGGGCTCTCGCGACTCACATCGCTTCTCACCACGCCGGTCGGCGACGCGCGGACCAACGCCAAAGAGCTGCGCCGGCTCCTCTCGATCGCGCTGGCCGACCTCCTCATGGCGAGCAACCTGGACGGCGCGGCCATCTACCAGTTCGCGCACCAGCGCTCACACCTCGAGCTCGTCACCGCCCACCTGCGCACGGCCGCGCCGACGCGGGTCGACCGTGCTGACGCTTCCACCTCGTGGGAGAAGGCGCTCGAGAAGACGGTCGGCGAGGCGACCGCCGAGTCGGACCTGCACCCCGTCGCGACCTACGCTCTGGGCCAGGCCGACGAGCCGCACGGTTTTCTCGTCCTGCTGAGCCGCGACCGGCTCGCGACCGTGCGCCGCGCGCCCTCGACCGACGAGATGCTCAAGGCCGGCGCGCAGCTCATCGGCGGAGCGCTCGCGTCGCAGCGCCTGATCGCCGAGCTGGAGAACAGCAACCGGCTGCTGAGCGCCCTCGGCGACATGACCGCGGCGATGCTCAAGCCCGGCGCGACCCGCCACCAGGTGATCGACGCCGTCGCGGGCCGCCTCACCGACTCCGAGGTGCCTGAGTTCGACTTCAACTTCGCGACCGTGTACCTGCTCGACGAGCGCGAGGACGGCGCGACGGTGGTGCGCATGGCCGCCGGCGCGGCGACCGCGGCGGCGATCGAGTCTGGTGTCGCGGCGCCGGCGGGACAGAAAGTCCCGCGCTGGGCGCAGGAGGAAAACCGCCTGCTCGCGGAGGAGGACGTGCTCGTCCACGTCGCGCGCGCGTGGCAGCCCGCGATCGTCGGGCCGATGCCCTCGACCGAGCACGCCGACGTGATCGCCGGCGCGATCCCGGTCGCGTCGACGTGGACGAAGATCCCGGTGGTCTACAGCAACGGGATGGTGAAGGGCGAGGTGCTCGCCTGCCTGATCGGCGAGAAGGCGCACGCGGGCGACCAGCCACCCTTCACGCTCGCGGGCGAGGTCTTCGAGCGGAGCGGCCACAAGGACCTGGTGCGCATCTTCGTTCCGTTCGGCAGCGACGCGTCGCGGCGGGCGACCGGCGTGCTCGAGGTCGGTTACCACCGCTCCGACCAGCGCCGGCCGGACTGGGGCCAGGTCGAGGCGCTGCGGGCTGCGGCCGGGCAGCTCGCGGTCGCGGTCGAGACGGCACGCCTGTACGAGGAGGCGCAGCGTCACGCCGAGCAGCTCGAGCTGGTCGCCGACGTGAGCAAGGCAATCGCGAGCTCGATCGACCTCGACCAGACGCTGACGCTTGTCGCGCAGAACATGGCGCGCCTCGTCGACGCCTCGCTGTGCCAGATCGCCCTCTACGAAGAGGATCGCCAGGGTTGGTACGGCGCGGCCGCGTCCGACCTCGAAGACCTGTGGCGTCGCGCCCACGGCGAGCGGTCCGAAGACTCGTTCCTCTTCAGCGTCCTCGACCTCGAGCAGCCCGTCGTGATCCAGGATGCGGCGGCCAACCCCGACGTGGACCCTGGGTATGTGCGCACGTTTGGCGTGCGCTCGCTGCTGGCGCTGCCGCTCATCGCCGACGACCACGCGATCGGCGCCGCCATCCTCGTCGAGCGCAACCGCAACCGCGCGTTTCGTCCGGAAGAGGTGCAGCGCGCGCAGGCGCTGGCGGTGCAGGCGGCGGTGGCGATCAAGAACGCGCGGCTGCACGCGCTCGCCGAGGAGGAGCGCCACCTGCAGAAGGACTTCGTCCTCATCGGCTTCGGCCAGTGGGGCCAGAAGGCGTACCAGCACCTGCTGACGCTCAAGCAGTTCTTCAACTTCCGCACACACGTGGTGGAGCAAGACTCGCCCGGAGCGCGTGACCGGCTGGGCGTCAAAGAGGAAGAGGTGAGGACACACGGCGACTCCTTCTACTGGGACAGCCATTCGTCGCCGGCGCACGACCAGCTCGAGCGCGAGCTCGAGTCGAGCTCGTACGTCATCACTTACATCGCGACGCCCGCGGCCACCCACCTGCCGACGCTGCAGCGCTACTACGACCTTTCTGACGTGGTTCTCATCGAGAAACCGTTGGGCGCTCCACCCGACGAGTACCGCAAGTTCCTCGACACCGCCGAGGGGGGCGTCGAGATCGTCGCCGCCGACCACTATTACTTCAAGCTCGAGGTGCGCCTTCTCGCGATGCTGCTGACCGAGGAGCGCACGCTGCGCAACTTCCTGGACAGCGTCGAGGAGATCCGCATCGAGATCCTCGAGGAGCAGCCGCTGGCCGGCGCGGCCGCGGACATCGGCGTCATCGCCGACCTCATCCCCCACGCGTTCGCGATCATCTCGCTGGTGACGCCGATCGACCGCATCAAGCTCGACGCCGACGCGCCGCTTCTCATAGGCCGGCACGAAGGCCTGACCGGGCAGCGCGAAAGCTACGCACGCATGAACGCGCACTTCGACTACCGGGGCCGTTCGGTGCGGTTGGTGATCGACGCCGGGAAAGGCGCCGAGAACGCGAAGTGGATCAAGCTCAGCGGCCCCAAGCGCGCCGGGCGCAGTGCGAGCTACAAGTTCGACTTCGGCAAGGGCGAGGCGATCGACGGCACCCAGGCGACCGTGCGCGCGGCGGTCCGCCGCATCCGCGAGCCGGGCGTACCCGACAACGCACACCTGAACATGCTCCGGCATGTCATCGAAAAGCGGCACCCCGCGGTCGGCATCCTCTCGATCCGCGAGGCGATCCGCGCCAACCAGCGAGTACGCGACCTCGAGGCGATGGCGACCGAGCTCCTGGCGCGCAGCGAGTACACCGACTACCCACTCGGTTCACGGCCTGCATTCGAAGCGTCGGCAAAAACAACCGCCGTAAGCACCGCGAACTAGCGCTCCCGTACGGCAGAGTGTCGGGCCGGTTTGATCTCGGCCGGACAGCTCATATCTGAGCGCGTGATGCTCAAGCGCGACCGCTACTTCGTCGTCTCCGCGCGCGACGGATCGATCAGCCCCGGCGAGTTCCTCGGCGACGGCGTCTGGGACGGCGACACACGCATCCTTTCCCGACTTCGGCTGCTGATCAACGGCGTCGAGCCGGAGCCGATCCGTTTTCAAACCGACGACGCCTCGGCGACCTTCGAGCTCGACGGCGGAAGCGTGCACATCAGCCGGACTCGTTTCGTCGAGACCGGCATGCACGAGAAGATCACGGTCACCAATTCCGGCGCGGCGATCGTCGACGCCGTGCTGGAGATCGAGGCCGCGGCGGACTTCGCGGCCATGCTGGGGATCCGCGGCGCGGTGCCGGAGCTGGCGCATCCAAACGAAGCGCCGGCGACGAAGACCGTCGACGGCCTGCGCTTCAGCTCTGACAATCGCGCCTCCCGCGTGATCGCGTTTCCCGAGGGATTGAAGCACCAGCTGCGGCTGCTGCCCGGCGACGAGTTCACCCTCCGCCTGGACGTCGTGCCCGAGTCCGAGCGTCCGATCATCGACTTCGTCGCCGGCCTCGCGGAGGCGAAGGATGTGTATCCGCGGTGGGAAGCGGAGTCGATGTCCGTGCGCACGGACAACCCGGCGCTCAACGAGCTGCTCGACCAGGCGCTCGACGACATCGGCATGCTGTGCAACCGGTACGACACCGGCGTCTATCCGACCGGCGGGCTTCCCTGGTACGCGGTGCCGTTCGGCCGGGACACGCTCATCAGCTCGATCCTGCTGCTTCACGTCAACCCCGACATCGCGCGCGGCGTCCTGCGTTTCCTTGCCAAACACCAGGGCACGCACGTGGACGACGGCAGCGAGGAGCAGCCGGGCAAGATCCTGCACGAGGTCCGCGACGGCGAGGTCGTGGAGCGTGGGTTCTGGCCGCACATCCTCTACGGCACCGTCGACGCCACCGCGCTGTTTCTATGCGCGCTGACCGAGACCGAGACCTGGACGCACGACCACCGCCTCGCGGACGAGCTGTGGCCGGCGGCGGAGGCGGCGCTCGAATGGTGCACGAAGTACGGAGACTCCGACGGCGACGGCTACGTCGAGTACATCGGCGGCCGCGCGCGCAACCAGGGCTGGAAGGACTCCGACGATTCGCTAAACAACACCGACGGCACCGACGCGCTGCGCCCCGCGGCGTTGTGCGAGGTGCAGGCCTACCTGCACCGCGGGTTGGTCGGGATGTCGCGCCGCAACCCGGCGCTGCGCGAGCTCGCGGCGGCGCTGAAGCGGAGGTTCAACCACGACTTCTGGATGCCCGACGCGAAGTTCATCGCCCAGGCGCTCGATGGCCACAAGCACCAGGTCAAGGCGATCACGTCCAACCCCGGCCACTGCCTGTGGATGCGCGTCCTCGACCGGACCAGGGCCGAGCTCGTGACGCGCCGGCTGATGGCGCCGGACATGTTCTCGGGATGGGGCATCCGCACGCTCTCCGAGCGCGCGGTCAACTACGACCCGCGCAGCTACCACAACGGCTCGGTGTGGCCGTTCGACACCGCGCTCGCGGTCGCGGGGATGCGCCAGTACGGCTTCGCCGCCGACGCGGAACGGGTCGCGCGCGCGATCGTCGAGGCGTCGATGGAGTTTCCGATGCGCCGGCCACCTGAGCTCTTCTGTGGCGACGCGCGAACGCCTGGCGAGCCGCCGCGCGAGTACTGGAACACGTGCACGCCGCAGCTTTGGTCGGCGGCCGCGATGTTCACTTGCGTCGCGTCGATCCTCGGCCTGGAGGCGGATCCTCGGCGCAAGACGCTGCGCATCGCCCCGATCGAGACGGGGATGTGGAACCGGATCGAGGTCACGGGCCTTCATTTCGCGGGTCAGCGCCTGGACTTCGCCGTCGACGGCACGAAGGTCAAGGCGGGCCGGCTGCCCGCGGGAGTGCGGATCAGCTAGCCGCCGCGAGAGCCGTCGATCGCGTGCCACCGACGAGGAGATTTCCGCACGTTTCCGCGTTCTCGTGCGGAATTCCGCAAGCGCCGGCAATCGCGGGATATTTAAGGCGACCTGAAGGCTTGCTTGACTTTCGACCCATTCCTGAGCCAATCTATTAGGTCCTACGAAGGCGGCTCTGCACACGCGGTCCGCCGATTCAGGCGCCAAGCCGCTGGAGTGTAGATGGGGTTGGATTTCTTGCCCTGGGTCGCTCCGTCGTGGCTCCGTGCCGTGCTGTGACGCCGGCTCCGAGTAACCCCTAGAAGAGGGGGAGGTATATGAGAATGCGTGGTTGGCGAGCGCTGAGCGCAATCTTCGCGACAGTTGCCGTCCTCGTCGCCGCGGCCGGTCCAGGTTTTGCGGACACGCAGCCGGGAGCCGGATCGTCGGCCGGAGAGGACACTGCCACGTTGAATCCCGGGACCGTCGTCCCGGACCAGAACGACGAGCTCGAGTCGCAGCTGCTCCAGCGCGACCAGGCGTTCATCAGCGGGCGGCTCGCAGGAAGCGCGCCGCTCAGCGTCGACCAGGCGGTCGCGCTGCGCAAGGCGGCCGCCGACCAGGCGAAACTTCTGAAGAACCCGCCGCCGGCGGGCCCGACCACGTTCACCGCCGACTGGGCGCCGCTCGGGCCGAACCCGATCGTCCAGGTGCAGCGCAGCAACAGCACCTTCGCGGCGCAGAGCGGCCGCATCGGCGCGCTGGCGATCCGCAAGAACGGCCAGCTCATCCTGGGCGCCGCCCAGGGCGGTATCTGGCTCTGGGACCCGGCGACCAAGCAGTGGTCTCCTCGCACCGACAGCCTTTCGTCGATCGCGATCGGCGCCCTCGCCATCGCCCCGTCCGACGACAACGTCGTCTACGCGGGCACCGGTGAAGGCGCGCTGTCCGGTGACAGCTACTTCGGCCACGGCATCCTCAAGTCGACCGACGGGGGGGCCACCTGGACCAACGTCTCGGGCGACTTCTTCTTCGGCGTCTCCAGCGCGCGGCTCGCGGTCGACCCGACCGACGCCAATCACCTCTACGCCGCGATCCTTCGCGGCCGCGGCGGCGACCGCCGCGTTTCGCCCCCGATCCACTCGACGTTCGGCATCTGGGAGTCGCACGACGGCGCCTCGACGTGGACGCTTCTCATGGCGGCGCCCGCGGTCTCGCTGGGCGCGACGGACATCCGCCTCGACCCGCAGAACCCGAAGAACCTGTACGCCTCCTTCTGGAGCGACAAGATCTACAAGAGCACCGACGGCGGCGCGACCTGGAACCCGATCATGAACGGGCTTCCGACCGACGCCAAATTCGCCGCCGGCCTGACTCGCTTCAACCTCGGGCTCTCGCATCCCGCCGGCGCGGCGGCCGCGACCCTGTACACCGGCTTCGACCGGGTCGACACGGCGGGCCACCACCACCCGGCCCGCCTGTTCAAGTCGACCGACGAAGGCGCGACCTGGGTCGAGACCGGCCACGGCACCGGCATCGACTCGGTCGTCGACTACTGCGGTACGCAGTGCTTCTACGACAACGTCATCGAGACCGACCCGACCAACCCGGACGTCATATTCGCGGCCGGGTCGTTCGGCTACACCCTCAGCCCGCCGTCGGGCGGCATCTTCCGTTCCACCGACGGGGGAGCGACGTGGAAGAACCTCGGCTGGAACCTGCACCCCGACTTCCACGCACTGGCGTTCGACCCGAACAACAGCAACAACGTCCTGATCGGCAACGACGGCGGGGTGTACTACAGCACCAGCCGCGGCGGCCGGAACAACCCGGGCGACCCGCTCAGCGCGGTCACGTGGCAGAACCTCAACGGCTCGGTCATCGCCTCGAACGGAGGTGTCACGGGCCGCACAGGTCTCCAGATCAGCCAGTTCACATCGATCGCCGTGGTGCCGCAGATGCTGGTTCCGGTCGGCGCCGCCACGCAGCGGTTCTGGGGCGGCACCCAGGACAACGGCACCCTCCGCAAGTCGGTCAACTCGGGCACGTTTTTCGACATGACCTCGGGCGACGGCGGCCAGGTCGTCGTCGACCAGACCGACGACAACTCGTGCGGTTTCGGCGCGTGCTTCGTCTACGGCACGTTCTTCGGAGTCTCGCTCTACCGGATCACCGACGGCGGCGCCGGCTTCTTCACGCGCACGCCGATCCTGACCGGCATCAACACCGGGGACCGCTCGGAGTTCTACATCCCGGTCGCCCTCAACCAGCAGAACACCAACCAGCTGTTCACGGCGACCTATCGCCTGTACAGGACCAACGACGC
>Ga0099827_10000073_pt1 | contig 31331 bp, 23 predicted proteins | sample CZO8metaG_FD_79339 | JGI IMG/M metagenome (GOLD analysis project Ga0099827, IMG submission 79339) | Vadose zone soil microbial communities from the Eel River Critical Zone Observatory, Northern California, USA - CZOApr15con1.8 metaG | ecosystem: Environmental > Terrestrial > Soil > Vadose zone ...
AACATTGGCTGGGAACTCAAGGATGGCCTGCCGTATCGACCGTGGGCGGCGGACGCCAGGAAGATACGCATGGCGGAGAATGGGAAAGACGATCCCGTCTCGCACTGTCTGCCGGGAGGCGTGGTGAAACTGCACACATCTCCGTTGCTCAGGAAAATCATCCAGATCCCTGGACTTGTCATCAGCCTCAACGAGATGGATGCGACGTACCGGCAGATATTCACAGACGGACGACCGATGCCCGTCGACCCGGATCCGTCATGGAAAGGCTACTCGTCGGGGAAGTGGGATGGGGACACGCTCGTCGTGCACACGAACGGCTTCCGGGATGGGTTGTGGCTCGACCGCAGCGGCAGCCCGCTGACCGACGCTGCAAAAATGATCGAGCGTTTCCGCCGCGTGAATTACGGGAAGCTTGAAATCGAAATCACCGTAGACGATCCGAAGGCGTACACCGCGCCGTGGACCGTCAAGCTCAATCAGTTCATCGTGCTCGATACGGACCTGCTGGATTACGTCTGTCTCGAGAACGAAAAGGACGTCAAGCACCTCGTGGGGCGGTAGAGAGAGCACCGGCGCGCGCATCGGAGGAGCGAGTGAAGATCTGTCTGGCCGGAACGGGGGCGATGGGCGCCATTCACATGAAGGCGCTCAAGAAGATCGACGACGCGGCGGTGGTGTCGATCAACAGCCGCACCGACGAGAGCGGGAAGGCCTTTGCGGCAGAATGGGGCATTCCGCATCACTCGACGGAACTGGAGGCGTGCATCGATCGGCCCGGCGTCGACGCCGTCATCCTGACGACCCCGAGCAGCATGCACGCGGATCAGACGTTGCTCGCGCTGTCGAAGGGCAAGCACGTGCAGGTCGAGATTCCCATGAGCCTCAATCTGCCTGACGCGCAGCGCATGGTCGACGCGGCGAAAACGGCAGGCAGGATCTGCATGATCACGCACACGCGCCGCTTCTCGTCGCCGCACCGCGAGATTCGCCGGCGAATCCAGGACGGCACGTTTCACCTCCATCACATGGTCGTCGAGACCTATTTCTTCCGGCGCACGAATCTCAACATGCACGGGCAGGCGCGCTCGTGGGTCGACAACCTGCTCTGGCACCACGGCTGTCACTCGGTCGATCTCGCCTACTGGGTGTTGAACGAGCCGGGCTTCGAGGTCTGGGGCCAGAAGGGTCCGGATCACCCCGTGCTGGGCATACCAATGGACATGACGGTAGCGATGCGATCGAGGAAAGGCCCGCTGTTCAGCCTCGCCATGTCGTTCAACAACAGAGGCCCGTTCGGCGGCTTCTATCGCTACATCGGCGAAGAGGACACTTACAAGGTGTACCGTGACTCGATGACCGACAGCGAAGGCAAGGAAGTGCCGCTCGACAACATCGCCGCCTTCGACCGCCAGGACGTCGAGTTCACGAGCGCCATCCGCGAGGGGCGCGAGCCGGAATCGAGCGCCGCGAGCTGCCTGCCGACGATGGCGCTGCTCGATCGGATTGACAAGGCGATGAACCAGACCCACCAGACCCACCTGACCTACTAGACCCGTTGGACCTCTTATGATCATTGACTGCCACGGGCACTACACGACCGCGCCGAAGGGGCTCCAGGCCTACCGCGACGCCCAGATCGCGGCATTGACCGATCCCTCACGCGCGCCGTCGGGTGGCGCCGCGATCAGCGACGACGAGATTCGCCAGAGCCTCGAGAACGCGCAGCTCAAGCTTCAGCGCGAGCGGGGGACCGACGTCACCATTTTTTCGCCGCGCGCGTCGGCGATGGCCCACCATATCGGCGACGCGGCGACGAGCCGCGACTGGTCCCGGCAGTGCAACGATCTGATCCACCGCGTTTGCCGGCTGTATCCCGACAACTTCGTGGGCGTGTGCCAGCTCCCGCAGTCGCCGGGCGTGCCGCCCTCCACGTGCATCGCGGAGCTCGAACGCTCGGTCACCGAGCTCGGGTTCATCGGCTGCAATCTGAATCCGGATCCATCGGGCGGCCACTGGACCGCGCCGCCGCTGACCGATCGCGCCTGGTATCCGCTGTACGAAAAGATGGTGGAACTCGACGTGCCGGCGATGGTCCACGTCAGCTCGTCGTGCAATCCGAACTTCCACGCCACCGGAGCGCACTACATCAACGCCGACACGACGGCGTTCATGCAGTTTCTGACCGCCGACCTGTTCAAGGATTTTCCGGCGCTCCGCTTCATCATTCCTCACGGCGGCGGAGCAGTCCCGTATCACTGGGGCCGGTATCGCGGGCTCGCGCAGGACATGAAACGTCCGCCGCTCGGCGAGCTCATTCGACACAACGTCTTTTTCGATAGCTGCGTCTATCACCAGGCGGGAATCGAGCTCCTGCTGAAGATCGTTCCGGCGGACAACATCCTGTTCGGATCCGAGATGGTGGGCGCCGTACGCGGCATCGACCGGGAGACCGGACACTACTTCGACGACACGAAGCGCTATCTGGACAACATTCGATCGGTCAGCGACGCCGATCGGGTCAAGATCTTCGAGGGCAACGCGCGGAAAGTGTACCCGCGCATCAACAGGGCGCTTGCGAGTGAGTCGGGTGAGTCAGGTGGGTCGGGTGAGTCACGTGGGTCGGGTGGGTCGGGTGAGTCGGGTAGGTCAGATGAGTCGGGTAGGTCGCTGAGTCAGGTGGGTCGAGTAGGTCAGGTGAGTCAGGTGGGTCGCGTGGGTCACGTGGGTCAGGTGGGTCGGGTAGGTCGGGTGGGCGGGTGAGGTCAGGTGGGTCGGGTAGGTCGGGTGGGCGGGTCAGGTCAGGTGGGTCGGTAGGTCGGGTGGGTAGTTCTTCCCACCAGACCTACCAGCCCCACCAGACCCGCCCGGCCCAAGGAGTTCTGTGAGGCCAATCATCGTCCGTCGAGTCCAGCGCGCCGGCGCGGACGCCATCCGCACCCTCGGCGAGCTCGGCGTCGCAACGGTGCACGAAGCGCAGACGCGGACCGGCCTGATGCGGCCCTACATGCGCCCGATCTACGCCACCGCAAGAGTCGGCGGGAGCGCGATCACGGTCTCCTGCCAGCCGGGCGACAACCTCATGATCCACGCCGCCCTGGAGCTCTGCCAGGCCGGCGACGTCCTTGTCGTGACGACGACCTCGGAATCGACCGACGGCATGTTCGGCGAGCTCCTCGCCGTGTCCGCGCGAGCGCGCGGCGTGGCCGGGCTGGTGATCGACGCCGGCGTGCGGGACGTCGCCGATCTCGCGGCGATGGACTTTCCGGTGTGGGCCAAGGCGATTAGCGCGCAGGGAACGGTGAAGGGCACGCCCGGGTCCGTGAACGTGCCGGTCGTCTGCGCCGGCGCCCTGGTTCGCGCCGGCGACGTCATCGTGGGCGATGCGGACGGTGTCGTGGTGGTGCCCATGCACGCGGCGGCCGAGGTTGCGCGGCTCGGAACCGACCGCGCAGCGAAGGAACAAAAGACCCGGGAGCGTCTGCGCGCCGGCGAACTGGGGCTAGACTTCTATGGATTTCGCGCCAGGCTTCAGGAGCTTGGCGTCCGGTATGTAGATGAAGAGGGCGAGTAGGGCAGGTAGGTCAGGTAGGTCAGGTAGGTCAGGTAGGCAGGTGGGGAAGGTAGGTCAGGTAGGGCGGTTAGGTCAGGCAGGGCAGGTGGGGCAGGTAGGGCCAGGCAGTCAGGTAGGGCAGGCCCGACGCACCCGACCTACCAGACCCACCCGACTCACCTGACCTACCCGACCTAGGGAGAGCGCCATGGGAGAGATTGTCGCAGCCGTCGGCACGTGCCATACCCCGTACATGTTCACGCGGCCTCCGGATGAGAACGCGGCGCAGCTCGATGCCGCGGCGGCCGCGATGCAGGAGGTCGGCAAAGTCCTCGACGAGACGAAACCGGACGTGATCGTGTTTCTCGGCAGCGACCATGTCGAGACGTTTTCGGTGACCTGCATCCCGACGTTCGCCATCATCGCGGGGAGCCGGGCGATCGCCAAGTTCGCGGGGCGGGAGTACAACCTGCCGGTACACCGGGAGATGGCGGAGGATCTGCTGAACAAGCTCGTGGTTCAGCACAGCTTCGACATCGCCTATTCGGAGGACGCGGAGCTCGGACACGCGTTCGCGGTCCCGTTCGAATACGTGATCGGCAAACGCGATATTCCCGTGATTCCCTTCTTCACCAACGTGTACGTCCCGCCGCTGCCGACGCCGAAGCGCTGCGCCGCGCTGGGAAAGGCGATCGCCGAGATCATCAAGGGCCGCAGGGAGCGCGTGGCGCTCGTCGCGAGCGGCGGCATGTCGCATTTCCCCGGCACGAGCAAATATCTGGCCCCGGAGTTCGACTTCGATCGGTGGCTGGTCGCGCAGTTCGAGGCAGGCAACGCCGACGCGCTGTTGAGCATGACCGGCACGCAGCTCGACGAGGTCGGCAACACGGAGATGCTCAACTGGGCCACGATGTTCGGCGCGATCGGTCCGCAGGAGGGCGAGCTCATCGACTACATCCCGACGTGGCATCACGGGCTCAGCATGATGCGGTTCCTGCCGCATCGCGCCAGGAAGGCGGGTTCGGCGAAGGGGCTGGAGCAGTACGGCGGCTTCAAATTCAAGAACCAGGGCTTCCAGTTCTACAAGCATCCGCCCGCCGAGGCGTACGGCCTCAACCGGCTGTTGTTCGAAGTCCGCCACAGCGCGGAGCTGCGCGATCGGATCATCAGGAATCTCGACGCCGTGTCGACCGAGTACGAGCTTAGCCCGCAGCAGCGCACGGCGGCAGAGGAGTTGATCAACGTCGGCAAGGGCGGGCTGGTGAGCGAGCACGTGGGGCCACTCGTCGAAGCCGGCGCGCATCCGCTGCAGGCCCTGATGTCGCTGCACGTGATCTTCTCGATGTCCCATCGGGCATCGGCGGGCGCGAGTCGGATTGCGGATTGAGGATTGCGGAATGCGGCATGTGATTGCGGAATGCGGAACGCGGACGGATGTCTCGGCGCAATTCAGGAGAGCTCTATGAGGATTCGGATTGCCGTCTTTGCCGCAGCGCTCCTGGCGCTGACCGCCGCGTTCGCGGCGTATCCCCTCAGCGCACTGCAGGGACAGCGGAATGCGCGAAGCGCGCCACCCGCCGGCGGCTACATCACCGGCGTCGTCCAGGGCGGCCAGGGACCCGAAGCCGGCGTGTGGGTCATCGCGGAGACCAAGGGTCTGCCGACGAACTTCATCAAGATCGTCGTCACCGATGATCAGGGGCGCTTCATGCTGCCGGAATTACCGGACGCGATTTACAGCGTGTGGGTCAGAGGCTTCGGCCTCGTGGACTCGAAGCCGATCCAGATGAAACCCGCGGCGAGCCCGGTGACGCTGAGAGCGACGAGCGCGCAGACCCCGCAGGAAGCGGCAAAAGTGTATCCGGGCAACTACTGGCTCTCACTGCTCGAGCCACCGGCCAGGAGTGAGTTCCCCGGTACGGGCCCGGTGGCCAGCGGCGGCAACGGTTTGAGCACCGGCATGTTGAGCCAGAACCACTGGATCAACTCTCTGAAATCGGACTGCAATTTCTGTCATCAGCTCGGCAACCAGCTCACACGCAGCGTCGACCACATCTTCAAGGCGAAGCCCGAGCTCAAGACGCACGCGGAGGCCTGGGAATGGCGTCTTGGCACCGGAGTTCGCGGCACGTCGATGTATTCGGTGCTCAACGCCACTCAGGGTAAGGATCGTTCGCTGAAGGTCTATGCCGACTGGACGGAGCGCATCGCGAAAGGCGAAGTACCGCCCGCGCCGCCCCGGCCGAAAGGCATCGAGCGCAATCTTGTTGTGACCTTGTGGGACGTGGGGGATGACCACTCGTTCATGCACGACGAAGTCTCGACGGACAAGCAGCATCCGACGGTGAATGCCAACGGCAAGGTCTATGCGGTGTCGGCCGGGCACGGTCAACTCGTGATGATCGATCCGAAAGAGCACAGCACGATCGCGCTGGACATCCCCACGCGGGCGCCCAAGGCGGAGGTCCCCTCGCGGTTCCCAAAGCCCGATCGCCCGTCTCTCTGGTGGGGAAACGAGCATCTGTGGGGCAACCCTCCTTACGATCCCGCCGATCCTCACAACCCGATGATCGACAGCAAGGGCCGCGTCTGGATGACGTCCAAGATCCGTCCCAATCAGGATCCCCCCTGGTGCAGCGACGCGTCGAACAAGTTTGCCGAATGGTTCCCGCTCCGGCAGAGTGGCCGGCAGGCATCGTTCTACGATCCCGGCACGCAAAAGTTCACGCTGATCGATACGTGCTACAGCACCCACCACCTTCAGTTCGATAACGACGCAAACGAGACGCTGTACTTCAACGAGCTGACCGGTCCGATCGTCGGCTGGATCGACACGAAGGTGTACGACGAGACACACGATGAACAAAAAGCGGTGGGTTGGTGTGGTCAGGTGCTCGACACAAACGGCGATGGAAAGATCACGAAGCCGTTCAATCAGGTTGGCGGGGGACGTCGGGGCGCGGATTCACAGCTCTACGACGGCGACACGACAGGGGGCGCACGCGGCGGCGGACGAGGGCCCGGAGGAGGCGTCGATCCCAAGTTGGATACGCTGGTCAGCTACAGCCTTTACAGCGTCATCCCGAGTCCCGTGGACACCGTGGTGTGGGGAGTCTCCGAGCGTTACCCGGGATATCTCGTCCGGATGGAACGTGGCAACGATGCTCCATCCACATGCAAGAGCCTGATCTTCAAGGTACCGGAGCCGGGCTTCGATCCGCGCGGCGTGGACATCGATAGCCACGGCGTCGTCTGGACGGCGCTCGCCGCCAGCAGCGACCTTGCGAGCTTCGATTTCCGCAAGTGCAAGGACGTGAGTGGTCCGGCGAAGACGGACGGAAGCCAGTGTCGTGAAGGGTGGACGTTGTATCAGACCACCGGTCCCAAGCTGAGGGGGACCGAGATCCCGGCCGACTTCCACTACTACAACTGGGTGGATCGGCACGACATACTTGGACTCGGAGCTGATACGCCATTGGCCACCGGGTCCAATTCCGACGCACTGCTTGCGCTGAACCCGCAGACCAAAGAATGGACCACGCTGCGCGTTCCGTATCCGCTCGGCTTCTATTCGCGCGGGATGGATGGCCGCATCGACGATCCGAATGCGGGATGGAAGGGCCGCGGATTGTGGGCGAACTACGGGACGCACTTCGTCTGGCACATTGAAGGCGGCAAGGGCACCAAAGGCAAGGTGGTGCATTTCCAGCTGCGACCGAATCCGCTGGCGAGATAAACCGTGACGATCTTCAGGATCGCGCTCGTCGGTCAGCTGTTGCTGCTCGCACCGGGGGCTGTATCAGCGCAGGATTACCGCGGACGCGTCCAGGGCTCGGTTCTCGACTCGACTCAGGGAGCGCTGCCCGGTACCACGGTCACCATGGTGAACGATGCGACCGGCGTCGCGGTGACCTTTGTCGCCGACAGCGACGGTCACTACATCTTCGATTTCGTCGAGCCCGGCCTCTACACGATCACCGGCGAGCTGCAGGGGTTCAAGAAGGCCCAACAGCGCAACGTGCGCGTCGCGCAACGCGGCAGCGTCACGGCCGATCTCACGCTCGAGATCGGCGGCCTCGAAGAGCGGGTCGTCGTCGAAGCGCCTCCGGTGACCGTGCAATTCAAATCGAGCAGCTCCGATCTCACGCTGGAACGTCAGCTCGTCGATCAGGTGCCGATCAACGGCCGCAATCCCTTCGGCCTGGCGAGCCTCGATCCAACGATCAACGTCGCGCCGAACTCCGAGAACCGGCCGTATCACCAGGCGTACGCCAACGATTACGATGCCGGCGGCGGCACCCGCCGCGGCAACGACGTGCTGCTCGACGGCGTGGCGCTGGGCGCCAGCTACAAGACGGCCTACACACCTGCCGTGGACGCGGTGGACGAGATCACGGTCTCCAAGAACAGCGTGGATGCCGAGAACGGCCACAGCCTGGGCGGCGTGATCAGCCTGAACATGAAGGCCGGCACCAACGCGCGCCATGGGTCCGGGTATCGCTACTCCCGTGATCCCGGCCTGAATGCGATTGGCGATCCGACGATCCGCGTCGCGCCGGGTCAGGATACGAACGCGTTGCGAGGCAGCGAGCTCAAGGTGTACGGCGCCACCTTCGGCGGCCCGATCAGGAGGAACAAGATCTTCACATTCACCTCGTTCGAGCGCTGGAACGACAAGCGGCCGCTCTCGATCGTACGCACCGTGCCGACCGAGCTGGAGCGGCGCGGCGATTTCAGCCAGTCGCTGCTCAACGACCGCGTGCGCAGCATCTACAACCCCTTCTCGTCATCGCTCGATGCCGCCGGCCGCGTGGTGCGCCCCGCGTTCGCCAACAATACGATTCCCTCGTCCATGATCGACCCGGTGGCGTTGAAGATGCTGAACGCGATTCCGTTGTCGAACGTGCCCGGCAACGTGGACAACCTGCAAGGCAACGTCACCGACGCCGCCGAGTACTGGAACCTGTCGCAGCGCTTCGACGTGAACATCACCGACAACTGGAAGATCTTCGCCCGCTACGGTCAATTCAAGGCGAACCTCTATCAGCAGAACCCGACCGAGGCGGGGTTCTATCCGCTCTCGGGCAGCAACCGGTACGGTCTGAGCATCGCCGGCGACTCGGTCTGGGTCGTGTCGAACAAGAGCACGGTGAACGTACGCGGCAGCTTCTACAACATGACCGACGAGTTCTATAACCCGTCGCTCCTGCTCGGCGACGCTGGTCTGAAAGGCTACTGGTCGCGATCGTGGTACTCCTCGCTCTACAACAGCGGCTACGTGTACTACCCGGCACTCGATGTCACGTCCGGCACCTTGACCAACGCCAACAACCGCCTCGGACGTCAGGGGAGTGAGTGGTTCCAGCATCCCGACGCGTGGACCGTGTCCGCGCGCATGAACCGGTACGAAGGCCGCCACAACATGAAATGGGGCGGCGAGATTCGCGCCTACTATGGCGAAGCCGCGCGCTTCCAGCCGATCAATCTGGTCTTCAATTCGGCCCTCACGGCCAACAGCTCCGACAGCCCCGACGTCGTGAACACCGGCAACCAGTGGGCCTCCTTCCTGCTGGGCGCGCTCGACAACCAGACCTCCGCGCGGCTCGTGCCGCTGCAGAACCCCGACCTGCGCGGGTACGCGTCGTACTTCCAGGACGACTTCACCGTCAGCGATCGTCTGACGTTCAACGCCGGGCTGCGGTGGGAATTCGAGCCCGGCCCCACGGATCCGCAGAACCGGCTGTCGCAGCGGATCGATCTGACCCAGCCGATCCCCGAGATGCAGACCACGCCGCCTGCCATCCCCGATCAGGCGCGCCAGTTGATGGCGAGCAAGGGCTACGGCTACACCTTCAACGGCGCATGGATTTTCGCAGGCGGCGACAACCCGCATGCCTGGCACAGCACGCCATGGAATTTCCTGCCGCGATTCGGCGTGAGCTATCGTGCCTCCGACGATTCCGCGCTGCGCGTCGCGTACGCGCGCTACATGATGCCAACCAGCAACGTGCGCGATACACTGGGCGACTTCGTGGAACAGTACGCGGGGTACGCGCAGACGACCACGACCCTCGGCCTCGCGAACGGCGTCCCGCGCCAGACGCTCGCCGATCCGTTCCCCTCGGCCGTCAACCCCGTGATCGAGCCCTACGGGCAGTCGTACGGCCGCTATACGAACCTCGGCGGCGCCGCAAACCTCGACGAGTACGAGCTCAGGCCCCAGAAAAACGATCGGTTCAACGTCTCCTACCAGAAGGAAATCTGGCGCGGCACGGTCGTCGAGCTCAGTTACTTCTTCAATTACGGCACCGGAGTCCCGTACGACAAGAACCTGAACATGGCGGATCCTGCCTTCCGGTACGAGTACAAGGCGCTGCTCAACACGCAGGTTGCGAACCCGTTCCGCAATTACCTGACGGCGGACAAGTTCCCGGGCGCGCTGCGCAATACGGCGACCGTGACGCTCGGCAGTCTGCTCGTGCCCTATCCGCAGTACTCATCGCTGCTGCAGCGCAACACCGACGATGGCCGGCACATGCGTACGCACACAATCGAAATCCGCGCGCAGCGGCCCTTCACGAAGGGCCTCAGCTTCTTCGCAGCCTACGCCTGGAACAACGAGCAACGCATGGAGTGGTTCGACGATCTCGCGCAGTACAAGATCTTCGCGAGCGGCGGCACCGACGGCTGGGAATGGCGCCCGACCGACCTGCCCGTTCACCGCTTCACCGCCGCGGCCACCTGGCAGCTTCCGATCGGCCGCGATCGGCGGTTTCTGTCCGACCTGCCGAGGGCGCTCGACCTTGCTATCGGCGGATGGCAGTACACGCCGGCCGCGCACTACTATTCGGGCCGGCTGCTGCTCTTCAACCAGAGCCTCATCGTCGATGGCGATCCGAGAATCGCCAACCCGACGCGCGATCAGTGGTTCGACACGACGAAGTTCCGCGGCCTGCAGGACTCGTTCACGCCGCGGAACAGCCCGTGGTATTGGGATGGGCTCGTCGGTCCGGGCGTCTTCGTCGCGGACATGACGCTGACCAAGATGTTCTCTCTCACACCGAAGTACCGCGTCGAGGCGCGCATCGAGGCCTACAACGCGTTCAACACCATCGTCTGGGACAATCCGGATGTGAACGTGTCGAGCGCGAACTTCGGGAAGGTGACGCGGAAGCGGATTGATGGTACCGGCCGCGAGGTGCAAATCGGACTGCGGTTCGTCTTCTAGGGGAAGCTCTGATGACGATGATGAGACGGAGGGAGTGGTTGCACGCCGCGGCCGCAACTGCCGGCGGCGCCGTCCTCGCGACGGCTGGTCCGTGGACCGCAGAGGCGGGCCAGTCAAAAACGCCTGCGGCGCCGAGACCCGGATATCCAAGCCGTCCGGCCGGCAAGGTCGAGATCCTCTTCAAGGCCCCGGGCCAGTCGGCCAACGGGATGCAATGCACGGAAGAAGGGATCTGGACGATCGAGAACGCGGGCAGTCGCACCGACACACCAGGTCGATGCAAGGTGTACCTGTCCAGCTACGAGGGAAAACTGCTGCGCGAACTCGCGCCAGAAGGCACCGGTCCGAGCGGCATCGGTGTAGACGCCGACAACAAGACGATCTGGATCGGCTCGACCTACAGCCGCGAGATCATCCGCTCGGACGCCAGGACCGGCGAGACGATCGAGAAGCACTTCACGCCCGGGGCAGGCGTGATCTATCGGATGACGACGGACCTGCCGGCGCGTCCAGACACCTACGGCCGATCGGTCCGTCCACCCGCGACCAACGGGCAGGGGCAGGGCGTCGGACGGACTGGTGCGGCAGCGACGCCGGGCGGGCCCTCGGCAGGAAGCCCGTCGGATGGGCTCGGCGTGGGACGCGGCGGCCCTGTCGCGGGCAATCCCGGACCTCCAGCGCCTGGCACTGGCGCGCACGGCCAGCAGACGCAGAACGGCAAACTCTGGATCGCCGTGCCACCGGGCCGGATGATCTACCGGATTGATCCCAGGACCTGGATGGTCGAGCACATGTTCCCGACGGTCGGCTATCGTCCGCACGGCATCGGCATCGAGACGCCCGACGCGAAGTATCTCTGGGAGTCGGACACCAACATGGGCGGGTTCTTCAAGCGCGACATGGTCACCGGCGAGGTCGTGGATTCGATTCAACTGCCGGAGGGCAGTCCGTTTCCGCACGGCATGTCGGTGTGGAAGGGCTATCTCTACTGGACCGATGACATCGGCAGAGGCATCGCACCGGTGTGCCGCCTGAGGATTTGATCACCCTGCCGGTTGTGACGGGTCGCGCCTGATCCACTTGTAGGCTGCCACCGAGTTCTTCCAGAAGTACTTCTCCGCGACTGGCCGCGGCTGCGACCGGAAGTACTCTTTCGCAACCGCGAAGACCTTGTCGACCGGCGCCACCCCGTCGCTGTTGGGCCAGTCGCTGCCGAAGAGGATGCGGTCTTCGCCGAACACACCCATCAGCGCGTCCAGCCTCGCGCGATACGTGCCGAGCTCGGTTGAAACCTGATCGTTCACCCGGTGGATGATCTCGGAGAGCTTCACGAAGATCTGCGGGCGCCTGGCGATCTCCTGCAGCGCCGCGTCGTAGGCCGCCCGATCCGCTTCTGCGGGATCGAGCGCCGGCAGATGATCGATCACGATGCGAAGCGTCGGCACTGCGTCGCTGATGCGGAGCATGGCTTCGAGCAGCGGCACGCGCGGGTTCGCCGTGTCCATCACGAGGTCCGCCTCGGCGAGAAGCTTGAGGCCCCTGATGAAGTCCGGGTTCGTGGACTGCTTCGTGATGTCTCGTCCCCAGAGGTTCCCGTAGCGGATCCCGCGGAAGAGCGGATTCTTGTGGTATCGCTCGAGGTACTCGGGAAACTCCGGCTTGTCCGGCTCCAGATTGCCGATGACGCCGACCATGATGGGGTCCCGCTGCGCGACCTCGAGCACCCACAGGTTGTCTTCGATCCACGGGCTCGCCTCGACCTTGATCGCGCCGACGACACCGAGCGGGACTGCGAGCCGGCGATAGCGCTCGGGGTAGGCGGCGATTGGAGCTGCGCCGGGCGCCGGCCGGGGACCGCTGTACGGCGCGCCCTGCGGACGCGCGGGATCGAAGAGGTGAATGTGGGTGTCGATGATGGGAATCGGCGCCGGCTGCGCCTCCGAGGGCCACGGCATCGCGGCCGCAGCGGCCGCAGCCGCTGCGCCCATCAGGAAGGCTCTGCGCGAACCATCACCGTGCCGTGCGTGGCTCTGGCGCCGGAGAGCCGCGCGGCGCTCATGACGGGGAGGATTTCGAGTTTCACGCATCCGGCCCACCGCGCGGAGAATACGCGGATGGCCGCCAACGTTGCAAACATTTCACCGTGCTCGATTTCCTCAGCCGGTGAGGCTGTCGCCCGAGCAGGCGCGAGCGACGTGCAGCGCGAAGGCCGGGCGTGTGGGGTTGAACTGTTTCACAGCACGCGTGCCTTGCGCATGACGGATTCCGCTTTCTGGCGGATTTCCCGGGCCAACTCGAACGGATCCGCTTGCTGGAATTTTTCCGCGAAGAGCTCGACCGAGAGCGGACCGGCGTATCCCTTCTCCGCAAGCTTGCGGAGAATCCCGGTCAGCGGAGTGATGCCGTCGCCCGGGATGACCCGCGTCGTGTTGTCCAACAACTCCCGTGGCATATCGGGGACATCCTGAAAATGCACGTGCGCAATTTCCCCGGGCCGGACGAGATCGAGATCCTCGAGCTTGTTGAGGCCGGACCAGAAATGATAGCAATCGAGCATCGGACGCATGTTCGGATGCGCCGCCTCACGCGTCATCTTGAGAAGAGTGGTCAGCGTCGAGATGAACGACGACGTGCGTACGAATTCGGCCATGGCCGTCATGTGGAACTGACTGGCAATCTCTCCCACTTCGCGCATGTTGTCCACGCCGGTCTTGTAGTCGTCCAGCGTGAATTTCTGCGTGGTCGCCGTGGTGGCATACGTGCGATTCAGCCCGAGGGCCGCAAGCATCTCGCAGCGCTTCTTGAGACCATCGAGTGATGACGCGCGGCTGGGATTCGGCTCCCAGAGACCCGCGCCACATGAGCAGGAGACCGGCGTCACGCCGAGGTCGGTCAGAACCCGGCGCGCTGCGGCCAGAGAGTCGGATTTCAGAAACTCGTCGAGCAGTCCCGGAGTGAGCTCGACGTATTTGATCCCTGCGCGGGACCAGCCTTCGAGCGACTTGCGATAGCCCGCCCTGGCGGATGTGTTCTGGTGGATGGCGAGCGTCATCTTGCCAGAGGCGGCGGAGCCGGTGCGCGGGCCGATCAACGCCAGGGGAGTCATGAGCATCGCTCTTCTGGACAGCATGGAATTCACTCCTCTGGAGCTTCAGCGGCCACGTTCCGGCCGCCGGCGGCTTGGCGATGCGTCGGCTGGATGGCCTCATTGAGTAACAAGTTCAAGACGTCCTGGCCGCTGGCCAAGTCAAGAGCCGTGATCTCCGACCGAAGCTGGCGTCCATCCGTGGCGAACCAGGTCGCGCGGAACGCGCGAAGACCCGCCTGCTCCGCCCCGACCAGCTCGTTATCCGCTCCATCGCCGACGAACAACGCTGTGGCTGGCTGAACACCCAATTGGCGTACGGCGCGCCGATAGATCTCGGCCTCCGGTTTGACCACACCCTCGGCGAATGAGAACAGGGCACATCTGAACTTTCGAGCCAGCGGGCAGGCCGGCCATGCCCGAACATCTTCCTCGAAGCAATTGCTGATGACACCGAGAGCGACGCCGCGATCTGCCAGCTCGGTGATGAGCGCCGCGACCTCGGCGCTGATGTGTGCAAACGCGGCTGCTTTTTCCAGAGCGCGCTGTTCGCACATTCGCTGAACGGCGCCCATATCCACACTGCCGGTCAAAGAGCGGCAAATCTCGGCCAAAGCCTCGGCAAAGGACAATCGTCCCAGCAGGACGCGAGGACGCCGGATTCTCCATTCGTCGCGAAACGCTTCCCGTTCAAGCCCGAGATTCTCGCCAAGCGACGACGCTCGCGTCGGCCGGACTGCAGATTCGGTAATGAGCGTTTCGAAGAGATCAAAGAGTACAGCGCTGATCATTGAACAAAGCACGGCGATGGATCCGGGTCCGGCCAACCAGAGTTCAGCAGCGGCAAGCCACCGTGCATGCACACGAACGTGGACCCGGGCCGCGGCCCCTGCATCAGCCTGCCTTCTTTCTTGTGCCGGAGAATATATCAGCAGTAACCTGAGGCCACTAGGAGCCCGTCTGAGCAGTGCCTCTCGGGCTCCTACGAGCGTGTTCACCTTTCTCGAACACGCTCCCAGAACGAGAGAGCATAGCTTATGGGATTTCCGTACCGCGCAGACCACGTCGGCAGCCTGTTACGGCCGAAGGAATTGCTGGACGCCCGCAAGAATCCCCATCTTACCCGCGACCAGCTCAAGGGCATCGAGGACCGGCAGATCCTCGACGTCCTGAAACACCAGAAGGAGGCGGGCCTCCGGATCTTCACCGATGGAGAGCTGCGCCGGACCAGCTTCATGGGCGATTTCTACGAATCGGTCGATGGTCTCGATCAGGAGTATGAGATCGCCCGGGCCTGGAAGGGAGCCCCGTCCGGCGTTGCCGCGGCCTCGGGCATCGGCGCACCAGGCGGCGCCGTCGTCGCGAAGCTCCGCCAGACCAAGCGCCTCACGAAGCACGAGGTCGATTTCCTCAAACAGCACGCGCCCGGCGACATCAAGATGACGCTGCCGACCGCGAACCAGTTTCCGGCCCTCGCGTACAAGAAAGGCGTGAGCGAGCGCGCGTATCCGACCTATTCCGAGTTTCTCTGGGACATCGTCCCGATCATCAAGTCGGAGATCCACGCGCTCGTCAACGAGGGGATCAAGTACATCCAGATCGATGCGCCGCGGTACACCTACTACATCGATCCCAAATGGCGGCGGCATGTCCAGGAGGAGATGGGCGTCGATCCGGAAGCGGCGCTGGACGAAGCGATTCGCGTCGACAACGCCTGTCTCGAGGGCGCGAAGCGCGACGGCGTGATCCTGGCGATGCACCTGTGCCGCGGCAACAACCGCAGCCAGTGGTATGCCGAAGGGGGCTACGACCCGATCGCCGAACGGCTCTTCAATCAACTGAACGTCGATGTGTTTCTGCTGGAATACGAATCCGAGCGCGCCGGAACGTTCGAGGCGTTGCGGTTCGTGCCGCGCACCAAGGCGGTCGTTCTCGGCCTGGTCAGCAGCAAGGTCCCGGAGCTCGAGCCTCGCGATCTGTTGATTCACCGCATCGAAGAGGCGAGCCGCTACGTGTCGCTGGAGAACCTCGCCGTGAGCCCGCAGTGCGGCTTTGCGTCGACGATGGAGGGCAATCTCCTGAGCGAGCAGGAACAGTGGCGCAAGCTGGAGCGCGTCGTCGAGACGGCTCGCGAGGTCTGGAAGGATTCATGAGGGTCGGGTTCATCGGATTCGGGGAAGCGGGATCGACCATCGCCAGCGGATTGCGATCTGCCGGCGTCGAACGCATCGTCACGTTCGACATCGCCGCGCACGACGCGCACCTCGGACCGACGATCCGCGAGCGCGCGGGACAGACCGGCACGACGCTCGTCGAGTCGCCCGCCGACGTGGCGCGCGCGAGCGACATCCTGTTCTCCACCGTGACGTCCAGCTCGGCCTTCGACGCGGCCCGGCAGGCGGTTCCGCACCTCCAGCCGCGGCATGTCTATGCGGATCTCAATTCGGTGTCGCCGGCGCTCAAGCAGGACATCGACAGAATCGTGACCGCCAGCGGCGCACGGTTCGTGGAAGTCGCCGTCATGGCGCCCGTGCTCCCGTACGGACACCGCGTGCCGATGCTGCTGGGCGGACGGGCCGCGCGCCTGTTCAAGGACGCGATGACGCCGTTCGGCATGCGCTGCGAGGTGCTCTCGGACGTTGTGGGCACCGCCGCCGCCGTGAAGATGTGTCGCAGCATCGTGGTGAAGGGGCTCGAGGCCCTCATCTGCGAATGCGTCCTCGGCGCCAGCCGCTACGATGCCAGCACGCACGTCTTCGCCTCACTCAACGAGAGCTTCCCCGGCGTCGACTGGCAGAAGCTCGCCGACTACATGGTCGGTCGCCTCGTCTTGCACGGGGAACGCCGGGCGAGGGAAATGGAAGAGGTGGCCGAGACGCTGCGCGCCATCGGCATCGAGCCGATCATGGCCGAGGCCACGGCGCGGCGTCAGGAGTGGAGCGCGCGGCTGGGTTTGCGGTCGCACTTCGGTCCGGAAGGCCCGAAGACGGCCGGCGACGTGCTCGACGTCGTTGCGCGCCTCACGCACCTGCAGGAGAGGTGAGAATGCGACTCCGGTTTATCGCGGCGGCGATCATCTGCGCGGCCCCGGTGGCTTTCGCGCAGCGCGGCGCGCCGGCACCATCGGGCCCCACTCCGCGCCTCGCCGACGGCACGCCGAATCTCGGGCGCGTGGCTGGTGAAAAAGGGATCTGGAACGTGCCTTGGATCCGGAACATGGGCCTGCGGATCGACAAGACCGAAGGCGGGAGCGATTTGCCGTCGGTCGGCGGCGCGATCGGCCTCGTCGGCCACGACCTGAAGCGTGACGGATCGCGGCTCGAGCCGCTGGTGCCGTTCATGCCCTGGTCTTCGGCGCTGTACGATTACCACGTCGCGAACGAGTCCAAGTACGACCCCGAAGGGTACTGCCTGCCGCCGGGCGGTCCGCGAATGATGGCGACGCCGTACCCGATGGAGATCATCCAGCTTCCCGAGCAGAAGCGGATCATCATGACCTTCGAAGGGGCGACGCACATCTGGCGGGAGATCTATCTGGATGGCCGGACCCATCCGTCGGGCGACGCCCTGAACCCCACCTATCTCGGGCATTCCGTGGGCCGTTGGGACGGCGACACGCTCGTGGTCGACGTCGTCGGGTTCAACGAGGGGACGTGGATTGATTACTCCGGGCATCCGCACACCGACCTGCTCCACGTTGTCGAGAAACTCACGCGGCGCGACAGAAACACGCTGCACTACGAAGTCACCATCGACGACCCTGGCGCCTACACGAAGCCCTGGACCGCCGCGTGGAACATCGCGTGGCGGGCGAGCGGCGAGCTCGCGGAGTACATCTGTCAGGAGAACAATCAGTACCTGATCCGGCTGACGGACGATTTCGGTCAACCTCTCTTCGGACGGAAGCGCTGACAGCGAGTTTGCGAAATTCGGAATCGAGAATCTGGAATTTGAAATCGTGCCAGAATTCCAAATTCTGAATTCCTAATTCTGAATTCCAAAGGCGTGAGGACAACGCGGCATGAACACGATCGACGTCGGCTCGGCGCTCGACGACGCAGACTGGAGCAGGTATCAGAAGCTCCTCGTCTTCGCGACGGCGATGACGATCATTCTCGACGGCCTCGACAACCAGTTGCTGGGCGCGGCGCTGCCGGCGCTGATGCGCGAATGGAGCCTGCCGCGGCCGGCGTTCGTGCCCGTGCAGACGGCGGGGATGATCGGCATGATGGTTGGCGGCGCGATCGGCGGGCTCGTCGGCGACCGGTTCGGCCGCCGAATCGCGCTGCTTGGCAGCGTTGTCGCGTTCGGCATCCTGACTGTCCTGGTGTCGTTCGCCGGGGGCGTCACAATGCTCACGGCGCTGCGGTTTTTTGCCGGGCTCGGTCTCGGCGGCGCCATGCCGAATGCGGCGGCGCTCTCGTCCGAGTACGTGCCGAGGCGGCAGCGGCCGTTCGCCGTGACGCTTACGATCGTGTGCATTCCGGTCGGCGGATCGCTGGCCGGTTTTGTCGGCGGGCAGATTCTTCCGCGGTTCGGCTGGCGCGGACTCTTCCTGGTCGGCGGCATCCTGCCGCTCGTGATGGCGGCGGTTCTGCTGAAGGTGCTGCCGGAGTCGCCGCGCTATCTGGCCCGGCTGCCGGAGCGCTGGCCTCAGCTCCGGACGCTGCTGCGTCGGCTGGGGCATCAAGTGCCCGATGACGCGGTGTTCGTCGATGCCACCGAGAAGGCGGTCACGCGCGTGTCTCCGCGCGAGCTGCTCGTTCCGGAATACCGCCGCGACACGCTGGCGCTCTGCGCGTCATTCTTCTTTTGCCTGTTGTCTGTGTACGTCGGGGTCAATTGGGTGCCGTCCATGCTGGTGGGCGCCGGCTTCGACGTCGGCACGGCCAGCTACGGGCTCACGGCATTCAATCTCGGCGGCGTCGTCGGCGCGATTCTCGGCGCCGTCATGATCATGCGCCTGGGGTCGCGGCTCACCATGCTCGTCATGGCGGCCGGCGCCATCGCGGGCGCCGTCGTGCTGGCGATGATGCCGATCGGCACGGAGTCGGCGGGCGCGGTCCTCGCCATGCTGGGGTGGACCGGCGGTCTCATCAACGCCGTTCAAACGACGATGTACGCGCTCGCCGCGCATGTCTATCCGACGGCGGTGCGCGCCACGGGTGTCGGAACCGCGGTGGCCTTCGGCCGCATCGGTGGCGTGCTCAGTCCATCCGTCGGATCGTGGGCGCTCGAATCGGGCGGTTCGTCGCGGTATTTCGGCCTGATGGCCGCGACAATGGTGTTGGCATTTGTCGCGCTGTCGGCGATCCGTCGCCACATCCCGGGCACGACGGTTCAGGCTGCAGCATCGCCAGCCCCGCAACCAGCCGGGCGTTGAGCACATGCGGCGGTTGATCTTGAGTCTGCTTTTCATCACCACGACGACCAGCCTCGACGTGACGGCAACCGTGGCGCTGGCTGCGGGTCAGGAGACTCCAAAGGTCGAAAGAGGAGAGGAGATTCAGAACGCGAGCTGCACGACGTGTCACGATCGAAGGCCCATCGACGTGCAGGCGCTGGACGAGGCGGGCTGGAAGAAAGTGATCGATTCGATGATCGAGAAGGGAGCCGAGCTGGAGAAAGACGATGTGCCGATCCTGACCGCCTATCTGGTCAGGAACCACGGTCCCTTGCCCGACGGTCCGGGCAAGGAAGTCGTCCTGAACGTCTGCACGCAGTGTCATGATCTGCAGAGAGTGCGGCGGCAGCGATCGAGCGCCGAGGGGTGGGCCGAGATCCTCGACACGATGCTCAACGAAGGCGCGCCGCTGTCGCTGGAGGATTTCCCCGTAGTCCTGCGCTATCTCGCGCGGAATTTCAGACTCGAGCGATGACGCACCATGATCAACTTTGCTCTCGTGCTCGCTGGTAGCGTGTTGGCCGCGGCTCCGTGCGAGAGCCTGAAGTCACTCGCGCTCCCCGGTACCATCATCACTGCGGCAGAGCTCGTTCCCGCCGGACCCTACACCGTTCCGAGTCCGGCTGGTGGGCCCCCCGCGCCCGCGGGCGGCCCGGGCCGGGGACCAGCACCTGCCGCTCCGGCGCTCACTCTGCCGGCTCGATGCCGCGTGGCCGCAGTGCTGAAGCCGTCTTCCGATTCGCAGATTGAAGTGGAAGTCTGGCTGCCGTCTGAGAATTGGAACGGAAAGTTCGAGGCGGTTGGAAATGGCGGCTGGGCGGGAGCCATCAGCTTTGCGGCGATGGCGTCCGCGCTGCAGGAAGGATACGCGACCGCTTCCACCGACACGGGCCACAAGGGCGGCAACGCGGCGTTCGCGATCGGGCACCCTGAAAAGGTGATCGACTTCGCGTACCGCGCCGTACATGAGATGACCGTGACCTCGAAAAGTCTCATCGCGGCGTTCTACGACCGGGCTCCACGGCTCTCCTACTGGAATGGCTGCTCGACGGGTGGTCGGCAGGGTCTCATGGAGGCGCAGCGTTACCCGGCAGACTTCGATGGCATCATCGCCGGGGCCCCGGCGAACTATCAGACTCATTTGCATGCCTGGGACCTGGGAGTGTCGGTCCACGCGCTCAAAGACCAGGCGAGCCTCGTTTCTCCGGCCAAGGCTGCCGCGTTGAGCAAGGCTGTGCTGAACGCGTGCGATGCGCACGACGGAGTGAAGGACGGCTTGATCAACGACCCGCGCGCCTGTCATGTCGATCTTTCAACGCTCTTGTGTCGCGGGGCGGATGCGGACAATTGCCTGACGGCGGCGCAGCTCGACACGGTGACGAGGGTCTACGCGCCGGCGAAGACGAAGAGCGGCGAGGTGATATTCCCCGGGAAGGAGCCCGGCAGCGAAACCGGTTGGAACATCATCGCTGGTGGTCCACAGCCTCCAGGCGTGTCGTTGGGCTCGTTTCAAGTTGCCTACAACGACGCGAACTGGGACTGGCACGGCTTCGATTTGGATCGCGATGTCAAGGTGGTTGATGACAAGGTCGGTTTCATCAACGCCGTCAGCCCGGATCTCGAGCCGTTCAGAGCGCGCGGGGGAAAGCTCCTGCTGTATCACGGCTGGAATGACACAGCCATCTCGCCGGGGAACACCGTGAACTACTACTCCCGTGTGCTGTCGAAGATGGGACCGCAACAGGACAGCTGGGTGCGGCTCTTCATGGCGCCGGGCATGCAGCACTGCGGTGGCGGCCCGGGACCAAATCAAGTCAACTATGTCGCGGCGTTGGAGCGCTGGCGCGAGTCCGGCGTCGCCCCCGATCGGATCGCCGCCTCACATGTCACGAACAACAGAGTGGATATGACGCGTCCGCTCTGTCCGTATCCGCAGGTTGCGCAGTACACGGGCGTCGGCAGCTCCAACGACGCTGCGAATTTCGTGTGCCGGACGCCATAAGCCATCGGCGCGAGGTGGGTGGGAAGCCGATCCTGGCCTGGCGCCGCGCTGAAGATACGCATTGAGTTTCTGGCTTGTGATGCCGCAAGCCATTTGGTTATCCTCTACGCTCGGACGGCGCGCGGCGGCGTGATTCAGGTTTGGCCAGGCGGAGGGACGGTCGACCTCTCCCGCATCGCCCCCCGGGTGCTTATCTTCGAAGAGAACCGATGGACATCTTTGCGTGTGATGTGCTGGTCGTCGGCGGCGGAGGCGCGGGGCTGCGCGCCGCCATCGCCGTGGCTGAAGGCTATCCCAGCCTCAGCGTGACCGTGATTTCCAAGGTGTATCCCATGCGCAGCCACACGGTCTCGGCCGAAGGCGGCGCGGCGGCGGCGATCAAGTCGGATGACAGCCTGGACGCGCACGCCTACGACACCATTTCCGGGGGGGACTGGCTGTCCGACCAGGATGCGGTCGAAGCCTTCGTCAATGAAGCCCCCCGTGAGATGTTGCAGTTGGAGCATTGGGGTTGCCCCTGGAATCGGGAGCCCGATGGCCATGTCGCCGTGCGTCCCTTCGGAGGGATGAAGGTCCAACGCACCTGGTTCGCCGCCGACAAGACCGGCTTTCACATGCTCCACACGCTCTTCCAGACCAGCCTGAAGTACGGCGGCATCCGGCGCCACGACGAATGTTTCGTCACCAAGCTTCTCGTCGACGACGGTCGTTGTCAGGGCGTCGTGGCCATCGAGCTGGCCACCGGAAAGATTCAGGCGATCACCGCCAAAGCCGTCATCCTCTGCACCGGAGGCTGCGGCAAGGTCTTCCCCTTCACGACCAACGCCGCCATCAAGAACGGCGATGGGATGGCACTGGCGTACCGCGCCGGCGCGGCGCTCAAGGACATGGAATTCGTCCAGTACCATCCCACCGGACTCCCGTTCACCGGGATCCTCATCACGGAGGCCGCGCGCGCCGAAGGCGGCTGGCTCCTCAACAAGGATGGTTACCGGTACCTCCAGGACTACGATCTCGGTACGCCGGAGCCCAAGCCGGTGTTGCGGTCGATGGAGCTCGGTCCACGCGACCGTCTGTCGCAGGCGTTCATCAAGGAGCAGGAGAAAGATCGCACGATCAAGGGGCCGTATGGCGACTACGTCCATCTCGACGTTCGCCATCTGGGCGAGCAGGTGATCAACAGCAAGATTCCCTTCGTCCGCGAGCTGTGCCTCAAGTACGCGCATATCGATCCAGTCACAGAGATGATTCCGGTTCGGCCCGTCGTGCATTACATGATGGGGGGCGTCCACACCAACATCCAGGGCGCCACGCCCCTGCCCGGCCTGTACGCCGCTGGCGAAGCGGCCTGCGTGAGCATCAACGGCGCGAATCGATTGGGATCGAACTCGCTGACCGAATTGCTGGTGTTCGGCGCTCGGGCTGGTAAGGCTGCCGCGGCATATGCTTCCGACCAGAGCGAGTCGAACCCCTCCGTTCTGGCCCAGGCGCACGACGAACAGCGGCGGTTGGAGGAGCGGTTCCTCTTCAAGACCGGCGGGAAGGAACGGATCTCGACATTGCGCGAGGCAATGCAGCAGACCATGGAGCAGAGTGCGGGCATCTATCGCGACGCGAGCGCCCTGCAACGGGCGGCGGGGGAGTTACAGCAGGTGCAGGAACGATTTCGCGATGTCGCGCTGGAGGATCATAGTTATACATTCAACACCGAACTGACGACGGTGCTGGAACTCTCGTACATGCTGGATCTGGCCCAAGTGATCGTCGCATCCGCCCTTCATCGGCAGGAGTCGCGCGGGTCGCATCAGCGCACCGACTACCCGGAGCGGGACGACGGACGGTTTCTGGCGCACTCGCTGGCCGTCCGGACCGGAGACGGTTCGCCGAGAATCGAGCATCTGCCGGTGACGATCACGCGCTGGCCACCCGGTGAGCGCGTCTACGGGAGATAGCACTCATGCCGCCTACCATCACGTTGGAGGTCATCCGGTATCGCCCCGAACAGGACAAGGAACCGACGTTCCAGACCTACGAAGTGCCCTATCGGGACGACTGGGTCGTGCTCGATGCGCTGAATTACATCAAGGATAGGCTGGACGGGTCTCTCACGTTCCGCTGGTCCTGCCGCATGGGTGTCTGCGGGAGCTGCGGCATGATGGTCAACGGCCGGCCGATGCTGACGTGCGCGGCATTCCTGTCGGAATACTTGCCGGGTCCTGTCCGGGTCGAACCGCTGAACTATTTCCCCATCATGCGGGATCTGGTCGTAGACATTACCGACTTCCTGCGAAAGCTCACCAAGGTCAAACCCTGGATCATCCGCGACCAGGTCTGGCCCCTTGAAGAAGGGGAGTATCGACAGAGCCCCGAGCAGCTGGACAACTACAAGCAGTTCAGCCAGTGCATCAACTGCATGCTCTGTTACGCCGCGTGTCCCATCGTCGGATTGGAGCCTGATTTCGTCGGACCGGCGGCCATCGCGCTGGCTCAGCGTTATAACCTGGACTCGCGGGACGAAGCCGCCGCCGAGCGATTGAAGATTCTCTCGGACCACGCGGGCATCTGGGGCTGCACGTTCGTCGGCGAGTGCACGCAAGTATGCCCGAAGCACGTGGATCCGGCGGGCGCCATCCAGCAGTTCAAGCTGACGGGCGCGCTCGACGCACTGCGGTCTTTTCTGCTGCCTTGGGGAACGAGATGAGTGACCTCTCGCACTACACCTTGTATCACCCCAGGTGGTACCGCCGCCGCATGTCGGTGTGGTGGTGGTTGAAGAACCGTGCCTACTCGATGTTCGTCCTGCGTGAGCTGACGAGCGTGTTTGTGGCCTTCTTCGCAATGCTGTATTTGTGGCAGCTCCGGGCCCTGGCCGCAGGCCCGGACGCGTACGCACGCTTCGTGGCGCGACTGAAAACGCCCCTGTTCCTGACCGTTGACACCGTGGCCCTGGTCTTCGTGCTGTTCCACACGATCAGCTGGTTCAACCTGACGCCGACGGCGATGGTTGTGCGGATGAAAGGAAAACGGGTTCCGGACAGGATCGTCGCCGGCTCGAACTACGTGGTCTGGGTGCTCCTGTCGGGCATCGTGGCGTGGATCTTCACGCGGGGGTTGAAGTGACCGGGCGATTCACACCGCTCATGTGGGCATTGTTCAGCGTAGGCGGAACCGTCGCCGCGTTCCTGTTTCCGGTCCATCTGTTCTTGAACGGCATCGCCTTTCCCCTGGGGTGGCTGGACGCGCCGAGCTACGAAGCCTCTCGGGCCCTTGTGCAGCATCCCATCACGCGCCTGTATCTCTTCGTGATGATTGCGTTGCCGCTGTTTCACTGGGCTCACCGGTTCCGCTACACGCTCTACGACGGCCTGCAGCTGTACCATCTGACGGCGCTGATCGCGGTGCTCTGCTACGGCGCCGCGCTCGTGGGCACGGCGGTTGCGGCGTACACACTCTGGAACATAGCCTGACGGTCGCCGCGCGCCTACTTCCGGACCCGCTCCTGGCAGATCGACACGACGCAAATCGATTCGATCACGCGATTGGGCGGAGGCACCGTGAGCCCGCGCTCGGTCATCAGCTTGCGGATGAGCGCAGCCGTCTCGGGCCGCGCGATCGCCGACTGCACGCCGGTGCGGACGAGGCCGTCGGCGTAATCGATTGCCTGCCAGGTGTGGCCGGCGAGCACCGACACGCTGTTGTCGGTATCCCGGCTTCCGCCGTCGCGCGTGTCGATTCTGGCGCCGCGGTCCACGAGCATCTGGACGACTTCGTTCCTGCCCTTGATGGCGGCCCCCATCAATGCCGTGCGCCCTTCCTTGTTGGCCGCATTCGGATCGAGACCGAGATCCAGCAGCAGCTTCACCGCCTCGACGTTGGCGTGTTTCGACCACTCGTAGGTGACGCCCTCCACCCAGCCGATCCCTCCGGCGACGGTGAGCGCGGTATCTTTGTTCGCCGTCGGAATCTTCGGATCGGCGCCGTAGTCCAGGAGCAGCTTCATCAGCGCCAGATCGCTCGACTGCGACGCCCGCACGAACGCGGTGGCGCCGTCCTCGAACAGCCACTGCATCGTGAAAATCGTGCGGGTCAGCGTGTTGTCCTTGATCTGCGCATTCGGGTCGGCCCCGTAGTCCAGCAGCGTCCGGATGTAGTCCAGCGTGTCGAGGTCCGGCTTCGGGACCGGATAGTCGCCGCCTTCGATGTTGCGGTTGTCGGTCGCGAGATATAGCGGGGTCCACCGGCCCTTGTTGGCGATGTTGGGGTCTGCGCCGTGCTCCAGCAGAAACGTCGACAGCCTGTAGTGGCGGTTGTTGGTCGCCGTCAGGAGCGGCGTCCAGCCGTACTCCGTCACCTGGTTCACGTCGGCTCCCGCGTTCACCAGGTACTCGATCGACTCGAGATCGTTTTCCCGAGCCGCAAGAACCATCGCGGTGAGGCCGCCACCGCCCGCGCCGACCAGGCCCGCGACGATCACGTCCGCCTCGTCTGCGTTCTCGGCCGGAGGCGCATCAGCGGCCGGTGGCTCAGGAGCGGCGGTTCCAGCAGGCGGCGCTGGCTCGGCCGGCGCAGCCGGCGCGGCTGCCGCGGCGTTCTGCCCGCGGGGCGGCGCCGGTGCGGTTGTCGTCCGCTCGACGCGCGCGCCGCCGGCGTTCAGCGTGCCGCGGAACCCCATCGAGATTTTCGCGCCGTGCGCCGCCTCCCACTCGAGCTGCTCCTGATAGGTTCGTCCGGCGGCGGCCGCCGCAGCGTAGCGCAGCGCCGCCGACTCCACGGCCTCGGTGTTGACGCGCGGCGCCATGTAGTTGCGAGGCAATCCGGCGGGCCCCGAGCGCGCGCTGACGTCCGCGCCCAGCTCGATCAGCATCTTGACCGCGGAGGGATGCTTCTGGTCGACGGCCCACATCAGCGCCGTCGTGCCGCGCAGGCTCTCTTTCGCGTTCACGTCGGCGCCGCTGGCCAGCAGCAGCTTGATCGCCTGTGGATTGCCGTTGCGCGCGGCGAGCATCAGGACGGTTTCGCCGTTCGGTCCGCGCTGCTTCGCGTCCGCCCCGGCCTTCAGCAGCGCGTCGATCATGGCGGCGTTCCCGTAGAGCGACGCCATCGCGAGAGGCGTGACACCCTCGCGATTCGTCGCGTCCATTCTGGCGCCCGCGCGGATCAGGGCGTTCGCCATCTCCAGGTCGTCACGGTAGACGGCCCAATGCAGCGCTGTCGCGCCATCGGCCTGGGGCGCGTTCACATCCTGCTTCTGCTGCAGCAGGGCGCGCAGCGCCGTTTTGTCGCCCTTCATCGCCGCATCCGCGATGTCGGCATGGCCTGCGCTGCGCGCAACGCCGGCCATGGCGACGAGCAGCAGCGCAACACATCCGCCGATTCGGCGTGTCGTCATCGTTCTTCGTTCGACCATGAGTTTCACGGCCTGCAGGGCGACCCAACGAAAAGGGGCCGCACCCCTTCTTTGGAAAAAGGGTACCGCCCCTTTTCGCAATCGCGCCGGTTACAGGTTCGTCAGCCGGCCGGTGCTGTCTCCCTGTTTATCCTGATGAATGCCATACATCTCCAGGATGTTCAACAGCAGGTTGCCGGTTGTGACGGTCTTGCGTTCGTACGCGAGGTGGCGTCCGCCTTTGAGCTGGCCGTTCGCGCCGCCGACGAGAATGTGCGGCACGTCGAAGTGCTGGTGCTGATTCGAATTCCCCATGTTGCTCCCATACATGATCAGCGAATGATCCAGCAGGGTGCCGTCTCCCTCGGGAATCGACTTCAGCTTTTCCGCGAAGTACGCGAGCGTCGACACGTGGTACCGGTTGAGGTCGGCGTATCGCTGGACCTGCACGGGATCTTCCTGGTGGTGCGACCCGCCATGAAACCCGACGCTCTGGCCGCCGTTCGGGAAGAGCTCGCTCTTCGGGAACGCATAGCTCCGGCTGGTCAGGTCGCGCGCGCCGAGCAACGTCACGACGCGCGTGATGTCCGCCTGGAACGCGAGCGCCGTCAGATCGCAGTGCAGCTTGATGTGCTGATCGAACTGCTCCGGTACGCCGGGCGGAAGGTCGATCTCCGGCACGGTCGCCGACGCCTTCGCGGCCAGCTGAATTCGTCGCTCGATCTCCCGAATCTCCTCTGTGTACTGGTTGACGGTCTGGCGGTCTCCGGGCCCGAGCGTCTTCCTGAGACCCGCCAGTTCGTTGAGCAGGGAGTCGAGGATGCTCTGATTCTGCTTCATGCGCGATGCGCGAACTTCCGGCGTTCCGCCGCTCCCGAACAGGCGCTCGAAGACGACCTGCGGGTTCAGCTCCATCGGCAGCGGGCTCGTCCGCGGCTCCGCCTCCCCAGCCGGCGTCGGCAGGGCAATCCACGAGATCGAATTGGTGTAGGAGCAGCTGTAACCCTCGCCGCAGTTGCTCGAGCTCGAATTCGGATCTTCCACCGACAGCTGCAGCGACGGCAGCAGCGTGCCCTGGCCGATCTTCTGCGCGATGATTTGATCGATCGTCGGACTACCGACGGTGGCGTCGGAGCCGGCGGTCTTTCTCGGCTTGATTGCCGTGAGGAACGCGGCCGCGACCCAGTGGTCCGATCCGGTCGTTCCCTCGGGAGGCTCCGCCGACTTCGACCACAGTCCGCTCATGACGACCGAGTGATCCCTGACCTTCGCGAGCGATTCGAGAATGTAAGGCAGCTTGGCCGGCAGCGCGCCTTCCGCTTCGGGCACCCAGTACCCGGGCGCCATGCCGTGCGGGAAGAACATGCCGACGAAGCGGTTTCTCGAGGGCGCGGCGGCGGTCTGCGCCAGCGCCGTCGCTGCGGGCACCATCGCCTCGAGCAGCGGCAGCGCCAATGTCACCCCTGCTCCTCTCAGAAAAGTCCGGCGCGGGATGTGTTTCTTCGAGACGAACATGTTATCGGCTCCCCTTCTTCGTGTCCCTGGCGCCCGGGGTCTCGATCTCGTGGCTCGGAACGGCGGTCTCCTGACCCTTCGTATTCATCTGGAACGGCTTGCTTCTGACGACGCCGAGCACCAGCGCGGAGAAACGGTTCTGATCGCGCACCGCGTCCCGGGCGAGCGAGCGGACCAGCGGCATGTCCCGATACTCGACCCCGCGGCCCAGCGCATACGTCAGCAGCTTTTCCGCGACGACCTCCACGAACTGATTGGAGTAGCCGAGAAGCCACATGCGGAGGCCTGCCGGATTGTCGATCTTCGTGCCGTCGAACAGCTGCGCCGACGCGTCCACGAGCGTGCCCTCTTCGTGCGTGCGCCACAACCCGATCCCGTCGAAGTTCTCGAGGGAGAAACCAATCGGATCCATCAGGCTGTGGCACTGGATGCAGTCGGCGCGCACGCGATGGTCCAGCATCTTCTGGCGCATCGTCGGCTCTTTCGAATTGCCGGCGGCATCGGCGGCTCTCGCCGGCAGCGGCGGAACGTCGGGCGGCGGCGGCGGCGGGCTCATGCCGAGGATGTTGGTCATGACCCACTTGCCGCGGGTCACCGGCGACGTGCGCTCCGGCTTCGACGTCGTCGTCAGAATCGCGCCTTTGCCCAGCAGGCCGCGGCGCAGGTCCATGTCGGGACCGAGCGTCACGCGGCGGAACTGGCTGCCATAGATGTTCGGGATGCCGTAATGTTTGGCCAGCCGCTCGTTGACGAACGTGTAGTCCGCCGTCAGCAGCTCGACCACGTTGCGGTCTTCGCGCACGAGGCTGTCGAAGAGCAGCTCCACCTCGCGCCGCATGGCCTGGCGGAGCGGATCGTCGAAGTCCGGGTAGAGCATCGGCAGGGGGCCGACGGCCTGGAGCCCGCGCAGGTTCAGCCACTGCCCGGCGAAATTGACCGCGAGCGCTTCGGCGCGGGGATCCTTCAGCATGCGCCGGACCTGCCGCTCGAGCGTCGCCGGATCCTTGAGCTTCGCCTGACTCGCGAGATCGATCAGCTGATCGTCAGGGATGCTGCTCCAGAGAAAAAATGACAGGCGCGATGCCAGGTCCAGATCGTTGATGCGGTAGGTATCGCCGGCCTTCAACGCCGGTGGCTCGGTTTCGATGCGGTAGATGAATTTCGGCGATGCCAGGAGGCGGGCCAGGACCATTTCGATCCCGTGATCGAAGTCGCCTTCCTGGCGGCCCGACTGATAGAACGCCATCAGCACATCGACGTCCGCGGCGGTCGGCGGACGCCTGAAGCCGTTTCTCGCGAGCGTCGTGACGATCTTGCGCGCGCAGGCGGTCTCCTCGTTCGGGCCCGCGGGGCGGCAAGCGAAGATCCTGCGGCGGCTCGGCGACTCACGCGCCGCCATGGCGTTGAACGGACCTTCGATCCGCAGCGTGCCGACGTGGGGAAAGAACGTGAACCCCGGAGTGGGACCGGTCTGGATCGTGTCCCGCATGAAATGCTGATCGAGATCGAGCAGCGGCGCGAAATTCGTGGCGAGGAAGGTCACGCCAACGGCGTGCGATCCCGCGGTCGTCGTGAAACGGACGCGCATCGGCGGAGGTTCATTGCGGAAACCGCCGCCCCCACCTCGCGCGCTGCGCGCGCTCGGAGTGGGAGGCAGACCAGCGCCGCGACCGCCAGCCGCCGCGCCCGGACCGACGCCACGCCCCCGCTGACCTGCCTGCGCGCCCGCGCCTCCGCAACCGCCGTCGGGTTGACCGAACCGCCGGCTGCCCTGCCAGTCGAGGAGCTGCAGCCGCTCGCGATCGAGCAGCGCTTCGAGCTTTTCGCACGGCACCGAACCGAATCCGCTCGGCGACATGTTGTCCCCGAAGATCGGCGTGATCGTGAGGGTGTATTCACCGTCGGACGGGAAGACGTGATTAACGAGCATGCCGCCGCGCGTGCCGAACGGCAGCCCCTCGATGTGGTAGTCCTGCGACGTGTCTTCAGGAGTCCTGTACACGACGAGCGTCGAATTGGCCGGCTCGCCAATCGCCAGGCGGCTGATTTTGCCGGCCGCCGAGACATAGGCCTCGACGAGCGTCGACGAAATCCCGAGCGTGCCCGCCATGTTGTCGAAGCCGTGCGTGGAATCGTCCGACGGCAGGTACTGACCCGGATCGATCGCGATATCCAGCAGGTCGCGGACGACGTTCGCGTACTCCGTACGATTGAGGCGATGGAGGCCGGGCGGCGGCGTATAGGCTGTCGCGCTGCGATCGATCTCGTTTTCCAGCCACGCCGTCAGGCTCTCGTAGGTGGCCTTGTCCGGCCGCCGCGATCCGGAGGGCGGCATCATCCCGGCCCGGAGTTTTCTCACTACCCGTTCCCAGGCTTCCGCGTGATCGCTGACGTGCGTGATATCGAGATCGTCCAGCGTGATTTTCCGTGCGGCCTCCTGGCCCGACGCCCTGGCGCGCTGGCTGTGACAACCGACACAATACTGGTTGAGCAGCGCGCGCTGCGGGGAGATCGCCGCTGTTGCAGTGCCCGGCGCGGGCGGTTGCTGCGGAGCCGTCTGGGCCGTCACGGACAGCAGAAACGGCACGGTCGCCATGCAACTGACCGCCAGGAGTCTCGTGATCATTTCGATCGGGCTCCAGCTTCTTGGGAGGGAAGTCCTTACCGGCTAACATCATACCCGAAGGATCAGCGAGGCCGATGTCGCCATTTGTAACCTCGGCTCTTTCGGAGCGCGAGGCGTCGGAGCGCGAAGCGTTCGGCCGAACGGAGCCGGCTCGCCTGAAAGGCTCGCCCTCCGGCTTGAAGAGCCGGCTCGCCTGAAAGGCCCGCCGACCGGGCGACTTGAAGGCTCGCACTCCGGCGGCCATTTGAAGAGTCGCCCTTCGGCGTTTTATCGATTGGTGTATCCTGCAGCGCAACGCTTTCACCGGGCGCGCCGAGCTTTTCAAGAGGAGTGATCCGATGGCCAAATCGCCGAAAGGATCCGTCGATCGTCGTGGTTTTCTGAGAGGCGCGGCGGTCGGCGCCGCGGCGCTGGTGACCCAGCCGTCGGTGGCGCTCCCTCAGCCGCAGGAGACGCCCGCCCGCCCGGCGCCGGTCGCACCGTCGAGCGCCCAGCTCAACGCCGACACGGAGGCGCCACCCTCGAGAGCGCA
>Ga0099827_10000074_pt1 | contig 31302 bp, 22 predicted proteins | sample CZO8metaG_FD_79339 | JGI IMG/M metagenome (GOLD analysis project Ga0099827, IMG submission 79339) | Vadose zone soil microbial communities from the Eel River Critical Zone Observatory, Northern California, USA - CZOApr15con1.8 metaG | ecosystem: Environmental > Terrestrial > Soil > Vadose zone ...
CACGACGCCCCGGCGCAGCGCTCTGATCGCCGTCGCGGCGGTATCGGCCAGCTGGCTGTCCCCGGCGGCGGCGCGGATCTGGTCGAGCAGGTCGATCAGCTGCTTGACCGCCCGGACGAAGTCGCCTGGCGTCAGATCCGCGTGCAGCAGGTGCTCAAGCGCCCGGCCGCTGGCCCAGGCGTGGGAGGTCCAGGCGAAGCCGAAGTCAGGTTCGCGCAGGAACGACAGCCGGTGGTCATGCTCGATCCCATCCAGCTCGCCCCACAGCCTGGTCATCGCCGCGACCGCGGTGGCGACCCGGCTGCCTGGCAGCCGCGGCGGGCCCGCGTCCTCAGGCCGCCGGGCCTCGAAGGTCAGCGCGGAGACGCAGGCGGCCAGTTCAGCATGGTTGAGCCCGTCCCAGATCCCCCGGCGCAGGCATTCGGCGGTGAGCAGGTCGAGCTCAGAGTAAATGCTGGCCAGCGTACGCCCGCCCGAGGTCACCTTGTCGCCTTCGAGATAGCCGAGCTGACCGAGCAGCGCGCAGACGCGTTCGAAGGTACGGGCGATCACGTGCGCCCGGCTGGCGACGCGGCGGTCGAGAGCTTCGGCCTCGCGTTCGGCCCGCAGGAACTTCTCGGTTTGCCTGGCGTGGGTCTGCGCATCCGGGCAGCTGTGACAGGGGTGCTCGCGCAGCCGACGGCGCAGGTCGGTGATCTCGCGGTCGACGTCGCCCGCTTGACCGGCCCGGTCTCCGTTCTGGCCGCTGCGTCCGCGAGGCCGGTGAAGCCGCTCGGATTCAACCCCCGCCAATTTGTTTCTCATAGTGGCAGTTAGATCTTTACGGTGCTGCGGTGACTTCGGGCTGAACCGACCGGGAATCGGAATCCGGAGCACGGCGAACACGGGATCCGGGCACTCGGCCAGCGACAGTCGCTTGAGCTGCCGGTGCTCGGTCAGGATCAGCGGCGCCGGGGCGAGCGAATTCGTGCCCGGCTCAAGCACGACGGCCGTCCCGGCGCGGCGGCCGCCTGGCACCACGATGATGTCGCCGCGGTGCAGTGCGCTGAGGGATTCCACCACCGCGGCCCGGCGTGCCGCCGAGCGATCCTTGGCCTGGCCCTTCTCCAGCGGCGAGAGCTCGGCCCGCATGCGGGCGTACTCACCGAAATCACCGCGGTCGCAGCTGGCGCCCAGACTCGCCACCGAGTCCCTGAGCTTGCGAGCCCTCCTGGCCAGCCCGACCACCGCCCGGTCGGCCTGGAACTGCGCGAATGAGGACTCCAGCAGCTTGGCGGCCCGCTCCCGGCCGACCTGCCCGACCAGGTTGACCGCCATGTTGTAGGACGGCTGGAAGCTGGAGTTCAGCGGGTAGGTCCTGGTACCGGCCAGCCCGGCGACCGCCAGCGGGTCGGTGCCGGGCTGCCAGAGCACGACCGCGTGCCCTTCGACGTCGATGCCGCGCCGCCCGGCCCGGCCGGTGAGCTGGGTGTACTCCCCGGCGGTGAGCGCGGCGTGGGTCTCGCCGTTCCACTTGTCAAGCCGCTCGATCACGACGGTGCGGGCGGGCATGTTGATGCCGAGCGCCAGCGTTTCTGTAGCGAAGACCGCGCGGATCAGCCCGGCGGCGAACAGCTCCTCGACGACCTCCTTGAACGTCGGCAGCAGGCCCGCGTGGTGGGCCGCCACGCCGCGCACCAGCCCGGCCAGCCAGTCGTCATAGCCGAGCACCGGCAGGTCGTCGTCCGGGATGTCGGAGGTGCGGTCGGCGACCAGCGCGGCGATCTCGTCCGCTTCGGCCGGGGTGGTGAGGCGCAGGTTCGCGGCCAGGCACTGCTGCACCGCGGCGTCGCAGCCGGCCCGGCTGAAGATGAACGTGATCGCCGGGAGCAGCCCGGCCCGGTCGAGCCTGGCGATTACCTCGGCCCGGCGAGGCGGGATGAACCTGGGCGAGCCACGGTCCGGCGAAACACGGGCGGGCCGTGACGGCTGCCGGGGGCCCTGCTGGCGTTTGCGATCGTAGCTCCGAGCGCCCTGGGTCCGGTACCTGGTGGCGTCGCGCTGGGAGACCCTGATCAGCTCGGCGTTGACCTCGGGCCGCCGATCCGGCTGGTCGAGCTGACCCTTGACCGGGCTGGCGAACATATCGTAGAGCCGGCCGCCGACCAGCATGTGCTGCCACAGGGGCACCGGGCGGTGCTCGTCTACGATCACGGCGGTGCCGCCGCGCACCGAGGTGAGCCAGTCACCGAACTCCTCGGCGTTGCTGACCGTGGCCGACAGCGCGGTGAGCGTCACCGACTCGGGGAGGTGAATGATCACCTCTTCCCAGACCGCGCCTCGAAAGCGGTCGGCCAGGTAGTGGACCTCGTCGAGGACCACGTGGCTGAGGCCGGTCAGGGCGGGCGAGCCGGCGTAGAGCATGTTCCGCAGTACCTCGGTGGTCATGACGACCACCGGAGCGTCCCCGTTGACCGCGTTGTCGCCGGTGAGCAGGCCGACCTTGGACGGCGAGTAGCGCTTGACCAGGTCGCCGTACTTCTGGTTGGACAGCGCCTTGATCGGCGTGGTGTAGAAGCACTTGCGGCCACGGGAGATCGCCAGAGCCGCGGCGAACTCGCCGACCACGGTCTTGCCTGATCCGGTGGGGGCGGCTACCAGCACGCTGTGGCCCTCGTTCAGCGCGCGGCACGCCTTGAGCTGGAACTCGTCGAACTCGAAGTCGTACATCGCCTGGAAGGCGGTCAGCGCGGGGCCGTCCTGCTCGCGGCTGCGCATGTAGGCGGCGTACCGGTCGGCAGGGTCAGCCGGCGTCGTCATGCGATCAAGACTACGGGTAGCCCTGTGTGCAGAGGTGAATCGGCCGACTCGACGGCTGGCTCGGCGGCTTAGCCGACCAAGTCAGCTGGGCCGGCTCAGTCAGCTGAATCGGTTTCGTCCGAGCCGACCGAGGCCATCGGGTCCTCGTCCAGCCCGAACTCTCTGATCTCCTCGGCGGACAGCCCGGGGAAGACCGCGCCCTGCTTAGCGCGCCTGCGGTCGTTGGCCCAGGCGAACACCTCGGCTAGCTCCACGAGCCCGACACACGGGACGGCCAGCAGCAGCATGCTGATCGGGTCAGGGCTCGGCGTCGCGATCGCCGCGAACGCGAACACCCCGAAGATGATCATCCGCCGCCACTTGGCGAACCGCTGGTGCGTCAGCACTCCGGCAACATTGAGGATCACCATGACCAGCGGAAGCTCAAAGGCCAGTCCGAAGATCAGCACCATCGCGAGCACGTAGCTGAAGTACGTGTTCACGGTGATCAGCGCGATGACGTCTTTCGGCACCAGCCCGAGCAGGAAGCGCAGGCCCTTGGACATCGCGAAATAGGCCAGCGTGCCGCCGAGCGCGAACAGTGGTATCGCCGAGGCGCCGAAGAAGTACGTCCAGCGCCGTTCCCGTGAATGCAGGCCGGGCGCGACGAACGCCCAGAACTGGTACAGCCAGATCGGACTCGAGATCAGCAGGCCGATGATGATGGCCAGTTTCAGGTGAATGAACAGCGGGTCGAACAGCCCGTTGACGACCAGGTGGCAGGCGTTGCTCTTGGGCAGTCCGAGGGTATTGCGGTCTTGGGCGGGAAGCCGGCAGTAGGGCCCGAGCAGGAAATTCCAGACCGCAGGCTCAATGAACCAGCCCGCGATCGCACCAATGACCATGACGGCGATCGATTTGAGCACCCGGTTGCGCAGCTCGCGGATGTGCTCAATAAGCGGCATCCTCGCATCGGGGTTCGGCTCCCTGCGGAGCCTCGGCCGACGCGACTTGCCTTCTTCACCGGCGCCGGGCGCCGGGCTGTCCTGCGTCGCGGACATCCGGCTGGGCGCTTAGTTCGACGACGAGCTGGGCGTCGAGTCCGACACCGGCGCGCTGCCGCTGCCTGCCGCCGACCGCTGCAGGTCGGCGACCTGACGCTGAAGGTCGTCGATCTGGGCCTGATGCGCGGGGCTCGGCTGCTGCGCGGAGAGCTGCGGCGCTGACTGACCGGTCTGTGCCTGAGGCAGGACCGTAGCCTGAGTGAAGTTCGAGCTCCCGCTCGGCTGCTGGTCATCCTCGTCACTGTGGATGGAGCGCTTGAAGATGTTCATTGACTGGCCGAGGGCCCTGGCGGCGCCTGGCAGTCGGCTGGAGCCAAACAGAAGCAGCACCACCACCAGCAAGATGATGATGTGCGTCGGGCTGTCGAACAGTCCCATGCTCATTCCCCATTCAGTCGGGAAGCGGCTGCGCTCCCGCGGCTCTGCGCTGCGCGCAAGCTGCCCTTCCCGTAGTTTACACGTGCTCTTTCTGGCCTAGCTGGTTCGTCGCTAGCGGGCGGCCGGATTGCCGCGAGTACGGACTTTTCCCTAGCATCCGCCCTACGCGGCCTGCTTGTCGAGAGCTGCGCCTGGCCAGGCTACCCCCTAGGAGTATTGCGCTAGTGCGGCCGTCGCGTCTTTGGTGATCTGCTCGGCGAGCTCCGGTGGCGAGACTACCTTGCCATCCTCACCAAGCCGAAGCGCCAGCCGCCTGACCCATTGCGTGTCCGGCGTTCTGAGCACCACGCTCAGCCGGCCGTCACCGAGGTCGGTCACCTTCTCGCACGGGTAGTAGTTGGCCACCCAGTGCCCGGCCCCGGCGAGTTCGAGCTCGACCCGGATGTCCCCGGCGGAGGGCCGGAACAGCCCGGAGTCCACGTCGACGTGCTCAGCGGTCGCCGGAACCTCCGCGGGTACGTCGAGGATGGTCAGGTTGAGTACCCGGTCTAGCCGGAACAGCCGCACCGCGTTCGCCCGGCGGCACCAGCCCTCGAGGTAGGCGCGGCCCTGCTCGAAGACGACCCGCATCGGGTCCACGTCCCGCTCGGTTGCCTCGTCCCGGCCGGGCACGTAGTACGACAGATGCAGGCGCTTGCCTTCCTGCCGCGCCTTGCCGACCTGCGCCTGCACGTCGGCCGGCGCCCGGCCGTCCATCTGGACCGAGACCTGGGCGCTGGCGGCCGCCGCTTCCCCGGCCGCGGCTTCCAGCTTGGCGATCGTCCGGCGCAGCGCCGAGCTGTCCTGCTGCCCGGGCAACTCGGCCAGCAGCCGCAACCCGATCAGCAGCGCACTCGCCTCGTCAGTGCCCAGCCGCAGCGGCCGGCCCATCGACTCGGCCTGGGTGACCATGATCTCGCCACCCTCGTAGGACAGGTCGATCGGGCAGTAGGGATCCGGCGAGCGCAGCTCGACGCACCACAGCATGTTCAGGTCGTCGACTAGGTCGTGCTCGGTCACGCCGAACGCCGACGCGGTCTCGGCCAGCCCCACCACCTGCCTGCTGACTACGTAAGGCACCAGCGCCAGCAGCCGTTGCAGCCGGTCGGTGGCCGTTCCTGCTCGGCTCACGCGAGTACTCCCTTGAGCTTCCTGATCACGGCTTCGCGCAGGTCGACCGGCTCGATGACCACGACGTCGGCGCCGAACGAGGCGATGTAGTCGGCGTACCAGCCAGAATCGGAGAAGGCCACCTTGACCAGATCCCAGCGGTGTCCGCCGGAGCCTTCCTTTTGCGGCTCGGGCTCATCGGAGATCGGCCGACGGCGCAGCCCGTAGCCAGCGCCGCTGCGAATCCGCAGCTCGGCGACCCGCACCGATGGCGGCTCGCCGTCCCACAGCCGGACGGCCGCGCGCACGTCGGTGTCTGGCGGTACCACCACGGAGCCCGGCGGCCCGGTGAAGCTGACCGCCCCGTCGATCCGGCTCAGCCGGAATACCCGCTGCTCGCCCCGGTCCCGGTCGAAGCCGACCACGTACCACTTGCCGTTCCGGTTGACCACGCCCCACGGTTCGAGGCTGCGCGGCTGACTCGCGGTCCGGCCGGCCGCCTGGTACCCGAACGTCACCGGACGCCGGTCCCTGACCGCTCGCCACAGCTGGCCGAACGATGGTTCCTCGGTCTGCAGCCGAGGTTCGATGCCGGGACGCACGGTCTCCTCGGCGTTGATCCCGGCGGCCCGGAGCTTGAGCAATCCCCCGGCCGCCGCGCCGGCCAGCTCCGCTCGCTGCCAGACCTGCGCCGCCAGGCCGAGTACGGCCGCCTCGTCTGGCTCAAGCACGATCTCGGGCAACTCGTAGGCCTGACGTGAGATCCGGTAGCCAACTTCCTCGTCGGAACCGGCGTTGGTGCCGGTCTCCAGCGGGATGCCAAGCTCGCGCAACTCGTCCTTGTCCCGTTCGAACATCCGCTTGAATGCCTCGAACGCGTCCGGATAGCCGGGCACGGCCTCCCTGATCTGGCCGGCGGTCAGGTACCGCCGCGAGGACAGCAGGCAGACGACCAGACTGAGCAGTCGTTCTGTCTTCTGCTTCGACATCGCGCAACCCCTTCGCGACCATGCTTTGCCTCTGCCGCTCCCCCAGCACTTGACGGTACCGCGTGCCAGAGTGCCGACGGTGGATTGTCACACCTTCTTCGCCCAAGGCGTTAGCTGGCCACCGTGCGTTAGCCTGCCACCGTGATCAAATGGCGGCGAGGCGAGGTAACCGCCGTGCGGCGGCAGTGGAAGGGTGCGGTCGAACTCGAGGTTGCGATCTCTGGAGTTCCGGTCCGGGCGCTCGCGTATCCGGAACTGACCGGTTCCCCTGTTCCCGGCGACCAGGTCCTGCTCAACACCGGCGCGCTCGACCTTGGCCTTGGCACCGGCGGCTACGCGCTCGTGGTCGCGATCCCCGACCGGCTGCCGCCCGACCCGCAAGGCCCCGGCCACCTGGTCAAGGCCCGCTACACGCCATTGCAGGCCACCGTACTCGGCGCCGACGAGCAGGGGTCGGTCCACCACCAGACGCTCGCCGAGGCCGACAGCCTGGACGGCATCCCGATCGTGATCGCCGACCTGCACTCGGCCTTGCCCGCCGTGCTCGCCGCCTTTTATTCAGAAAGCTTCGCGCGCGCTGGTCGCAACGCACAGCCTGATCAGCCCGCCAGCCGGCCCAAGGTCGCCTACGTCATGCTGGACGGCGGCGCGCTGCCGGCCTGGTTCTCCCGCACGGTCTCGATGCTCACCGACCACGGCTGGCTGACCGGCACGATTACGGTCGGGCAGGCGTTCGGCGGTGACCTTGAGGCGGTCACCCTGCACAGTGGCCTGCTGGCCGCCAGGCACGTACTCGGGGCCGAGCTGATCGTGGTCTCCCAGGGCCCGGGCAACCTAGGTACCGGCACCCGCTGGGGGTTCTCCGGCGTCGCCTCCGGTGAGGCCGTCAACGCCGCCGCAGTCCTCGGCGGCCGGCCGATCGCGTCGCTGCGGATCAGCGAGGCCGACCCGAGACCGCGCCACCGCGGGATCAGCCACCACAGCCTGACCGCCTACGGCCGCGTCGCCCTGGCCCGCGCCGACGTAGTCGTTCCAGACCTGCCCGGCGAATTCGGCGCTGCGATCGCCGAGGCCGCCAAACCACTAGCCGACCGGCACAACCTGGTGACGGTCAGCGTCGACGGCCTCCGCGAGGTCCTAGCCGCCTGCCCCGTCCCGCTCTCCACCATGGGCCGCAACCTGGACCAAGACCCCGCCTACTTCCTCTCCGCCGCCGCCGCCGGCCGATATGCGGCCACCATCAGCCCCGCTGCGGCCTAGGTCGGCGAAGAGCGCAGCCCTCGTCACCCGACCAGTCCAGACGCTCGTCGCGGGGGCGGGCCCACGGGTCGCCGGGCGGGCCGTGCTTGCCGGGCGGGCCATCGGTTGCCGGGCGCGCCATGCATGCCGGGGCGGGGAACGGGTCTGATCGGGCGAGCGCCACTGTCGCGGAGAGTTTTCGGCTTCGGTGCCGAAATGTCTCCGGGATCACGGATTTCAGTCCGGAATGCCCGGTTTTTGTCGGAGCGTTTTCGTTTGTCGGAGAGTTTTCCGCAAAAATCGGCCCTGATTTGCCGAGAACGCTCCGAGAAACGAAAACGCTCCGCCAGGATTCCGGCATTTGGGGCGCCGATTCATGGTCCCGGAGCGTTTTCGGAAGTCGGGCCGGAAAGTCTCCGTCGTAATCGGACGTCGGCAGGCTCGTTTTGCGATTACCGAGTTGATCATGGTCCACGGATTTCCTGGACCAGATGAATTCGCATATTCATCCCCTGGAAACCTACTGAAACCGCGCATTCATCTGCTGCGTTGCCACCTCCGTCCGTGGTCAGAGGGGCGGGTGTGGCTATCGGTATCCATGTGACTATTCGGTCAGGCCAGCGGGTCCGGAGTTAGACTCGGGTCGTGCGCGGATCCCAGTTCACGCCGTCCAGGCTCGCGTTCCAGGCCAGCATCGCAGCGATAGTGCCCGACGCCGAGGCGGCCGGGCTGCGCCTGCTGGCGGGCCGGTCCCCCCAAGCCCGGCGGATGATGATCTTCGGAACCGCGCGCGTATTCGCCATCGACGTCGATGAATCGGCGGGCATAGCGGTGGTCTGGACAACTACGAAACTCTTGCCCGGCACCCGCCTGATGGAATGTCATTGTCAGTACGAGTTCCGCGCTGGTCAATGGCACTCACTAGGGTCGGTGCCAACGGCGGTCGAGTCCGGATTTCCCGGCCAGCGCCCGTCGTGTCGGGAGCGCGGCTCGGCAGCAATACTGACGCCCGGGGCCGGTGGCGGCGGTCGAGCCATGGACGGCCGCTTTACGTCCTATGAAACGTACCGAGTCGCCCAGGAAGTGCACGCACTGGACATTGACGGCCGGATTTCACCGGTTCCGCCGCACGGCTATTGCATTGTGAACTGGAAGTCAGAACGTTATGACGGTATTGCGTCCAGGCCAGTAATCAGGGTCATGGGATCAACCGGTGACGTGCTCACCGAACTCCGCAGTGGCGAATACCTCGACACTGCGAGCCTCGCGTCCACAAGAGACTAGTCGCGAGGCTCGCAGTGCCAGTTCAGCTATCCCAGTCAGGCCGTGCCGAGGATGTCGATCACGAAGACTAGGGTGTCGGTGCTCGTGATGCCAGCCGACGACTGACCGGTCTTGCCGTAGCCCTCGGCCGGGGGCACGACGAGCATGACCCGGCTTCCGATCGGGACTCCGACCAGGCCGGTGTTCCACGCCGGGATCAGTTGTCCGAGCTGGAACACGTTCGGTGGCGACGTCGGCGACTGAGTCGTCGGCCAGTTGTCGTTAAAGACCTTTCCGGTGCGCCAGATCGATCCTACGTACCTGACCACGATCGACTGGCCGGCCTTCACCGGCGTGCCGGTGCCCTGGACCAGGGTCGTCTTGATGAGCTTGGCTGGCGGATTGCTCTTGGGAATGGCGATCTGGGGCCCTGCGGGGGCTACGACAGTGACCTTGGGCAGCGCGCCGCCGCCGTCAGTAATGTGCTTGCCGGTCGCGCCCTGGGTCGCCGCGAACGCTTGCAGTACGTCGATTACCCAGACCAGCGTGTCGGTGGGCTTGACGCCGACCTGGGAGTTGCCCCGCGCGCCGTAGCCGTACTTCGGAGGCAGCACGGCTAGCACCCGGCTGCCCACGTGGACGCCGGACATGGCCTTCTGCAGGCCGGACAGGCCAATGGTGACCGGGAGCACTTGGGGGGTCCCGGTCTTGTAGCTGGAGAACAGCACCTTGTGGGTCTTGCCCCGCCAGAGCTCGACGGTGAAGTTCGCCAGGTAGGAGTCCGTGGGCGCGAGCACGCGGCCGCTGCCGTTGCTCAGCACCTTGGTAACCAGCTTGGTGCCGGGAGCGCTGGTCGGGATCGAGATGTTCGGCGCCTGGGCGGTGGTGGTTTTCGAGACCTTCACCGCCGCATTGTTATCGGTCGGGGCGGAGGAGCTGCTGGAGCTGCCGCACCCCGCCACCGCCACGGTCACGGCGAGTGGCGCTAGCAGCGCCACAGCCACACGTCGCATGGAGAATCCTTGAAGTTGGAGATGGTCGGTCCGGACAGCCTACCGGCTGAACTTCTGGGTAATCGCCGGCGCGGACGGCGCCCGCCCGGCGCCGACGAGTCACCCCGGCTCAGGTAGCGGGATGGCCGGCGGTCCGTTTTGCGGCGTTCTCGGCGGCAGCGGAGCGCCGGGTATCAGGTCAGCGAGCAGATTCTTGTCGTAGACCGCGATCGTGTACTTCGCTACGAAGTAGATGTGGAGCGGTTGTCCGAACGTCGCCCTGACCGAGCTGACTGTCGGATAGCGCTTGAACCCAGGCGGCCCCGGTACCAGCACAATAAAGTTCGCGTTGTTGAGCTTCGGGTTATACCAGCTGGACTTGACCTCCCAGTAGTCACTGGCGATGTGGCTGCCGTCGGCTAGGACCGAGCGCATCACCACCTTGCCGCCGGAGTCCAGGGTCGTGACGTTGGAGTTCCAGTAGCCGGCCAGCCCGTAGCTGAGATGGTGCCCGGCCAGCCACGTCGCGAGGTCCGCGTCCCCCGAAGGGGCGGCCGGCAGCGCCACGATCCGGCCGAGGCTGAACAGATAACAAGTCAGCAGCAATCCCATAGCGGGCATTAGCCTGGTGCGCGCCAGCCGTGACGGCAGCAGTCGGCCGGCCAGCGCGGCGCCGAACGGCAGCACGGCGGTCATGTCCCTGGCGGTCAGAAGGTCGTTGGCCCGGGTGCCGAACGCGTAGGCGGCAAGCACGACAACGGCGCCGACGGCGAGCAACTGGACAGCAAGGTCGACCGAGCCGAATCTTCTGATCACCGCGCAGATGGCCCAGGCAGCCAGCCCGAGGCCGATCAGATGGGCACCGGCCAAAAAAGCCACGAACCCTGCGTTATGGCTAAAAAAATTGGCGCCAAATAGCAACAACAGTCCGCGTCCCGTAGTGGCCAGGTAGTGCGGCGCGTCGGCGGGTGCCGCCAGCGCCCGCGACACCGGCCAGACCATGAACCCCCCGCCGCCCCGAACCGCCGCCAGCATGAGCCCGGACAGCCAGACCGACCCGATCGCCGCCCCGGCCAGTGCCACCTCGAAGGCCACGGTGCGCCAGCGCTGGCCCCGGATGAACTTCGTCCAATAGATACGGGCGCCGCAGACGATGACGATCGGCAGCACGCCGGTGTACATCGCGATGCCGTCGGCGATCAGGGCCAGGCACAGGATCGCGCCGGCCGCCGCGACCGTGTACCAGCGCCGGGGTGCCCGGTCGAGCAGCAGGAAGGTGACGAGCACCGGCACCGCGCTGCCGACGTGGTCAGGCGACCCGAGCAGCACGTAGACCCCGTTGCCGGCCTGCGGCGCGGCCATGATGCCGGCCGCGAGCAGGCAGGCCGCGATCGCATCCCGGCCGGTGGTGCGCGCCTTGGCCAGCGCCGCGGCGAGCAAGATCAGCAGCGTGTAGGTCATCGCGCTGGCCGCGTGCACCACTTCGGGGGTAAGCCCGATGAAGCGCTCGATCACCAGATACTGCGGCAGTTCCGTGGTGTAGAACGACACGTCAGACAGCCGCCAGTCGTGCAGCAGCAGGTTGCCGTGCAGCATGTCCCAGGCCTGCAGGGCGTTGGACGCGCCGTCCGAGGTGACCACGGCGCTGCTTGCCACATGCATATAGCAGACGAAAAGGGTTGCGGTGGTTATTGACCAGGCGACCCAGAGGCGGATCGCTCCCAGGCTGACTCGCGGAACCGTCAGCCGGGGCCAGCTGATTCTGGATAGGCTGATTCTGGGCAGCATGGCAGGCATAGCGAACGTGACTTTAGTGACTGCCAGTTGCTGAGGAGTAGCTTTAGGTCACATTCCGGCGATGAGCTTCTCGACCCGCTCGTCCACCGACCGGAACGGGTCCTTGCACAGCACGGTGCGCTGGGCCTGGTCATTCAGCTTCAGGTGCACCCAGTCGACGGTGAAGTCCCGCCGCCGCTCCTGCGCTCGCCTGATGAAGTCGCCGCGCAGCCGCGCCCTGGTCGTTTGCGGTGGCACCGACTTGGCTTCGAAGATCGCCAGGTCCGAGCACACCCGCTCGACCGCACCACGCCGCTGCAGCAGGTAGTACAGGCCGCGGCCGCGGTGCACGTCGTGGTAGGCTAGGTCCAGCTGGGCCACCCTGGGCGAGGACAGCGGCAGGTCGTACTTGTTCCGGTACCGCTCGATCAGCTGGTACTTGGTTACCCAGTCGATCTCGCGGGCGACTAGGTCGAGGTCGTCGGTCTCGACCGCACGCACCACGCGCTCCCACAGGTCGAGCACCCGCCCGGACATCTTGTCGACCCCCCGGGCCTCCGCGAACGCGCGGGCCTTGGCCAGGTACTCGTGCTGGATCTCCAGCGCGCTCATCTCGCGCCCGCTGGCCAGCCTGATCTTTCGCCGCCCGGTCATGTCGTGGCTGACGTCCCTGATCGCCCTGATCGGGTTCTCCAGCGTCAGGTCGCGCATCACCGTGCCCGCCTCGACCATGCGCAGCACCAGGTCGGTAGTGCCGACCTTGAGCAGCATCGTGGACTCGCTCATGTTCGAGTCGCCGACGATCACGTGCAGGCGGCGGAAGCGCTCGGCGTCGGCGTGTGGTTCGTCGCGGGTGTTGATGATCGGGCGCGACCTGGTGGTGGCCGACGACACGCCTTCCCAGATGTGCTCGGCGCGCTGGCTCACGCAGTAGACCGCCCCGCGCGGAGTCTGCAGCACCTTGCCGGCGCCGCAGATGATCTGCCTGGTCACCAGGAACGGGATCAGGATGTCGGCCAGCCTCCCGAACTCGCCGTGCCGGGCGACGAGGTAGTTCTCGTGGCAGCCGTAGGAGTTGCCGGCCGAGTCGGTGTTGTTCTTGAACAGGTAGATGTCGCCGGCGATGCCCTCTTCACGCAGCCGCCGGTCAGCGTCCACGAGCAGGCCCTCGAGGATCCGCTCGCCCGCCTTGTCGTGGGTGACCAGGTCGATCAGGCTGTCGCACTCCGGGGTGGCGTACTCGGGGTGGCTGCCCACGTCGAGGTAGAGCCGGGCTCCGTTGCGCAGGAACACATTGCTGCTGCGGCCCCAGGAGACGACCCGGCGGAACAGATACCTGGCCACCTCATCGGGCGATAGCCTGCGCTGCCCACGGAACGTGCAAGTGACGCCGTATTCGTTCTCCAGACCGAAGATTCGTCTGTCCACGCGACTCCCAGCTCAGCTTGCTTTAGAGAGATTCCTCTCTCATCGGCTCTCTCGTCTTGCTTGCCTGCTCTTTTGGCTAGTCCCCGCCCGCTCGCTTACCAGTCCACCGCGATGTACTTGGTCTCGGTGAATTCGAGCAGGCCCTCGTGGCCGCCTTCGCGGCCGAGGCCCGACTGCTTGACGCCGCCGAACGGTGCCGCCGGATCGCTGACCACGCCGCGGTTGATGCCGACCATGCCGGCCTCGAGTCGCTCGGCGACACCGAGCCCCTGCCGCAGATCGGTCGTGTACAGGTAGGAGACCAGGCCGTATTCGGTGTTGTTGGCCAGGGCAATCGCCTGGTCGACGTCGGTGAACCTGACGACCGGTGCCACCGGGCCGAAGATCTCCTCGCTCAGGATTCCCGCCGACTTCGGCACCTGGTCGAGCACGGTTGGCGAGTAGAAGTAGCCGCGCCGGTCAGGGGCCTGGCCGCCGGTCACCACCCGGCTGCCGTCCTTGGTCGCCTCTTCCACCAGCGTGGCGACCTTGTCCCTGGTGTCGGCGTTGACCAGCGGGCCGAGGTCGACGCCGTCGTCCAGGCCGGGCCCGACGTGCAGCGCGCTCAGCCGGGCGGCCAGCTTGGCGGTGAACTCGTCGGCGACCGCGTCGTGCACGTAGAACCGGTTGGCCGCAGTGCACGCCTCGCCGCCGTTGCGCATTTTGGCGATCATCGCGCCGTCGATCGCCGCGTCGATGTCGGCGTCGGCGAGCACCAGGAACGGTGCGTTGCCGCCGAGTTCCATCGAGCAGTTCGTGATGGTCTCGGACGCCGTGCGCAGCAGGGTCCGGCCGACCTCGGTCGAGCCGGTGAATGACAGCTTGCGCACGCGCGGATCGGCTAGCATGGCGCCGACGACCGGTCCGGGCGAGCGGGTGGGCAGCACGTTCACGACCCCGTCGGGCACCCCCGCCTTGGCCAGGATGTCCGCCACCGCGAGCGCGGACAGCGGGGTCTCCTTGGCCGGCTTAAGCACGACCGTGCAGCCGGCCGCGAGCGCGGGCCCGATCTTGCGCGTCGCCATCGCGGCTGGGAAGTTCCAGGGCGTGACCAGGACGCTTACGCCAACGGGCTGGTGGGTGACCAGGATCCGGTTGGCGCCGGAAGGCGCGGTGGTGAACATGCCGTCGATCCGCACCGCCTCCTCGGCGAACCAGCGGAAGAACTCGGCAGCGTAGGTGATCTCGGCGTTGGCGTCGCGCAGGGCCTTGCCGTTCTCCATCACCATGAGCCGGGCGAGCGCGTCGGCGTCGGCGAGCATAAGTTCGTAGGCGCGGCGCAGGCACTCGCCCCTGACCCGGGGCGGGGTGGCGGCCCAGCCCTGGAGCGCCTGGTGGGCGGCGGCGACCGCGTCCAGCGCGTCATCCGGCGTCGCGTCGGCGACCTCGGCGATCGGATCTTCGGTCGCTGGATCGATGACCTGGAGCACGCCTGCGCGGCCGGTCGACCACTGGCCGCCGATCAGCAGCCGGGTCGGTGCGTCAATACCGGTAACGCTTGCCAGGTCGGCCGCCATCTCGCCTCCAATGATCTCGCGCGAGCCAGTCAGGCCTCGCCCATGCCCGACATTACCAATGGCAGGTGTCATACCCCGCCACCGCCGGAGTCAGACGCCAAGCCTGCGCCGCCGCCAGGCGAGTCAGCTGCGCAGTAGGTCAACCGCTTCGGGTTGCGGCCGGATCGCCAGCACCGCCGTTGCGAGCAGCGTAGCGATCCAGGCAATCCAGGTCAGGTACAAGCCCGGTGCCGCGACCAGGCCCTCGATCGGCGTGTCGCCGAGCTGCCAGATGAAGGTGATCAGCAGCCAGCCGAAGAGCAGGCAGATTCTCGTGCGCCGGCCCGGCAGCGGGATGGTGGCCAGCAGCGGCGGCACGGAGAACAGCGCGATCAGGACCAGGCCCCAGAAGATGTGCACTCCGGTCACACCGGTGCCGAAGATCCCGTACCGATCGTTGGGGTTGTCGTATAGCGCGCCCGGCACCGTGAGCTGTGCACCGCTGTTGGCCAGCGCGAACAGTATCCCGAGGACCGCGGCGGCTATGGCCGGCCCGGTGGACTGGGTTCTGGCCAGCTGCCGCTGCTGCAATAGGCCAGCGACGCCGACGAAGGCCGCGACCACTGCGGCCAGCAGCCAGACGATAGTGGTCAGCAGCAAGATCGAGTGCTCGACGCCGGGGGTGCCGTAGTTGGGCAGGAACAGCGCGGTGTAGATGCCGACCGGGATCGCCGGCACGGCCAGGCCAAGCGTTACCGCGAAGCCTGCCGCCGATCCCTTCGACCGGCCCACCCAGATCGCGGCGGCGCCGAACACGATGAGTTCGGCGATCGCGGTGAACCAGTCGAGCACGTAGGCCACGTGACCGATATGAGAGCCGAGCCCGACGAAGGGCTGCATGATCGCGGCGATGCCAAAGCAGACCGCGGCGACGACTGCCAGGCCCTGGCTGTTGCCTGGGGGGGTTCCGGCAGCGGTGATCTGGTTGGCCCACGGCGAGACATAGGCGGGGAATGCCTGCGGCTGACCGGGCGTCGGCAGGCCGATCGTCGGCTGGCTGGCTGTCGGCTGGCCGTAGCCGCCGCCCGGCTGACCGTAGCCGCCGCCCGGCTGGCCTGGTGGTGGCTGGCCCGGGTAGCCGGGGAAGCCAGGCTGTCCTGGCAGGATCGTCTGCTGGTCGGCTGCGGCGGGCGGCCCGTAGATCTCGGGGCCGCCTTCGAGCCTGCGGGTCGGCGGCGGGCCGTCGGCGATGGTCTGGCCTGGCGGCGTGAGTTCGGGAGTGGTGGGTCCGGGCGGGAATCCGCCGGGGCCGGGTGCGGCTCCGCCGGAGATGACGCGGGTGGGCCCGGCGGGCGTCGGCCCGGCGATCGGAGGCGTGCTGACCGGTGGTCCGGTGCCGGGCGGAGGAATCGTGACCCCGGTGTCATCGGCTGCCCCGGCGACTCGCGGACCGCCGATCGGCAGTCCGGCCGCCCGGGCGAACACGCTCGCCGCCCACAAGGCACCGGCGGCGTCGACCGCGGTGCGTGAGGTCAGGTCATTGGCCACCATCGCCACGGCCGCCTGCGAGGCGACGCCCTGCCGCACCCGCTCGGAGATCTGGTCGGCGACGCCGAACCGCGCCGCTGCGGTCAGCATCGCGATCTCCCTGGTCAGCTGCGGTACGTCGTCGGCCAGCAGGCCCTCAAGCATGTCCGGTCGCCCGAGCACCGGCGGGCCGAATCCCTCCACGACGTGCAAGAGCGCCGCACTGGCATCGCCGCCCGCGTCCCAGTTCTGGTTCATGTAACTCCTCACGCTGCTGCTGGCTAGGGTGGTGGGCGGGGGGCGTAGCGGGCGGAACCCCCTGTCAACCCCCGCGCTCCGGCTGGGCCGAGACGATCGTCGCCGACTTTCCCGCGATCCTGATCTTCCTCGGCCTGGCCACGAGCTTGTGGCCCGGATTGACCTGCTGCGGAATCTCCCCCGCCGTTTCGACGTCCCAGACCTGCGAGCTCAGATTCCGCAGCAGCACCGCCCCTGGCAGTCGCTCGTCAAATTCGGCGACCGCGACCGGCTCGTCTGGCGAACCGGGCAACATCAGATGGCGGTTTGTCAGCATAGCGCCGTCCATAATCACCACCGAGGATCCCGTGGTTTTAATGAGCATCGGCCTGGCCGGTATCCGCCGGCAATTCCAGCAGGCCCGATGCGGTTCGCTGCTGTCGAAGAGCAGCGCGGCCTGGCAATTGTCGCATTGCCAGATGCTGTCAGCCAGCCGGTGCAACGCCCGGCGCCACAGGCTCTCAATGATCCGGCCGGTCAGCGTCGGATCTTTCAGGCCGGTCGTAAACGAGGTGATGAACATCTGCTGGAAGAACCTCGGATAGACCGGCCACCAGTTGTTGACCGGATGGCCTTGGGCTGGCCGATTGCTCGGATTCTCCGGGTCGAAGATGAACAGCGGCTCATAACCAAAGTGCTTGAGCAGCAGATCGTGATCAGAAGGCCGCTCGGCCTCATTGGAATTGTAAGAGGCGTCGACGGCCGCACCTTCGAGCGGATGGCCATGGCAGAACAGGTAGAACAGGAACAGCGCGAGTGAGTACAGATCGCTTTCGGTCCTCGGCGGCGCCTTGTCCAGCATTACCTCTGGCGCCATGAACTGCAGCGTTCCCTTGATAAGCGACTCTTCGCCAGTGATGCCGACGTTGTCGTTATCGATGATCGCGACATCACCTGTGTTCGGGTCGACGTAGAGGTTGCCGAAGCTGATATCCCGGTAGCAGAGCCCCTCGCTGTGCAGCGATGCGAACGCCTCGACGAGGTTGAGGCCGATCTTGATCTTGATATCGAAATTGGGTGCCTGCTCGCTTGACAGCATCTGGAAACAGGTGATGAACCTGCTTTCGATCCGCGGCATGACGTAACCGAAACCGGGCTGGCCCGGGCTCGATACCAGATCGATCGGCCAGATAAACGCCTGGTTCTTAGGTCGGACACCCTCGACCAGCCTAACCAGGTCGGACTGGATTTTATTGTCGAAAGACCGGCTGACCGACGGCCGATACCATTTGACCGCCAGCTGCCGGCCATGAAGTTCCGTGCCGAATACGGTGCCTTGGCCGCCGCGGCCAAGGTGCTCTCCGATAGGCAGCGGATCGCGCGCCGACCGCATATAGACGCAGTCGCCTCTTTTGAGTTCAGGCATTATTCCGCCCGCCTCCGACCGGCACATGGCTGGGCCGGGCCGGAGGGGTCGTGAGCTGGTCGGTCGATCCGGCCTTGGGCTTGGTCTTAGGGGCACCGTCGCCTGCGCCCCCGTTCTGACCGATCGAAGGGATGGTCGTCGGGATGGTCGTCGGGATGGTCGACGGGATGGTCGACGGGTTGGTGCTGTGCTTGCCTGATCTGGGGTGCTTGCCCGGGCTGAGGCTGCCATTCGGTGTCGTCGGCTTGGCTGACGGGCTCGGCGTGTGGCTTGGCTTGAACGCAGGCGAAGGACCGCCGGACGAGCCGCGGCTGAGCAGGAAGTACACGATCACGACGGCGAGCGCGGCCACGACCGCTCCAGCCAGCCAAAGCCTGCTCTGGCCGGCCAGTATCGACCGGCGGCTGGGCGCCGGGTAGTCCGCCGGAGGCAGGGAGTGCGGCGCCGTAACCGAGCGTGGCGGCGATCCGGCGGCCGACGGCGGAACTGGCGGGATCCGGGTGGTCTCGGCCTCCCGCGACCTGCCGGCGGCTGGCGGCCGCCGCACCCGCATCGTCTGATCGATGGCCGGGATCTCGGCGGTCGGTGCCTGGCTTACCGGAACCGGGCCCAGCGGCGCCCGGCCGGCGGGGGCATCCATCGGGAGCGGCATGGACGGCAGGGTCGTATCCCGGGCGGCCAGCGTCGTGATGCCGGCCTCGACGGTACGCTGTCGCACTGGCTTGGCCGGGACGACCACTGAGACCGCCGAATTGAGTGCGAGCGCGGCCGAGGTGTCATCGCCGCTGCCATCGGAGGATGCGCAGAGCGTCACCCAGTGGCTGAGTTGATCGCCGATCCAGTCGTTGCCGTGCTGGTCGGCCAGCTTGACCAGGTCAAGGGCAAGGGTCTGCTGCCAGTTAGGGTCGGCCTGGGCGTTGCCGTAGCCGTCGGTCGCGGCTAGGACCGCGAAGACCGGGGTCTTGGCCAGATTGACCAGCGCGACCCGGAAGGCCGATTCGGCGTCGGGCTGACACAAGCTCGTCGTCTGGGTCCCGTCCAGCCTGTCATCGGTCGGGATCGGCGTCAGGCACCTGCCATCTGGCAGCACCATGACCATCTCGCCGTCTCCGATCTGAGCGAGCACCGCCAGGTCGGACCTCAGCATCCCGACGAGCAGGGTGCTGCCGTATGGAATCTCCGGCGGGTCACCGGGTAGCGACGACGCCCGCTGATCGCCAGTGATCGGATCACCGGCCAGGTCGGCGGCTACCATCTCCCGCCAGCGCGCGACCAGGTCCATGACCAGCTCCGAGGCGCTCTCGGACGGGATGTGGGCGCCCGCTGGCACCGTCCGCGCCCACGCTTTCGCGGACGCCATCGCCGCGGTGACCGCCATCTTGGAGCCGCGACCGCTGCGGAAGTGGCGTGAGTGGCCGTGACCGTCGGCGACCGCGAACGCCACCATGGCGGGGGCCGCGCGGAACTCGAACCGCCGGGCCGTAACCGCGTCCTGGTTCCTGGTGCCTGCTCGCTGGTGATCGGCGCCGATCGCGCTGGCCACATAGGTAGCCCAGTGGGACGTGCTGCCGTTCGCCGCGGCGTCGCTTTCGAATATTGGGTCGGCCATGGCTAGAACACCACATCGGAGATGTCGCGGATAACCGGTCCTGCGGGAGCCCCCGCGGCGGCGGGCAGGCCGACCGAGTTGCTGCCAGGATTGGTAACCCACAGGGAGGCCCGGTGCAACTGGTCGGAGATCTGATCGAGATCGCCTGCCACCAGCACCGGCAGGTTGGAATTACCGATGAATTTCGTCAGCGCCTCCGACCGCGCGGCCGTGTTGCCGATCGCGACCGCGATTCGCATGGCCTCCCGCCCGGCCGGCACTGACAGCAGAGCCTGCAGATCGGCGTCAAAGCTGGCCGGGTCATCGGTCGGCAGGCCGTCGGTGATCAGGACCAGCACGGGCCGCAAGCCCCGGTTCGCCTCTTCCGCGGCCAGCGCCTCGGCTACCAGGCGGAAGGCCGGTCCCATGTTTGTCCTGGCCCGGAACGCGACAGAAAGTGCCTTCCAGGTCATACCGCTGGCCGGGCGGGGCTCGGCGATATGCCAGCGTGGCTCGTCGGCGAAGGCAATTGCCCGGATCAGGATGCGCTTTTCCTGCTCGCGCTCCCAGGAGGCGAAATGCTGGATCATTTCGCCAATTGCGAAGTTCAACGCCTGGATCTTGGCGCCAGCCATCGATCCCGAGCAGTCGGCCAGCAGGATCACATGCAGCGGACGGCGGGCGATCCCGCCTCCAGGCATGATCGATCTGGTCCGCACGCTGTGAAAGTCCACACTGCGGGGGTTCGAGGGGGTCGTCCCCCATTGGTTAGCACTGCTCAAGCTGGTCAGCTCCTCCCCACGCATCCGCTGACGACCACAGGACCGCGACGCAATCGATGCGCGGATTCCAATATCCTGACGCCTGAGCCGGCGGGCCGTCAAAGTATCCCACGCCACGTCTTTTCCGGCCGTGTGTCAAACCCCGTGTGTCGACCCCGCGCGTCCGAGCTGGGCGCCAAATCTGTGTGTCAACAAAGTGCACTCAAAGCGGCGTCGCTGGTCTAAGTTAGCCAGTCTTGGTTTCCGATCGGCCGGCCGCGCCGGCGGCCTTGCCTCCGGCCGGCCAGGCCGGCGCGGGCCCGACCACAGAGCGGGTGGCAGATCGAGATGATGCGCGAGCTTGTAAGCTGCCGCCTCGTAGTTGACCCGCCAGGCGTGAAAATGCGGCCAGGCGTCGTTGGCTAGCCGCTCGGTCTGCCAGCCGGCCTCGTGCAGCCACCGGACCGCCTCGTCGAAGTCGGCTCTGGTCAGCTCGATCGGATCGGTCGGCATCGGATCGGAGGACACTGCCAGGTCCATCGACTTGGCCAGGTTACGCATGGTCAGGTACCCCACCCGGAGCAGCGGCCGTGCTTCGTGCGGCGCCGACAGCGGGTTGAGCGCCAGGTGCAAGGCCGCTCCGTCGAGCACGGCCAGCAGCGACAGCAGCCAGGACCCGTTCGGGTCGAGCGACCGGAAATAGACCAGCGTCCGGTAATTGACGTGGGTCTCTGAGATGTCGGCCGCCCATTCCGTCCACCGGCTGTAGAGACTGGGCAACACCGCCTCGGTCTCGATCAGCGCTTGCCTGGCGAGTAGTTCAGGCCCCCACGGCGGTGCGCCTGCCAGCGCTTCGAAGGTGGCGACCAGGGTCTCCCGGCGGTTGAACGCGGTGTAGAGCAGCGGCAGGTAGCCGATCAGCAGCGCGAGGACGGCGAGCCCGGACGCGGCGGCGACGAAAACGATCGCGTTGGCTCCGATGCTGCGCGGGATCGCGAACCCCAGCGTGAACAGCGAAGAGCCCGATTCGCGCAGGGCCAGCACCATGTTGTGCGTCGCCGGCCACAGCAGCAGCCCGAAGCCGAGCCAGAGGCAAACCAGCCAGGACGCGAGCAGGCAGAGCAGGAACGTGGGCGCGGCCACCGCCAGGATGCCCTCGCGCCGGTTCAGGTCATCAACTTTGGCCGTCGCCAGCCGAAACACGCCGTAGATGAGCCGGGACACCATCTTGTTGAGCCTGGTGTGGGTCTCCCGCGGCACCATGAACGTCTTGACGACGCTCATTGCGGTGAATCCGAGGAGTCCCAGGCCGACGAGCGCCGCGATCCAGCGGATCACCGACGGCCCCAGTGCTGGCTGGCATGGTGCCGGCTGGCATGGTGCCGGCCAACGCAGTGCCGGCCAACGCAGTGCCGGCCCTCCCTCTGCCGGTTAGGTGCCGCTATCGCCACCGGTCCCGTCCGTGTCAGTACCCGGCTCGGTCGGCTTGCTGCCGTTGCTCGGTTTCGGCCGTGCCGACGTGCCGCCGCTGCCGTTCGAGCCGTTCGAGCCGTCCGAGCCTGGTTCGGCGCCTGGTTCTGTGCTTGACTCGGTGCCGTCCGTCTGGGCGGCTTCCTGGCTGCCCTCGGCGCTGGCCGTTTCGGCGAGCAAGGCATCGAGTTTGCTGCCAGTGAAACGGCGGAACGTGCGATGGTTCCTGGTCCGGTCGAGCACGGCCACCTCGAGCTGGCTGGGCGTGATCTCCACCCGCTCTCCGCCGTTCGCCGGCGTCGACAGGCCGGTGATCGCTGTCGCAAGCGCCTGCGACAGCGACATGCCCTCGCTGTAGTGCTCCTTGAGCACGGTGCCGATCCGGTCGGCTCGGCCGCCTACCGCCACGTAGCCGTGCTCGTCGTTGACCGATCCGTCGAAGGTGATCCGGTAGATCTGGTCCTCCGCCGGTGCCTCGCCCACCTCGGCGACGACGATTTCGACCTCGAACGGCTTGGGACTGTCCGTGAAGATCGTACCGAGCGTCTGGGCGTACCAGTTGGCGAGTCCGCGGGCCGTCACGTCCTGCCGGTCGTACTGATAGCCGGTGAGGTCGGCGTACCGCACGCCCGCCTTACGCAGGATCTCGTACTCGTTGTACCGGCCGACCGCGGCGAACGCGATCCGGTCGTAGATCTCACTGATCTTGTGCAGCGCCCGGGACGGGTTGGGCGCGACGAACAAGATGCCGTCCGCGTACTGGATCACCACTCCGTCGCGGCCTCGCGCGATGTTCTTGCGCGCATAGTCCGCCTTGTCCTTCATCGCCTGTTCAGGCGATACGTAGAACGGCATCGACACCGCTGTCGCTTCCTAACTTGAGTTGTCCGCTGTCGTGTTGTTGGCCAGGGGCACGACCCTCGGACCCCCGCCGCGGGGCGGCCTGTCCGCCGCGCTAGTCACCTGTCGCCGCGCTCCGGCGCGGGTGGGAGCTACTGGCCAGGACCTGAGGCTTCGCGCAGCGCGGCTGGCGGCCCGTCCGGCGCGCTCATCCGGCCGGCCACGACCGACTCGACATAGGTTCCGGACTCAGCGTCTGTGAGCCGTCGGTAACCGTCATCGGTCACCGAGGCGACGATCGGGTAAATGCGCCTGCTCAGATCCGGCCCGCCGGTCGCCGAGTCGTCATCGGCCGCGTCGTAGAGCGCCTGCATGCACACCGTGATCGCGTCCTGCTCGTCCATGCCGTCGGCGTACAGCTTCTTGAGCGAGCCCCGTGCGAAGACCGAGCCAGAACCGATCGAGTGGAACCGCTGCTCCTCGTACCGGCCGCCTGCGGCGTCGTAGCTGAAGATGCGGCTGACGCCCTCATCGGGGTCGTAGCCGGCGAAGAGCGGTACGAACACCAGGCCCTGCATGGCAGCACTGAGGTTGGAGCGCACGATCGTGGCGAGCCGGTTGGCCTTGCCTTCAAGGGAGAGCGGCCTGCCCTCAAGCTTCTCGTAGTGCTCAAGTTCCATCTGAAAGAGCCGGACAACCTCAAGGCCGATCCCGGCCATGCCGGAGATTCCGATGCAGGAGAACTCGTCGCTGCGGAACACCTTCTCGATATCCCGCTGCGAGATCATGTGTCCTGCGGTCGCGCGGCGGTCGCCGACCATCAGCACGCCGCCGTTGAAGGCGGCCGCGACGATCGTGGTGCCGTGCGGCAGTTCTTTCGCCAATTCCGTCGGCACATTCAAACCTCGCACCCCCGGCAGCAGCTCAGGGGCGGTCACCTTGAGCAAATCGCTGAACGATGATGTTCTCGCGGTCAGGTAAGCCGCGGCCATCAGGCTGGCATTTGAGTCAGACAACGCGATCCTTTCCTCGTGCGCGCGGCAGCGTTCACCTGACCCTACTGCTCACTGGCCGCCCTTTTGCACGTAGGACCGGACGAACTCTTCGGCGTTCTCCTCGAGCACCTCGTCGATCTCATCGAGGATCGCGTCGACGTCATCGGTCAGCTTCTCGTGCCGTTCCTTGACCTCTTCTGTGGTCTGCTCGACGGCCTCTTCCTCGTCTTGGCCGCGCCGGGTGGTATGCCTCTGCCCACCGGTGTCCTTGGTCGCCATCCCATACCTCCATGTTTTTGGCTGAACCCTAAAGCTATCCTCGCCCACCGTCGCTCATGCTAATCACGGTGCCTGCCAACCACGGGGCTCGAGGCGGCGGTCACTTGCCGGTCAGCGCGGTGACTAGCTCTGAGGCGGTCTCGCAGCGATCGAAGAGTGCGCCTACATGGGATTTGGTGCCTCGCAGGGGCTCCAGCGTGGGAACGCGCTGCAGCGATTCGCGGCCAGGGATATCGAAGATCACCGAGTCCCAGGACGCGGCCGCGACGGAATCCGGGTACTTCTGCAGGCAGCGGCCGCGGAAGTACGCCCTGGTGTCTTCCGGCGGGTTCGTGATGGCCCACCTGACCCGGTCTTCGTCAAGCAGGCGCTTGACCCGGCCGGCCGCAGCCAGGCGGTTGTACAGGCCTCGATCCGACCGCACGTCCGAGTACTGCAGGTCGACGAGCTGAAGCCTGGGATGGTTCCACGGCAGGTTATCTCGCTTGCGGTAGCCGTCGACCAGCTGCATCTTGATGACCCAGTCCAGCTCGCTGGATAGCTGCATCGGGTCCTCGGCCAGCCTGGCCAGTACCGACTCCCACCGGTCGAGCACGTCGGTAGTGAGATCGTCGACATCGGAGCCGAACTTGTCCTGGGTGTACTTACGCGCTAGTTCGGCGTACTCCATCTGAATCTGGATGGCGGTGAGCTTCCTGCCGTCCCGCAGCGGGATCAGGTGGCGGCAGGTCGGATCGTGCGACACCGCCCGCAACTCGGCGACCGGCCCGTCGATGGCCAGGTCATTGACCAGGAACCGGTCCTCGATCATCGACAGCACCAGCGCGGTCGACCCCAGCTTCAGGTAGGTCGAAAGCTCGCTCATGTTAGCGTCGCCGATGATGACGTGCAGCCTGCGGTACTTCTCGGGGTCGGCGTGCGGCTCGTCTCTGGTGTTGATGATCGGCCGCTTGAGCGTGGTCTCCAGGCCGACTTCGACTTCGAAGAAATCCGCGCGCTGGCTGATCTGGTAGCCGTCCTCCCGGCCGTCGGCACCTCGACCGACCCGGCCGGCTCCGCAGACAACCTGCCTGCTCACGAAGAACGGCGTCAGGTGCCTGACGATCTCGGCGAACGGCGTCGACCGGTTCATCAGGTAGTTCTCGTGGCAGCCGTAGGAGGCGCCCTTATTGTCGGTGTTGTTCTTATACAGCTGAATTGGTGCGCTGCCGGGTAGCGTGGCGGCCTGCGCGGCCGCCTCCTCCATCACGCGCTCCCCCGCCTTGTCCCACAGCACGGCGGCCAGCGGCTCGGTGCATTCGGGCCCTGAGTACTCGGGATGAGCGTGGTCGACGTAAAGCCTGGCGCCGTTGGTCAAGATGACGTTGGCCAGCCCGAGATCCTCGTCGGTGAGCTGACTGGCGTCGGCGGATTCCCTGGACAAATCGAACCCGCGGGCGTCCCGCAGCGGGTTCTCCTCTTCGAAGTCCCATCGGGTCCTGCGCGCCCTCGCGGCGGTGGCCGAATGGTAGGCATTGACGACCTGAGACGACGTGACCATGGCGTTCGCGCCTGGCTGCCCGGGTACGGAAACGGCGTACTCGGTTTCGATGCCCATCACGCGGCGAACGGTCATAGCTCCCACACTAGCGGCGCGGCACAAGCGTACCCGTAGCGCAGCGCGACGCTACGGGTACGTGTCGCAGTTCTACCCAGGCGGGTTCCGCCGAACACACCGGACGACGCCGCATCCGCAGGCCGCCGCCGACGGGCGTGAAACGCCCGGAGGCGGCAAATAGACACTGTCACAGGTACTGGCCGGTGTTCGCCACGGTGTCGATCGACCGGCCGGCCTCGTTCCCGCTCTTGCCGGAGACCAGCGTCCTGATGTAGACGATGCGCTCGCCCTTCTTGCCGGAGATCCTGGCCCAGTCGTCCGGGTTCGTGGTGTTGGGCAGGTCTTCGTTCTCGCTGAACTCATCGACGCAAGCGGACAGCAGGTGCGCCACCCGCAGGCCCTTCCTGCCGGTCTCGAGGAACTCCTTGATCGCCATCTTCTTGGCCCGGTCGACGATGTTCTGGATCATCGCGCCGGAGTTGAAGTCCTTGAAGTACAGGACCTCCTTGTCCCCGTTGGCGTAGGTGACCTCGAGGAACCTGTTCTCCTGCGTCTCGCTATACATCCGCTCGACCACGCGCTGGATCATCTCGACCACAGTCGCCGCGGCCGACCCGCCGTGCTCGGTGATGTCGTCGGGGTGCAACGGCAGCTGGGAGACGATGTACTTGGAGAAGATCTCCCTGGCCGCTTCGGCGTCGGGCCGCTCGATCTTGATCTTCACGTCCAGCCGGCCTGGCCGGAGGATGGCCGGGTCGATCATGTCTTCGCGGTTCGACGCGCCGATCACGATGACGTTCTCGAGACCCTCGACACCATCGATCTCGCTGAGGAGCTGCGGCACGATCGTGTTCTCCACGTCGCTCGACACGCCTGAGCCCCTGGTGCGGAAGATCGAGTCCATCTCGTCGAAGAACACGATCACCGGCATGCCCTCGCTGGCCTTCTCCCTGGCCCGCTGGAAGACCAGCCTGATGTGCCGCTCGGTTTCACCGACGTACTTGTTCAGCAGCTCGGGACCCTTGATGTTCAGGAAGAAGCTCTTGCCCTCCTTGGCGGCCTTACCGGGTGCGGCTTCGCCGCCCTGGCTGGCCAGCTCGGCGGTCCGGCGGGCGACCTGCTTAGCCAGCGAGTTCGCCACCGCCTTGGCGATCAACGTCTTCCCGCAGCCAGGCGGGCCGTAGAGCAGAACGCCCTTCGGCGGCCTGAGCTGGTGCTCCTTGAACAGGTCGGCGTGCAAGTAGGGCAGCTCGATCGCGTCCCTGATCTGCTCGATCTGCGGTCCGAGACCGCCGATCAGATCGTAGGTGATGTCGGGAACTTCTTCCAGGATCAGTTCCTCGACCTCGGCCTTCGGGATCCGCTCGTAGACGTAACCGGACCGGGGCTCAAGCAGCAGCGAGTCGCCCGATCGCAGGACGCCGTCGAGCAGCGGCTCGGCGAGCCTGACGATGCGCTCTTCGTCGGCGTGCGAGATCACCAGCGCCCGGTCGCCGCCTTCAAGCAGCTCCTTGAGCATGACAACTTCGCCGACGGTCTCGTAGCCGAGCGCGATCACCACGTTGAGCGCCTCGTTCAGCACGAGTTCCTGGCCTGGACGCAGGTCGTCGATTTCGATGCTCGGACTGACCGAGACCCGCATCTTCCGGCCGCCGGTGAACACATCGGCGGTACCGTCGGTGTTCGCCTGCAGGAAGATGCCGAAGCCGGATGGCGGCTGAGCCAGCCGGTCGACTTCTTCCTTCAGTGCGATGATCTGGTCCCTTGCCTCGCGCAAGGTCGCAGCCAGGCGCTCGTTCTGCCCGGTCAGGCTGGCTAGCGCCGCCTCCGACTGAGCGATCCTGTCCTCGAGCAGTCGAGACGTCCGAGGCGAGTCGGCGAGCTTGCCGCGCAACGCCGCCACCTCCTCCTCAAGGAAGGAGATCTGGTCCGTCAGGACCTTCGCCCTGACATCGTCATCATGGCGGGCGGCGCGAGCGCTGTCGTCACGAGAGGCCATACCCCTCACCCCCTCCTTAAGAGCGGACTTACCTAGACCCTACCTACGCCCGGTCATTCCGTAACCTCGCGCAGGCCATCGGTCTAGTGTTTTCTGCGCATGCGATCTCATCTCGCGACCGCATCGTTACTCATCCGGAACCGGGTGTCCAGTGAGCAGGCCGTGCAAGAGGCAATTTCACTATTTTGCGTGCCTGACCTTAATTGATCTGATCCGTATTGGTCTCATCTGTCGTGTATCACTTAAATCCACTATATCTGGTATCGCCCAGCACTGCGGGTCGTCACCCAGCCTAGGGTCGGAGATCAACCCTGGGCGCCCTTGGCCGGCCGGCGCCGACGGGGCGGTGCCAGCACGCCGGCCGCGAGCCGGCGCGCGGTAATCAGGAAGCCGGTGTGACCAACCATCCGGTGCTCCGGGCGCACCGCGAGTCCTTCGACATGCCAGCCGCGAAGCATGCTTTCCCATGAAGTCGGCTCGTCGAAACCGCCATGCGCGCGCAATTCTTCGACCATTCGCGACAGCTGTGTCGTGGTGGCGACGTAACTGCAGATCAGACCCCCAGGCGCGAGCCAGGTCGAGGCCCGATAAACGTGTTCCCAAGGAGACAGCATGTCGAGCACCACTCGGTCGAAACCTTGCAGTTCAATACTGTTTGAGCCGTCTGACTCAATAGTCGCTTTAGTTGGATTCTCGTGACTCTCGTCCGTGTCTTGGGCCTCGGCGACTTGGGTCTCTGGCGGCTGGCCGCAGTCGGCGGGCAGGTCATCGACGACGAGTTGCCAGGCCGGGTGCGGGCCGCCGAAATAGGCTTCCACGTTGCGTCGTGCGATCGCCGCGAAGTCGGCCCGCCGCTCGAAGGAGACCAGGCAGCCGGATTCTCCGATCGCGCGCAGCAGCCAGCAACTCAGTGCGCCCGATCCGGCGCCGGCCTCAAGCACCCTGGCGCCCGGGAAGATGTCGGCAAGGCCGACGATCTGAGGCGCATCCTTCGGGTACACGACCGTAGCGTCCCGTGCCATCGAGACCGTGTAGTCGGCGAGCAGTGGCCGCAGCGCGACGTACTGCGTACCACCCGAGGCCCGCACGACGCTGCCCTCAGGCTGGCCGATCAGGTCGTCATGCGCGATCGAGCCGCGATGAGTGTGGAATGCCTGGCCGACGGTGAGCACGAGCCGGTGCCGCCGGCCCTTCTCGTCGGTTAGCTGAACCTGATCGCCGGGCTGGAAAGGCCCGCGCCTCGCAGTGATCACCCGCGACAGGCTAGCGCGTTCGGTCAGACCCCGGCGAAGGCGATATCGAGGTCGGTCGCGGCCAGCACACCGTAGACCTGCCCGCTTGGCTCGATCAGCAGGTACTCACTCGCAGGCGCCGCCTGCACCGCCTTGATCAGGTCAAGCCCCGACAAGTCAGCCGACAGCACCATGTTCGGCTCGAGCGTCCTGGCCAGGGCGCCGACCTCGATCCACGGCCTGCGTTCCTCCGGCGTCGCCTGTACGGCGGTCTCGTTGACGATCGCGGTTGGCGTGTTCTCGTGGTCGACGATCACCAGGGCCCTGGCCCCGGCCGCCTGCGCGCGTCGCACGGCCTCGGCCAGCGGCACGTTCGCCGCGACGGGAATTGCCCGCCTCGAGAGCTTGCGCGCCCCCACGCCCGGCAGCCGCTCCCTGAGCTTCGCCGCCCGGATCGCCTGAGTGGACTGAACCCACATGAAACCGGCGATCACCAGCAGCCAGAGCCAAGACACGTTGAGGAACGAGCCGCCCTGGCTCTGCTGGCCGAACAGCGTCAGGCCAACCAAGGCGATGGTGAGCACCCGGCCCGCCCAGGCGGCCGCGATCGTCGCGGTGTACTGCCGCTTGGTGATCTTCCAGACAGCCGCCCTGAAGATCCGGCCGCCATCCAGCGGCAGCCCAGGCAGCAGGTTGAAGATTCCGACGATCAGGTTCGCGAGAACGAGTTGCGTGATCAGCTGGTGCGGCAGGCCGTTCGGAATGATCTTGGCCAGCTCGTAGCCGAGGCCGGCGATCGCAAGCGAGACAACCGGCCCGGCGCCCGAGATCAATGCCTCGCGGCTCGGCGTCTGCGGTTCCTGCTCGATCTCGGAGTAGCCACCGAGCGGGTAGAGCAGAACCCGCCGAACCGGCAGGTTGAATGCCCTGGCGACCACGCAGTGCGCGAGCTCGTGCACGAGCACGGAGACGTAGAGCAGCAGCACGAACGCGGTTGCCACCACGTAGCGGTCAGAGACCTTCGGAAGATTGTTCTCGACGCCGGTGGCGTACATCACCACGAGCACTACCGCAAAGACCAACCAATACGGTGAAATGTAGACCGGGATGCCGAACGGCCTGGCCACCACGATGCCAAGCCTCCGGTCACGCCGCGGGGGACCCCCAGGCGAATCCTGCCCTGGTCCTGCGGTGTCGCGATCGGGCGCGCTAGTTGCCACGACACGATGCTACGTGGTCCACCGCATAGTTGACTGCAGGCAAACACGCCTGTGACCAATGCAGGCGCTGTGTCGGTGGTCTGGCTTACTCTGCCAAGAGTGGACGAGATCCAAGTGCTGACCGTAGATACAGCTAACGCGAGCGCAATCCCCGCGGCTGAAGACGCCGCTGCCCCGGTCGACGGCGGCCGGACGGGCTGGTCGCTGTCACCGTCGCGGGCCGCCGACTTCATGACCTGCCCGTTGCTGTACCGGTTCCGCGTAATCGACCGGTTGCCAGAAGCGCCGAGCCCCGCCGCCGCGCGCGGCACCTTGGTGCACGCCGTGCTTGAGCGGCTGTTTGACGCCCCGGCCACGGCACGCAACCCTCAAGCGGCGGCCGAGCTCCTCGCGCCCGCCTGGGACCACCTCATCGCCGCCGAGCCCGACCTGGCGGACCTGTTCGCCGACGAGGCCGAGCGCGAGACCTGGCTCACCCAGGCCAAAGAGATGCTTGACCGTTACTTCACGCTCGAAGACCCGACCAGGCTGGAGCCGGCCCACCGCGAACTCCGGGTGGAGGCGGTTCTGGAGTCCGGCTTGCGACTGCGCGGCTACATTGACCGGGTCGACATCTCGCCCGCCGGCGACGTCCGGATCGTGGACTACAAGACGGGTACCGCGCCGCGCGAGGAGTTCGAGGCGCGAGCGCTGTTCCAGATGAAGTTCTACGCGCTGGTGCTCTGGCGCACCCGCGGCACCGTGCCGAGGATGCTCCAGCTAATCTACCTAGGCAACGGCGAACTCGTCAGATACGCGCCCGACGAGGCCGACCTGCTCGCCACCGAGCGCAAGGTCGAGGCGCTGTGGCGAGCGATCGAACGGGCCAGGGACACGGCCGACTGGCGCGCGCGACCAGGTCGGCTCTGCTCCTGGTGCTCGCACCAGTCGCTCTGCCCCGAGTTCGGCGGTACTCCCCCGCCGCTCCCCACCGCAGAAGAGCTGGCCGCCCGCTACGCCCCCGCTCAGCCCGCCCCGGCCGACGCTCCCCACATGGCCGACATAGCCGACCTAACCTGATCGCGCTCTCACTCACCCGCCCGCCCTCATAGCCGCCACTCGCGGCACCGGGCTCATCGCCGTCGCTGGCACAGCAACGCTGACCCCTTTCCGCTGTTGCACCCCGGGCAGCGACAGCAACGTCGGCCCGCAGCCGTCGCCGGAGCTACAGTTCCGGGTCATAGATGTTGCGGTGCCAGGCCAGCTACCAACAACGCTGACCCGTTTTCGTTGCGGGTCGCGGCGTCGGTGCCTGGTGGGTGGGTGGTGCCCGGTTCCGTTGCGGGGCTCCTGAGCGCGCTAGCACCGGCCGAGCCCCAGGAATCGGTTTGACATCTGCGATTAGTCTCGTGATACTAATCGCGTGAATCTTACGAGGCTCATGGTGCTGGCAACGCTGGCCCGGCACGGCCCAAGGCACGGGCACGAGATCCGGCGCCTGGCCGAGGTCACGAACGTCGGCGAGTGGGGCGGCGTGAGCGTTGGGGCGCTGTACCGGGAG
>Ga0099827_10000078_pt1 | contig 31053 bp, 25 predicted proteins | sample CZO8metaG_FD_79339 | JGI IMG/M metagenome (GOLD analysis project Ga0099827, IMG submission 79339) | Vadose zone soil microbial communities from the Eel River Critical Zone Observatory, Northern California, USA - CZOApr15con1.8 metaG | ecosystem: Environmental > Terrestrial > Soil > Vadose zone ...
ACCGGGAGTATTTGAGCGAGGAGCAACGCAGCCAGCGGGGTCCCCAACGCGGCAGCCGCGTTGGGGTGGAGCGGGGATGCATCGCCCGTCGAATGCAGCCAGACTTTCGCCACGGGCTGTTAAGGGTGCTCGCGTCACGAGGCCTTGACGGCCGGGTCGTTGCTGCGCATCCAGGCCTGCAGCCTGGCGACATCTCTCGTCACGGTGCGCGACGCCGCGAACAGCACGACTGCGAGCACTGCCGCGAGAATCGGCACGATGTACATCGCCGCGTGCAGCCCTTCCGCTCGAAAGGGCTCGAGCGCGCGAAGATTGAAGCCCTTCGACTCTCCCACGAGGCTGCGGAGCTCCGCCATCATCAGCGCGCCGAACGGCAGCGGAGCGACGGCGCCCGCGGCGCTCGCCTTCTGGAACGTGAAGTAGTCGCTGACCAGGCCGGTTCCTACCGGTCCGAGCGACGCGCCCAGCACGTACATCGCGAAGAAGTAGAGCGCCATCGCCGTGCCGCGCAGCGAGGGCTCGACGACATCGTGAATGGTCGCGTAGACGGTGGAGTAGTACGCGAACATCACGCCGCTGCCGATGCCCATGAGCAGCGCGAACCCCACGACATCGCCGGCGGGCCGCATGAGGCCGAGAAACATGAACGGCGCGCAGATAACGATCGAGGCGGTGCCCACGATCAGGCGGCCGTCGACGCGCTTCGCGTAGAGACGATCGGCGAGGAAGCCGCCGCCGGTGAGCCCCACGATCCCCGAGAACCCGTACACGCACGCCGCCACCCACCCCGCGTTGAGGAACGTCATGTGGTGAAACCGCACGAGGAACGGCGAGACGAACGAGCCGAGCGCATACATGTTGAAGTTGTGCAGCGCGCCCGACGCGATGATCCAGAGCATCGTCGGAATCGAGAGCACGAGCAGATAGGGATTGCCCGGGCGGCACCGATCGCCCACCGCGTGCTGTTCGAGCGTGCCGCGCTTCGGCTCGCGCATCATCAGCGCCGCCGCGGCGCACAGGAGGCCGGGAACCGCCGCCACGTAAAACGCCTTGCGCCAGCCCCAGCTCTGAAGAATCCAGCCGCCTGCGCCGTTCGCCAGGCCCAGCCCGAGCGGGAGGCCGAGCATCCAGATCGCGACGGCGCGTGCGCGCATGGTGGCGGGGAAGAAATCGCCGATGAGCGAGGTCGACGCGGGCGAGCAGGTCGCTTCGCCAACCCCGACGCCGAGGCGCGCGACGATCAGCTGAGCGAAGCTGCGCGCCAGCCCCGACATCGCCGTCAGGAGGCTCCATACGAACACGCCGGCCGCAAGAATCTTCCGGCGCTGCAGTCGATCGGACAGCCGACCGAGCGGCAGGCCGACGACGGCGTACAGCAGCGTGAAGACGGTCCCGAGCAGACCGAGGGCCGTATCGCTCAGCGCCCACTCGCGCCGGATGCCTTCGCCGACCCCGCCAATGATCTGGCGATCGAAGAAGTTCATCAGGTTGATGGCGAACAACACCGCCAGCGCGTAACCGGAACCAGACATCCGTCAGCCTCCATCTTGTCCCGGCTTACCGCCCTCGATGCCCCTTCAGCCAGGTCCGCCCGTCCTGTCCGTCCCGCCCGTCCCGACCTTCCTGCCTGTCCGCCCTGCTCGCCAACCCGCCCCACCCGTCCCGCCAGACGTACCAGGCCCCCTGGCTAGAGCGGATATTTCCCGGCATCGATCACCGCATCGGCGATTCGGCGGCGGGCCGCGATCGCGTCGATGCCGGCATACGCCGAGAGGCGGTGCGCGCCGGCCGCCAGCGAGCCGTCGGCGCCTCGCGCGGCCAGCGCGGAGACGACCTGCCTGGCCGCGGCGGCGACGCGGTCGGCGGCCTCATTGCTGTAGACCCCCGCGATGTCGACGGCGAGAGCGGCGCGCCCATCGTCGCGCGCCGTCATTTTCCGCGCCCGCGCGATCGCGCTTTCGGCGGCGTACGTTTCGATGACGACATCCGCGATCTGGCCCAGCACCTCCTGCTCGTTCTTCAGCGCATCGCCATACGCGGCGGACGCGTGGCCGAGCAGCGCGATGGCGAGCCGCTTCAACTGCGCGACGAACTCGCGCTCGTTCGCGAGCGTCGACTGACCGTCGACGCGCGGCTGCCGGCCGCCGGCGGGCGACGGCTCGAGCGCCCGTCGCGAGGCGTCCGGGCTGAACAGGCCCGGCGACTGCTTCAACAGGCGCCCGGGAATCAGCAGCCGGTTGATCTCGTTCGTCCCCTCGTAGATACGCGTGATGCGCGCGTCGCGGTACATCCGCTCGACCGGGAACTCGCGCGAGTAGCCGTTGCCGCCGAATATCTGCACGCCTTCGTCGACCGCCCACGCGAGCGCTTCGCTCGTCCACACCTTGTTGATCGAGCACTCGACCGAGAACGCCTCGATCGTTTTCATGACGAAGGCGCCGTCGGCGCGATCGCCGGCCTCGATCGCGCGGTCGACCTCGCCGAGCGTGCGGTACGACATCGCGTCGCCGACGAACCCGCGGATCGCCATCCCGGCGAGCTTCTGCTTGATCAGCCCGAATTCGGCGATGGCCTTGCCGAACTGGCGCCGCTCCTTGGCGTACTTCACGGCGTGGTTGAGCGCCAGCTTGACGCCCGACATGTTGCGCGAGCCCAGCTTCACGCGCCCGACGTTCAGGACGTTGAACGCGACCTTGTGTCCCTGGCCGATCGTTCCGAGCACGTTCTCGGCCGGAACCTTGACGTTGTCGAGCATCAGCGCCGTCGTCGACGACCCGTCGAGGCCGAGCTTGATTTCGTCGCGCCCGCTCGTCACGCCCATCCCGCGCTCGACGAGGAACGCTGTGAACTTGTCGCCGTCAACCTTGGCGAAGATGGTGAACAGATCGGCAAAGCCGCCGTTCGTGATCCACATCTTCTGACCATTGAGCAGATAGTGACGGCCGTCCGGCGTGAGCGTCGCGGTGGTGCGCGCCGCGAGCGCGTCGGATCCGGATTGCGGCTCCGTGAGCGCATACGCCGCCACCACCTCGCCGCTCGACAGACGGGGCAGATAACGCGCCTTCTGTTCCTCGCTGCCGAAGTAGACGAGCGGCAGCGTGCCAATCGAGGTGTGGGCGCCAAGCGATCCACCGAACGAGGGGTTGATCGCGATCTGCTCGCCGACGTATGACGCGCTGATCAAGTCGAGCCCGAGGCCGCCGTACGCCGGCGGGATCTCGAGGCGCAGCAGATCGAGCTCGCCCGCCTTCTTCAGAAGCTGACGCGTCAGCGGCCAGTCGTGCTCGTAGAGCCGCTGCACCACCGGCAGCACTTCCTTCTGCATGAACTCCGCGGCGGTCTGCCCGAACAGCCGCTGCTCCTCGGTGAGATCCTCGCGAACGAAGATCTCCTCCGCGTTCACCGGGCTCTTGAGGAACTGCCCGCCGGTGGCCGGCGCCTGTGTCTGTGCCATTATCGGTTCTGCTCGACGGTTTGGGGCGCAGGCTCTCAGCCGAGCGTTCTGGCTCGCCTGAAAGGCTCGCCCTCCATTTGTGTTTGGAGCGCGAGGCGTTCCACCGAGCGTTCGGCTCGCCTGAAAGGCTCGCTCTCCATTGTTGACGGCTCTAGCGGGTCGGAAGTATAAGCCTGACGTCGTGCCAACCCTCAGCGAATTGTTCACACTCGATGGCCGCGTGGCGATCGTTACCGGCGGATCGCGCGGTCTGGGTCGGGAGATGGCCGAAGGGCTCGCGGAAGCCGGTGCGTCGCTGATGCTGTGCGCGCGGCGCGACGAGTGGCTCGCGCCGACCGTCGAGGAGATGCGCGGGCAGGGGTTCACCGTGGACGGCATGATCTGCGATGTGTCGAAGCCGGCTGACGTGCGGGCGGTCGTCGACAAGACGATCGCCGCGTTCGGCAAAGTGGACATCCTGGTCAACAACGCCGGCGTGACCTGGGCCGCGGAGCCCGAGGACCTGCCGCTCGACAGGTGGCAGAAGGTCGTCGACATCAACCTGACCGGCGCGTTTCTGTTTTCGCAGGCCGCGGGCCGCGACATGCTGAAGCGGGAGTGGGGCCGCATCATCAACACCGCGTCGATTGCCGGCATGCACGCGTCCGTGCAGGGTCCGCATTACGCGGCGTACGCGGCGACGAAAGCCGGTCTGATCGGCCTGACACGCGAGCTCGCCGTCTCGTGGGCGCGGAAAGGCATTCGCGTGAACGCGATTGCGCCAGGTTTCTTTCATTCGCGCCTGGCCGACGGCGCGATTGCGATGAACGAGGCCTCGATCAAGGCGACCAGCCCGATCCCGCGCGTCGGCGACGCCGGCGAGCTCAAAGGCGTCGCCGTCTTTCTCGCTGCCGACGCCTCCAACTACATCACGGGGCAGACCATCGTCGTCGACGGCGGCCGGACAATCGCGTGAGGAGTCGCGTGAAACCGGAGTCTCCCTACGCGGCGCGCCCGTGGCTGCGCCACTACGACTACTGGGTCCGACCGCACATGACGTATCCGGGGCGGCCGCTCGGCGACATCCTGGCGGTGACGGCCGTGCACCGCCCGGATCGGCCGGCGACGCATTTTCTCGGGGCCGAGCTGACGTTCCTCGACTTGAAGCGCCGCTCGGACGCGCTCGCCACGTCGCTCGCCGGCATGGGTATCGCGAAGGGCGACCGCGTCGGCATCATGCTGCCCAACTGCCCGCAGTACATCATCGCCGCCTTCGCCGTCCTGCGGCTCGGCGCGGTCGTGGTCAACATCAACCCGAGCTACACCGCACGCGAGTTTCTGGTCGTTACGACCGACTCGACGCCAAAATTGCTCATCACGCTGGATGCGCTGGTGCCGCTGGTGCAAGGCGTCCGCGGTCAGACGACGATCCAGCACATCATTGTCACTTCGCTGGCAGAATATTCAGCCGCCGCCGCCGCTCCCCCGCGCATCGACGGCACGCTGGCGTTCTCCGATTTGACTGTGACTCGGAGCCAACCCGGAGTCACCTCGGAGCCAGCGTCAGAGTCGGGTCAGACTGAGGTCCGACTGGGGTCAGACCCTGGTCCGACCCTGTCTCGACCCCCGACCATCGATCCCGACGACCTGGCCGTCCTTCAATACACCGGCGGCACGACCGGCACGCCCAAGGGCGCGATGCTGACCCACGGCAACATCTTCGCGAACGTCGTCCAGACCATCGCATGGACGAACCCCACGTATATTCTCAGCGGCGAGGAGCGCTACCTTGTCGTCATCCCGTACTTCCACATCTACGCGTTCTCGGTCTGCATGATGATGGGCCTGTGGGTGGGCGCGCTGCAGATCCTCCATCCGAAGTACGACCCCGATCAGGTGCTCGCGTCGATCAAGCAGTTCCGGCCGACTTATTTCCCCGCGGTGCCCACGGTCTTCGTCTCGCTGCTGAATCATCCGCGCGTGGCCGAGTACGGGCTCGATCTCGTGCGCCACTACAACAGCGGCGGCGCGCCGTGCCCGCTGGAAGTCATCGAGGAGTTCGAGCGCCGCATCGGACGGCCGCTGACTGAAGGGTACGGGCTGTCCGAGACCTCGCCGGTCACGCATTCGACGCCGCAGCTGGCGCGGCGCAAGCCCGGCACCATCGGTCTGCCCATGCCGGATACCGACATGAAGGTGGTGGACGTCGAGACCGGCACGCGCGAGCTCCCGCTCGGCGAGGCCGGCGAGATCTGCATCTCGGGCCCGCAGGTGATGAAAGGCTACTGGAACAAGCCGGCCGAAAGCGCGCGCATTCTGCGCGCCGACGCCGCCGGCAGGATCTGGTTTCACACCGGCGACATCGGTTTCGTCGACGAGGACGGTTTCACGTCGATCGTCCAGCGCAAGAAGGACCTGATCATCGTCGACGGCTTCAACGTGTATCCGTCGGAAGTGGAAGCGGTGCTCTACGCGCATCCGGCGGTGCGCCTGGCCGCGGTGATCGGCATCCCCGACGCGTATCACGGCGAGATTGTGAAGGCCTGCGTGGCGTTCAAGGCGGACACCACGACCACTCCAGACGACTTGATCGCGCATTGCCGGACGGGCCTGACCGAATACAAAGTGCCACGCGCCATCGAGATCCGCGACACGCTGCCGATGAGCGCCGTCGGAAAAATCCTCTATCGCGTGCTCCGCGACGAGCACGCCGCGTCGCTCCAGAAATCATGACCGTGCTTGACACGCGCCGCACGATGAGCGGCATCGAATACTTCAAGAAGATGATGGCCGGCGAGCTGCCGCCGCCCGCGATGCTGGATCTGCTGGGCATCAAGCTGGTGGCCGTGGAGCCGGGGCGCGTCGTCTTCACCGCGACCGCCGAGGAGCGGTTCTACAACGGCACGGGCGTGGCGCACGGCGGGTTCGCCGCCAGCCTGCTCGACACCGCGCTCGGCTGCGCGATCAACTCGGCGATGCCGGCCGGCCGGCGCTTCACCACGCTGGAGCTGAAGGTCAACCTCACGCGGCCGCTCACGAAGGAGGCTGGCCTGCTCCGCTGCGAGGCGAGCATCGTCCACGTCGGGGGACGGACCGCCACATCGGAGGGCCGCATCGTCGACGCCAACGGCAAGTTGTACGCGCACGGCACGACGACGTGCATCGTCGTGGAGACCCCACGGGGCCCTCTGGAACCTTAGCTCCGGTGTCAGACACCATGTATTTATGACACGGTGTCTGACACCAGGAGGAGAGTGATCACATGTCGCAGCTCGTTCGCTACGAAATCACAGACGGCGTCGCCGTCGTCACGATCGAGAATCCGCCGGTCAACGCCCTGAGCCCGGCTGTGTGGGAGGGCATCGACAAGGCCGTCGCGCGCGCGGTCGCCGATCCGGCCGCCGAGGCGATCGTGCTGATCGGCGCCGGCACGACCTTCATCGCCGGCGCGGACATCAAGGTGTTCGACACGCTCAAGACACGCGAGGACTCGTTCTCGCGATCGGCGGGCACGCACGCGCTGCTGAGACGGATGGAGGACGCCGCCAAGCCGCTCGTCGCCGCGATTCACGGCAACGCGCTCGGCGGCGGACTCGAGGTCGCGCAAGCGTGCCATTTCCGCGTCGCGACGAAGGACGCAAGGGTCGGCCAGCCCGAGGTCCTGCTCGGCATCATTCCCGGCGCGGGGGGCACACAGCGCCTTCCGCGCCTCGCCGGCGCGACGTTGGCGCTCGAGATGAGCACCGACGGCAAACCGGTGCCGGCGCCGAAGGCGCGCGCGGCCGGCATCCTCGATCACATTGTCGAAGGCGATTTGCTGACCGGGGCGATCGCATTCGCGAAAGCCAAAGCGAAGGCCCGCGAGATCAGAAAGTCACGCGACGTGCCGATCAGCGCCGACGCTGCAAAGGCGGGGCTCGAGGCCGCCGCGGCAATGCGCACGTCGCTGAAGAAAACCGCCAAGGGCATGGTCGCGCCCTTTGCCGCGGTCGACGCGATCGAGGCAGGCATCCGGCACGGATTCGACGCCGGGTCCGAGCGCGAGCGCGAGCTGTTCGCGGAGCGCGTCGTCTCGACGGAATCGAAGGCGCTCCGCCACCTGTTCTTCGCCGAGCGTGACGTCGCAAAGGTTCCGGACATCCCGAAAGACACGCCGACCAGGGACATCAGGCGCGCGGCCGTCGTCGGCGCCGGCACGATGGGCGGCGGCATCGCCATGACCTACGCGAACGCCGGCATTCCGGTCCTGCTCAAGGACGTCGACGATGCGGCGGTGCAGCGCGGGCTCGCGACGATCCGCAGGAACTACGACGTGACGATGTCCAAGGGCAAGATGACCGCCGACCAGGTCGAAAAAACCATGGCGCTCATCACTCCGACGACGACCTACGACGGCTTCGACGACGTCGACATCGTCGTCGAAGCGGTGTTCGAGAACCTGGAGCTGAAGAAGGCGACGTTCGCCGAGCTCGGGAAAGTGACCCGGCCCGCGTGCGTGCTGGCGTCCAACTCGTCGACCCTCGACATCGACGAGTTCGCGCGCGCGAGCGGCCGGCCGGCGCAGGTGATCGGCCATCACTTCTTCAGCCCGGCGAACGTGATGAAGCTGCTCGAAATCGTCCGCGGGCGCGAGACGAGCAGGGAAGTCATCGCGACGTCGCTCAAGCTGGCGAAGAAGCTCGGCAAAGTCGGCGTCGTCGTCGGCAACTGCTTCGGGTTCGTCGCGAACCGTATGCTCGCCTATTACATGCGCGAGGCCTACCTCCTGCTCGAAGAGGGCGCAAGCGTTGAGCAGATCGATCGCGTGCTGACCGAGTTCGGCCTGCCGGTCGGGCCGTTCGGCATGCAGGACATCGCCGGCATCGACGTCGGCGCGCGCATCCGGCAGTACCTGGCGTCGATCGGCAAGTCGCGCGCGGAGGGACCGCAGTCGGCGGTCCCCGATCGTCTGTTCGCGATGGGCCGCTACGGCCAGAAGACCGGCGCCGGGTGGTACAAATACGACGCCCCGGGCAGCCGCAACCGGACGCCGGATCCGCTGATCGATCAGCTCGCCGCCGAGGAAGCCGCCAGGCGCGGCGTCACGCGGCGCGCGGTGTCGGACGACGAGATCATCGCGAGAATCACGACCGCGCTCGCCAACGAGGGCGCGCGCGTGCTCGAGGACGGTTTCGCCACGCGGGCGGGCGACATCGACATCATCTACGCGTACGGCTTCGGCTTTCCGCGGCAGAGCGGCGGCCCGATGTTCTACGCCGAGACCGTGGGCCTCGACAAGGTGCTGGCGCGCGTCAAGGAATACCGCGCGCGGTTCGGCGACTACTGGGAGCCGGCGCCGCTGCTCGAGCGCATGGTCGCCGAGGGTCGCGGGTTCTACAGCGAGCCGGCGCTCGCATGAGCGACGCAACGACGCGTTTACGGAGGGCGAGAGCGGGAGTTTCCCGTCCCTGATCGCTGGAAACCTAGCGAGCCTCCGAGAGGCTGCCGAGTCGCCGTAGGCGCGAAGGCGCAGGCCGGGGCGGCCAGGAAAGGATCGCCCTGCCCCCGCGAGCGAACGATATGCTCACTCTGGACGTACGCACGCTGCGCGACCGCATCGGCCAGGAGATCGCCGTCGGCGAGTGGTTCGAAATCTCGCAGGCCCGCATCAATCAGTTCGCCGACGCGACCGGCGATCATCAGTGGATTCACGTCGACGAAGCGCGCGCGGCCGTTGAGTCGCCGTTCAGGGCCACCATCGCGCACGGGTTCCTGACCCTGTCGCTGATGAGCACATTCATCCGCGACGCCCTTCGCTTCACCGGCCTGCGGCTGGCGATCAATTACGGCCTCAACCGCGTCCGGTTCGTCTCGCCGGTGCCGTCCGGCGCGCGCGTCCGCGCGCGAATCACCGCGGGCGCCTTCGAGGAGGTCAACAAGGGGTACCAGGTCGTCTGGCACGTCACGGTCGAGCGCGAAGGCGCCACGAAACCCTGCTGCATCGCCGAGTGGATCGTCAGGTATTACCCGGAGTAGAGAAGAGAGAAGCAGGGACTGGGACTGGGGGCTGGCGAGTGGGACCAGGGCCTGGGAGCCAAACACGAGTGAGCCTCCGAGCCCTGACCTGCGATAGAATACAAGGCGCCAGCCAAGCCGCCTGAGTAGTTGGAATCGCCATGAGCTACTCCAAAGCCCTTTCCCTGCTCTGCGCGACCGTCGTGTGCGTGAGTCTGTCTGCCGTGGACGCCGGCGCGCAATCGCGCGGACGCGCGGGACGTGGTCCGTCGGTCGGCCGCGCAATGCCGCGACCCGGCGGCCCGGGCATCGGCCCACGCGGCGGCTACTACGGCTCACGCTACATTCGGCCGCGGTTCATCACGCCGCGCATCATCGGCTTCGCGCCGTATCGGCCGTACTACTACGGCTACCGGCCCGGCCTGACCATTGGGTTCTACTCCGGCTTCGGCTATGGCTACCCGTACGCGTACGGATATCCATATCGACCGTACGGTTACGGCTACGGGTACCCGTACGGCGGATACGCGTACGGTTATCCGTACGGGTCATACGGTTACGGGCTGCCACCGGCGGGATACATGAGCGCCGCACCCGGCGCGGTCTACGGCGGCGTGCGGATCCAGGGCGCGCCGCGTGACGCGCAGATCTTCGCGGACGGTTACTACGTCGGGGTGGCCGAAGACTTCGACGGCCCGATCCAGCATCTGAACCTCGAAGCGGGCGTGCACAAGATCGAGATTCGCGCGGCGGGCCTTCAACCGATCGAATTCGACGTCAACGTGCAGCCGGGACAGACGGTCACCGTTCACGCCGACGTGCGCTGACGCAGTGATTGGGTAAATCGGGGATCTGGTAATCGAATGATCGATAACCATGTCATCCGACTACGCCATTAGCCGATTCATACTCCGATATCCTCGTTCCACAATTCAGGGTGCGCCGCGATGAACTCCTGCATCATCGCGACGCACCGTGCGTCCTGCACGATATCGACGCGCACGCCGCGCGCGCGCAGCAGCGCCTCCTCCCCCATGAAGGTCTGGTTCTCGCCGACGACGACGTGCGGGATGCCGTACAGCAGAATCGCGCCGCTGCACATTGCGCAGGGTGAGAGCGTTGTGTACATCACGCTCTCGCGATACACGGCGGCCGGCTGCCGTCCGGCGCGCTCGAGCGCGTCCATTTCGCCGTGCAGCACGGCGCTCCTCTGCTGAACGCGGCGGTTGTGCCCGCGGCCGATGATCGCGCCGCGATGCACGAGGACAGCACCGATCGGAATTCCGCCTTCGCGGCGGCCGAGCGCGGCCTCTTCGATCGCTACACCGAGAAATGAATCCATACCCGGCGATTGTGCCTCAACGCGCAAAACGCCGCGATGTACGCGCACGCGTCCCCAGGCACTACCTTTTGCCACGTCAGGAATGGTGTGCTCGAGGTGACGCTTCAGGCTCCGCCGCGAGAGGTCAACCGTGGCAGACGGATCGAGATCGAGTAAGGCCGGGCCAGCCATGGCATCACCCCATCCGTATCGCCCGGCACGTGTTTGGCAGAAGCGTCGTCCGGAGGGTTGGAGTCATGCTCCACATGGCACTGGTTTTTCTCGTCATCGGGCTCATCGCGGCCCTGCTCGGATTCACGACCATCGCCGGCGCGTCGATCGCCATCGCCCAGTTCCTGGCGGGGTTGTTCCTCGTGCTGTTCCTCGTGTTCCTGATCATCGGTCTCGCCGCGGCCAACCGTATCGTCGGCTGAGGACTGCCGGCTGACGACTGCACACTGCTACAATGGAGGATCTCGGGAGCCCGAGATCCTCCATTGAACGTTCGCCGAATCCCGCGGTTCCCTTCCGCCCTCGCGTTTCTGCTCGCCTTCGCCGCGGCGCTATCCAGCCAGACCACGCCGTCGGCTTCGCTCACGCTGCTGTCGAAAGAAGGCCATCGCGCGCTGCCGATTGCGATGGTCGGCGACCAGGAGTTCGTCGCGCTCGACGACCTCGCAGTGGCCTTCCCTTTGGCCGTGCGCGAAGACTCACTGGGTGCGATCACCGTGACCTACAAAGGGAAAACGATTGTCCTGACGCCGGACCAGGCGCTGGCGTCGGTCGCGGGGCGCCTCGTCTCCCTGCCGGCGGCCCCCGCCCGCAACGGCCGGCGGTGGCTGGTGCCGGTCGAATTCATCAGCCGCGCGCTCGGGCTGGTGTACGACGCCCCCCTCGACCTCCGGAAACAGTCGCGACTGCTGGTCATCGGCGACGTCCGGGTCCCCCGTCTCACGGTCCGGTACGAGCCGCTCGGCGCGGCGGGACGCCTGACGATCGACGCCACACCGCGCGCGCTCTCCACGGTCACACAGGAAACCGATCACCTCACCATCAAGTACGACGCAGACGCGCTCGATGCGGCGAACCCGCCGTTGCCGCCGCCGGGGGGGACCAACCTCGTGCAATCGGTGCGCGTGGTCGACGCCACGACGCTCGCCGTCGATCTCGGCCCGCGCTTCACCGGCTTCAGGACGACGTCCCAACCGGTCGACGCCACGATGCGCCTGGTGATCGATCTGGTCGCGCCGCCCGAGACGACGCCGCCTGCCCCGGCGCCTGTCGCGCCGCCGCCGCCAGAGCTGCCGCCGATGTTCGGCCAGCCGGGCGCACTGCACACGATCGCGATCGATCCGGGCCACGGCGGCGAAGACGATGGCGTCAGGAGCGCGAGCGGCGCGAAGGAGAAAGAGCTGACGCTGGCGATCGCGCGTCGCGCCAAAGCGGCCATCGAGGCGCGGCTCGGCCTGCGCGTCCTGCTCACGCGAGACGACGACCGGAACGTGCCGATCGACGAGCGGACGGCGATGGCGAACAACAACAAAGCGGATCTGTTCATCAGCCTCCACGCCAACGGCTCGATGCGGCCGACGACGATGGGCGCCGCCATCTTCTGCGCGGCGTTCGACAAGGAGGCGGCGCAAACGGCCGGGGCCGCCGGCTTGGATCGCCTGCCGACCTTCGGCGGCGGCTCCCGCGACATCGAGCTCGTGCCGTGGGACCTCGCGCAGACGCGGCATCTGGATCGATCGGCGGCCTTTGCCGATCTTCTCGAGCAGCAGTTTCGCGGCCGCCTGCCGCTCGCCGCGCGCCCGGTCGATCGCGCGCCGCTGCGCGTGCTCGAATCGGCGAACATGCCGGCGGTCCTCATCGAGCTCGGCTTTCTGACCAACGCGGAGCAGGCCGCGCTGCTGACGGGCGACGCGTTTCAGAACACGGCGGTGCAGGCGGTGTTCGAAGCCATCGTGAAATTCCGCGACCTTCTCCCGCCGGGGGGCACGCCCTGATGGCTCGACGCGCTCTGACGATTGGCGCCCTTGCGATCGCCGTCATCCTGCTCGGCGCGCTGATGTTCTTCAGGGTGCCGCGCTGGACCACGCGCGCCACCACGCGCGCGGCGGCCGCCCCCTCCCCGTCCGCGCCGGCGCCGCCGGGACGCAAGATCAAGGTGCGGCTGTTCTATGTCGCCGACGATGGCGTGCGGCTGACGAGCATCGAGCGTGACATCGCGTACGGCGAAGGCGCGGAGGAACAGGCGCGCGAAATCATCGCGGCGCAGATCGCGCCGGTCGTCGATCCGCTGGTGTCGGCCATCCCGCCCGGCACGGCGCTGCGGGCGGTCTTTCTGACGGAAGGCGGCGAAGCCTACGTCGATCTCAGCCGCGAACTGATGACCGCGCATCCCGGCGGCACGCTGAACGAGCTGCTGACGGTCTACACGATCGTCAACGCGCTCACCGTGAATCTGCCGGCGGTGAACACCGTCCAGGTACTCGTCGACGGCAAGGAGGTCGAGACGCTGTCGGGACACGTCGATCTCCGCGCGCCGCTCGCGAAGAATCTCAGTTGGGTACAATAGAACGCTTTCAGCGCCCGGCTTTCAGCTCTCAAAGCGGGCGGCTGATGCTGACGGCTGAAAGCTGACAAGATGCGATCCGATCACCGGCCGCCGAACCAGCTCCGCGAGACCACGATCACGGCGAACTATCTGATGCATGCGGAAGGCTCCGTGCTGATCAGCGCCGGCAACACGCGCGTCATCTGCACGGCGAGCGTCGAGGATCGCGTGCCCGGGTTTCTGCGGAACACGGGCAAGGGTTGGGTGACCGCCGAATACGGCATGCTGCCGCGCGCCACGAGCACACGCATGCAGCGCGAGGCTTCGGCCGGCAAGGTCGGCGGCCGCACGCAGGAAATTCAGCGGCTGATCGGCCGGTCGCTGCGCTCGGTGACGAACCTGCCGGCGCTCGGCGAGCGCACGGTGTGGATCGACTGCGACGTCATCCAGGCCGACGGCGGCACGCGGACCGCGTCGATCACCGGCGCCTTCGTGGCGCTGGCGCTCGCGCTCGAGAAGCTGCGCGAGCGGGACGTGCTTCGCGCGATTCCGCTGTCGGACTACGTCGCCGCCACCAGCGTCGGCATCGTCGACGGGGAAGCGCTCCTCGATCTGGCGTACGATGATGACAGCCGCGCGGACGTGGACATGAACATCGTCAAGACCGGCAACGGGCGCTTCATCGAGGTGCAGGGGACGGCGGAAGCCATCCCGTTCGGTCGCGACGCGCTGATCACGCTGCTGGATCTCGCAGACCACGGCATCACGCAGCTCGTCGAGAAGCAGCGCGCGATCATCGGGCATCTGGTGAAGATACCGTGACGACGATCCGGAACCCCAAGAGCACGCAAGCACGAAAAGGGTCAGCGTTGTCTTCTACTCGTATCGCGGCACGCCAAACGCGCTCTTCGACAGGCTCAGGCCGGGCAGCTGGGCTTGTCGAACCGCGGGTTCCGCGTCGTGTGCCGTGGAGTTCGGTCATGCAGCTCTCCCGCGCGATCATCGGCACTCCGGTCGGCGACATGCTGGCGCTCGCGTCCGACGAAGGGTTGTGCGCGCTCGAGTTCACGACGGTCGACGGGCCCAGCCGCGGTCAGGAACGCCTGACGCGTCTGAACGCCCGATTGAGCCGCTGGTTTCCGCCGCACGAGATCGTCGATCGCGAGACGCCGACCATCGCACGGGCGCGCGAATGGCTGACGGCGTATTTTGCCGGCGCACGGGCTGAGGCCGGCGACGTGCGCCTCGACATGCGCGGAGCTCCGTTCGAGCTGCGCGTCTGGGCCGCGCTGCTCGAGATTCCGCCGGGCGGCACGACGAGCTATGGCGCGATCGCGCAGGCGCTGGGATCGGCCGGCGCGTCGCGCGCGGTCGGCGCCGCGAACGGCGGGAACCCCATCTCGATCATCGTGCCCTGCCATCGCGTGATCGGATCGTCAGGATCGCTGACCGGCTATGGCGGCGGCCTCGATCGAAAGAAATGGCTGCTCGACCACGAGCGGCAGTGGCGATGCGAGCCGCAGGCGTCCTTGTTTTAAGACAGAAACCGCAGAGACCGCCGAGCGCGCGGAGAAGATGTTTTTTCTTCTGCGATCTTGCGCGCTCCACCCGAACACGTTGCCGTGACCACAAAGGCACGAAGGACACGAAGAAACACGAAGAAACACGAAGAGAACTTTCTTCCTCTTCGTGTGCTTCGTGGCTCTTCGTGTTTTCGTGGTTGCCTTTATTCGTTTTCCGAAGGCGCGGAGAAGAAAGCTTTCTCTGCGTTCTCCGCGATCTCCGCGGTGAAATGTTCGGTTAAGCGTCTACTCGTACCTGAGCGCCCGGATGGGATCGACGCGCGTCGCGCGGCGCGCGGGAACGTAGCACGCCAGCAACGCAACCGCCGTCAGCGCCGCCGCAAGCGCGACGAGCGTGCCCGGGTCGCGCGGGCTGACGCCGAAGAGCAGCGTGGCAATCGCGCGGGTGATCGCCAGCGCGCCGACGAGCCCGACCGCCACTCCCGCCGTCGCGAGGCGCGCGCCCTGCCCCAGCACCATCGTCACCACGTCCCGCCGCGAGGCGCCCAGCGCCATGCGGATGCCGATTTCGTGCGTGCGCTGCGTCACGAAGTACGCCATCACGCCGTAGATGCCGATCGCCGACAGCGCCAGGGCCGTCGCGGCGAACAGGGCCAGCAGCAGCATCGTGAACCTGCGCTGCGCCAGCGCCGACGCCACGACCGCATCCATGGTCCGCACGCTGAACACCGGCTCGTTCGGATCCACCGCGCGGACCTCGCGCCGGATCGGCTCGGCGAGCATCGACGGATCGGTCCTGGTGCGCACGACGAGCGTCAGGTTCAGGTTCGACGTCTGAAGCACCGAGCGATACAGCAGCGGCGCCGGCCCTGCCTCGACGCGCGCGCTCTTCACGTCGCGGACGATGCCGATGATGGTGAGCCAGTTGGCGGGAGGCGGCTGCTGCGGCCCGTTCGGGCGGCCCCGTCCGCCCGGCAGGAGGCGCCTTCCGATCGCGTCTTCGGCCGCGAAGAACTGGCGCGCGAAGCTTTCGCTCACCACCACCCCCGCCGGCGCGCGCGCGTCGTCGTGATCGTCGAAGAGCCGGCCGCGGACGAGCTCGACGCCGAGCGCGCGGAAGTAGCCGGGCGTGACGAGCGACGCTTCGGCGGTCGGCACGTCGCCGCCGTCCGTCGATCGCCCTTCGATCGTGAACGACGTGCGCCCCGGCGATCCGCTGAGCGGCAGGCGGCTGACGCCGCCGACGGCCTGCACGCCGGGCAGCGCGGCCACGCGGTCGAGCACGCGCCGGTAGAACGAGACGCGCGCGTCGTGCTTGAAGTACGGTCCGGTCTCCGGCAGGTTCGGCTGCGGCAGCCAGATGCGCGCGGTCAGCACGGACGCGGGGTTGAATCCGAGATCGACGCGCTGCAGCCGCCAGAAACTCTGCACGAGCAGCGCCGCGCCGACCAGCAGCACCAGCGCGAGCGCGAACTCGCCCACGACCAGCATGCTGCGCAGCCGGGTCGCACGCCCCGTGGCGCTTGCCGATCGCGCGGCATCCTGCATCACCTGGTGCAGATCGGCGTGGGACCCCTGAATTGCCGGCACGAGCCCGAACAGCATCCCCGTCACCAGCGACAAGCCGGCCGTAAACACCAGCACGACGCCGTTCACGCCGACGCCCTGCAACCGCGGGAGGCTCGCCGGGCTCACCTGCACGAGCCCGTCGACCCCCCACACGGCGATGAGCAGGCCAAGCATGCCGCCGACGATCGCGAGCACGACGCTTTCCGTGAGCAGCTGTCGAACGAGCCGGCCGCGCCCGGCGCCGAGAGCGCGGCGGATCGCGATCTCGCGCTGGCGCACCGAGGAGCGCGCGAGCAGCAGGTTCGCGACGTTCGCGCAGGCGATGAGCAGCACGAAGCCGACCGCCGCAAGCAGCGTCAGGAGCGCCGGCCGGACGTCGCCGACCAGATCGTCGTGCAGCGGGATGACGCGGAACGTCCACCCGGCACCAGCCGGATAGTCCGCCGGGTATTGCTGCCGCAGCCGTTCCGCGAGCGCGTCGAGGCGCTGCTGCGCCGACGCGGGCGCGATGCCGGCCTTCAGCCGGCCGATGCCTCCCTGCAGCACGTACGCGCGGCGCACCGGCTGCGGCGAGAAGGGCGACGCCAGCCAGCCGGCGGGCGCCCAGACTTCGACGTCGGTCTCCGTGCCGCGGCCAGGATGCCGGAACGACGCGGCCGCCACACCGATGATCGAATACATGTCGTTGTCGATGCGAATCCGCCTGCCCAGCACGCGCGGATCGGCGCCGAAGCGGCGCCGCCACAACGCGTCGCTGATGACGGCGACTTCCGTGATCCCGGGCTCCGCGTCCGCCGCCTCGAAAACCCTGCCGAGCTGCGCGCCGATCCCCAGCATCGCGAAGTAGTTCGCGTCCACCAGCGCCGTCTCGACGCGCTCGGGTTCGTCGGTTTCCGTCAGGTTCGCGCTGACCGGCCAGACACCGGCGATGTCATCGAACAGCCCGGCGCGCCGGAGGTCGAACAGCTCCGGAATCGACAGGCCGACGTCGCGCACGTGCTGGCGGGTGAAGTCGGAGGTGACGCGCACCAGCTGATCGGGGCTGCGGAACGGAAGCGGCGCGAGGACAACCGCGTTGACGATCGTGAACAGGGCCGTATTGGCGCCGATGCCGAGCGCCAGCGTCAGCACCGCGATCATCGAGAACGCGCGATCGCGCCACGCGGTTCTGAGGGCGTAACGGAGGTCCTGGAGGATAGTCATGGCTGATGGCTGATGGCTGACGGCTGACGGCTGATGGCTAAGGCCGGGCTGATGGCTTAGGCCGGGGGCAAAGAGAACGCCAGGCCGGCGCGGGTTTTTGTTAGTGTTTTCGCTCGATCGTGCGGCCGACGTCCCGCGGTTGGGATGGCGGGCGTCCAGAATTGGGATTCACGACGATCAACGCGGAACTCTGGCGTGGCTGTCGACCGGGTTCAGCGGGCTCTGCCTTGTGCGTCGTGGTGGGTCAACCAATCGGCGAGCGCGCGGAATGCCTGGCCGCGGTGGCTGACGGCGGCTTTCAGATCGCCGGCTTCGGCCAGCGTCCGACCGTACGGCGGATAGAAAAAAATCGGGTCGTAGCCGAAGCCGCCGTCACCTTTCGGCGCCGGGGCGATGCGGCCTTCGACCGTGCCGCGCGTCTCGAACAGCACGCGATCGCCGCGCGCGAGCGCCAGCGCGCAGACGAATCGCGCCGCAGTGTCGAGGGATCGCTTCGCCCGCAGCGCGTCGTAGATCAGCACGAATTTTTCCGGATACGATGTGGCCGCGCCGCCGAAACGAGCCGACTCGACGCCGGGTGCGCCGCCGAGCGCGTCGATTTCGAGGCCTGAATCCTCTGCCACGCTCAGCTCGCCGGTCGCCGCCGCGTAGTACGCCGCTTTGATGCGGGCGTTCTCTTCGAACGTGCGGCCGGTCTCCTCCGGCGCCGCGAGATCCGGCCATTCCGCCAGGGTGACCAGATCGACAGGGACGCGTTGGAGCAGCTGACGGATCTCGCGCACTTTGTTGGAATTCGTCGTCGCGATGAGGAGTCTCACAACCGAAGACGCTAACCGCAGAGAGCGCTGAGATCACAGAGAAAACACCTTCTTCATCTTCCGAGAATTCCTCCGTTTCGTCTTTGTGCTGAAGTTTGGCCGCGGGCGGCGACCCGAAGGTCGGCCGCCCGGGTGGGGTCGGAAGGTAGTTCAGCCGGCTGGCTGACGGCTCAAGGCAAGACTTTCGATTCAGCCGGCAGGCGGGCATTCCTCCTGAGAGGAAAGGTCGTTCACGCCACGGCGATCGACTGCCGCGGTCGCAGGGCCGCTTTAACGGGCTCTGAATGCTCTAATCGCATGATCGCGCCATCACGCGTTCGAAACAGAAACTTCGCTTCGATCAGCGCCCCAAGGAGCGCGCCACAAGAGACGGGGTCGAGTCCCCAGAGCCGGCGCGCCTGCGGTTCGGTCAGGCGCAATCCCGGCATCTCGAGAAACTCACCCTGGACGCGCATGATCATTTCGTCGATGGTATGCCTACGCTCAGGCGTCATGTTGAGTTTCCCTTCTTCGATGTTGCGGGGGAACGCGCAGTCCTGAGCAACCGATGTGCCATGGAAACGTTCGAGGATCGCGGTCCGGCTGACTCAAGAAACTGGCGCAATTCGCGCCGTCTCTCCGCCGGCGTGTCCGAGAATCGCGCACGGCCCAGGCTCAACCTCTGTTGAATCCGCGACAGGTCGCGTAGGGAAATGTAGGGAAATGCATCACCAAGATTCATCGACGCCTGTCCCCGATTTTGCATCTCAGGATCCGACATGACTGACATGAACAGACTGAATCTGACGACACATCGCGCGCCGGCCAGCGTCTGGGACCGTCGAGGATGGGACGGTACGCCCGAGCAACTCGCGATGACGCGGTGGCTCCTCGGCATCGGCGGCGCCGCGCTCGCCCTTCAGGGCCTCCGGCAGCGATCCGTGATGGGATCATTGCTCGCCGGCGTCGGCGGAAGCCTCGCGTGGTGGGCGCTCACCGGCGAGGGCGACCTCTCTGAGTCGCGGCGGCGGCTCCTGCAGATGTTCGAACGTGCAGGATGGCGCAGAGACGATCTCGTACACGACGCCTCCGCCGACTCCTTCCCGGCAAGCGATGCGCCGGCATTCACGACGACCGTCGGGACCGGTGTCGGCGGCCGCCCACGGCGCCTGTGATGCGGCGCGCGTTCGGGATCCCCATCACGTGGATGGAGCTGTTCAAGCGGGTGGCGCGCGAGGTCGTGGCAGACAACTGCCTGGGCCTCGCGGCGCAACTCGCGTACTATTTCTTTCTCGCCCTCTTTCCCGCCCTGCTGTTCCTGGTCGCGCTCATCAGCTTCATTCCGGTCCATGGGCTGATGGATAGCATCACCGGCATGCTGGGCCGCGTTGCGCCCGGCGAGGTGCTGTCGATCGTTCAGGAGCAACTGCTGAAGATCGCCAACGGCAAGAGCGCCGGCCTGCTGACGCTCGGCATGCTCGGCACTATCTGGAGCACCTCGTCCGGCATGACCGCGATCGTCGACACGCTGAACCAGGCATACGACATTCAGGAAAGCCGCCCGTGGTTGAAAGTGCGGCTGATGGCGATCGGCCTCACCATCGCACTCGCCGTCTTCATCGTCGCCTCGTTCGCGCTGGTGCTCGTGGGGCCCACGCTCGCGGAACAGGTCGCCGCGCGGGCGCACATGGGCCCGGCGTTCACCTGGACGTGGTGGATCCTCCAGTGGCCGGTGGTCTTCGCGCTGGTCGCGCTGGCGATCGCGTTGATCTACTACTACGCCCCGGACGCCGTCCAGGAGTTCGTCTGGATCACGCCAGGATCGATTCTGGCGACGGCGCTCTGGCTGCTGATCTCGCTCGGGTTCAAGTTCTATATCGCGAACTTCACGTCGTACACCGCGACCTACGGCTTGATCGGCGGCGCAATCGTGCTGATGTTGTGGTTCTACGTGTCGGCTTTCGCGGTGCTAATCGGCGCGGAGCTGAATGCCGAGATGGAGCACACGTCGCCGTACGGCAAGGAGCCGGGCGAGAGAGGGGCCGGCGAGAAAAGGAAGCTCGGCGTAGTCGCCGAGCGCGCCTGGCTCGACGGTAAGGCTGCCGGCACGCTGAAGCCAGCCATCGCACAAATGAACTGTGACATCGACGTCGATCTCATCGGGGACAGGTCTCGGCTTGAAACAGGCCGGGACCCGTCCCCGGCTCGGCGCGAAACAGGCCGAGACCCGTCCCCGGCTCAGTTCGACACAGACCGAGACCTGTCCCCGGCACGGCCGCTGCGAGCGGTTGACTGGATCGTCGGCGGTGTCGTCCTGGGCAAAGCTGTGCTGATGGCGTATGCCAGGCTGCGCTCTCGGTTCAACAAGGTCCGCGCCTAGAACCGGAACCGTGAAAAAAGTACGATGACGCTCGACACCGGGGCCGGTCCCGGTAGAATGAGCGCCAGGTGCTCGAAAAGCTGTTCAGGCTGCTGTTCAAATACCCGCCCCTGATGTTTCAGCAGGGCGATTTCAGCTGGGGTCTGTCCCGTCCGGTGCTCCTGGTCGTGGCGGCGGCGACAGCCCTGGCAGTGCTCGCGCTGCTGACCTATCGCGGCGTGTCCGCCACCGATCGGCCGCGCGACCGCGTCGTGCTCGTCGGCCTGCGGCTGGCCGCGCTCGCGGTGCTGCTGTTCTGTCTGTTCCGGCCGACGCTCATCCTGAAAGCGGCCGTCCCGCAGCAGAATTTTCTCGGAGTCCTGCTGGACGACTCTCGGAGCATGTCCATCACCGACCGCGACGGACAGGCCCGCAGCGTGTTCGTGCAGCAGCAGCTGAGCGGCCCGAACGCGAAGCTGCTCCAGGCGCTGTCGCAGCGCTTCGTCGTCCGCTTTTTCAGCTTCGCGTCTTCGTCGGATCGCGTGGCGTCGGCGGCCGATCTCAAATTCGGCGGCACGGCGACGCGTCTCGGCCAGGCGCTCGATCGCGCGCGCGACGAGCTGTCCGGCCTGCCGCTCGCCGGCCTCATCATGGTATCGGACGGCGCGGATACCTCGGACGCGGCGATCGACGAGACGCTCGCGAGCCTGAAGGCGCGATCGATTCCGGTCTTCACGGTCGGCGTCGGCCAGGAGCGCTTCGCGCACGACGTGCAGGTGACGCGCGTGGAGACGCCCCGCTCGGTGCTCAAAGGCACCGCCCTGGTCGTCGACGTCGTGCTGTCGCAGACCGGCTATGGCGGCCAGACCGTCCCGCTCAGCGTCGAAGACGATGGGCGGATCGTGAGCACACAGGAGGTGACGCTGCCCCCCGACGGCGAATCGGCGACGGTGAAGGTGCGCTTCACGGCCAACGAAGCGGGGGCGCGCACGTTCAAGTTCAGAGTACCGACGCAGGCCGGCGAGCAGGTCACGCAGAATAACGCGCGCGACGCGCTCATCCAGGTGAACGACCGCGCGGAGAAGGTGCTCTATTACGAAGGCGAGCCGCGGTTCGAGCTGAAGTTCCTGCGCCGCGCCGTGGAAGCCGACAAGAACCTGCAGGTCGTCACACTCGACCGCACCGCCGAGAACAAGTACTACCGGCAGGCCGTGACGAGCGCCGACGAGCTGATTGGCGGCTTTCCGAAGACGCGCGAGGAGCTGTTCCAGTACCGCGCGCTCATTCTCGGGAGCGTCGAGGCCGCGTCGTTCACGCCGGAGCAGCTCCGGATGATCGCCGACTTCGTGAACAAGCGCGGCGGCGGGCTGCTCATGCTCGGCGGGCGCCGCTCGTTTGCCGAGGGGGGCTGGGGCGGGACGCCGGTCGGCGAGGTGCTGCCGGTCGTCATGGAGAGCAGCAACACGAAGTACTTCTCCGAGCCTTTTCAGGCGAAGCCCACGCGGGCCGGCGCCACTTTCCCGGTCACGCAGATCGCCGGCGACGAAAAAGCCTCGAGCGCGAAATGGAACGACATGCCGCCGGTGTCGTCGGTGAATGCCATTCACCAGGTGAAGGCGGGCGCCACCGTGCTGCTCACCGGGGTCGACAACCGCCGGCAGGATCAGATCGTCCTCGCGTATCAGCGCTACGGCCGCGGCAAGGCGATCGCGATGCCGGTGCAGGACACGTGGATGTGGCGCATGGACGCCAAGGTCGCCGTCACCGACACCACGCACGTGATGTTCTGGCGGCGTCTCATCCGCTGGCTCGTCGACGGCGTCCCCGAGCAGGTGAACGTCACGACGACCGCCGACCGCGTCGAGCCGGGCGAGCCGATCAAGCTCTCGGCGGAAGTCCTCGACGCCGCCTACATGGAGGTCAACGACAGCCGCGTGGTCGCCAAGGTCACCTCACCGTCGGGCAGGACGACGGAGCTGCCGGTCGAGTGGACGGTGACGAAGGACGGCGAGTACCGCGCCAGCTTCGTGCCGGACGAATCGGGGATCTACGACGTGCGGGTCAGCGCGGCGCGCGATCAGAAGGAGCTGGGCACGTCGGCGATCCACGTGCGCGTATCGGCCGGCGATGCGGAGTACTTCGATGCCGCAATGCGGGCGCCGCTGCTGAAGCGAATCGCCGAAGACACGGGCGGCCGCTTCTTCACGCCGGCGAACGCCTCCTCGCTGCCCGAGGCGATCAGCTACAGCGGGCGCGGCGTCACCGTTGTCGAGGAGCGCGAGCTGTGGGACATGCCGGCGCTCTTCATCGCGCTCGTCGGCTTCGTCGCCGCCGAGTGGGGCTATCGCCGCATGAAGGGCCTGGCATGAGTCCACGTTTAACCGCAGAGATCGCTGAGGGCGCAGAGAAATCTTTTTCTCTGCGGTCTTTGCGTTCTCTGCGGTTAATCGTGGGCACGTTCTTTTGCTGCGTGCTGTGTGCGGCGCCGGCCCTTGCTCAACAGACGCACCTGCTCGTGATCACCGGCGTGCCGGGCGACGAGGAGCACGCGCAGCAGTTTCAGAAGTGGGCGACGACCTTCATCGAGACCGCCAAGAAGAAAGACAGCGTGGCCGACGCCAACGTCACGTTTCTGGCGGAGCGCCGGGCGACGCGCGAGGGCGTCCAGAAGGCATTCGCGGATCTCGCGGCGCGCGTGAAGCCGACCGACGGCGTGGTCGTGCTCCTCATCGGTCACGGCAGCTTCGACGGCACCCGGGCGGCGTTCAACCTGCCCGGTCCGGATCTGACGGTTGAGGAATGGGCCACGCTCGTCGGCAAGCTGCCGGCGCAGCGCGTCGCGTTCGTCAACACCAGCAGCTCGAGCGGTGCGTTCCTGCCCGCCATGGCCGGGCCGGGGCGCGTGATCGTCACCGCCACGAAGACCGGCGGCGAGCGCAACGAGACGCAGTTTCCGGAGTTCTTCGTCGCCGCCTTCGGCGACAACGCGGCGGACCGCGATCGCAACGGGCACGTATCGATCGCCGAGGCGTTCGAGTACGCGAAGATGAAGGTCGTGCAGGCGTTCCAGCAGAAAGGGCTGCTGCTCACCGAACACGCCACGATGGACGACGGCGGCGAGGGCCGGCTGGCGGCGACAATGTTTCTCGGGATCGGGCGCGCCGAGGGCACGCTGGCGGTCGACACGAGCGACCCGGCGATGAAGAAGCTGGTCGACGAGAAGGACGCCATCGATCAGCAGATCGCCGCGCTGAAGCTGAAGAAGGGCGCGATCGACGAGGCCCAGTACGACGCGCAGATGGAAAAACTGTTGACCGACCTCGCGCTGAAGACCAGGGCGATTCGCGATCTGCAGGCGAAGAAGGACGAGTCGTGACACGCATCGCGACGGTGACCGCCGTGGCCGGCGTGCTCGTGCTGGCCAGCATGGCGACCGCCGTGGCGCAGCGCGGCGGCGGATTCGGGGGCGGGGGCTTTCGCGGCCGCGCCGAACCGGTGCTTCCCAACGCCTCCTACGACGGGCGGTTCACGTTCGTGCGCCTGCGCTACGGGCCGGCAATGGAGTACATCTCGCAGCGGGTTCCGTGGTCGCACGATTACCCGACGGGCGAGCGCCACTTCATGAAGATCATGAACGAGCTCAGCTTCCTGAACCCGCACACCGAGGAGACCGACATCATCGGCTTCGACGATCCGGAGCTCTTCAGGCATCCGGTCGCGTACATGGCGGAGCCGGGGTTTCTGACGCTCACCGACGAAGACATCGTCCACTTCCGCGAGTACCTGTCGAAGGGCGGGTTCGTGATCTTCGACGATTTCGCCGAGCGGCGCGGCGGGTGGCTCAACTTCGAAGACCAGATGATGCGCGTGCTGCCCGGCGCGCGGTTCGTGGATCTGGACGCCACGCACCCGATCTTTCACGCGTTCTTCGAGATCGACGACCTCGACATCATTCCGCAGTACTACGACGCGGGCAAGCCGATCTTCCGCGGCATCTACGAGAACAACGACCCCGCCAAACGGCTGCTCGTGATGGTCAATTTCAATACGGACATCTCCGAGTACTGGGAGTGGTCGGACACCGGGCTCAAGCCGATCGACGAGTCGAACGAAGCGTACAAGCTCGGCGTCAATTACATCATTTACGGCATGACGCACTGATGGATGACGGAGGGACGGAGAGATGTGTGATCCCGTTCCCTCCGCCCCTATCGTTGACCGTCACGGACGAAAGGACACGTTGTGGATCTGAGCACCGTAGAATTCGAGTCGGCCGATGAGATCGCGCTCGCGGAGAAGATGAAGGTCGGGCGGCAGCAGATCATCACCGAGCTGGGGAAGCGGATCATCGGGCAGTCCGACGTCATCGAGCTGATCCTCCTGTCGCTGTTCGTCGGCGGCAACAGCCTGATCGTCGGCGTGCCCGGCCTCGCCAAAACCCTGCTCATCGCGACGCTGGCTCAGGTGCTGGACCTCAAGTTCAACCGCATCCAGTTCACACCGGACCTGATGCCGTCCGACATCACCGGCACCGACATCATCAACGAGGATGCGACGACCGGCCGGCGCCAGATGGTGTTCGCGCCGGGCCCGATCTTCGCGAACATCGTGCTGGCCGACGAAATCAACCGCACGCCGCCCAAGACGCAGTCGGCGCTGCTGGAGGCGATGCAGGAGCACCGCGTCACCATCCAGGGCCGCACCTACGAGCTGGCGGAGCCGTTCTTCGTTTTCGCGACGCAGAACCCGATCGAGCTCGAAGGCACCTATCCCCTTCCCGAGGCGCAGCTCGATCGCTTCATGTTCCACATCGTCATCGAGCACCCGCCGGAAGACGAGGAGTTCGACGTCGTGCGCGTGACGACGGCGATCATCGACCCGCATTTCCAGCAGCCGGTGAACGGCGCCGACCTGATCGCGTTTCAGCGGCTCGTGCGGCGAGTGCCGGTCGCCGATCCGGTGATGCGCTATGCGCTGCATATCGTGCGGACCAGCCGTCCGCAATCGAAGCAGGCGCCCGACGGGGTGAAGAAGTTCGTGGCCTTCGGCGCCAGCGTGCGCGCGGCGCAGTATCTGGTGCTCGGCGCGAAGGCGCGCGCGCTCACCAGCGGCCGCTATCATGTCAGCTACGAGGACATCCGCTCGCTGGCGCACCCGGTCCTGCGCCACCGCGTGCTGACGAACTTCCGTGCGGAGTCCGAAGGCATCACGTCCGACTCGATCATCGACGAGCTGCTGTCGGCCGTGCCGACGCCGAAGAGCGGTATGTAAGAGACATAAACCGCGGAGGACGCAGAGATCGCAGAGCCAATCCTTTCTCTGCGGTCTCCGCGCTCTCTGCGGTTAAACGTGATCAGATGCAACAACATGCCCTGCCCGGCGCACGCTTCGTGGACCCCAAGATCCTGGCGCGGATCGGCAACCTCGAGCTGCTCGCGCGCCAGGTCGTCGAAGGGTTCATCAACGGGCTGCACCGCGCGCCGTACTTCGGCGCGTCGATCGACTTCGCGGAGCACCGCGGCTATGTGGCGGGCGACGACATCCGCCGCGTCGACTGGCGGCTGTACGCGCGAACCGATCGCTACTACGTGAAGCAGTACGAAGCCGACACGAACACCAACGTATCGGTGCTGCTGGACATCTCCCGGTCGATGAAGTTCGCGAGCCGCGGCATCCCGAAGCTGGATTACGGGTGCTTCGTCGGCGCGTGCCTCGCCTACCTCGCGCAGCGGCAGCGCGACCGCGTCGGCCTGATCACGTTCGACAACGACATCGTGTCGCACGTGCCGCCGTCGGCGAAGCATTTCAACATCGTGCTGCACACCATGGACCGCGCCAAAGCCGAACGCCCCGGCAACCTCGCGATCCCGCTGCACAAGATGGCCGAGCACTTCCGGCGGCGCGGCATTCTCGTGCTGATTTCGGACTTCTACGAGGAGCCTGAAACAATCCTCGAGGCCATCAAGCCGCTCAAGTTCCTCGGCAACGACCTGATCGTCTTTCACGTGCTCGATCCGGCGGAAATCGACTTCGGCTACGAGGACGCGTCGAGCTTCGAGGATCTCGAGACCGGCGAGCAGATTCCGGTGGTGCCCGAGTCGCTGGTGAAGGAATATCGATCCATGATCCAGGCGCACATCCTGTCGCTGACCACCAAGTTCTCGGAACACCGGATCGATTACACCGTGTTGAACACGGCGGAACCCCTGGACCGCGCGCTCTTCAGCTATCTCTCCAGCCGCGAGCGGCTCATGCGGGTCCGTTGATGCGGTTTCCGATGCGAATCCCGAATCGCGAATCCCGAATCCCGAGCCGGATCCCGATGCGAATCCCGAATCCCGAATCCCGAATCCCGAGCCGGATCCCGATGCGAATCCCGAATCCCGAATCCCGAATCCCGAGCTGCTGATGGCCTTCCTGACCCCCTTCTTCCTCCTCGGCCTGGGTGCGATCGCCATCCCCGTCCTGATTCACCTGATTCAACGGGAAAAGAAGCGCGTCATCGAGTTCCCGTCGCTGATGTTCGTGCGGCGGATTCCCTATCAGTCCGTGCGGCGCCGGCGGATTCGGCACTGGGCGCTGCTGCTGATGCGCGCGGCGGCCATCGCGCTCATCGTCGCGGCGTTTGCGCGCCCGTTCCTGCGTCAGGGCGTCGTCGACGTCGCGGCGGCAGGCGGCGCGCGCGAGGTCGTCATCCTGCTCGACCAGTCGGCGAGCATGGGCTATGGCGATCACTGGACCCGCGCCAAGGACGCCGCCCGTAACGTCGTTCGCGGCCTCGGGGCCGACGATCGGGCGACGCTCGTCCTCTTCAACAAGAACGCCGAGGAGAACATGCGCGCCACCGCGGATCGGACCCGGCTCGAAGCCGCGATCAACGCGGCCAAGGTCGGCTCCGGCGCAACGCGATATGGCCCGGCCCTGAAGCTGGCCGAGAGCATCCTCGGCCGATCGCCGATCAAGCGCCGCGAGGCGGTGCTGATCAGCGATTTTCAGCGGACCGGGTGGAGCGGCTCGGAGGAAGTGCGCTTTCCGGAGGGGATGACGCTCAGCACCGTGTCGGTCGCGTCGGCCGACACCGCCAACCTCGCGGTCCCGTCGGTGACGTTCGCGCGCGCCTCGTTTTCCGGCCAGGAGCGCATCACCGTCACGGCCGGCCTCAGCAACAAGGGCGGCGCCGCGCTGACCGGCGTGCCCGTGACGCTGACGATCGACGGCCACCAAATCCAGACCGAGCCCGCCACGGTCCAGCCCCACGCGGCCGGTTCGGTCACCTTTACGCAGTTCACGCTGGCCGGACCGAATGTGCGCGGCACGGTCCACGCCGGATCGGATCTGCTGCCGGCCGACAACAGCTTCCATTTCGTGCTCACGCCGAGCGAGCCCGTGTCGCTGGTCATCGTGGACAGCGGCGACCGGTCCGCGTCGAGCCTGTTCCTGTCGAAGGCGCTCGCGATCGGCACCACGCCGACGTTTCAGGTCGAGGTCACGTCGGCGTCCCGCCTGACGCCCGCCGCGTTCGACAAGCGCGCGCTGGTCGTGCTGAACGACACCATGTTTCCGCCGGCCGGCGGCGGCGGTGTGATGAAACGGTTTCTCGAGCGCGGCGGCGGCCTGCTGGTCGTCAGCGGCGATCGCACGACCTGGCCGCAGGGTGAGGCGGAACTGCTGCCCGGCCGCCTCGGCGCCACGATCGATCGCACGAGCGGCCGCAGCGGATCGCTCGGCTACCTCGACTACAGCCATCCCGTGTTCGAGGTGTTCAAGGCGCCGCGCAGCGGCGACTTCTCCGCCGCGCACGTCTTCCGCTATCGGGCGCTCCAGTCCGGGCCGACCGATCGCATCCTCGCGCGCTTCGACGATGGCGCGATTGCGGCGGCCGAGAAGAAAGTAGGCGCCGGCCGCTCCATCGTGTGGACCTCGACGCTCGACGATTCGTGGACCGACATCGGCGTGAAGCCGATCTTCCTGCCGCTCGTGCATCAGCTCGCACGGTATCTGGCGCACTACGAGCAGCCGACCTCGTGGTTCACCGTCGGCCAGGTGCTCGATCTGACCGCGCGCGCCAAGGCGCGCGGCGATCGGATCGTGGTCACTCCCTCGGGCGACCGCATCGCGCAGTCGAGCGTCGGCGAGGGCAACGAGGGCCTGGTCGAGCTGAACGAGCAGGGCGTGTACGAAATCCGATCCACCGCCGCGGCGGCCGCCCGGCCCGAGGCGATTGCGGTCAACCTCGACCCGACCGAGTCGGATCTGTCTGCGATCGATCCCCGCGAGCTGGTGGCCGCTGTCACCGGCCATGCGACGCCGGTCGCGGCGCAGCCGCTCCAGCGGCAGGACATGACCCGCGAGGAGGTCGAGCGCCGCCAGGGTCTGTGGTGGTACCTCCTGTTGGCGGGCGTCGTCCTGCTGGCGGCCGAAACGATGATTTCGAACCACCTCTCGCGCAAGGAACGATTTCTGTAAGGGCGCGTCCTTTTGGACCCGACCAGAGTCTGACGTAGAGCGGGCCTTTTGGGCCGGACAGGTGTAATCTGTCTCTCGTGAGCAAAAAGGGGCCGTACCCCTTTTCGCTGGCCCGAGCCGAAAAAGGGGTACGGCCCCTTTTTGGAGAGCGTCATGGATCATCGCACCGAGCTCATCGACGTCATCCGTCGGGTACGGAATCGCTGGCGCCTGCGGCTCGCCCTCCGGGGCGCGGTCGTCGTCGTCGCCGGCACGGTGCTGGCCCTGCTGCTCTCGGCGTCCGGCCTCGAGTCGCTCCGGTTCAGCGTGCCGGCCATTATCGCGTTCCGCATCCTGACCGTGGCGGTGTTCATCGGACTGCTCCTATACGGGCTTGTCTGGCCGCTGCGCCGCCGGGTCACCGACGCGCAGGTCGCGATGTACCTCGAAGAATGCGACCCGACGCTCGAAGCGGCGATCATCAGCGCCGTCGACGCGACGGCCAATGGGGGTTCCGCGGCGCACTCTCCGCGCCTGGTTGAAAAGCTGGTCGAGCAGGCGATCGAGCAGTGCCGCACGCTCGATCACGGCCGCGTCGTCGAGCGCACGTCGGTGCAGCGCCACGCCGCAACGCTCGCGGCGATCGTCGCGCTGGCCGCGCTGATCGTCGCCTTCGGTCCCGCGTATCTGCGCCACGGGCTGTCGGCTCTGCTCGTCATCTCCCGGAGCGCCGAAGCGGCAAGCCCGTACAAGATTGAGGTGACCCCCGGCAACACGAAGGTCCCGCGCGGTGCGGATCAGGTGGTGAGCGCGAAGCTGATCGGGTTCACCTCGTCCGACGTCAGCGTGATGATGCGCACAACGCCCGGCGCGGCGTACGATCGCGTGCCCCTGATCGCCGGCGCGCAGCCGGGCGCATTCGAGGGCATGCTCTTCCACCTCGAAAAGCCGACCGAGTACTACGTCGAGTCGAACGGCGTCCGGTCCGAGAAGTTCTCGCTCACTGTCGTCGACCTGCCGACCGTTCGGCAGCTCGATCTCGAGTACCGCTTCCCCGCCTACACCGGCCTGGCGCCGCGCAAGGCGGAGGGCGGCGACGTCGCCGCGATCCGCGGGACCGAGGTCGTCCTCCACGTCGTGCCGACGATGACCGCGCCGGACGGCCGCATCCTTCTGAGCGACGGCGGCGCGATGCCGCTCACCAGACAGGCAGATGGATCGCTGACAGGCAGCTTCAAGATCACGAAGCAGGGCTTCTATCGCATCGAGCTCACCGGCCCGCACGGCGAGAAGGTCGAAGCGTCGCCGCAGTACACGATCGACGTCATCGACGATCAGCCGCCGGCGGTCCACTTCACCAAGCCGGGGCGCGACACGCAGGCCAGCCCGGTCGAAGAGCTCTTCCTCGAGGCGCGCGCCGACGACGACTACGGCGTCAAGTCGCTGCAGCTCTTCTACTCGGTGAATGGCGCCGTGCCGAAGCCGATCACGCTCTTCGGCGGCTCCAAGCCGCTCACCGAAGTGAGCGCCGGCCATACGATCTACCTCGAGGAGCTCGGGCTGAAGCCGGGCGATTTCGTGTCGTATTACGCGAAGGCCTCCGACACCGACGCCGTGCAGGGCTCGAAGACGACGACGAGCGACATCTACTTCGTGCAGATCCGGCCGTTCAAGAAGGACTACAAGCCCGCTCAGTCGCAGGCCGGCGGCGGCGGTGGCGGCGGCGGCGGTCAGCAGGTCGGCCAGCTCTCGCAACAACAGCGTGAGATCGTCGCCGCGACCTTCAACATCGTCCGCGACAAGGCGAAGACCAAGCCGGAGAAGTACCGCGAGAACGTCGTGTTCCTGAACC
>Ga0099827_10000081_pt1 | contig 30530 bp, 23 predicted proteins | sample CZO8metaG_FD_79339 | JGI IMG/M metagenome (GOLD analysis project Ga0099827, IMG submission 79339) | Vadose zone soil microbial communities from the Eel River Critical Zone Observatory, Northern California, USA - CZOApr15con1.8 metaG | ecosystem: Environmental > Terrestrial > Soil > Vadose zone ...
AGGCCTCGCTCCCGTCCGCGCCGGCGGCCGAAACGCTGCCTCCATCATTTCGTAGGTCACCCGGCCAAAGAGGAGGGCATCGGCCTGGTCGAGGTTCTCGACCGCGTGACGATGCAAGTCTTCATCCGCGAGCATTGCACGATGATCGCAGCACCCGTCCAATGTGACGTTGATGGAATACCGAAGGGGTCGCATTGCGTAAGAGTACCGCCGATTGGGTAGCCCGGTACGACGGTAGCGCACGACCTGTTTATGAGATGACTTCTAATGTGAAGACGAGGCCGTGTCCGGCCGTGTGAGCGTGACGTACCAGCTCTCGCAGTCTTCCCGGGAGCCGCCAGCGAGCGTCACTTCGAGGCGCAACCCGCCCGCATCCCACGTCTGCCGAGCTGCATTCGCGCGAATTTCGACGTTGAACGGTCTGAGCAGGTTGTCGGATGAGGCGTGCGCGCGATGATCGTCCTGGATTCCACGAAACAGCGCGAATTCGTGATACGGACCCATGTGCAGTTCGAATGGTTCCAGGCCCGTCCATTTCCCGTCGTAGACGCGCTCGCCGTACTGCCCGTCGCCTTCGCGGCAGGATTGCCAGTTGCCTTCGAGCAGCGCGCGCGTGTGATCGGAGAACGAGCGGAACTGCGCGTCGCCGATCGCGGCCATGCCGAGGCAGGTAGCGACCGTAAGTCCTGCAACCACTCGCCATTTCGCGCCGCGCACGCCCATGGGCGAACCCCCGGCAGCGCATACTGCAAAGACGTGGCCGGTTCCCGGTCGAGCGAAACTGTCCGAAAACAACGGGTTACGGCTGACTTCAGTAATGTGGTTGAGCCGAGATATGGAGGGGGGGTCACCAGATTTGGGGGGAGGAGTGCCAACCCGTGTTGAATGCCATCCCAGGCACGCGTTCGCTGCTGCGATAACATCCAGGGCGCCAGGCGCGAAGAGATTCCACGAGCTCGAACGGCGTGTTATGCGGACGAAGCTCTATGAAGAGAGAGAAAAAACACGGAGCGACCATCATCGCCGCTGCGCTGGTCTGGGCCGCTGCAGGCACCGGCACGCAGCCCGGTCTGCAGCGACGAGCCGCGACCCGCTGGGAGAAGGGCGCGGTGATCCTTGTGCTGATCAATTCGCACGGCGCGCCGGCAGGCGCGGAGACCCTCGTCGAGCGCGCGATGACGACGTGGACCGAGGCCGCCGAAGGACGCTTCACGATGCGCAAGACCACAACCGGCGATGGCGCGAGTGTTCGCGTGCAATTCGTCTCGGGCAACGCGATTTACGGAGAGGCGCGTCCTCGCGTCGGCCCAACGGGCGACATCATCTCCGCCGATGTGCGCATCAACGGCGACGTGTCCGGCGACACGATGGACCAGCGCATCATCCTCTACCTCACAGCGCTGCACGAGCTCGGGCACGTGATCGGGTTGCCGCACACCGACGAGTTCAGCGACATCATGTACAGCTTCCGCAGACCCGACGATGGCGCGCGATATTTCGGCGCGTATCGACGGCGACTGCGAAACAGCGACGATGTCGGATCCGCCCGGGCGACCGGCCTGTCGGCGGGCGATCTGGCAGCTCTGCAGATGCTGTACAAGCCTTGAAATCCGCGACGCATGGTCTAACTGCTATCATGGCCTGTCGATGAAACGCATCCTGTTGATCGGGTGCGCCGCCCTCGTCCCGCTGATGTCGCTGTCATGCAAGAAGGCGGCGGCACCGGCCACCCCCGCAGCGTCGGCTCCCGGCTCCAGACCAGGTGGCGCGCCCGGCGCACCTCCGTCACCCCCCGCGATCAAGCCGATGCCGGCACAGATCCCTGCGATCCTCGCGCGCGTGAACGGCGAGGCGATCGAGCGCTGGGAGTTCGACAATGCCGTGAAGCGGATGGAAGCGCGCGCCGGGAGTCCGGTTCCCGTCGACAAGCGCGACGAAGTCCTGCGCGTCGTCCTCGATCAGCTCGTCGCCTATCACCTGCTTTTGCAGGAGTCGCGCGCCCGCAAGATGACTGTCGTCGACGCCGAGGTCGAGAGTCGCATCGCGGACATGCGAAAGAGCTTCGCCAACGAGGAGGCGTTCAAGCAGGGCATCGCGGACCAGGGCCTCACGGTGGATCAGCTGCGCACACAGGCGCGCACGAGCCTGGAGGTCGCGAAGGTGATCGACGCGGAGGTCACGTTGAAGGTCGCCGTGCAGGACGCGGAGGTGAACACGTTCTACCAGCAGAACCTCGAGCGCTTCAAGCAGGGCGAGAGCGTACACGCCAGCCACATCTTGATCGGCCTGCCACCCAACGCGACGCCGGCGCAGAAGACCGAAGCGAAAACCCAAGCGCAGGGCGTCTTGAAGCAGGTGCGGGGCGGCGCCGATTTCGCGACGGTCGCGCGCGCGCAGTCACAGGATCCCGCCAGCGGCCCGAACGGCGGCGATCTGGGCTTCTTCCCGAAGGGTCAGATGAACCCGCAGTTCGAGGATGCCGCGTTTGCGCTCAAGCCCGGCACGGTCAGCGCCGTCGTCGAAACGCCGTTCGGCTACCACATCATCAAGGTTCACGAACGGCGCGCGCCGCGCACGGCGCCGTTTGCCGAGGTCAGCGGGCAGATCAAGGATCACCTGCTGCAGGGGCAGCGCGACCAGAAGCTCCAGGAGTTCGTCCGGCAGGTCAAGAGCAAGAGTAAGGTCGAGATCCTCGTCTAGAGCTGATCGGAGCGCCAGCGTCTCTCTGGCCCATGCCGACGGCCGGCCGCGATTAACTCTCAGAGTTTGACGCGGCGGGCAGAGCGGCGATCGAATTGCACGACGAGACTGGAAACATCACCGACCGGTGGCCCTCCGGCGGCAGGTAGCCGGCGCGCCAGTTTGCGGAGAACGCTCGGCGTGCGCCGGCTCCGAGGCGCTATTTGATGCGCTCCGGCTTCGCGAAAATGGTGCTGCTGGGATCGTCGTCTGGGTCAGTGTTGCCAACAGGTCGGGCGTAAACATAAGCGGCGTACTCACGCTCGCGCGCGGACGGTACGAAACCGCAGCTGCCGGAGCGTTGGGGATACATGAGGTCTTCGCGGCGATCTGTGTGCCACATGCCCATCGAGTGCCCGAGTTCGTGCCGCACCACCGCAGGGTCGATCGCCAGGCCGGCACAGCGACAGCCTGGCGTCAGCGTGTCGATTTCAATTGTGCCGCCTTCAAAGCCCACGGTTGCTGACCCGCACAGTTCGCTCGTCTCACCTCCCCAAATCACCGTCAACCACCCGGGCTGACCCGCGCGCGACGCCGTTCCTTGCTCGAATGCGGCGACACCCAATTGCCCACCGGTAAAGGCGCCGATCGTGTCCGTGATCGCCGATCGCGCAAGGACGATGGCTTGGGGATCGATCGCGTGGCCGGCGAAATCGAGCGTCTGAATATGCACAGACGGGTTGCGGGTCCACCGTTGAATCGGGCGCAGGACCGGCCGATCGTATGCGCCGTGCGCGAGTTGTCGAAAGTAGTTGATGTCAAATCCCTGCGCCACGTTGAACACGCCCAAGCCGATGACGCCGTGCGTCGACAGGGCGAGGTTTGTTTTTCGGCGGACAATCGGTGCACCGGTGATGGTGATCGGGAGACTCCCACCCGTACCGCTGCCGGAAACCGGAAATATGAACCGACCTTGAGCGTCGGTCGTGACGGTCGACGTTGAGGCCGAGACCGATAGTCCGCCGATTGGTTGATTCCCGTTAGTGGCCGTCACGGCTCCTGAGATCATTGTCATGGCCGGTGGCGTCGGTGGTGTCCCGGTAACCGTCGGCGAGGGGCCGGTCGGTGTCGACGGCGACGAACCGCCACACGAGCACAACGCGAGAAGCGCCGATCCGATCACTAGCGAAGGTATCGCGCGCATTGGCATTCCTGTGCGTAACCGGTCTGAAAAACGACGCTTGTGGGGCGGAAAGGCCTGTCGTCCCCACAGCCCAGCCATGCTCGCCACTGCCAGACGATGTGCTTGGTCACCGACAGACTGTCTGTCGAAGGCAATCTCGGGCGCGAGAATCCTTGCCCGAGATTCTTTCGCGCCTCTGATAAAGAGCATCACGGCGCCGACGCCGGCCGTCAGGGCGCCTGGCGACGTGAGTTGGAGGCGTGGGATACCGCGATGGTGCGCGCGCCCTCGATGCCCGTCAACCCCACCAATGTGGCCTTGCAGGGCTTGCACGTTGACGTATATCTCTGACTTTTCAGATAAAGTTCTTTATTCTGGCGAGTCCTGAGTGACCGTTGCGCGTGGTCGTCGCACCCGCAGACGGGGAAAGGCAGCAGGTACGCTGACTCGCGGACCGGTGATCGGAGGACGCCGCTGGCCTCGGTGACCGGTTGGCGGCACGAGTGGAGGTCCTGACAGTTCCCAGGCAGGGACAAAACACAGGACAATCGGCCGATTTCCCGGATCGGCGCTCGGCGTGACACTCGCGTAAATCGTTGATAGTCTAGACGTTCACGGCTGCGAGCCGGAGTGGTGAAACTGGCAGACGCGCGGGACTCAAAATCCCGACGGGTTCACTCCCCGTGAGGGTTCGATTCCCTCCTCCGGCACCATCTAAGTGGTTCGACCGGCTCGAGTTGTCGATCTGACCACGGCCCGTTTCCAAATATCTCCACGAAATTTTTCTGAAACAGGTTGATCGAGCAGCCGGATCGCGCCTTCGATCGGCGCCGGATTGAGTCGACAAGCATGCGGATGCCTCCATCTGCAACGGACGGCGATCTTAGCTGGGGTGGCTATCGTGAGGTCTGACGGGGGCTGGAGCCGCGCGCCACTGTCTGTGCGATCATGTAGCCGCGGCGGGCGGCTAGCACTGGTCGTTAGCCGGACCTGATGGCAAACAGAAAGTTGATGTATGCGGAAGCCAGGCTGGGTTGTTCGAAGCGGTGCGGCGGCGCGGCTGATGTCACAACCAGGCCCGTGCTTCGTGACGATCGCGTGGTGTGCTTTGATGTGCGCCTGCGGCCCAACGACGCCGTCATCTGCAACGCTTGATGGCCGGTGGAGTGGGACCACATCCCAGGGGACGCCGATTACTTTCACCGTTTCGTCAGATCAGAAAGTGACCGCCATCAGCGTTGGATACAGCTTCAACGGTTGCTCGGGGGTGCAGACGTTCTCGAACCTGAATCTCGAAACCGCTCCAACGGTGACGTGCATCCCGGGGCCATGCCCGAACACCGTATCGTCGTACCGCGCTTTCAGCTACTCGGCGGGCTCGATTGATGGCCCTTTTACAACAGTCAACGGGTTATTTACCTTGGTGACCAGGGCAGAAGGTCAGGTGGCTTTTAGAGACTATCCCGGCTGCGGGACCGCGGTCGGAATTGGGTGGACTGCCACCAAGCCCTGAACTCGATGAATCGATCGAGCGTGCTGAATTGCTGACAGACGCGATAGCGCACGCTGAACGGCACTCGTGGATGAGGCGCGGCCAACACCGGCTTGCAGTCGTCGGCGGCGTGCGCGATCATGAGCCGCCGCAGCTGAAGCCGCACGGTTAGCCGCGTCGCGCACGCACCGGTACATCCCGTGGGGCTGAGCCATTCCCGCGGTTGCAGCCGCGAATACGAGTGACACTTGCGAATGACTAACCAACCTGTTCACCGGACGGCCCGCGCGGGGCATCATGAATCGCATCATGAGGGAACTGGGTCCCATGAGTGCCGTCGCGCCCGCGTTTCCCCTGGCGGCGTCGGCTATCGCGCCCTTGCGCGCCGCGGCCGAAAGCCTGGGCAGTAGCGACTTCTCGCCATTGTGGGCGGGCCAGAACACGACCGGTTGCAAAGAGGTTGCGGCGGGTGCTCTCACGCGAGAGCTGGCACAGTTACCCTCGTTGGAATGAAACGGCACCCAGTACCGTCGCGATCACTGGCCGGGCGACGACCGCGGCGGCGAGAGCGGCGGGCTCCATAGCACTGCGGTAGATAGAGCGAAATAGGCGAGCATTCCAAGGCTCAGGCCTGCGCCCGAGAGTAACAGCTTGAGTGGTTGTGGCAGCACGCGGTGGAGCAGCGAGCCGGCCAGCATGCACACGAGCGGATTCGCGAACGCGACCCGGCGCGGGTACAGCGTCTTGCCGCGCGCGATCGCAACCGTGAGCCAGACGAAACCAACCAATGCCGGCACGGCGAGAACGCCATAGGCGATGAATAGCCACAGCGTGGCACTCGTCGCCAACGCGACGAGCACTGGCTGCGCCGATTGGTCCACTTGCCCGACGGTCTTCAGGATCTCCGCCACGTAGAAGAATGACCCATGGACGAACGGCGCGATGCTGAAGGCGGTGACCAGCAGCAAGAACGGGGGAAGCGACCAGCGTGTCCCGCCGGGCTTGCTCGCCTCAAAGATGTGCCAGGTCCCAGCCAGATAAAGCGGAGTGCTGAACACGCCGACAAGTCCGCCCGCCGCCAAGCGCTCCGTCGATGAGGCGAGGAACACTGCACCCCGCTGCACCAAGCGATTGTCGACGTACGTCGCCAGGTGCGGGAACTCCGAGACAGTCGCGCTGTTACCGAGCAGCAGCGCGTCGCCAATCATGTATCCAACGCTTCCAGCGATTCCAGCGATTCCCGACCAACGCAGCCAGGCTAACGACAAGGGAGGACTGATAGCGACGCCGCCGACCCTATTCAACCTTGACATACTTCCTCAAGTTGTTGAGACCGACGTCTGCCGCATAGATGTTGCCGTTGTCGTCTGCCGCAATGCCCGACGCCGACGTTCCCGTATCCGTCATCGTGCTCAGATCACCAGGATCGGGAATCAAGTACTTAAGCTCGCCGGTGATCGCGTTCCCGATCACGATGGCCCTGTCGTTGGCGCCCGTCGTCGGCCCCGTGGCCGACTGGCCTCGAGACGCGTCCTGGAATGTCGCGCCGACATAGATGTTGTCTCGTGTGTCGACATACACCGAGCTTGGCTGACCGAATTGCTTCCAGGCGGCGACGAAATTGCCGTCCTGGTCGAAGACCTGGACACGATTGTTCAGACGATCGGCGACGTACACATAACCCCTTGACCCGCCGACGTAGATGTCGTGGGGTTCCCTGAAGTTGCCCGGTTCCGACCCCAGGCGCCCCCACGCCTTCATGAACTTGCCGTCCGGTGAGTACTTCACGATGCGAGCGCTGTTGGACTTGTTCGGCGCATGGCCATCCGCCACGAAGATGTCGCCGTTGGCCGCAATCGCAACCCCGGTCGGCCGGTCAAACGTATAGGGGCCATTCCCGGCGACGCCTGGCGTTCCGATCCTCATCAGTACTTTGCCGGTCGAACTGATCTTCAGGACTTCCTGTCCCATCGCGACGCCTTGCGCGTTCCTGGCGGGCATGCTGAGGATGGTCTCCTGGTCGTTTGTGTCGGTCGTCCAGATGTTCCCGTCGTTGTCGAGGGTGAATCCGTGCGGGTGGGCGAAGAGCCCGACGCCGAAGCCCTTGAGCAGCCGGCCCGCCGAATTGAATTCCAGAATCGGCGGGTTGGCATCGCCTCGATTGAGACACGTGGCGTCACCGTTAGGCTTGTCGTAGAAGCAGCGGTGAAAAACCCAAACACTGCCGTTCGCGGCGACATGCACCCGGATCACCTCTCCCCACTTGTGTCCATTCGGACCCTTCATGGTTGCGGGAAGTGTCGGCCAATCCGGCACGAGACGATACGGATTCTGGAGGGTGGACGGTTTGGGGACCGTCGCATCCCTGCCACCCTGGGCGCGCGCTGCCACGGCCAGAGCAGCAACGACGACGGCACCGACCGACAGCTTAGCGCCGACGCGACAAACGGGCGGCATCTTGGAACTCCTTCGGAGCATCAACTCCATGTTGAGCGGCCTCGACGACATTGTCGCCCACTGAAACAACACCACGGCACTCTCCCGACGGCCTCACACTTCGACGGGGGCTATCATATTCGCTGCGCCTTCGCCTTCAAGGTCCGTGGGCGGATAGATAAATACCTGGCGACTTATCGCGGGTGATCTGATGCAGTGGGCCTGTTCACTTCCGGACGGCCGGCTGTGGTCGTTTGGGGCCAAGACGTTCCTCTATTCTTCTCGGAGTGTCCTGGCCGGGTCGATGCGTGCAACTCTCAGGATGGGTGTTGTTGCGAGGAGCGTGACAGCACAGAGCGTCAGCACCACCACCAGCATCGTCGGGGCATCATAGACGCCTACGCCGTAGAGAACGCTACGCATCGCCGGAAGCGCGCCCGCACAGAGGATCAATCCCAGCAGCAATCCCAGTGCCGAAGCGCCCACTCCGCTTCTGCCGACCTGGATCATCGTCTGTCGAATCGTCGAGCCCAGGGCCATGCGGATGCCGATCTCCCGCGTCCTCTGTGCGACGATGTTCGCCACCAGCGCGAAGATACCAACCGCGCTCAGCAAGAGCGCAAGCGATGACATTGCCGCCAGTACCGCGACCGCGATCCTTTGTGTCGCGAGTGTCGCAGCCATCAGGTCCTTCACATAGTAAAAGCCGGAGATCGGAAGCTGGGGATCGGCGCTCGTCAGGGCACGCTGCATCCGGGCAGGCACACCTTTCGAGCTGGCGGCTCGGACTATCCAGCTTGGTTGAAAGAAACCATGGACCAGGGTGAGAAATCTGACATTGACCATTTGTGCGGCGGGAAGATAAATGGTTTCCTCGCTCGTTAACGGGGCTGTGCCCGCGTTCAACCTGGCCTCGGAGGACAGCACGGTGTCCGCCACGACTCCGACGATCAGCATATTCTTGTTGAGATATCGTCCAACCACATTCTCCTGATGGAAGAACTTGCGCGCGAATGTCTGGTTGACGACCACGACATGCTGCGTATCAGGACCGTCCGCATCAGTGAACGTTCGGCCCGCCAGCACGGGAACCTGCAAGGTATCGAAATAGCGAGGGGTGACGTACACCTCGTTTGTAGTGATCTGTTGGCCCGCCTCTTTGCCGTCACTGAGGGTGACCGCATCGAGCAGGGCACGCTCATAGGGCAGCGTCAATCCAACGGCGGCACTTTGAACGCCGGGAATCTCCCGCATCGCGGTGAGGCTCTCAGTGAGCAGGTCTCGAAAAGCGGCAGGGTCGTGATATCGGACGTCATCGAGCGATGCCTTCGCGGTGATCACACCGGTTGGATTGAAACCTGGCGGTATGGTTTGAAGACCGATGAGCGTCCGGATGAGCAGACCAGTGGCGGCCAGCAGCACGACCGTCAGGGCAACTTCCCCGGCAATCAACGCCTGCCGGAGCCGAATGCTGCCCCCACCGATGACGCCACGACCGGACCGGAGGTCGACTCTCTTCGTGATGAGTGCAGGCCACATACCTGACAACACGCTGGTCAGTAGAGACAGTGACAGCGTGAAACCCAGGACTCGGCTGTCGAGAGACACGCTCGCCACAGGCAGAAAATGTTCCGGCAGGAGGAGCAGCAGCCCGCGCAGTGCCAGGAAACCCACGCCGATGCCTGCGGTCCCTCCCACAAACGCCAGCAGCAGATGTTCGATCCACAGCTGTCTATGAATCTGCCAGCGCGACGCGCCCAGCGCCAGTCGAATGGTGATTTCATCGGTGCGGCGCAGCATGCGCACCAGGGTCAGCCCGGCGATGTTTGCGCACGCGATGAGCAAGATGAATCCTGCCGCGAGCATCAGGGCCAACGCCTGAGGTCGGAGCGTATCGGTTGCCGCTATTTGCAACGGCACAGAGTAATAGGTCAGCCGCGCACCGGGATTGGTGCTCGCAACCCGCCGGGCGCGGACTGTCCCGCTCAACGCCCGATTCAGTTCGGCATCAGCCTGTTGCCACGTCGCGGCGTCGCGCAGCCGCATGATCGCGACAAAGTTCGCGGCCTGACCCTCGCCCTCACGGCCCGGTTGGAGAGCCGTGTAAACGTCGGCATTCAATGGAGTGGTCGCGCCCTCGGGCAGGACGCCGATAATCGTGTGCGGCTCGCTCTTCAGCAAAACGGTTTGTCCCAAGACGTTCGGGTTTCCGCCAAACGCGGTCTCCCACAACGCGTAGCTCAGGATGGCTGTCCTGGGACCCTGCGGACGATCCTCATCTTCTGAGAAATTACGCCCCATGACCGGATGGAGCACCAATACGTCGAAATACTGTGCCGAGACCCGACCCGCATGAAGATATTGCACAACGGAACCGGCCCGAACGTTCACGCCGGAGGTCCTCATCGCAGACACTGCGGAGAGCAGCGAGGGCACGTCGTCGCGCACGCGCTCCCATTGCTCACCATCGATGGTCCTTCGCGTATCAGAGGATTGAGGGCCTGACGTTCGGGCATAGAGGGTCCCGATGCGTTCGGGATGCGTGTACGGCAACTCATTCAGCAGGAGCGCATTCACCAGCGAAAAGATTGCGGAGTTTGCCCCGATAGCAAGCGCAAGGGTCAGGATGACCGTACCAGTGAAGCCGGGGTTGCGCCATAGCTGACGGGCGGCGTACCGGCACTCCCTCTCGAGCTCATCGAACACCATGAGGCCGCGTGCCTCGCGGCAATCTTCCTTCACCGTGTTGATTCCGCCGAATTCCATGCGCGCGCGTCGACGCGCTTCCTCCGGTGAAATTCCCGAACGGACGAGATCCTCGGTGTGCTGCTCGATGTGGAAGCGTAGTTCCTCCGTCAGACCAGCCTCGAAATCGCGGCGCGACGTGAGCGCACGAAGCAGAGCATGAAGGCGCGCGAGCAAGTCACACCTCCTTCGATGTCGTGCGCAAGGCCGCGGCAATTGCGGAGGCGAGCCGATTCCAGCCCGCAGCTTCCTCACGCAGGCGCCGCCGTCCGGCGCTGGTTAACGTGTAGTACTTCGCCCGCCGGTTGTTCTCGCTCTGGCCCCACTCGGGCGCGATGAGCCCCTGATGTTCCAGGCGGTAGAGCGCCGGGTACAACGATCCTTGCGGAATTTCGAGAGCGTTACCCGAGATCTGCCGGATGCGTTGCAACACGCCGTACCCATGGAGTGGTTTCAACGACACCGCTTTGAGGATCAGCATGTCCAAGGTGCCAGGAAGGAGGTCGGCTGTTTTACCGATGATGTTCGACTCCTAGTCTCCCTAGGGATAGTAGTGCGCCTCTCCTAGTCTGGCAAGTGGAAAGGGTGCCTCAGTCGACCAGAATAACGAGCTGGCGTCATCCCGCAGCAGATGGATCGACGATCTTGACGCCTGCCTTCTCGAAGTTGGAGCGATTGCGCGTGGCCACGAACAGCCCGTGGACGAGAGCCGTCGCAGCGATGAGGCTGTCTTTGATGGGCATGGCACGGCCGGAGGTGCGAAGACGGGCGAGCAGCTCGGCCCACCTTAAACCCGTCTCCGCTTCCCACGGCAGGCAGTGAAGGCGCTGCACGCCAGCGTCGAACCACCGCTCGAGCCTGGCTCGGCGTTTTCCCTTCGGTAGAAGGAGAATGCCAGACCGAACTTCACCGAGAATGACGGGATCGACGACGATGTCGCGCTCGTGGTGACGGAGCCACTGGACGACCCTTCCGTTCGGCGACGACTTCGTAGGCTCACTCAGGATGTTGGCGTCGACGAGGTACGTCACAGCGCGTCTGTCGACTCGGATTCCATGAACGGCCACAGCCGTCCCCATTCGCGCAGCGTCAACGATCTGTGGCCGCTTGCGACAGGCGCGGTCGGACAGGATCGGGATCGCCGCGTCACGAAGCGCGATCTGCTCGGGTAATACGGGCGCGCGTTGCCCGGTCGACTGCATAAACGCCGATCTGGCGAGGAGTACTCGGAAACGCACAGCGACTGCCGGCGAGCTGCTGCCGGTGCACTGCAGCATGGCGATCAATTCGTATAGAAGAGAGTTCGCCACTCGCTGCGCGCAACGGCACCGCGAGCGCTGACCGCCCAGATCCGCCACCGATGCGGCTGTCGGCCCACGCCAAATGGCGCGCGGATCGTGAACGACGCCGGGTCGCGGTGTGTTCCGGCGTTCGGGGGGACGAATAAGAACCCGCTGCCCTCCCAGTCTTCGCCCGTGCCTCGGCCAAACTGCCATTCGACCAAGGAGAAAGCCGCATCGGAATTTTTCCACGAGACCATCGGCCGCGAGGCCGGTGGCATGCGAGTGGCCGTTGCGCGGTTGTCGGGCGTCACGATGATTGGGGGCTGAAGAACCGCGGCGGGAGCGTCATGAAACGGCGGTGCCTCACGTTGCAGCACCGGAATGATGTTATTCGAATCGCCAAGCATCAGCACGCGTGGACGATCATCCACAGGCGCAACCGCGCAGCGAGAAATGTACGGTAGCCAACCTCGTCCCGCGCTTCGAAAGACACGATCACTTGAACGAAGGCGATTCGATCATTTCCCCACCCGTCACAAACGCTGACGTCGGTAATCGAACGCGGCTCATGCGGCCGATGAATCGCGGTGTCTGCAGGGTCACCACTGACGAGATCGGCAAACGTGTTCGGCGCGTTCTCAAAATACGCGATAACCGCCTGCTCAGCCGTCTTTGAGAGACCGCTGCCAATACCTCAGGTGGTGTCAGACACCGTGTCGAGATGACACGGTGTCTGACACCGATTCCCCCTAAAACCCGACTCGGAAAGCGAACTGCGCCTGCCGCGGCACGTAGGCGTTGCCCGTGTTCTGCTGCGGCTGCCCGAACAGGGCGGTCGTCGCCGGCGCGGTCGAGCTCAGATTCACGTTGTAGCTGCCGTAGTTATGGTGGTTGAACAGGTTGTACACCTCGCCGATGAGCGCGATCTTCGCGCTGCCCACCAGCTTGATGTCCTTGGTCAGCCGCACGTCCACTTTGTGAAGCGGCAGCCCTTGCAGCGCGTTGCGCGCGATCGTGTCGCCCGAGTTGATCGTCGACGGTCCGTTGAACCGGCTCGCGATGTCGATGACGTCGCCGTTTATGAGCGTCGCCGTCGCCGGGATGACAATCGGGTTGGTCGGCGCGCCGCCGGCGGTCAGGTTCAGCCGGTTGGTGCCCGGCTTGCCGTAGACCGCCGCCGCGATCGCGGCCGCGAACTGGTTGCCCGAACCGTAGAAATACGAGACGCTGGCCGACACCCCAAACGGCAAGCGGTAGAGTGTCCACAGGCGGAGTGTATTTTTCTGGTAGTCGGTTGACGTCGCGTACTCGCCGTCGAGGTAGTCGAACTGGTTGTTCTGCCCCGGCGCCGTGTAGCCGATGTTGCCGTCGTCGTGCATCGACACCATGTAGGTGTAGGTGATGCCGCTCTGGAAGTTGTCCTTGAAGCGGCGATTCAGCGCCATCGACAACTGGGTTTGGTCACGGTGGCCCGTGCTGACGAAGTAGGCAACCTGCGTATAGGCCGTGTTGGGACGGTTCGCGATCCCGTTGACCGCAGCGGGGCTTGCACTGTACCCGGTGGCCGGGTTGTAGAACAGGTTCGGATCGATGGTGCGCGTGTCGCGATATTCATTGAAATGGGTGAAGTCGACGTCGAAGCCGGTGACGCTGTTGAGTTGTTTCTGCAAGCCGATGCTGCTCTGCCAGGTAAACGGGTTCTTGTAGTCGGGGCTGATGATGCGCGGCGACTGCGCCGGCGCCACGGCCCTGGCCTGATCGAACGACGTCACGCCGCACGCCGGGTTGGTGACGAACAGCGACCCGTCAGCGCATCGCCCGCTGGCCGGCGTCAAGAACGCTGCCGTGACCATCTGGCTGTAAATCTGCGGGCTGAAGGTCATGTTGGACACCGGCGTCGTGAAATAGAGACCGGTGCCGCCGCGGATCACGAAATCATTGTTCCCGCCAACGTTGTAGGTGAAGCCTCCCCGCGGCGCGACGTTCCGGTGGTCGCGGATGTTGTCCTTGTAGCCGAAATCAGTGCCCACCATTCCGGGGATGCGGGCCGACGAAGCGGCCGCGTTGTTGTTGAGCAGGATGCTGTTGGTCACAACGTCGGGCGGTGACGCCACGCCCCAGTCGTCGTCCCAGCGCACCCCGTAGTTGACCGTGAGATCGTTGCTGATGTGCCAGTGGTCGCCAATCCACAGCGCCCCGGTCGGCCGCGGGATGTTGATCCTCCAATCGCCTGGGTGAAAGTTCTGATCGAACTCCCGGATGGTGGAGCTGGGAATCGCGGCGATGTTCCACGACGAAGGCTCGGTTCCCGCGATAATCGCGTTCAGATTGGCCGGGTTCGAGTTGAACAGCATGCGGCCGACCTGCTGGATGTACCACGTGCCGGTATTCCGCACGTAGATGAACTCGCCGCCCACCTTCACGTCGTGCGTGCCTCTGTGCCAGCTCAGGTCGTAGCGCGACTCGAAGTTGTTCTGGTAGAACAACTGCGGAAAATTGTACGGCTTGCCGATGGTCAGGCCCACGAAGTCGTACTCGATCGTGTCCTGGCCGGGCTGAGGATTGTTGGTCCACGCGAAGTTGTTGTAGCCGAGGCGCACTTCGAGGACCTTCGTGTCGCTGAGCACGTTCGACCAGATGGCGGCGATGTTGGTCGCGTTCTTCGTTTGCACCGATGCGTTCGAGGGATGGCCGCCGGCGGTGAGCACGAACGGATTCTGCCAGTCCCATCGCGACCCGCGGATCGTCAGGCGCTCACTGTCGGTGATCTGGTCGTCGACGCGCGCGAGCAGGCTCTTCTGGTTGTTCTTGTAGGGAATCGTAAAGCTCTGCCCCGGCAGCGCCGACGGCGAGGTGACGATCGTTCCCGGCTCGCGCTCGTACTCGTACGACGCGAAGAAGTGAACCTCGTCTTTCACGATGGGCCCGCCCAGCGAAGCGCCGACCTGCTGGTTCTGATACGGCAGGACCCGGTTGGCGACGGGATCCGCCGCGTTCGTCGCGAAGTGATCAGCGCCGAACATATGGTCGCCGCGGAAGAAGCCGTACGCGCTGCCGGCCACCTTATTGGTCCCAGAGCGCGAGATCGCCTGCACCTGGATGCCGGCCGATCGGCCCTGCGTGATGTCGAACATGTTGGTGACGATCTGGAACTCCGCGATCGACTCGCGGCTGAACTTCGGCTGCCCGAAGCCCGACCCGGCGATCTTCTGCGTGATCTGCTGGCCGTCCAGGTTCAGCTGGAAGTCATCGTCGCGGCTGACGCCTGGCGTATTGGTAACGTCGTTCGCCGTGATGCCCTTGATCAGCTTCGACAGCTCCATCCAGTTGCGGCCCTGCAGCGGCAGCTCCTCCATCTGGCGCCTGTCAACGTTGCCGGCCACTTGCGACGAGGTCGTATCGACCAGCGGCGACTCGGCGTTGACGGTGAGCGTCTCGGTGACTTGCGCGAGCTTCATGGTGAGCGGGATCGTGGCGTTCTGCCCGACGAGGAGCTCGATGTCGAGCAGGATCACCGTCGCAAATCCGGCGATCTCCGCCTGCAGCGCGTACGTGCCGGGCGGCACGTTGAGCAGCCGGTACTCGCCCCTTGCGTTGGTCATGGCGGAAAGCTGCCGGCCCGAGGCCTGATCGGTCGCAATAACGCTCACGCCCGCCAGCACCGCCCTGGTTTCGTCGACCGCCGTGCCGATGATGGATGCTTCCTGCGCGTGTGCAGCCGACCCAAACGCGAGCAACAGAACGACGAGGGCCCAGATACGTGTTCGCACGATTGCACTCCTTGCCGAGGATGGTGGAATCGTACTGAGTTTGTAGAGGCAGTCGCGATCGTTTCCCGCCTCAAACCATCGGCATGCGGCGCGCAACCAAAAACTTGGAGGCTGAACGCCGGCGCCACTACAAATTTGCTGCTGAAGCACAAATTTGGAGGGTGCACGCGCCTCTAGCCGCCACTCCGATCGAACCACACCGTTCACGCGTACGTCACACGAATCGTGTAGAAGGGACCCACGTCACTCGGCGCGGACTGGCGCGGACTAATGCGAGGAGTCCGGGAATGGCGAGCGAACTTGTTGATCTGAAGGAGTGGTTGCAGGCCGACGGGCTTGGAACGCTGACCCGTGTTCGGCGTTGAACGCGAAATTCTAGGCGGAAGAACCCTGTGCTGAGAATCACGCCCTGGGAACGAGCGGCCCTTCAACTGTTGGCAAACGGGAAAGCGAGCGATGAAATTGCGATTTGCCTCTTCATTCAGGAATGTGAGGTCGAGGCATACCTGCACACGCTCTTCACGAAAATGGGCGCCGCAAGTCGAGCCGAAGCCGTCGAAGCTGCCTGCCGGCGCGGTTTGGTAAACGCTGAAGAGCCTTCTGCGGTACGCGGCGTTCCCAAGCAGTCCCCTGGCGCGGCGCCAGTGACGGCGCGGAAGTCGCGGAGGAAGTGTGGCTGGTCATTCGCGAGCTGGTGAATCACTCGACGCTGCCCTGCGCAGTGGTCCAGGTGACATATCGCCGGGCCGATTCCTGAACGGCTCTGTGGGCGTCGCGTTCGACGTGGCGATCCCACCACGCTCCGTAGATGCGATCGAAGCGGAGGGCTTCGACCACTTCGGCGATTCGCAGCACTTCGCTGGCGGGTAGCGGAACGAGATTCGGGTAGCTTCTCATGAAGCTGACGTAACGAGTGTCCTGGACTACTTGAAGCACGTCCCCGGTAAGCAGGGCGCCGCGACCCTCCGCGCCAGCTTCCCAAAGAAGAAGTGTTCCCCCCGCGAAATGGCCGCCGCAGTGGATGAGCCGTATCCCGGGAACGAGTTCATGGATACGACCGTTCCAGAAGGTCACGGCGGAATCTGGTCGCATCACCCATTGGCTATCGCGCGCGTGAAGGACGATCGGAGCGCCGCCGAACGCACGGCTCCATTGCACCATGGTGGTGTAGTAGTGCGGGTGAGAAATGGCAATCGCGCGAATGCCGCCGAGCGCGTTGACGATCTCGACCGTGGCGTCGTCGAGAAGGCTTATGCAGTCCCAGAGGACGTTGCCCGCGGGCGTGCGCACGAGAAGTGCGCGCTGACCGATCGCGAATTCCGGCGTGGTTCCGATGCCGAAGAGATCAGGCTCGAGTCGTTGAAACGCATTGCGCCGCCGTCTCCGAAGGTCCGCAAGGGTCGTCCACTCTTGACCCAGGCGCGGCACGAACTGCCGGTCATCCGTGCAGATCAGGCAGCTCTGAGGGAGCCCATCCGACGGAGGGTACTCGGTTCCGCAGGCACTGCAAATGTAGGCGATGGACTGATCGTCTGGAGTCTTGTGTGCCGCGCTGTGTTGCATGATCGGGACGAGACGTTAGATGAGATATATCATCTCACCTGCGGCCGTCAACCCGCGCCGCGGTCTGACGAATCAGCGAGAGCGCCGCGTCGGCTCCGTCCCACCCAGGGATTTTCGGATCTTTGCCCTCGAATACGGTGGCCGCAACGAAGAAGTGCGCGAGCTCATCGCGCACCCGCTGCGGCAGCGCGCCGACCGAATGCGCGAACGCGCGCCGATATGTGTCCGGCACCGCCACGAGGCGGTCGTTTCGCACGCGTTCGCCGGGATGGCCCTGGCGATTTCTGCTCGAGCTGCACGACGGCCAGCGCCCGGCACGGAATGACGACGCCTGGAAGCTGGAGACGTCCCAGAAGACGAGGGCGTCGAGCGGATCTCCATCGGGTCCCTTCGTCGAGGGTGCGAACCCCCAGTCGTGCGGATACGAGAGGCCGAGCGCGAGCGGACGCGAGATGGACATGGCGCCCAGCTCCGGGTCCCACTTCAATTTGACCGTGGATCCGCGCGGTGACTCGACGACGACGTGGAACAGATCGTCGCTCGCGAATGCGGGAAGCGTCAGAAGGTCGCGCATTTAATGAGCAACATCGCCCGAGCTGGTCAGTAACGAGCGCTTCTGGCTCCGCCGTTGCGAAGCGCCTCCCGTACCACTCCAGCGCCGACGTAAGAGCGCGTGGAGCGCCCGTCGTTCGGCGCTTCACGTGCGCGGCGTCGAATGTCCTGCCGAGTAGCGCACGTCGCGTCCGGCCGCCAGAAATGCACCGCGCCTTACGCGGTGCCGAGCCCCTCCCCTGGCGCGAATGGAGAGGCTCGGCGGCGCGCCACAGCATGGAAAACTGATGGCTCGGCTCCTAGTCCTTATCCTTATCCTTCACCTTGAACCCTGAGATCATGAGCAGCGACCCGCGATGGTTGGCCGCATCGACTTCCCGATGCTGCAGATGCACGAAGGCCGCTTTGCCGGAAGCCACGAAAATGAATCCGGTCGGCTCCGACGTCGTATCGCGCAGCGACGCGAAGCGGACACAGCCGTCCGACTGCGTGTCGTCATCGGCGCCGTCCGGCAGGCACATCCAGAGATCGTTGCCGCGCGGTTGGGTGGATCCGTCCGGCAGCCCGATACTGGTCGGTCCGTCTTCGAGAACGACGAGGTTCCCCGTGTGCGGCTGGAACGCGACGTTGTCGAACATGGCGGCGTGCGGTGATCCAGCAATGAAGCGATCGACCTTGGGGATCGTCCCGGTCGGCGGCGATGGTACCGCCGCGCTCGGAGGCTCTTCGGTCAGGCACATGACTTCGCCGTACACCGCGCTATTCTCGACGGTACTCCCACCCGAGTGGCTCTCGCGGCCAGTGTTGGCCCAGCACGCCCGGAACACGCCCTTTTCGGCAGCAATCGGATCGATGTCCATGTCCTCGGGTCGATAGTAGCCGGTGAATCTTTGAAGAGCTTGAGCGTTGCGCAAAATCACGTTGCCACTGGCATCAACGACATTGAGTCCGGCGAGGTTGACGGCCGTCCAGCTCCCTTTCCCGATTTCGGCGCCCTGGCCCCAGTTCGACGAGCCCGCCGCGCCGACGCGCAGTCCAAAGATCGCGCCCGCCGCCAGAGGCGACTGAGCGGGAACCGTGACGGGACCGCCGCCGGCAAACGGCACCGACGGCACGAACTTGTAGAGGCCGCCGCCGGCCGCTCCGCCGCTCGGCGCCAGTTCATCACCGTAGATCATCGTGCCGTCGTGCTTGATGGCGACGCTCTCGAACGACAAGCTGCCGACGGCCTGGCGCTTGACCAGATGAAGGGGATCGCTGGTCGTGCCATGAGCCCGATCGCTGACGTTGATGGGTGCGTTGACGTGCATCGGATCGAGAATCTCGTACAACCCACCGGTCGCTCCCGCTTCCTCGGCGACGATAATCGTGCCCCAGGGTGTGCGGCGAACCGGGTCGCACGACACAAGACCGGTGACAATCGTCGTCGCATTGGCACTCGGCGGCTCGCTGAGATCGACGCGCTGCACGGCTGGATTCGAGGTCTCTTCGTCGCAGACGAACAGATGCGTTGGATGCTCGTCATCCGGCCACATCGCGATCTGATCCGCCGCATTCTCCACCGCGCTGGAGATCAACGTCGCTTTCAGCCCCCCTGCAAGCTCGAGCGCGTCGACGCTTGGACCATCGAACGGACCGATTGCGCTTTCGTCGAGCGGATGATGGAATCCGAACAGTTCCATGGCGCGCGCGCGCAGCTGGTCGGCCACGAACATCCCGAAGTCTGCGCGAGGACTCTCGGTGGCCGGCCGAGCGTCGAGAGGCACTGCGGTGACACCCACAACCACAACACAGATACGCACAAAAGATCGCTGCATGATGTTTTCCTCCAATGCGTATCTTCATCGGCCCGTGTTGCCGATGTACAAACGCGAGGTCAAATCGCCGCAACGGATGCCAATCGCGAGCACAGCGTCGCGGGAGACCTGCGGAGCGATAGCGGACGGGTGCGTGGCATTTGGTGACGAGCGATGGGAAGGAACGATCGTCGTCGTGAACGTCGCAAGAGTGTCGATCCAGTCCTCGACGCCTGAGGCTCAGCGCTCGGTCGCGCTTTCGGGGATCGCCGTCATGAGCGCCCCTGCGACGTTCGAAGAAACGAGGCAACGAAGAGAAGTCCGAGAACGAAGTCGGGACCGCACACGGCGAACTGGCCCAAGGCCAGGCGTCCTTGTCCGTACAGCACAGTGAGGGTCGCAACATAGCCGAATTTCTCGACCATGGCAGGCAGCATCATCAGGCGAAAGCGCACCGGGTCCTTCGCGATCACAAGGAACGCCACTTGCCAGGCGAGCGCCACGCTGATGAAGCCGTAGTAGAAATCCGCATGTGTTAGCCATCCTTTTCCATGAACCCCACGCGTTCGACGTGTTAGATTTGCGCGGACCTGCCATCCACACACAGTTCGCTGCCACGTTTACGCCGCGCGGGCGCCAGACCGCGTCGAGAAGGTCCAGTCGCCAGCGTGCCGGCAAGCGGCGTTGAATCGGGCCGCGTTTGCACCGCGGTGAGAACGCGACCGCTCCCTACCGGAGAGCGGGGTCGGTCTCACCGTTTGTTCTCGAGGCGATGCGGATGAAGGTCCCGCTGGGCAAGATAGCCCGCTCGCTCTGGTCGTTCTGGGACAACGGCCGGAAGGTTGAGCGTACGGCGTATCTGATGGGGACATTGTTGCTGGTCAGCGGCCTCCTTCACCTGGTGATCCTGACAGTGGGAGGCGGGACATGGATGGGACCGCTATCGCTGCGCAAACCGACGACCTTCGGCCTGTCTTTCGGCTTGACCCTGATGACGATCGCCTGGGTCTCATCCTTCCTCCGGCTCGGCGCCCGCGTGCGGGTAATCCTGCTGAGCCTGTTCACGATCGCATGCGCGATCGAAACTGCGCTGGTCTCACTCCAGGCCTGGCGGGGCGTGCCCTCTCACTACAACGTGGAGACAACCTTCGACGGACTGGTCGCGCGAACGCTGGCAGCGGGCGGCGTCGCCCTCGTCGTGATCATCGCGGTGCTGACCCTCGCCGCATTGCGAGCGAACCCGACAATCTCGGCTGGTCTCCGGATCGCAATCCGGGCCGGTTTTATCGCCCTGTGCAGCGCGGTCAGCGTCGGAGCCTTGATGATCGCCAAGGGTATGCTGCTCGTGTTTGCCGGGAACTCCCAAGCGGCATATGTCACTGGCGGCACGCTCAAGCCGACCCACGCGGTGACCATGCACGCCATCCTGGTGCTGCCGCTTCTGGCGTGGTTGTTGTCATTCACGGCTTGGAACGAGCGGCGGCAGCTGGAGGTCGTGCTTCTTGCCACAGCTGGCTACGCGGCGTTCGCCGGGGTGGTCGCGGTTGTGAATTCCGCCGGCCTGGATCTGAGCCAGGCGCCGTCCGCCGCAATCACGATCGGCGGCGGCGGCCTGCTCGCGCTGGCGGCCGCGTGGGTGATTGCGCTCGTCGGTGTCGCTCGATCCCCGGCAGGAGCACCGCGTCAGACTAACGCGTAAGACTGATGATGCGGGGGGGTCTACGCTGGATTGACTCTCATTCGCCGGGTGTGACCGCTCGTGCTGGCGCATTGGTGCCCACCGCGGCCCCGGCCGAGCGCCGCCCGCGCGAGCAGGCGCGTCGAATCGAGCGTCGGCAGTTGAGAGTTCACGTCATTGATGATCACCTGACCAGGGCGATGGCTATGGTGACCGACCGGCACGCACTTGACCCCGGGCCGGTTCGAGAACCATCCTGAAGCGCCATGTTGCCGGTACAGCGGGAGCTCGCCGCGCTGAAGTTCATCGACGGCCTGTCCGCTCATCTGAAAGACGCCGGCGAGCCGCACAAGGCGCTGCGGCATGCGCTCCGCGACACGCGCGAGTTCTTCCGGGCGACGCACGGCTGCATCGCAACGCTCCGGGCGGGCCACGCGGAAGCCGACCTCCTCTTCACGCTGCCAAGACGGGTGGACTGGGATCTGGGCGTGCTGACGCGCTATATCCGCCACACACATCCGCCGGTTCAGCGCGACATGTTGATCGGATCGGTCCGGCGGCGCGGCGGTGCATGGGGCGCGATTGCGCTCGTCGCTCCGGGCCACGAATTCGATCGAGAGGATCGCCGCCTGATCGCGCGCATCGCAGCAGTGCTGTCAGCCGCCGTTCAACGGATCGACCGCGATCGACTCCTTGGCGTGCGCGATCGGATCGACAGGAAGATCATGGAGCAGATCCATCCCAAGGATCTTTTCTACCAGATCATGGACGGCATACGATCGCTGACCCTCTACGATCACTCGTCGGCGCTCCTCATCCGGGAGGAGGACGAGGCGTCGTTGCGCGTGGTGGCAGAACAGATCGCGTGGACGAAGGCCAAGAGCGAGCGGATTGGGCTGAGGATACCGATCACGGCTGACGCCGCCGCGCTGCTGCAGTCGGAACAGGTGTACGGCTTCGATCGACACGGCGACAGCTGGCGGGAGTGGAGAGATCAGCCGGCCGGCGCGCTTGCGTCGTTGCTCGACTACAACAGCGACGGGGGCCCCGAAGGCGAGAACCTTCGGGAAGCGTCGATGCTCTGTGCGCCGCTGGTGACGCGGGACAGTCTCGTCGGCGTCCTCAAGATCGCGGCGCGCTACCCTGAACAGCTCAAACCATTCGACGCCGAGCTGGTCGAACACTTTCGATCGCAGGCCGCCATCGCCATTCAGAACCTGCACCGCACCGAGTCGCTCCGCGCTCGCGTCATGACGGCCGAGCGCAAGCACGCGATGGCCGATCTTGCGCGTAGCGTGTCCCATGATCTGAACAACGCGCTCGGGTCGATGCTGCCGCTGATCCAGCAGATGCAGGCGGACGTTCGCAGCGGCGTGCTCGCGCCGATCGTGTTCGCGGAGGATCTCGAGCACATACAGAAGTCGCTCCAGGTCTGCCGACGGATTTTTGGAGGGATGCTGACGTTTTCGCGGAATGCGGCGCGGCGGAGCGGTTATGGCCACGTGCGGCGCGCCATCGAGACCGCGACCGCCATCCTGAAGTACGGCATCAGCCGGAGCGCCATCGAGCTGCACGTGAACGTGCCGGACGAGATTCCGGAAGTCGCGTGCAGCCAGAGCGATCTCGAACAGGTGTTTCTGAACCTGCTCACCAACGCACGCGAGGCCACGCCGCATGGAGGCCGGATCCTGGTCACCGTGCGCTCCGTCGATCGCCTCGTCGAAATCTCGATCGCCGATAGCGGCTGCGGGATTCCCGCCGAGAATCTTCCGCGCGTGCTCGAGCCGTTCTTCACGACCAAGCAGCACGGCAACGGCCTCGGCCTCTCAATCTGCCGATCGGTTCTGTGGGAAGTCGACGGCACGCTCATGATTCAGAGCGAGCCCGGCAAGGGCACCGACGTCCGCGTTCTCGTTCCAGAGGCGTTGCCGCAACCGCACCCGCAATGGTCATGAAACCGGCGCGCATCCTCGTCGTGGACGACGAACCGGGAATGCTTCGTGCGGTCGAGCGCGTGCTGAGCGGCGACCATCACGTTATCGGCACGCGGCTCTCTCGCGATGCGCTGTCGGTGGCCGACCACTTTCATCCGGAGCTCGCGATCCTCGATATCCGGATGCCGGATCTCGACGGCTTCGAGCTGATGGCGCAGCTGAAAGCGCGGTTTCCGGCGCTCGACGTGATCCTGATGACGGGCAGCGTCGACGATCTGGACGAGAAACTGGTGCGCGCCATCCGCAGCCCTGCCTTCTACTTCATCCAGAAGCCGTTCGATCGTGAGGTGCTCAGGACCCTCGTGGAGCGGTGCGTCGAGCTGCGCTGGCGGCGTGAGGAGCATCGGCAGAACCTGAAGAGGCTGGAGACCGAGATGGCCCAGGCGCGGGCCTTCCAGCAGAGCCTCCTACCGGATCGCGAAAGCATGGTGAATCGTGTATCGGTCTGCTGCCGATACACACCATGTTCGGCGCTGGGCGGAGACCTGTATGACTATGCCGGCGCGACTGCGGGACAGACCGCGCTGTTGATCGCCGACGTTTCGGGTCACGGCGTGTCCGCGGCGATGCTCACGGGCATCGTGAAGAGCGCGTTCCACGCGTCGCACGCTGATGGGTTCGAGCCCATCGCCGTCGTTCAGCGCGTGTCAACGGGACTGGCGGCCTTCAGTCCCGATCGATTCGTCACGCTGGTCGCTGCTCTGATATCTCCGGAAGATCGCCACCTGCGATATGTGAATGCCGGTCATCCACCGATCGTCGTGTGGGGAAGCACGCGCAAACCGCTGTGGCTCGAGAGCACCGGGCCGCTGGTCTCGCCGGTGCTGACGGCGTCAACGTGGGACGCACCCGTCGTGTCGATCGACGTCGGCGATCACCTGCTCCTGTACACGGACGGTGTCTGGGAGACCCTCGCAGACGAGGACGGCCGCGCGGAAGAGCGGTTCACGAGCGCGATCGACCGGGCGTCCGGAGGCGGCGCTCCGCTGCTCGACACGATTCTCGCCGACGTCCATCACGAGCTGGCGGGCCGACTGCAGCCTGACGATCTCACGCTCCTCACGGCAAGTCTGGTGGGCCCAATCAACCGAGAGCGTCCCGGCTAGGATTTCCGACCGAACCCGTGAACCGAGGCTCAGAACTCGAAAATCCACTTGCCCCGAAACGTCCGGCCGACGCTGTTGTCGAAGCCGCCGAAATTCGCGCTCGCGAGGTTCCCCTGGTAATCGCGCGGGTTGAAATGGTCCGTGATGTTGAAGACCTTGAGGCCAATCGTCGCGTTGTGTCCGAGCACGCGAAACCTCTTGGTGACCTGCGCGTCGAGCGACACGAAGGTCGGGAATCGCCCGACGCCGTTTCTCGGCCCGACAAAGTTGCGGTCGCCGTCGACGTTCGAGACCGGGAACCCCGTCCTGGTGTCGAGCACCGGAAAGAGGGCGAACCCGTGAGGCAGCGCCAGGCTGGCCCAGACGAGCACACGATTCGGCGCATCCCAGGGGAGCGCCCCGCGCTCGTCCGGGCGAATGATGGGATTCCCGATGTTCCCGAAGAAGCCGTTGAAGTCGTTGAGATTGCCGATGGCGGACGAGCGCGTGTACGACGCGACAATCCGGTCGTCGCCGTGAAACGTGTAGCGCCCCGTGACCTGTGCTTCGCGATAGCGTGAGCGACCGTCGCTGCGCAGCACGACGGCGCCGGCCGTCGCGTCGACGACTGTCTCGTCGATGACCGTCTCGTCGCGATTGTCCCGCTGCTGATATCCGACGCGCACGAACAGCTTCCGGAGCCACTGACGATCGACCTCGACGTTCCAGGTGACGCTGCGCGGCGCCCGCAGGTCGGACGCAACGTCATTTGTCAGGCGCACCACACCGACCGGCGTGATGCCATCGTCGGCGAACGATGAGACGCTGCGGGTCTGAAACTGCTCGAAGCTCGCCACGTTGAGCGGCACGGCGTTGTAGAACATGCCGCCGCCGGCGCGAACGATGGTGCGGCCGTCGGAAGTGGCGACGAGCGACACGGAGCCGCGCGGCGCGACGTTGAAGCCGCCGGCAATCGATTCGTAATCGTAGCGCGCGCCGTAGAGAACGGTGAGCCGCGAACCCGCCGTCCACGCATCCTGCGCGAACCCGCGAACCGCAGTCTTGTTCCGATCGAGCTGACCGCTGCCGGCGAATGCGATCGTCTGGCTCACCGTGCTGTTCGCGCGGACGATCTGAACGGGCCGGCTCGCGCTGACGCCGTCGAAAATCTCGTAGGTCACTCCGCCGCCGGTCTTGACGAGATGCGCGGGACCCATCGGCGTGAACGAGTACGTGGTGAACAATTCCGCGCGCCGGCTGGTTCGATCCTGATCGTTGAAGTAGCTGCCCGAGTTGACGTCTGGCGCCAGCAGCATCGGCCCCGTGCCCCGACTTGGGCTTATCGTCGCGTCGAACTGTTTCACGCTGGCGCGTGTGTCGATGACGCCGGCACCGACAATGATCTGGTCCGACACGCCGGCCAGCACGTTGTGGCTCTTGATGTTGGCGGTCACGCTTTGCGGGTTGAAAGTGTTCAGCCCGGCGTACGTCGTCTGGCGCGGCGAGACGAGCGCGGACGCGGTGAATCGATTCGATTGATCGCGCAGCCAGTCGGCGCGCGTGAAGCTCTCGAAGCTCTGCAGCTTCGTGTCGCTCTCGAAGGGCGGCAGCCCGAACACGCGAGTCTGGCTGTATTCATACTGCACCGACTCGAGGAGCTGCACCTTGCCCGCGACAATCGGGCCGCCCACGGTCACGCGCGGCGTCCACGATTCGATCCCCCTGAACTCGCCGCCACGCCGGCGCAGACGGGGCTCGAGATCGTTGACCGTGACGTCCCAGGTGTCTCCGGCCCTCTGCGTCTCGACCACCGTGACCGCGCCGGCCGACAGGCCGAACTCCGGCGCGTACGCGGCACCGCGCACCTGCACCGAGCTGACGGCGTCGATCGGAAGCTCGATGGCGTCCTCGCCCGTGACCGGGTCGGTGCCGTTCGCGCTGTTGAACGTGAGCGCGCTCTGGTTGCTGCGCAAGCCGCTGATGTTCAGGAGGCCGTCCGGGCCGCGCACGACGCCCGGGATCAGCGGCAGCGCATCCTGAAACCTGTCGTGCGCGATCGGCGCCGCTCGCATCATCGAGGCTGCGACCTGCTCCACCCGCACGGGCGAGCGGTCTTCGTCCAGAAGGATCGGCGCCGCACGCACGGTGACTTCCTCGCGCAGTGTGTCGAGCCCGAGCTGCAGGTTGGCGGTCGTCGTCTGGCCGGCGGTCAACGCCACGACGCTCGTCGCCGACCTGAAGCCCTGCAGCTCCGCGCCGATCGTGCAGCTGCCGCGCTCCGCCGGCACGTCGACGAACCGGAACTCACCCTGCTCGTTAGACACCTCGATCCTCGGCTCGTCGCCGCCGCAGCGAAGCGTCACGGTGACGCCTGGCACCACGAGCGGCGCGCCGTCGGGGGCCGCAATCGCGACGGCGCCGGCCACGATGGCGGCCGCGCCCTGCGCCGACGCCCCGTTCGCGACGAGCAGGAGCACGAGCACGGCCGCCGCCGGAAACACTGCGTTCGGCCGTGCGGCGCCGGCGGCGATGTCTCTCGCGCGCCGCCGGACGAGCAGCGCCAGCCCCACGGCGCTCCAGAACAGCAGGCGAAGCTTCCGCACGAGCGCCAGCGTGAGCCCGGTCGCGGGATCGAGGCTCACGTGTCCGGCGACGAACGACGAGCTGGCCTCATCGACGCCGATGCGCATCGGAACCATCTTGAAGAAGATCGTGATCGCCCGGCTGACGGTTTCGAGCACGACCGCCGACGCGATCGTCGGCGGCTCCGGTCTGATCAGCAGCAGCGTCACATAGACTTCGGCGACCGCAAGGACCTGATATGCCGCCTCGCTCGCGGCAACGGCCGCCAGACGGCGTGGACGCACCGCGGTCCACCCTGACGCACGCCGCATCAGGCGTCTTGCGATGACGGTCGCGACCGCGATGATAGCCGCCTCGCCGATCAGCGCCGTCGTGACGCCGACGCTGAGTCGATTTACCGCCGCAAACGCCGCGACGCCTGCCGCAAACAGCGGGACGAGCGACGCGCCATAGAACGCGAACTCGACGGCGAGCGCGCGGAACGCGGCACCGAACGGCAGGCTGTCTCCCACGTGCGATGCCTTGGTCGGCTCGCCGACGACCATTCCCATCGGGACCAGCGTGTTCAGCGCTTCACCGGCGAGTCGCGCGCGAAACGCCGGCAGAAATCGAAGCCGTTCCGGCGGCTCGACCGTGAGCGTCCAGGCGATCGCTCGCACGACGTCGCGGGCGCCCGAGAGCAGCAGGATGGCCGCAAATCCCCATCCCATCCGGGCCAGCCCGTCGGCGATCTGATCGAGCCCCAGAACGTGCAGCGACTCGGCAAACAGCGCGGCGGCGACGAGTGCGATCACGATATTGAGCGTGCGCGTGCTATTCATCGGACCGCTCCGTTGTCGAGCGCCGGCGCATCCGACGCATCGTCGATCGCCAGCTCCACCTGCATCCACCACCGCGGCTGGTACATCACGGCCAGCGGCACTTCAGCGAACGCGCCGTGCGTGCCGTAGGTCATCGAGAACTTCGTCTGCTCGCCGTCGTGCGCGCTCGTGATCACGAAGTCTGCCGCGATCGCCGGGCCGTAGGAGCGTTGCGCGACCTGGAAGTCGGGAACGCTTCTGCTGCGTGTCCGCTGCAACTCGTACAGGCGGCCGTAGTAGACGTAGGTGATCGGACGAGCGTCGGGCATGTGCATGGCATCGGCGAGCGCCGCGAGGAAGCCCGGCCGCGTTCCGGCCGGCAGCCGCACGACGCGCAGCCTGCCGCCGCTGGCCGCGTGCTCGGCCCGATCGAGCACGACGCGCATCTGCCGCAGCGTGTAGTCCTGGGGCATGTTGATCGATGCGACGCGCGCCTGCGCCTGCTCGCCGTCGACCGTCGCGTGAATCACTTTGAAGGGGTGACTGCCGGACGGCTGCTTCCGGACATTCGTTTCCGCCTGCTGAATCGTGTCCTCCTCGGACTCGGTCATCAAGCCGAGCAGCCGCGCTTCGGCGCCGCGGATTTCCTCTTCGATGTAGCCCCATCGATTGATGTGCAGCGGCGCGCGGTCCGGATCGGATCCGATCAGCAATGAATAGCTCGCCTCACCCGGCGCGCGGCGACGCGTGACCATCGCGTCGCCCACCCCGCCGCGCGCGATCCAGAACACGAGCAAGGGGCGGACACGCGCGCCGATCGTGTAATGGTGCCGCTCGACCTGTCCCGCCGTAGCGCCGGAGGCGCGAAGGCGGAGGCCGTCCGCAGACGCCGCCGGCGACACGCTGCGTTCGCCGCGCAGATCGGATTGCGCCGCGACGGTCAACAGGATCGACGCGAGGATGGCGCCCAGGCGGGTCATTGCACCACCCCGGAACGGATGGGCGCCGGCACCGGCCGTGGACCGCCCCACGGCTCGAGCTCGCGCCGCTCCACCTGCGCGATCGTGTAGATGCGCCGCTGCCGGCCGTCCATGTAGATGCGGGTCAACAGCTCGGCGAGCAGCCCCAGCCCGATCAGGACGACGCCGGTCTGGACGAGCACCGCGCTCAGCAGGAGCAGCGGGCCGTGCGCGAGAAACACCGGCGCGCCGGTAACGACCTTCGTCGCCAACACCCAGCTGCCGCCGGCGATGCCTGCGGCGACGCTCGCGAAGCCGATCGGGCCGAAGAGGTGCAGCGGCCTCGTCACGTAGCGCAGAAGGAATCGCACGGTCATGAGATCGGCGGCGACGCGCCACGTCCGCGAGAGACCGTAGTGCGATTGGTTCTGTGGACGAGCGATGTTGGCGATCGGAACCTCGGCAATCCGAGCGCCGCCCCAGCTCGCCAGCGCCGGGATGAAGCGATGCAGATCGCCATAGAGCCGGATCCGCTTGATCGCCGGCGCACGATAGGCCTTGAACGTCGTCCCGAAGTCGTGCAGCGACACGCCCGACAGCTTCGCCATCAGCCAGTTCGCGATCTTCGAAGGCAACCGCCGCGTCCACAGGTTGTCCACGCGCTCTGCGCGCCAGCCGCTGACGATGTCGTAGCCTTCGGCGAGCTTCGCGAGCAGCTTCGGAATCTCCTCGGGTGCGTGCTGCAGGTCGCCGTCCATCGCGACGATCACCTCGCCCGCCGCCGCGTCGAAGCCGGCCGCCAGCGCGGCGGTCTGGCCATAGTTGCGCGCGAGCCGTATCACGCGAACGTGTTCGTAGCGCCCTTCGATCACCTGCAGCGCCTCCGCCGTGCCGTCGCTGCTGCCGTCGTCGACATAAATGATTTCCGAGCGGATGCCGATCAGAAACAGCACCGACGTCAGACGCCGCTGCAGCTCGTCGATCGTGCTGACTTCGTTGAAGAGCGGGACCACGATCGACAGTTGCATGCCGCTCCGGGTGTTACGAGACATGGCGAAGGCTCCTGCGCGCCGCGCGCGCCAGATCGTGTCGGACCAACTGAATGCGCTCGCCGACGAGAAGCGCCCGGGTCTCCATGCTGCACAGCAAGGCGACCTCCTCCAGCCGCGAATCGACGAGGCGTGTGGACATACGCCGCAGCGCCTCGTCGACGTAGCCGGGATGAACCATCAATTCGGTGACGCCGGCAGGGACGCGGCGCAGCATCCTGCGCAGCGCCGGCCGGCTCAGAACGCCGGTGTCGATGCGTCCGATGAAATGCGGCGTCCGCAGGCCGAGTCCCGCGGCGACGCGATAGTTGCGCTGCGCCCACGGCCACATCGCCGCGTTCAGCCAGGCCTGCCGGCGCGCGATCCGCGGCTGGGCGCTTTCGCGTCCGAGCGCCAACGACGCCGACCACCGCTCGTACGGCACGCGCACGACAGGGATGCCGAACCGGGCGGCAAGACGCGCCACGATCGCGAACACCGGCGGATACGCGTGGACGTGCTTGTGGGCGTCGAGATGGGTCGGCGAGATGCCCACCCCGCGGATCCGCTCGATCTGCGCCGTCAGCTCGCGCTCGACCTCGTCGAGCGAGACGCGATGCTGCAGGCACGCAGCGATGAACGGCCGCCACGAGTGGCGAAACCGTCCATCGCCGGTCACGAGGGTGGGGATCGAGCGAGGGGGAAGCGTCGGCGTGCCGTCCACGAGCGTCAGGTGCACGCCGACGCCGAGCGAGCCTCGCGAGCGCGCGCCTCGAATCGCCTCCGCCGTTTCGGGAGCGTTGGCAAAGAGGCTGGCGCTCGTCAGGATGTCGAGCTCGTGGGCGTCGAAGATTCCATCGTTCACGCCCACGGTCAGGCCGAAGTCGTCCGCGTTGACGACGAG
>Ga0099827_10000082_pt1 | contig 30506 bp, 29 predicted proteins | sample CZO8metaG_FD_79339 | JGI IMG/M metagenome (GOLD analysis project Ga0099827, IMG submission 79339) | Vadose zone soil microbial communities from the Eel River Critical Zone Observatory, Northern California, USA - CZOApr15con1.8 metaG | ecosystem: Environmental > Terrestrial > Soil > Vadose zone ...
AGGAGCTGCATCAGCTGTACACAGACATCGGCCACGCCGCCGGCGCCGGCGCGACGCAGATCTACTACGGGCGCCTGCTGAAGAGCACCGGCCAGACGGCGCGCGCCGAGGCGACGCTCCGTGACGCCGTGCGCATCCTCACTCGCATCGGGGACCGGGGACGGCTGTGCGAGGCGCAGCGGTTCCTCGCGCAGACGCTCGCCGCGGCGGGAAAGCTCGACGAGGCTGAGCGCGTGGCGCTGCAGGCGATCGAGACCGTCGGCCCCGAGGACAAGCTCTCGATCTGGACGACGCAGATGGCGCTCGGCGTCGTGCGCGCTGCACAGGGACGTGACGGAGAAGCGGAGCAGCTCCTGCACGACTCCGTCGACGCGTTCGTCGAGAGCGGGCTCAGGTTCGTGGAGCTGCAGGCGCTCAACGAGCTGTCCGCGTTCCTGCGCGCGCGCGGCCGGGACGACGAGGCCGCGGTCTACGAGGAGCGGGCGCGCGAGCTCGCGCCGGGCCCTGAGCCGGCCGCTTCTAGCGTGCCTGGAGCGTGAACGGCCCGCACGGCGTGACCAACCATCGGCGGCGCAGGCTATAGCCCAAGCGCCGTCTTGACCAATTGGTTCGACTCCTCATCGGGCGACTCGCCGATCACCGTCGCCGGCCGCTCGAACCGCGCGAGCGCTTCGCGCAGCGGCTCCGCGCGCAGCGTCCCCTCACCGTAGGGCAGGTGCTTCGTCTCGTTGCGGTTCGCGTACTGGATGTCCGAGAAATGGATGTGGAACGGCGCGCCTGGTTCGAGCACGCCGTCCGCCTTCGCCAGCGCCTCGACGAACGGCTCGACGCTCGTGAAAGCGCCGTCCGAGGTTGCATGCATGTGCGCGAAGTCGAGCACCGGACGGACCCAGCCGCAGCGTCGTGAGATCTCGACGACGTCGTCCGCCGTTCCGAGCTCTCGCACGCGTCCCATCACCTCGACGCCGAACGGGACCGCGCGGTCCTTCTTCTCGAGCCGCTCCCGCAGCTCGCCGAGCTGCTCGCATACCGAATCGATCGCCGCCTCGCGACTACGACCGAGCAGGAATCCCGGGTGGAAGACGACGACCTCCGCACCCGCCGCCTTCGCGATGCCCGCCGAGTGGTCGAGCATGCCGACCGCCATGTTCAGCTTCTTGCCGCGCTCCGCGTGGCCCATGAAGCCGGCGATCGGCGCGTGCACGGAGAGCGCGATGTCGGCCCCGCGGCAGAGCACACCGAGGCGCGCCGCGAAATCGTAGTCCATCCAGAACCGGCCCTCGAAGTCGATCTCGCAGGCGGTATAGCCGCGCGCCTGCAACACCTCGATCGCCAACTCCGGGGACTCCTGGGAGGGCACGCGCGCCGGGCCGAAGCGAATGTCGCCCACTGAGCTGGAGCGTACAGCGGAGGGTCGCCCCGATCTCTCGAGGCGGCCGTCAGCTCGGTTCAGTCGGTCATGAAGATCGGTCGGGAACTCGCCGTGACGTCCGCGGGGAGGCCGTTCAGCGTCCCGTGCACTGTGTACTGGAAGACGTATCTGCCGTTGGGCTCGCCGGCCCCGTGACCCCAACCGGCGAAGAGAACAGCGGCCTGTTCTCCCGGCACTACTGCCGGGCTTCCGATCACGTTGCACGGGCCGGTGTCAGGGCAGTGCAGCGTCGACGGCCAATGGCCGGCCCAGCTGCGGGGATACTCGTTCGGCGGCGGAATGTACGTGTCGTCGAATATGTCGACGCCATTGACGAAAATGTGGTTCTCGACGCTGGTCACGATGAACGCGTTGTGGAGCGTGTCTCTCGCGCGGAACTGGCCGTCGATCGCGCTGATGAGCGAATTCGCGTTCGAGACGTACACGAACTCCCACACGACGTTCCCGGTCGTGCAGGTGTCTGTACACGCCGTCAGCGGCCCGCGTGTCGATGCCACGACGGATGCCCGCAGGCCGTCACTGGCACTCCTCTCGCTCGCCGCAGGCACGAGAGCCAGTCCGACAGCTGCGACGGCACCCAGGATCCCGACAACGAGCGCGTAGCGCCGCGCCTTCTGTCGTCGCGTAGTCATGCTTGCTCCTTCCCCTGACGGGCACGCGCCCGCATGTGAGGATTACCACGATCGGCGAGACCGCGTCAACCCGATGTCGTGTCGTCCGACGCCTTTCCTACATTGCGACCGACAATGAGCAAGCGACCCAGCCGCATCGACCTCCTCGAGCTCGACATCGACCTCCGGTTGGCCGACCTCTGGCGGGAGGCTTCCGAGATCGGCGAATGGAACCTCGAGGTCGTCGCAGCCTTCATGCGAGCCGCCTACGGCAAGGGCTACTGCGACGCTCTGACCGAGGATTCGCCCGGCTCGCTCTGCGCCGACCACGGCTACCGGATTCCTGCGAGGCAGCGGCACGAACGAGTTACCGACTAGCCCGGAGCTAGAATCTCGCCAGTGCAGCGGCGGGGGAATCCGGCTCGGCTCGTGATCGCGCTCTCGGTCGCCACCGTCCTCGCGATCTTCCTGCTCTACACGTCGATCGCAGCGCAGGGCACGCCGTCGCTTCAGCCCAGCCAACTCCCCGGGCACCACGGCCGCGTCACGCTCGGAGGCAAGGTCGTCGGGCCGGTCGCGGGCAACGCGCACGACACGCCGCTGCGCTTCCGCCTCCGCGACCGCAACGGGACCGTGACCGTGCCGGTCTCGTATCGCGGCACGGTGCCGGACATGTTCAAGGTCGATCGCGAGGTCGCGGTCGACGGCGCACTCGTGAACGGTGTCTTTGTCGCAAAGGCGAACACGCTCGTCACGAAGTGCCCGTCGAAGTACACAACGAAGAAGAGCTGATCCGTGGCGGAGCTCGGCCGCGCCGCGCTGATCGTCTCACTCGGGCTCGCGCTCTACGCGGCGCTCGCCGGATTCTGGGCCGCGCGCACCCGGAAGCGCCGACTCGCCGACTCCGCGGGAAACGCGCTGCTCGCCGCGCTCGGCGCGACGGCGGTCGCGGCCGCGGTGCTGCTGAGCGCGCTGATCCGCCACGACTTCTCGTTCACGTACGTCGCGGACCACACGTCGACGGAGTTGCCGCTCGGCTATTCGGTGTCCGCGTTTTGGGGAGGACAGGAGGGCTCGCTGCTGCTCTGGCTGCTCGTGCTGACGGGGTACGGCGCCGCGGCGGTCCTGCTCAACCGGCGGCGCGCGCCCGACCTTGTCGCGTGGACCGTTCCCGTGCTGGCCGGCATCGCGTCCTTCTTCGCATTCCTGCTCGTCGCGGTCGCGAGCCCGTTCGCGACGCAGAACGCGCCGGCGCAGGGCGCTGGGCTCAACCCGAGCCTGCAGAACCCGTACATGCTCGCGCATCCGCCGCTTCTCTACCTCGGCTATGTCGGCCTGACCGTGCCGTTCGCGTTCGGGATGGGCGCGCTGCTCGCAGGACGCACAGACGAACGTTGGATCGTAGCGACGCGGCGCTGGACGCTGTTCGCGTGGACGGCGCTCGGCGTCGGCCAGCTGCTCGGCGCGCACTGGGCGTACGTCGAAGTGGGGTGGGGCGGCTACTACGCGTGGGATCCGGTCGAGAATGCGGCGCTGATGCCGTGGCTCGCGGCGACAGCCTTCTTGCACTCGGTGATGATCCAGGAGAAGCGCGGGATGCTGAAGGTGTGGAACATGCTGCTCGTCATCCTCGCGTTCGGCCTGTCGCTGTTCGGTACGTTCCTGACGCGCTCGGGCGTCGTGAACTCGATCCACTCGTTCACGCAGAGCTCGATCGGGCCGTGGTTCCTCGGCTTCATCTGCGCCGTCGTCGCGTTCGCGCTCGCGCTCGTGTTCTGGCGGCTGCCGCTGCTGCGCTCGAAGACGCGGCTCGAGTCGCTCGTCTCGCGCGAGGCGACATTCCTCTACAACAACCTGCTACTCGTCGCGCTCTGCCTCACGATCCTCTGGGGCGTCGCCTTCCCGATCTTGTCGGAGCTCGTGAAGGGCGAATCGCGCACGGTAGGGCGGCCTTATTACGACTTCTTCTTGCGCACGTTCGGCCTGCCGCTGCTCCTGCTGATGGGGATCGGCCCGCTCGTCGCGTGGCGGCGCGCGTCCTTGCGCGCGCTCCGCAGGACATTCGTCTGGCCCGCCGGCGTCGCAGTCGCGGTCGGCATTCTTCTGCTCGCACTCGGCGCGGGATCGTCGGCGCCGGGATTGATCGCGTACACGTTCTCCGCGTTCGTGCTCGCGTCGGTCACGCTCGAGTTCGTGCGCGGCACGCGCGCGGCGGGATCGTTCACGCAACTCGTCTCGCGCAACCGCCGCCGCTACGGCGGCTATGTCGTCCACGCTGCGATCGTGCTGCTCGCAGTTGGGATCGCGGGCTCGAGCGCATACGGTTCGTCGAGCGAGCGCAGGCTGACGCCCGGACAGACCATGAAGGTCGGCCGTTACACGCTCGCGTACAGGTCGGTCGCGCAGAGGCGCGGGCCGAACGACCTCGAGGTGCGCGCCGCCGTCGACGTCTACCGCGGTCGCACGCTCATTGGACACGTGCATCCCGGCAAGAACACGTACTTCGCCGAGCAGCAGGTCTCGAACGAGATGGCGATTCGCACCGACTGGCTGCGCGCCGAGGACCTCGACGTGATCACCGATCAGATCGACCCGAACGGGACGATCTATTTCAAGGCGCTCGTCAAGCCCCTCGTCAATTTCATCTGGCTCGCGGGTGTCGTCTTCCTCTTCGGCTCCGTGGTGGCGCTCTGGCCGGACGCACGCGAGCAACGGCGGCTCGTGTCGCGGTACGCGCTGCCGACGCCGGCCGAGGCATGAACGGCGCGCTCGTCATCGGTGCCGTCGTCGCTGTGCTCGCGGTCGTGCTCGTCGCGGTTCCGTTCATGCGCGAGCCCACGGCGCTCGACGACACGCTTGCGGAGCCCGACGAGCTGGAGAAACGGACGCTCGAGCTCAGCGAGGAGCGCGACCGCGCCCTGGCCGCGCTGAAGGAGCTCGAGTTCGACCACCGCACCGGGAAGCTCTCCGACGACGATTACCGCGAGCTCGTCGGCGGGTACCGCCGTCGCGCCGCCGCGGCGCTGCGAGCGCTCGGATGACGGAAGATCAGAACGCGACGAAGGTCGAGGAGGTGCCGCCGCACGAGACGACGGCTGCGCCGGTGAACGTCTCGGTTGCGATGCCGCACTACTTCGGTGTCACCCCGCCGATGCTCCTCTTCGGCACGGCGACGGCGGCGCTCGCGGTTGCACTCGCGCTCGCAATCCTGACGCATTGGGTCGCGGCGATAATCCTGGCCGTCGTCTCGCTGCTCTTGCTCGCGCTGTTCGTCAGCATCGCGCGGCGCAGGCCGGAGACGACTCTGGCGCGCGTGTCCGCGACGGCGGTCGATCGGGTCCGCGAGCGGACCGCCTGGATGGTCGAGCTGATGTCGGTGCGCACGGCGGCGGGTCGCGAGCTCGCGCGCCTGCGGAACGAGCTGTTCGCGCTCTCCGGTGTGCGGGAGGCGCGACTGCGGGACCTCGGCGCCGCCGTTTACGCCGAAGACGAGGAGGCTACGCAAGCCCTGACCGACGAGATCCGGCGCCTCGACGACGTGGCGCAGGAAAAGGAGGCCGAAATGCACGCCGTTGCCGAAGCTGCAGAGGAACGGATCCGCAAGGGACGCCTGAGCGTCCAGCCGACGCTGATCGAGACCCCGGAGCCGGTGCCGGAGCCGGCGCCGCCGCCCGACGAGGGCACCCCGCCGCAACAGCCCCTGATTCCGGAACCCGGCCCACCGCCAGACGAGGGCACGCCCCCCGCGCCGCCCATCGTCCCCGAGCCGAGTCCGCCGGACGAGGTGTAGGTAAGAACCGCTCAAACTCCCGCGGCGGCGCGGCTTAGCCGCGCCGCTCACTCCCGCTGTTCGAAGCAGCTCTCCCGAGGCCGCCAACCAATGCGCGCCGAAGGCGCGCCCCGAGCGTGAGCGAACGCGAAGCGAGGGACAAGCAACGCGCTACCCTGCCGGCAGGTCTATCCGGCCGTTCGACGAATCTTTCCCCGCGATGGCGCGACGCCTCCTCCTCTGCTTCGCCTGCATGCTCGTCCTCGCCACTCCGGCCGCCGGCGGCGACATCTACCACCACAAGCGCGCGATCGACGAGCGCATCTCGACGCTGAACCAGAAACTGGCGCACGCGCGCGTGCAGGCCGGCGTGCTGACGCAGCAGATCTCCGTCGTCACCGCGAAGATCCGCCTGCTGCAGGGCGACGTCACTCAGGCGCAGACCAAGCTCAACGCTCTCGAGTCGCAGCTCGCCGTGCACGAGCGCCGGCTCAATGCCCTCAACGAGCTGTTCGTCCTGCAGACGCGCAAGCTGAACCTGCTGCGACGCTCGTACTACATCGCGCTCGAGCGGCTCGAGCGGCGGCTGATCGACTCCTACGAGACGCCGGCCGTCGACGAAGTCGACGTGATGCTCTCCGCGACAAGCATGAGCAACCTGCTCGACGAAATCGAGTACCTCCACCAGATCGAGACGCAGGACAAGCAGGTCTCGGTCCGGCTCGACCGCGCGCGCGCCGAGATGCACGCGACGCGCGAGCGAACGCGCAAGATCAAGCACCAGGCGGCCGTCGAGACAGCGGTCGTTCGCGTGCGAACAGAGCAGCAGCATTCCCTCGCGCGCGCCCTCATCTCGTCGCAGCAGCAGCTCGCGTCGGCGCGAAGCGTGAAGAGCGAGAGTCTGGCATCGATCAAGCAGAACGAGAAGGAGTTCCTCGCCGAGACCGCCAACCTGCAGGCCGAAAGCGACACGCTGGCGGCGAAGATCCGCGCCGCATCCCCGTCTCCGTCCGGTCCGACCGACGTGACGCCGTCCGCTGCGGGTCTGATCTGGCCCGTCCAGGGGCCGATCACGAGCCCGTTCGGCATGCGCTGGGGCCGCATGCACACCGGGATCGACATCGGGGCCCCCACCGGCACCCCGATCCACGCCGCGGCGGCCGGCACCGTCGTCTACTGCGGGTGGATGGAGGGCTACGGGAACCTCGTCGCGATCGACCACCACAACAGCCTGTCGACCGCGTACGCCCACCAGTCGCAGATCGCCGTCTCGTGCGGCCAGGACGTCGCGCAGGGCCAGGTGATCGGCTACGTCGGCTGCACGGGCCACTGCTTCGGGCCCCACCTCCACTTCGAGGTGCGGGTCAACGGCACCCCGGTGGACCCGATGGGCTACCTGTAAGCCTTTCATCGGGACATGCCGGCTCCGCCGGCGCGTCCCGCGCGAGCGCGTTGTCTGTAGCGCGAGCCGGCAAGAAAAAGCACCGGCCGCCCTCGGAGGGGCGGCCGGCGTCGTCGGGAGACGACTGGATGCGTAAGCCAGAGGCTTACGACTTCCAAATCATAAACGAGGCGGCCCCTGTTTCGGGTGCGGCCCCGCGGGAACCGCGCTGCTAGGCCCAGCCGAAGGTCTGGGCCAGCAGGAAGACGTTCAGGATCGAGATCAAGCCGGCGACGACCGCCGCCACGGCGGTCGTCGCCCGGTGGTTCACGAGGACCCCCATCACGTCGCGCCGGCTCGTGAACAGCACGAGCGGGATCAGGGCGAAGGGGATCCCGAACGAGAGCACCACCTGGCTCAGCACGAGCGTCCGCGACGGGTCGACGCCGATGCCGATCACGATCAGCGCCGGCAGCATCGTTACCGCGCGGCGCACCCAGATCGGAATCTGACGCTTGATGAATCCCTGCATCACGACCTGCCCGGCGAGCGTCCCTACGGTCGAGCTCGAGAGGCCGGACGCGATCAGCGCGAGCGCGAACAGTTGGCTCGACGCGCTGCCGAGGAGCGGCGCCAGCGTACGATGCGCGCCCTCCAGGGACGCGACGTTGTGCAGGCCGCTGCCGAAGAACACCGTTGCAGCGACCACGAGCATCGCCATGTTGACCAAGCCGGCCAGCGTCATCGCAATCACGACGTCGATTCTCGTGAACCGGTAGAGGCGCCTGGCCTCGGCGTCGTCCTGCGGGACGATCCGGTTCTGTGTCAAAGCGGAGTGGAGGTAGATCACGTGCGGCATCACGGTCGCGCCGAGGATGCCGACGGCGAGCAGCACGGACTCATGGCCGCTGAACTCCGGCAGCACGGCGTGCTTGGCAACCGTTCCGAGCGGCGGGTGGGCGAACCAGAGCTCGGCGACGTAGCACGCGGAAATCACTCCGACGAACGCGGCGATGACCGCCTCGAGCGGCCGGAAGCCCCAGCGCTGGAGCGCGAGGATCGCGAACGTCGTTGCTCCCGTGATCAGTGCGGCAGTGAACAGGCCGATTCCGAACAGGAGGTGGAACCCGAGCGCGGCGCCGAGGAACTCCGCGAGATCCGTCGCCATCGCGATCCCCTCCGCCTGCAGCCAGAGGCCGATCGAGACGCGCCGGGTGAAGTGCTCCCGACAGACCTCGGGCAGGTTGCGACCGGTGGCAATCCCGAGCTTCGCCGAGAGCGTCTGGATCAGCATCGCCATCAGGTTCGAGGCGACGATCACCCACACGAGCGTGAAGCCGAACTTCGAGCCGCCGGCGACGTTCGTCGCGAAGTTCCCCGGGTCGATGTACGCGACGCAGGCGACGAACGCGGGGCCGAGGAAGGGGAGGATCCGGAACGGCGTGAGGCCGCGCAGGACACGCTCACCGGGCCCCGGCACGTCGCGCAGCACATCGACCCGCGTGGCCATCATCCTGGAAGTTAGTCTAGACTAAATTAGCGTGGGGAACCCATGGTTCCCTCACGAGCCCCTTCCTTTGCCTCGTGTAGCCAGGCGGTGCGTAGCTCGGCAAGAGCGCGGTCTTGCCGAGCTTGCGGAACAGGTCTCAATGGCGGTGCATAGAGCAAACCCTCTTCAGATTTGCTCCTCGCCGGCAGCGCGGCTTTGCCGCGCTGCTCGCACACCTCTACCGAAGGAGCCAGCCCGCCGAAAACGACCTCCATCGCGGGAAGTGCGCAGCACTTCACGCGACTCAAAGACGTGCAGGTCGGGCAGGTTCCGGTAGCGCTCGTCGAGGTCGAAGCCGTAGCCGACGAACAGCTCGTCCGGAACCGTGAAGCCGACGTAGCGGACGGGCAGGTCGTCGACGAGCCGCCGGTACGGGCGGTCGAGCAGGGTGGTGACGGCGAGCGAGGCGGGGGAGCGCAGCCGGAGCGTGCGGCAGAGGTAGTGCAGCGTGAGGCCGGTGTCGACGACGTCCTCGACCACGAGCACGTCGCGGCCGCCGATGTCCGCGTCGAGATCCTTCAGCATGCGGATGCCGTTCTCCGCCCGGTGGAACGGCTCGAGCTCGATGAAGTCGAGCGCGTGCGGGACCCCGATGCGGCGGGAGAGGTCGGTCGCGAACACGACGCAGCCCTTGAGCGGGACGACGAGCAGGAGGTCGCGGCCCTCGTAGTCGGAAGCGATCTCGGCGCCGAGCTCGCCGGCGCGCCGCGCCAACTCGGCCGCGGTGAGGTAGATCTCGCCCGCTGTCACGAAGCCAAATCCAGCCGAAAGCGGGCCGCCAGCCGCTCGAGGTCGCGCTTGTAGAAGAGCTTCACGTTCACGTCCGGGTAGCGCGCGCGGAGCTTGCGCAGCTTGCGGTTCTTGCGCGTGACGAGCGACTGCTTCATGACGGTGATCTCGAGATAGAGGTCGAGCTCCGGCAGGAAGAAGTCCGGCGTGAACGCTTCGGTGACGCGGCCGGCGTCGTCCGTCTCGAGGACGAACGTCCGCGGTTCGTACTCCCAGGGCACGCCGTAGTAGTCGAGGACCTTCGCACACTCGAGCTCCGCACGATTCGCGAACCGAGGCCGCTCACCCCCACGGAATGCCTGGAAATCGGGTATTTCCAGACCCATTCCCACGCGAGTCTACGGACTGGCTCGGACGCTAGACAATCGCCCGAAGTCCTCGACCTCGCGCGAGGCGCTCTATTGCAGGCGTGCTGCTTCGGTCGAACGCTTGTGAGCAGCGTGGCTAAGCCGCGCTGCCGGCGGACCGTAATTCGTCGATGCGCTTCGTGAGAAACACTCGCTCGGCCTCATTCGTCGCAAGGTCCAGGGCGCGCTCGTATGCGGCGGATGCCGCGTCCCGCCTTCCTTGGCGCCTCAACAGGTCGGCGCGCGCGGAATGAAACCACTGGTAGCCCTCGAGCGGCAGATCCTCCAGGAGCGTGAGCCCGGCTGCCGGGCCCTCCGCCATCGCGACCGCGACCGCGCGGTTCAACTCGACGACGGGCGAGGGCTGAAGCCGCGCGAGCTCGCCGTAGAGCGCAGCGATCTGCGGCCAGTCGGTTTCTTCCGGCCGCGCGGCCTGCGCGTGGAGCGCGGCGATCGCCGCCTGTACCTGGTACGTACCGGGTACGCCGCCGGCCAGGGCCCTGCCGAGCAGCGCCGTCCCGCGCTCGATCAGGTCTCGGTCCCAAAGCGAGCGGTCCTGGTCTTCGAGCAGGACGAGCGAGCCGTCCGACGCGACGCGGGCGCGGCTGCGCGAGGCCTGCAGGAGCATCAGCGCCTCGAGCCCGAGCACCTCAGCCTCGTCCGGCATCAGCGCGGCGAGGATGCCGCCGAGGCGGATCGCCTCGGCCATCAGGTCGGGCCGGGTCAGGTCGCTGCCGGCGGTCGCGCTGTAGCCCTCGTTGAAGATCAGGTAGACGACGGTGAGCGCGGCCCGTAGGCGGTCCGGCAGCAGCGAGTCCGGGGGGACGCGATAGGGAATGCCTGCGTCGCGGATCTTCCTTTTTGCGCGCACGAGCCGCTGGGCGAGCGTCTCCTCGGGGACGAGGAAGGCGCGGGCGATCTCGGGCACCGTGAGTCCGCCGACAAGGCGCAGCGTCAGCGCGACCTGCGCCTCGGTGGCGAGCGCCGGATGGCAGCACGTGAACACGAGCTGCAGCCGTTCGTCGGGAATCGTCATCTCGTCCACGTCGTCCTCCGTTTCCTGCTCGAGCTCGGCAACGAGCTCCTTGAGGCGCCGCTCGCGCCGCAGCCGGTCGATCGCCTTTCGTCGCGCAGTGACCGTGAGCCACGCACCCGGGCTCCGCGGAAGGCCGTCTCGCGGCCACGCCTCGAGCGCGGCCGCGAGCGCGTCCTGGAGCGCGTCCTCGGCGAGTTCGACGTCGCGCAGGTCGCGGATCAGGGTCGCGACGACTCGGCCGTACTCCTCGCGGAAGACCTGCTCGAGGTCGGTCACACCTGCGCCGGTACCTGCGCGATCGGCCGCACCTCGACGGATCCGTGCTCGGCCGCCGGGATCCTCTCCGCGTACGCCAGTGCCTCGTCCAGGCTCTCGCACTCGAGAATGAAGTAGCCACCCAGCACTTCCTTCGTCTCGGCGAAGGGGCCGTCGGTCGTGAGCGTCTCGCCGTTCCGGATCCGCACGGTCGTCGCGGCGGTCGACGGCTGGAGGCGGTCGCCGCCGACCATCTTTCCTGCCTCGCGCAACTCCTGCGTGAAGGCGCCGTACCGCTTCATGACCTCCGGGTCGTCCGGCCCGCCCTCCTGCGCATAGATGAGGAACATGTACTGCATCGTGCCTCCTTGGTCGGGTACGACTCTACGACGAACGGCGGTCTCCGAAAACGACACCCCGGCCCTAGACTTTGCACATGCCCGCAGCCGAGTTCACGATCGCGCACATCTCCGATCTCCACTGCGGCGGGCCGTACTTCGTCCCGAACCTGCTCGAGCGCGCGATCGACGAGATCAACGACCTCGTACCCGACGTCGTCATCTGCACGGGCGACCTGACGACGTTCGGCTACCGGCCCGAGTACCAGCAGGCGCGCGAGTACCTCGACAATCTCCAGTGCGACTCGCTGGTCGTGATCCCCGGCAACCACGATTCCCGCAACGTCGGCTACGTCCACTTCGACGATCTGTTCGGGGACCGCAACTCCGTCCTGCGGAAGAACGGCGTCACGATCGTCGCGGTCGACTCCACCGAGCCCGACCTCGACCATGGGCAGATCGGCCGCGGCCGCTATTCGTGGATTCAGGAGCAGTTCGCCGACCCCGCCGACCTGCGCGTCTTCGTGATGCACCACCACCTGCTGCCGGTTCCGGGAACGGGACGCGAGCGGAACGTCGTCTACGACGCCGGCGACGCGATCGAGTGCCTGCAGCACGCAGGCGTCGATCTCGTCCTCTGCGGGCACAAGCACGTTCCCTACGCATGGCGGCTCGAGGATCTGTTCATCGTCAACGCCGGCACGGTGTCGTCGCTGCGCCTGCGCGGGCACACGCGTCCCTGTTACAACCTGATCGAGATCGCAGAGGGGCACGTGGACGTCTGGCGCAAGTATCCGTACCACGGGCAGGAGAAGATCATCCAATTCTCGGTCGAGACGCGCGAGTTCGAGAAGTACACGGCGCGGATCGAGGGCGAGGTGCGGCCGACGTGAGAGCGATAGCGATCATCGACGGGGAGCACTACGGGCCGGTCGTTCGCGACGCGCTCGCCGCGCTGCCGTACGAGTTCGTCGGGGCGCTGCTCGTCGGCGGCACGGAGAAACTGCGCGGCGGTGAGGACTACGGCGTGCCGCTCGTCGACTCGCTCGCCGCCGTACCCACCGACGTTGTCGTCGACCTCTCCGACGAGCCGGTGCTCGCACCGCGGGAGCGTTTGCGGCTCGCGAGCCGCGCGCTCGCGCTCGGGCTGCCGTATGTCGGCGCGGACTTCCGCTTCGACCCGCCGCGGTTCGCGCCCTTCGAGCTACCGTCGCTGTCGGTGATCGGAACGGGCAAGCGCGTGGGCAAAACCGCGGTCACGGGCCATGTGGCGCGGTTGCTCGCGCGCGACCGCGACGTCGTCGTCGTCGCAATGGGTCGCGGCGGGCCACCCGATCCTGAGCTGATCGAGCGCCCGCCCTCGCTCGCCGAGCTGCTTGCGCTGTCGCGCGCGGGCCGGCATGCTGCCTCCGACCATCTCGAGACGGCCGCGGTTGCGCGTGTCGTGACCGTTGGCTGCAGACGCGCCGGCGCGGGGCTCGCGGGACAGGTGTTCGAGTCGAACGTTCTCGCCGGCGCCGAGCTCGCCCGCTCGCTCGAACCCGACTTCGTCGTCTTCGACGGCAGCGGCGCGGCGATCCCGCCCGTGGCGACGAGCGCGCGCGTGCTCGTCGCCGGTCCGCAGCACGACCTCGACGACTACCTGAACCCGTACCGCGTCCTGATCTCGGATCTCGTCGTGCGCCTCGGCGGCGGCCCCGCGCCGACGATCAAGGATCTGCCGGTCGTCGACGCGACGCTCCGCCTGCGCCCACTGGAACCGCTGCGCGGGCGCCGCACCGCGGTCTTCACCACCGGGCCCGCCCCGGTCGACGGCCTGGACGCGGAGGTCGTCCACGTGTCGCGGAATCTCGCCGACCGCGCGGCGCTGCACGATGAGCTTCCGCGTGTCAACGCCGAGGTCTTCCTCGTCGAACTGAAAGCAGCCGCAATCGACGTCGTCGCCGAGACGGCCGCGGCGCGCGGCGCCGATCTCGTCCTCGCCGAGAACGAGGTCGTCGCGCTCGGCCTCGACGACGCACTGCTCGCGCTTGTCCCGGAGGAAGTTGCTGCGTGAGCTTGCTCACGCAGCGGGGAGGGGGACTCGGGGGAACCGAGAGGTTCCCCCTTGCGCTGCACCGCGGGTTTCCCGCGGTGCAGCGCGGAGAGCTCGCGTGACTGGGCGGCGTGCACAGTGGCCGATCTGGGGCGAGGACGAGCTGCCGTACTCCAAGGGTGTGATGGCGCGAGCACTGATGGCCGGCGGCCTCGCAGCCGACCACGCGTACGAGCTCGCGCGCCGCGTCGAGCGCGAGCTCGAGAGCGGCCACAGCTTCGACTTCGACCGCGTCCAGGAGCTCGCCGTCGACCAGCTCGGCGAGGAGGCGGGCGGCCGTGCCGTTCGCCGCCTCCGCCGCGTCCGCGACCTGCAGCAGCTCGACGAGCCGGTGATCCTCCTGATCGGCGGCGCGACGGGGACTGGGAAGTCCACCGTCGCGACCGAGGCGGCATACCGGCTCGGAATCACGCGCGTCACGTCCACCGACTTCGTCCGGCAGACGATGCGAGCGTTCTTCTCACACGAGTTCATGCCGTCGATCCATTACTCGAGCTTCGAGGCGGGGGACGCGTTGCGCTTGCCGGAGGAGGCGGACGATCCGATGCTCGCCGGCTTCCTCGAGCAGACGCGCAACGTCCTCGTCGGCGTCGGCGCGTCGATCGAGCGCGCGCTGCAGGAGAGCTGGTCGATGGTGCTCGAGGGCGTGCACCTCGTGCCTGGGATGTTGCCGCTGACGCTGACGGACGCGCTCGTCGTTCCGTGCGTGCTCGCGATCTCCGACGAGGAATCCCACGCGGCGCATTTCTGGATCCGCGACGCGACGTCCGAAGGCCTGCGTCCCGTCGAGCGGTACCTCGACCGGCTGCCGGACATCCGCCGGATGCAGGACTACATCCTCGAGCGCGCGCGGCGCGCGAGCGTGCCGGCGATCGAGAATGCGGAAGTCGAGCAAGCGATCGGCGCGGTGATCGAGCTCGTGCTCACCGCCGCGTCGGGTCGCCTGGAGCCCGTGTGACAGAGACAGCGGCGCAGCCCGTCGAGCATGTGGACGCCGAGCAGCGCGAGCCGTGCATCTGCGAGGCGTACGCGCGCGCCACCGAACGCGCCGCGCTCGCAGCCGCGCGCTGGCTGGGGCGCGCAGACCAGCAGGCGGCGGAGGAGGCGGCCGCCTCGGGTATGACGCTCGCGCTCGGCGAGCTGCCGATCGAGGGCCGCATCGTGATCGGCGCCGAGGAGGGAGATCTGGGCGTCGGCGCGATCGTCGGTGGAGGCGGCCGGCCGGTCGACCTCGCGCTCGATCCGCTCGAGGGCCGCGGCATCGTCGCGCGCGGGGGCAACGGTGCGATGTCGATGATCGCCGTCGGTGAGCCCGGCTCATTGCGCGCGCTCCCCGACATGTACATGCGCAAACTGGCGGTCGGCCCGCGCGCGCGCGGCAAGATCGACATCAACCGTCCAATGGCCGAAAACGTCAAGGCGATCGCCGATGCGTTCGAACGCCAGGTGAACGACATCACGACAATCGTGCTCGACCGGCCGCGCCATCACGATCTGATCGAGGAAATCCGCGCCTCAGGAGCGCGCATCAAGCTGATCCAGGACGGCGACGTGACGGCGTCGATTTCCGCCGCGATCCGCGGCACGAACGACCACCTCGCGGTCGGCATCGGCGGCACGCGCCAGGCCGTGATGACCGCGGCCGCGCTGCGCTGCCTCGGCGGCGAGCTGCAGGCGCAGCTCTGGCCGACGACGCGAGGCGAGATCGAGCAGGCGCAGGCGCACGGGATCGACGACGTGCAGCGCGTCTTCACGACGGAGGAGCTCGCTCCGGGCGAGACGATCGTTGCCGCGACCGGCGTCTCGAACGGCGACCTGCTGCGCGGCGTCCGCTTCCTCGCCGACAGCGCACGCTCGCACTCCCTCGTCATGTGCACGCGCTGCAACTGGGTCCGCTTCGTGGACTGCATCCACTTCTTCCGCCGCGAGCGCCGCGAAGAGGTCCGGCTGTACGGCCTTTAATCGCGCGAAGTGCTGTGCACTTTGCGCGACGAGCTGCGCCTTTGCGGGTGCGCCGGTTCAACGAGCGTCGGTGTCGGCGCGGCTCAGCCGCGCCTTGGCAAAAGCTAAACTGAGGTTGTGGAAACAGTGACCAAGCAAGACGTCGTCGAGGCGCTGCACCAGGTCGAGGATCCGGAGCTCGGCATGGACATCGTCGAGCTCGGCCTGCTTTACGACGTGGAGGTCGAAGGCGCGAAAGTGAAGGTGATCCACAGCCTCACGTCGATGGGCTGCCCCGCGGGGCCGATGATCCAGGAGGACATCCACCGCGTCGCCTCCGAGCTGCCCGGGGTGGCGGAGGTCGAGATCGACCTGACGTGGGATCCTCCGTGGACGCCTGAGCGGATGTCCGACGACGCGAAGTTCATTCTGGGCTTCGGTTAGCAAACCTCCGCGCCGGACCTCGTCGGCATCGCTGCGCGTAGGAGGAGCATGACGCAGCGACTGCTGCTGTTCGTCGTGTTAGCAGCGTTCGTGCTGTTCTGCCTCGGGCGCGCCGTCGAGCAGCCCGCCGCGGCACGCATGCCCGACTGGGGACTGCTGGTCGTGCTCGATACGAGGAGCGGCAAGACGATCGCCAAGGTCGAGTCCAAGGGTGTCGTGGACACGGTCGTGGCAGATGGGCACGGCGGCTGGTTCGTCGGCGGCTTCTTCACTCGCTTCGGCGGCGTGCGGCGGGTTGCGCTCGCGCATCTGCTCGCGAACGGGAAGGTCGACCCGAGCTGGCACGCGTCGATCGGGAGCGCGAGCGGCAGGCCGGTGAGCGTCGCCGCCCTCGCGCGAGCGGGCTCGCGCCTCTTCGTGGCGGGAGCGTTCGGGCGCGTCGGTGGGCTGCAGCGACCCGGTCTGGCCGCCGTTGATGCGAACACAGGCGCCGTCCTCCCTGGCTGGTTACCGAGTCCGCGCGTGTGGATCAGTATTAGCGCGCTCCGGGTCGCTGGGCGACACCTGCTCGTCGCCGGCCAGTTCGGCTATCCCGCTTCGGGGATCGCCGCCCTGGCCGTCCGCACCGGCGCCTTCGATCCTCGCTGGAACGGCCGGATCATTGTGATCGGCGATGCCGGCTCATTTAATACATTGCTCACGCGAGGCTCGCGCGTGTACGTCGCCGGCAGCTTCCACGTCGCCGGGCTGCAGCGCAACGGCCTCGTCGCGCTCGATACGCAAACGGGGGCGCCCGACCGGCGCTGGGCGCCGCGCGTGCCGAACTGCTCGGTTTGCATCGGCTTTGCCGTCCTCTACGGCCTTGCAGCCTCGGAACGGCGCATCTACGTCAGTGGCGCCTTCGGCCAGATCGACGGCGTGCGACGCGGCGGCGTCGCCGCACTCGACACACGCACAGGCGCTGTCGATCGCACCTGGCGACCGGCAGGCGGAGGAACCGATGTCCTCCATCTCGCGCTCGCCGGATCACGCCTCTATCTCGGCGCCTTGAGCGGCCTCTCAGCGCTCGACGCTCGCACCGGCGCGCGCGCGTCGTTGCCGGCCGGTCCGTCACCGCATGAGGTATTGGCGCTCACCGTCTCCGGAAGCCGCTTGCTGATCGCCGGCCGAGTCTGAGGATGGGACGGCTTGCGATGGTGCTTGCCGCGCTGGCGATTGCCGCCGGCGGTGCGCCGGGCGGAACGGTTACGGATGGAATACTCCGTGCATCACTCCCAGGCGGCTGGTCTGGATCGGTCGGGTTCGGCAAGCAAATCGTCGCCGGCCTGCCGCGTACCGAGGCCTACATTCTCATGGCGAATTTTCCGCTCGCAAGCGACGCGGCAACGCATGAAGCCCAACCGGTCGTCCCTCCGAACAAACTGATGATCTCGCTCGGAGACTTCGTGCTCACCGGTCGGGCCGTTCACTGGCCGCGCCTGCAAACGCTTCGGTTGCCGGAGAATCCGACCGAAAGGCGAACGGTCTCGTGGCACGGGCGCTTCGCGGGCCGCGCCGTTTGGGTGACCGTGTCGTTCGGCTCAAAGCCGAGTGCGAGAAGTCGCGCGCTGGTCGACGGCGTTCTCGCGAGCGTGCGTCGAGTGCGCTAGATGGTTGATGCCATGCCCGGGTGCGCCTGGGGATGGCTCAGATCAAGCCGGGCGGCCGCATCACGCGCAGCCCAGGCTGGTGGCCTGGGCAAGCGGGAGGCGGCCGAGCCGGCGCCGTGTCTGAGCCACCAGCCAGGCGTGCGCAGGTGTGGCATCAACCATCTAGCCGGGGATCCGCAGGACGATCTTGCCGAGCTGCTCGCCGGCTTCCAGGCGCTCGTGCGCCGCGCGGGCCTCGCCAAGCGGGAACACCATGTCGATCACCGGCTTCGCGCGGCCGGACGCCACGAGCTCCAGCACGGCTTCGAAGTCCTGCTTCGTGCCCATCGTCGAGCCGTAGATCGTCAGCTGCTTCCACCACATGCGGTGGAGGTTCGCCGGAGGATTCGGGCCGCTCGTCGCGCCGCACACGCAAATCCGGCCTGCCGGACGCGCGACACCGAGCGACGTCTGCCACGTGTCGGCGCCGACCGTCTCGACGACGACGTGCACGCCGCCGTCGGTCGCGTCCTTCACACGCGCGGCGACATCCTCCGTCGCGTGGTTCACCGTGACGTCTGCGCCGAGCTGCCGCGCCCGCTCGAGCTTCTCGTCCGACGACGACGTGACCAAGGCGCGCGCACCGAGCGCCTTGACGATCGCGAGCGCCGCCGTCGCGACGCCGCCGCCGATCCCCCAGATCAGCACCCATTCGTCCGGCTGCAACGCCGCCTTCGCGACCAGCATCCGCCACGCCGTCTCGAAGACGAGCGGAAACGCGGCAGCCTCGTCGAACGACAACGACTCTGGGATCGGATAGACGTTCGACTCCGGCACGGCGACCAGCTCCGCATGCGTGCCGTCGGTGTGCTCGCCGACGACGGTGATCACGTCGCCGTGCTCGAGCCCCGGATTGATCACGACGCGCTCGCCGGTGTCGACGCGGATTCCCGCACCGTCGGCGCCGAGGATGCGCGGCTTCGGCGCCGACGGCAGGCCCTTCCGCACCCAGAGATCGAGGTGGTTTAGGGAGGCGGCCCGGAGCTCGATCAGCACCTCGCCCGGCCCGGCGACCGGGTCGGGAGCGTCTTCGTAGCGCAGCACCTCGGGCCCGCCGTCCTCGTGGATGCGAATCGCCTTCACGCACGCGATCGTAGTCGCCGGACTTTCGACACGAAGCCGGCACCCACGCGTGCGGAAATCCTCGCTAGCGTGACTTCAGGGGCGCTCGTGCGCCCCCCAAAGGGGTTGGGGATTTTTCCGGTGGTGAGCTTGCGCTCCCCACAATTGGGGTGCACGGATTCCGGGCACAATGTGAGCGTGATCGGGGTCGGTCACTTACAGGAACTTGCCGAAGAGCTTGGTCTCGACGTCGTCGGGGCTGCGCGCGCCGAGCCGTACACCGAGACCGAGCGGCATATCCGCGAGCGGCGCGCGCGTGGGCTCTTCGCAGACATGCGCTTCACCATGGCGCAGCCCGAGGTGTCGTGCCACCCGGAGATGCTGCTCGAAAACGCCCGCACCGTCGTCTCGGCTGCGCTCTGTTACTGGGAGCCTGGACGCGAGCCGGGGCCGGGGGAGGGGAGGCTGCCGCGATACACGTGGACCGACCGCTACGCGCAGCTGCGCGAGAAGCTGAACACGCTCGGCGAACGCCTGGGCGGCAATTACCGGGTGCTCGTCGACGCGAACCAGCACGTCGACCGCGAGGCCGCGGCGCGTGCGGGCGTGGGCTTCTACGGGAAGAACACGCTGCTGATCACGCGCAAGTTCGGGTCGTGGGTGGTCTTGGGGACACTCATAACAGACACCGAGCTGGAGACGACGGCGCCTCTGAATCTCGACTGCGGAGAGTGCCGCCTCTGTATCGACGCGTGCCCGACCGGCGCGCTCGACGAGCCCGGCACGCTCGACGCGACGCGCTGCCTCTCGTACTGGACGCAGTCGCCCGAGCCGATACCCGAAGAAATGCGCACGGCGCTCGATGACCGTGTCTACGGCTGCGACATCTGCCAGGACGTCTGTCCGTGGAACTCTGTTAGCAAGAAGGCGTTTCGCGACGCCGTACCGTCGCCGGATGCCGAGCCGGTGGTCTCCCTCGTCGACTGGCTCGAGGCGTCCGACGACGAGCTCGCCCGCCGCTACCAGCGGCTATACGTTCCGCACAACGACGGTCGGTACCTGAAGCGGAACGCGCTCATCGTGCTGGCAAACCAGAAGCGGTCATGAACGATCTGCTGCACCTCCGCAGGACTGAACGCTGGATCGCCTGGGTCCGGGTCGTCGCGATTCCGTTCGCGGTCTTCCAGGTCTCGGTCACGAGTGCGTATCCGCCCGGCTACGAGCGCGCGGCCTGGCTGATTACGGCGGGCTTCGCCGCCGGCACCGCCGCTCTGTTCGCCGCGGCCCGGCTGGAGCTCGAGCTCCGTTGCCAGCGCGCGCTCGCGTGGACGGCGCTCGCATTCGACACGGCCGTCGTCTCGGCATACCTGCTTGCCTACAACTTCCAGACCGGCAGCCCGATCCGGCAAATCCTCTACCTCGCCGTGGTCGAGGCCGCGGTGCGCTTCGGCGTCCTGGCCCCACTGGTCGTTACCGCGGTGACGGCGCCGGTGCTCGCCGAGTGGGAGCACCTTCGCTCCACCCGCGTGCACGAGACCTTCCACACGGAGTACGTATCGTTCCAGGTCGGCGCGCAGATCCTGCTCGGCCTCATCATCGGTCGGCTCGTGCGCCGGCTGCAACGTGAGACGGCCTTGTCGGAGGCGCGCGCAGTCGAGGCCGAGCAGCTGCGCGACGCGCTCGGACGGCGCGTGGACGTGCTCGAGGCGGCGAACCGGTGCGCGAGGGCGCTCGGCTCGTCGCTCGCGCTCGACGAGGCGTTCGGTGCATTCATCCGTGAGGTGCGCGGCCTGGTGCCGTTCGACCGGCTTGGGGTCGTCCTGCTCGAGGGTGACCGGCTCGAGGTGCTCGCCACGGCGGGCGCGGCCGCGGACGAGGTGTTCCCACCCGGGTCGTCGCCGGTCACGGGCTCGATCTTCGAGACCGTCGCGGACGGTCACGCCATCTACCGCCGCGACATGGAGGAGCAGCGCCACTCCGAGGAGGCAGAGCTCCTCGACCTCGGACTTCGCTCGCGCCTGATCGCGCCGCTGCTCGTCGGCGCGCACCCGATCGGCCTCATCTCGTTCGTCCGCCGGGAGCCCGACGCGTTCAGCGCGGAGGAAGTAGAGCTCGTCTCGCTGATCGGCCGGCTCGCGGCGACCGCTGTGCAGAACATCCGCGCGTACGACGCAGAGCGGGGCACCGTCGAGGAGCTGCGCCGTCTCTCCGCCCTGCGCGCGGACTTCGTGTCGCTCGTGTCGCACGAGCTACGCAGTCCGATGGCCGCGGTGATCGGCTCCGCGCGGACGCTGGAGAAGCGTTGGCGTGAGCTGTCGCCGGATCAGCGCGAGTCGTTCCTCGCGCTGATCGCCGACGAGACGTCGCGACTCGCGGCGCTCATCGGCGACGTCCTCGACACGTCGCAGATCGAGGCCGGCACGTTCAGCTACTCGTTCGCGGACGTCGACATTGCCGCGTTGATCCGGGAGTCGGTCGCCACAGCGGCTGTCGGGCAGGACGAGGTTCCGGTCAAGTCGGCGATCAGGCAGCCGCTGCCACGCGTGCGCGGCGACCGCGAGCGCCTGCGGCAGGTACTGAGGAACCTGATCGACAACGCGGTGAAGTACTCGAGATCGGGCGAGCCGGTCGAAGTCGCCGCGTCGGCCGACAACGGTCGCATCGTCGTGGAGGTCCGCGATCATGGTCCCGGCATCCCCCACGAGCAGCAACGCCTTATTTTTGAAAGGTTCGGCCGGGCTAAAGGCGGCAGCGCGAAGCCCGGCACGGGGCTCGGCCTCTTCATCGCGCGGTCGATTGCCGAGGCGCACGGCGGGACGCTCGACGTCCACTCCCTGCCGGGGCAGGGAGCGACGTTCAGGCTCGCGCTTCCCGCCGAGGCCGCAGCCGACTGACGCCCAGCTCTTCCGCGAGCGCTTTGGCGCGCTCCGCGATCCGTTTCCGCAGATCATCCGGCTCGAGCACGACGGCCTCCCCGCGGTAGGAGAAGATCTCGCCGAGCAGCCACTCGTCGCTTCCCACCGGACGCTCGGCGAGCGCGGAGCCGTCCGTTAGCAGCCGCGCGCCCTTCTCGACCTCCCAGCGCGCCACCTCGGGCGAGTACCAGATGCGCACCGTGCGCGCGTACTTGAACTCGCCCGGCTCGAAGCCGTCGCGCGGTTCGAAAGACTCCTTCGTCACCTGCGCGCTCCGCATCCGGTCCAGCCGGAAGCTGCGCGCGCCGTCGGACGTACGGTCCCACGTGTGCACGTACCAGTGCGGCAGCGCGCGCTCGAGACGGTACGGCTCGACGACGCGCTGCGACCACGTCTTCTCGCCCTCCTTCTGGTACTCGACCTCCACGAGCCTGTGCTGGCGGATCGCGTCGGTGAACGTCGCGATCAACCGCTCGTCTTCCGTGCCGACGTGCGGCGACGGCGTCTGCGCGAGCTCGAACTCGCCGAACGTCTCCTCGAGCTTGCGGCGAACTCGCTCGAGCGGCGTGTGCACCTCCGCCGCGATCCCGGGACCGACGAACTCGAGCGCGAGCCGGATCGCGCGCGCCTCGAGCGGCGTCAGGCGCGGCGGCGCGCGGAACGTGTCGCCGTAGAGCTCCTTGTCGACGCGCACGACGCCGCCGTGGAGCTCGGCGTACACCGTGTAGCAGCCGCCGCCGAAGTTGACGAGGTTCAGCAGCGAGAGGTGGTCCTCGAGCTCCTCCGGAGGGATGTGGAAGCGCTCGACCAGATCCTGCGCCGGGATCTCCGCTTCGCGATCGTCGCCGCAGGCGGCGAGCAGGTACGCGAGCAGCGCCTGCAGGACCGCGAAGCGCTCGGGCGCAACGGGGCCGGCGGGACGCTCGGGGGCGCCGTCCGAGACTCGCCGCTTCGACTCGGCCGCAACGATCGGCAAGGCGCCGCCGTGCGCCTCGCGGATCTTCCGCAGCCCGTCGGCGACGGCGCGGCGCAGCTCGTCCGGCTCGACCGGGATCGCACGCCCGTCCTGCCGCAGCACCCACGACGCGAGCTGCCCGAGTCCCGCGTACTCGGTGACGAACGCGCCGTCCTCGACCGTCCCCGCGCGGCCGAACGCCCGCTCGACCCACCACGCCGTGTCGCGCGCGACGTCGATGCGCGCCTCGCCGACGATGTCGCCGATCTGCCATGTCGGACGGTCGCGGTAGAGGTCGATGTCGAACTCCGCCGGCACGCGGAAGTCGCGCTCGCGCCGCGTTGCGAATTTGATGTCGCCGCGGACGCGCGAGACGCGGAAGGTGCGGATATCGTCGCGGTCGAGATCCTGGCCGACGACGTACCATGCGCCGCGGTCGTTGAAGAGCGCGTACGGATTGAGCGCTCGCTCGCTCTTCTTGCCGGTGGACATCGCTTCGTATTCGAACTTGACCGTGCGCTGCTTCGAAATCGCGCCCTCGAGCTTCGACAGCCGTCCTTGCAGCTCGGGCGAGTAGTCCGGGTCGAGCCGCTCGACGCGGACGGCGGTCTCGGTCGGCTGCTCCGGGAAACCCGGCCGGCCGAGGGCGAGGTTCTGCAGCGCGAGCCGCAGCGGCTCGGCGTACGCGAAGCGGCCTTCGAGTGCGTAAAGATACGTCTGCAGGGCCGCGAGCTCCTCGTCAGAGAGCTCGAGCGGCGGCAGAAAGTACTGCTCCGAGCGGAGCGTGTACAGCTCCTCGCCCGTGAACTCGTCGCGCTGCGAATGCAGGGGGACACCGAGCGCGATCAGCTCGGCACGGTCGGAGTAGAACCGCCGCGCGAACGCCTCGTCGGACATCTCCGAGTAGCCCTCGACGTTCGATTTCACGTCGCGCGCCGTCAACGGCCGCCGCTCCGCCATCAGGAACGCGACCAGCGAGAGCTGGCGAATCAGCTTGTCGGTGTCATGACTCACGGCGTATCGAGCTTATCGTTCGCTCGGGTGCTTTACGGGTGGCTCTCAGAACAGTGGCCTGAGGCGGTCCGCTCGATAGCGATAGCCGTCCTGCTCGAACGGGAGCGGCCCCGCAACTTCCACCTCGACGGCTTGTCCTGGATGCAGCGTCTTGTAGCCCTCGATCTCGATCGCAGAGAAGTGAACCCAAATGCCTTCAGGTACATCGGGCTGGTAACCACGCCCCAACCTTCCCGCTCATTCCACTCACTGACGGTCGCGGTAATCATCGGATCGGGATCCTAGGCGCTCGTGACGATTTCCCAATGGTCTTCCGCCGGCAGCGTGGCTCTGCCACGCTGCTCGCACGTGAGACGAAGGAGCGCGCCCCCAATAGTGTTTTTCGTCGCGCGAAATGCTTGCATTTCGCGCGAAGCGAGCGCAGCGAAGCGTTAAGCCGCGACTTTGGAGCGTTGCTCCAAGTGCTGGTGCGACGGGCAGTAGTCGCGTTCCGGCAGCGGCGTGCGCTGGCACGGCTTGCCCTTGCGCGTCGTCGCACGGCAGCGTGCGACTCCGCCGTCGAGCGCGCCGGCCTCGATCTGCTCCTCGATGAACGCGACCGCGGCGGCGACGCCTTCCTGCACCGCCCAGGCGACCTGCGCCTGCGCCGTGATCGGGAAGTAGCGCCGAATGTCCTGGAAGAGCGCGCGGTCGGGCTTCGCGAAGTACAGCGGATCGGTCGCCAGCCGCTCCATCGTCTGCTCGCACGCAAAGAGGACTTCGCGCCGGTACTCGAGGTGGACGTCCGCCGCGACGTAGGGGTCGATCAGGTCTTTGATGGAGCGGTAGATCGCGCGCGAGTACTGATACATGCAGTTACGAAGGTGGAGGGTACGTTCGTCCATTCGTAGTCTTATCTTTTCGGTGTTAAGTGGCCGGAAAGCTTTGTTAATGAGAGGTAAAGGCCGATCTCTGGGGCGTGCGCAGATGATCCTACAGGGTCCAGGTCCGTGTTACAAAGTCCGCCTTTCTGTTGTCTCGGGTGCGAACGCTTGTACCGTGCTCGAAAAGCCGTACCCGGTCGCGACTGAACTAACCCTACTTCGTCACGGGCTTCGGATACGCGCTTCTGAAGCCGCCGGACTTGGCTGCGGCGACGTGGGCCGAGGCCTCGGCGTACGAGGAATAGACGCCGCTGAAGACGACGTAGTAGCCCGGGTGGAGGCTCGAGTACTGCGACGAGTCGAGGATCCCGACCTGCGGCAGCCCGGCCTGGAGCGCCCGCCTCGCGGCCTGGGAGGCTCCGCTCCGGCCTGCGTTCGTGGGGATCGACTCGAGGACGATGGTGAAGCCGTTCTGGCCCGGCCAGGCGATGACGTGGTTCCTCGGCGGGGGCGGGGTCGTCGGCGGCGGCGTGGTCGGGGGCGGGGGAGCCGTCGTGGTCGGGGGAGGAGCCGCGGTCGTCCCGGCGGCGGGGCTGGTCGTCGAGCCCGGCGGCGTCGCGACGATCGCCGGGCCGGGCGAGCTGCTCCCGTTCGAGATCACGATCGCCGCGAGCGCGCCGAGCGCGGCAAGAACGAGGAACACGAAGACGGGCCAGATCCAGTCGCCCGGGTACCAGCCCCGCTCGGCCCAGGCCGATGCGAGCCCGCCGAAGAGGCCGGTTCGCGTCGGCAGCCGCAGCCCGCACTCGAGGCAGTACTCCTGGCCGGGGGCGTAGGCGGTCCCGCAGCGCGGGCATGTGCCCGGCTGGCCCGGCTCCGTCATGCCGACTGCTCCGCTCCGCAGCTGGGGCAGAAGCGCGCGCCGGCGAAGAGAGGAACGCCGCACTGAGCACAGCGGACCGTCCGGGACGAGCCGCGGGCCGCCGCAGCCGAGAGCAGCTGGTCGAGGTCGTGCAGCCGCTCCTCCATGCCGACGATCTCCGCCGCCTGCTCGTAGACGAGGTCCTGGCGGAACCGGTCCTGGCGGTACATCTCGAGGACGAGCCCGCCGAGGTCGCGGATTCGCTGCTCCCGCAGGCGCAGGAGCGCGCGCCGCTCCCGGCGCAGCTGTCCCGGCGGCGGCAGCGGTCGCCGTCGCCGAGCAGGGGCCTGCTTGTCCTCACCCGTCGTCGGCCTGGAACGCATGCGAAAACGGTCGATGAGCGGCGCCATCGACAGCCGAATCTAACAGCGACTACGTACGGCTAGAGCTGAATCACGACGAGCCGTTCTTCGGTCAGCTCGCGCACGGCGTAAGCGGGGCCCTCGCGCGTGTTGCCGGAGGCCTTGACGCCGCCGTAGGGCATCTGGTCCGAGCGGAAGGTCGGCGCTTCGTTGATCGTGACGCCGCCGAAATCGAGCTTCGGCGCGACTTTCAGGGCCGTCGTCAGGTCACGGGTGAAGATCCCCGCCTGGAGGCCGTACCGCGTCGCGTTCGCCCGCTCGATCGCCTCGTCGATCGAGTCGACGGGGTTGACAGTAACGACCGGGCCGAAGACCTCCTCGCACTCGACCTTGTCGTCGGGCTTCGGCCGCGCGATCACCGTCGGCCGGATCAGTCCCTCGTGGGTCGCGTCGCCGCCGGTGAGGATCTCGCCACTCGACGCGTGCACCCACTCGAGGATCCGCTCGCGCGCGTCCTCGTCGATCACGGGCCCGACGTCCGTCTCCTCGTCCGCAGGGTCGCCGACCTTGAGCGCCTCGACGCGCGGCACGAACGCGGCCACGAAGTCGTCGAACGCGTCGCGGAGGACATAGATGCGCTGCACCGAGATGCAACTCTGCCCGGCGAACGAGAACGCGTTCGCGGCGAGCTTCTCGGCAGCCCGCTCGACGTCGGTGTTCGCATCGACGATGACCGGTGTGGCGTTTCCGAGCTCGAGGCTGACGCGCTTGCGCGGGGCGCGCTCCTTCAGCTTCCAACCGACGTCGCCGGAGCCGGTGAAGGTCAGCGCAGCGACGCGGTCGTCCTCGATCAGGACGTCGCCGATCTCGGACGCCTTGCCGGCGACGACGTTCAGCCAGCCCGCCGGCAGCCCGGCTTCCTCCATCAGCTCGGCGAGCAGCAGCGAGGAAAGCGGCGTCTGCGACGCGGGTTTGAGGACGACGGCGCAGCCGGCCGCAAGCGACGGCGCGAGCTTGTGCGCGACGAGGTTGCAGGGGAAGTTGAACGGCGTGATCGCGCCGACGATGCCGATCGGCAGGCGCAGCGTGAACGCGAGCTTTCCTTCGCCGGCCTGCGCGGCGTCCATCGGCACCATCTCGCCCGCGAGCTTGCGCGCCTCGACGGCGGAGAACGTGAACGTCGACATCGCGCGCGCCGCCTCGACCCGCGCGGCCTTCATCGGCTTGCCGGCCTCGTCGCAGATGAGCCGAGCGACCTCGTCGTGGCGGCGCCCGAGCAGGCCTGCGACCTTGACGAGGATCTCCGCGCGCTTGTGCGCGGGCAACGGCTCGCGCAGCGCGCGCTCGGCGGCGTCGATCGCGCGGCGTGTCTCCTCCCTGCCGGCCTTCGCCACGCGGCCGACGACGTCGCCGGAGTAGGGAGAGCGGACTTCAATCCAATCGCCGGTCTCGATCCAGTCGCCGCCGACCAGAAGCTTTCGTTCGGTTGCCGTGGCGGCCACCCGGCAAGTGTACGAATCCATCGCCTGCACTTGACACGTAGGGCTGAAAGCCGAGATCCTCCGCGATAGAGCTTCCACTACTGGGGAGGGGAAATGAGTTCAACTCGCAGTGGGCGATCGGCGCGTGTGTTGCTCGCCGCACTTTTCGGATTGGCGCTGCTCGGCTCGCTTCCGGCCGCCGCCAGGGCCGATTCGCGCGAGGATAAGGCGCGCGACAAGAAAGCGTTCTTCGACATCAGGCAAACACCGGCGTCGCGGGAAATCCTTCGCGGCCGCGCCGCGAAGCTCGACTCGGAGCCGTCCGCCGCCGTTGCCGCCTTGAAGGCCGGCCTCGGTGCCGAAGGCATCGTGGCGCTCGATCCGCTGACGACGACACCGCGGATGCTCGGGCGGCTGGACGGCTTCCTGACCGACCCGAGCGGATCGGAAGCGCAGTCGATCGTGCTCGGCTACGTCCAGCGGAACGCGGACGCGTTCGGACTTACCGCTGACTCGATCGTGTCTCTGTCGCTCGCGCGGGACTACGTGTCGATCGACGGGACGCACCACCTCAGCTTCGTGCAGACGATCGGCGGCGTTCCCGTCTTCGGGAACGGGCTGAAGGCGAATGTCACGTCCGACGGCAGGCTGATCAACGTCGTCGGCTCGCCCCTCGGAGACCTCGCGACGGTGACGTCCTCGCCCGCGATCAGCGCCGGGCAGGCGATCGCTGCGGCGAAGCAGGACGCGGGGCTCGTGACGGTGCCGCTCACCTCAGACAGTGCGAAGCAGGTGTACTTCCGGACGGTCGGCGGGACGCGCATCGCGTATCAGACGATCGTCGGTTCGGGCTCCGAGGTCTACCTCTCGGTCGTCGACGGGACAAGCGGCGCGATCCTCTACCGCAACAGCCTCGTCGACTACGCGAGCGCGGAGGTGCTCGACTACTACCCCGGCGCGCCCGCCGGCGGCACGCGCCACTCCGTCTCGCTGGATTCTTGGCTTGCGCCCGGAGCGACCACGCTGACGGGTCCGAATGTCCACGCCTACTCCGACATCGATGACTCGAACGGCGCGTCGGCAAATGAGGAGACGCCAAAGGACGCGAGCGGCAACTTCAACTACGCGTTTACCGAGATCAAAACGCGTGACTGCCAGCGCGGCTTCATCTGTTCGTGGGATCCGGAAAAGGCGAACACGTGGCAGACGAACATAAATCAGAGTGCGACACAGCTCTTCTACTTCATCAACACGTTTCACGATCACCTCGCAGCGGCGCCGATCGGCTTCACGGTGGCGGCCGGAAACTTCCAGGGGAACGACCCGGTTCTTGGCGAGAACCTCGACGGCGCGAACACCGCCAACGGGTCTCCCGACCCGAACCACATCGACAACGCAAACTTCGCGACGCCGCCCGACGGCCAGTCGGGACGGATGCAGATGTTCCTCTGGCACCAGCCTGGAACGAAGTTCCCGAGCGAGGATCCGTTCATCGCCGCCAATGGCTCGGACGAGGCGGACATCGTCTACCACGAGAACACCCACGGGCTCTCGAACCGGCTCGTCATCGACGCGAACGGCAACTCGACGCTCGGCGGCGGCCAGGCCGGGGCGATGGGCGAGGCGTGGAGCGACTGGTACGCGATGGACTTCCTCGTCGCGCAGGGATTCCAGGCCGACTCCGCCGCTCCTGGTGAGCTACGGATCGGCAACTACGTCGCCTGGGGCAACGACCTGATCCGCACGCAGCCGATGGACTGCCCCGTCGGCCCGCCCTCCGCGAGCTGTCCCAGCGGGGGGTACACCTACGGCGACTACGGCAAGATCATCGGTCGGCCGGAAGTGCACGCCGACGGTGAGATCTGGGGCGAGATGTTGTGGGATCTGCGCAACGCCGTCGGCTCCCAGACCGCCGAGAGCCTCGTCACGCGGGCGATGGAGCTGTCGCCTGCGAATCCGTCGTTCCTCGACATGCGGAACTCGATTCTGCAGGCGGACACCGTCGCCGGTGGTGCGAACCACAACACCATCTGGTCGGTCTTCGCGCACCGTGGCATGGGTTACTTCGCCGCCTCGGTCGACGGCGACGACTCGAGGCCCGTCGAGGACTTCAGCCTGCCGCCCGCGGCCGGCACGCCGCAGGGCAAGCTCGTCGGCTCGGTCACGGATCAGGACACCGGGAAGTCAATCGGCGGAGCGTTCGTCGCATTCGGCGGACACGCGTCAGGGTTCCCGGGCGATCTTGCCGGCACGACGAACAACGGCGGCGCATACCAGGTGAGCAACATCTTCTTCGGGGCGTATCCGAAGGTGTTCGCACGCTCGTCCGGCTACGACACTGACGTGCTGTCCTCGCTGACGATCAACCAGCCGGTGACGAAGCAGGACTTCAAGCTGCGCCGCGACTGGGCATCGCTCGGCGGCGGAGGGACCGTGACCGCGTTCAACGGCCCGGACTACACCGACTTCGGGTGCGGCCCGTCCGGCGCGATCGACCAGTCCCTGGGCAACGGCTGGGGCAGCGACACGGACATCAATGCCCAGAACACCGGCAAGGCGACGCCGAAGTTCAACACGATCAAGCTGCCGCTCGCCGTGAACATCGCCGCGATCGCCGTCGATCCGTCCAACACGTGCGGCGACCCTGGCAGCTCGGCGACGCACCGGTACAAGATCGAGACGTCAACCGACGGCTCGACCTTTACGCTGGTCAACGAGGGCCTGTTCTATGCGGGCAACCGCGGCCATCTGAACACGGTCACGCCGCTTGCGCCGAACGCGACGCAGGGCGTCCGCTTCATTCGGTTCACGATGGTGAACCCGCAGGTCCCGGAGACCGGGAACTCTTGTACCGACCCGTCGAACTGCGGGGACAACGGCGTGCCGACCCGATGCGGGCCGAACGCGCCGAGCCCGGGCAACTTCGGCGGCTGCGTGTTCATGGACATGTCCGAAATCGAGGTATACGGGCGACCGGCCTGAGCCGGGGCGCTGTGCAGGACCGGAGGGCCGCTCACGGGCGGCCCTCCGCGCGTCATTGCTTGCCCTCGAGCGCCGTTGTCGCCACGCCGGAAGTCTAAGAGAATGCCTCCATGCAGCTGGCCGACATCCGCGCGATCGAGTACGGCGGCGTCCTCTTCGAGGGCGAGCCGTGGCCGAGCTGCATCCACGTCATCGAGCACCCGGACGGGCGTGTGCTCGTCGACACGGGGATGATCGACTCGACACCGGAGCTGGATGAGGAGTGGCACCCGTTCTTCGATCCGGAGCGGATCCCGCGCGACGTCGCCTGCGTGATCAACACGCATCTGCACTTC